>JABAOC010023571.1_pt1 | contig 35753 bp, 40 predicted proteins | sample 7062161 | NCBI WGS metagenome assembly JABAOC01 (sample SAMN14538625, study PRJNA623070) | marine sediment metagenome | biome: marine biome [ENVO:00000428]; feature: marine pelagic biome [ENVO:01000023]; material: deep marine sediment [ENVO:00002113] | place: India: Gulf of Khambhat ... | reverse complement strand
TGAATTGTATTTTTGAATTTTTCATTTTGCATTTTAAATTGGAGCAACCATGGCGGAGGAAGCAACTTTCAAGTGTCTAAGATGTGGGCACGAGTTCAAGATGCCTTTTGATCCTAAAGGTCCTATGGTGGAACGTGCCTGCCCCAAATGCCTGTCCAACAGCGTGAGGAGGATGAAAGAGGAAAAGAAGAAGTAGATCCCGCGTTGAACGGACTGGTTTATCCCGACATTGATTTCGTCAGTACCACAGCCTTTGGCTTTGACACGCCAAAGGCTTTTTGCTTTCTTAGAACTTTTGGTTGATTTCGAATTTCGAGCGCAGTATATTGGATCGTAATTCTGATTCAGAGGTGAGCCACGGTGTGCTCCAGAGCTATCCTGTGGGCAAGCCTGAACCGTATGGTCCAGGGCAAGCAGGTGACCAGTTGGAACTCACCCCCTTGATCCCCCTGCGGGCGTCTGCTTCTCTTTCCAAGAGAGTGGGCGGAAGCTAGGCCGGTTGCGCTGGGTTGAGATTTATCTATCGAAGGTGCTCCTCAGTTGAGCTACAGACGCGGTGACCTGTTAATCAATCAACTAGCTCACAGCGGAGCTGTGAGCCACCGCAGAGAATAACAATAAATCTTACAAGGAGGTAAGACTGATGGCTGTAAAGAAGCGACGCGTTGAGTTCAAGATCCTCGCTCCCGAGGCTCGAGAGGTCCTGCTGACGGGAACCTTCAACCAGTGGTCGGAAAGCTCCGACCCCATGAAGAGAGACAAGACAGGAACCTGGAAAAAGATCAAGATGCTCCCCCAGGGTAAACATCAGTACAAATTCATCGTCGATGGTTCATGGATGCTCGACCCCACCTGCTGTGATACTGTTCCCAACCAGTATGGGACGGAAGACAACGTAATCAACATTTGAGGATCAGTTCTCACTCTAAAAGTCCCGGGTGCCCCGCAGCTGTGCTGTTGGCAAGCCCTGAACCGTACGATTCAGGGCAAGGTGAGGACCACCTGGAACTAACCCCCGTGCCCCGTCTCCCCGCCTTTTGCGGGATCTTCGACTTCCCCAGAGAGGGGGACCGAAGGGGTGAGTTCTGGACGTTCGATAGCACCAATAGCTAGGATGCCCCGCGGCTTGCGTGAGAGCCAAGCGGCCGTTGAGTGTGAAGAGATAGAAATCGCTACATAACTGGGATGAAGGCATGAAGAGAATGAAAAACTCATCGTTTCGATTCCGTATTTTTCCATTAATCCCACTGCTGTCTCTTGTTTTCAGCTGTGAGCCAGCAGGGGAGAAGGCGGATGTCGAAAAGAAGGCCGAGGCCCCGATGGAGTTGAATAAGATCCCCACGGTCGTAATGGCAGCCCTGAAAACCAAGTTCCCCGACGCCGAGATCCACAAGTGGACCAGGGAGGAAGAGGGCGACATCACCGTCTACGACATCGAATTCAAACAAGGGGACCAGAAGTTCGAAGCAGACATCAAGGAGGACGGCACCATCCACAACTGGGAGAAGGAGATCGCCACCGAGGATCTGCCTGAAGCCGTCAGGAAGGCGGCCGAGGAGAAGTACCCCAACTGCACCCACAAGGAGATCATGGAGATCACGGCGGTGAAAGAGGGGCAGGATGCGCTGGAAGGGTATGAAATCGTTCTCGAAACTGCCGAGGGGCGGGAGGTTGAAATCACCGTGGCACCCGACGGCCAGATAGTGGAAGAATCCACGGAAAAGGAATGATGTGCACGATCCGGACATAGGTTACAGATTAGACCGGTCTTTTTCGAGCCTTTGGTTTTCATAGATCCAAGGCTCTTTTCTTTGTATCGAAGTTTTGATTGAATCCCCAACCAGGTTTGCTTATATTGACCTCCCCTGTGATCGTTCCAGCGGAACGCTCAAGGTGCAAAAGGTACAGCATGAACAAGAATTCAAAGGCGCTAGTGACCGGAGCTAACGGATTCGTGGGAAGCCATCTGGTAGAAGGGCTTTTGCGGAGAGGTTGTCAGGTCGAATGTCTGGTCAGAAAGACCAGCAACTTAAGGTGGCTTTCAGGCCCGGACGTAGAGTACGTGTTTGGCGACATAGCTGATAAGGCGTCTCTCAAAGGCCCAGTTAAGGAAGCAGATTTTGTTTTTCACTGTGCTGGTCTGACCAAGGCCAGAAACAAACAAGAATATTTCAAGGCCAATGCCGAAGGTGCGCGTAACATCGTCGAGGCGTGTGTGGAGGAGAATCCTGGTCTTAAGCGGTTGGTGCACGTTAGCAGCCAGGCTGCCGTCGGCCCAGGTGATGACGAGCGGCCCCTAAATGAAGAGGCACCGTGCCGGCCCATCACCCATTACGGTGAGAGCAAACTGGCGGGAGAGAAGATCGTCTCGGAGCACCGGTCGGAGTTGCCCATAACGATTGTTCGTCCCCCGGCAGTCTACGGACCGAGGGATAGCGATATTCTGGGCTTCTTCAAGGTCGCCAAGAGGGGATTTCGAGTCTCTTTCGGAATGGGCCAAAGTTTTCTTTCTCTGGTCTATGTCAAAGATCTGATTGACGGAATGATTCTGGCGGCTGAGAGTCCGAAGGGGGTTGGGCAGACCTATTTTCTGGCCGACGACAGAGTTTACTCCTGGAGAGAAGCTTTCGAGATTATAGGAAGAGTCCTGGGCAAGAGAACCATACCTTTAAGGATTCCGAAAAGCCTGGCAATCTTCATGGCTTTTCTGTCGGATAGCTTCTCCAAGCTCTTGGGCAGATCAACAGCTTTCAACGTCCAGAAGGCAAAGGAAATAACCCAGAGATACTGGGGCCTGGATGTCTCCAAGGCGAAGGCCGATCTGGGTTTTTCTCCCAGATATGAACTGGAGCGGGGCGCAGAGGAGACGGTCAGGTGGTACAGAGAAATGGGCTGGTTGTAATGGNNGGTCAGGTGGTACAGAGAAATGGGCTGGTTGTGAAGGGTAAGAAGTCGCCCGATAAATCGGGCAACTACTACTCGCCATTTGATACTTTCCGGCGGTAATGACTATCCCAGGAGATGCGGAAAATGTTCATAGATGCGAGACTCGAAACGGCGCGGCTGCTAATAAGGCCTTTCGAGTCGCAGGATGCTGAGGCACTCCATAGAATAGTGAGCCAGCCTGAGGTGATGAAGTATCTTCCCGAAGGCGTGATGTCGTTGAACGAAGTTAAGGAGATCATATCCTGGCTGCTCGATTGCTACCAGAAGAATACGCCGGAGTGCATCATGAAGTTCACCTTGGCCGCGTTTCTGAAAGAAGACGACAGGTTGATCGGCTGGTGCGGACTCGGTCCGCTTGATTTCAGTCCCAAGGAGATAGAAATCTTCTACGGATTATCCAGAGAATACTGGGGAAAGGGTCTCGCCACTGAAGCGGGAAAAGCGGTGCTGCACTACGGATTCGATACTATAGGCTTAGACGAGATCGTAGCTGTTACTCATTCGGCGAACGTCGCCTCGATCAGAGTCATTGAGAAGCTGGGGTTGATCTATAAGAAGAAGGTCCAGGATCTGCCGGAGAGATACAGTTCCTACGAAGGCTGCCTTTATTATTCCCTTTCCAGAGATAAGTATTTCAAGATGCTCGCCGCCGGCTAATGAACCTACTTACCCGATTCATCGTGCCGGACATATGTTCGACCAACCGGGGGAGCACACCAGCGCAGGCTAAAGCCTGCGGCTACAGACAGCCTCGACGTGCCTAGTTGCGCGATTTATGGGGCACAATGGATCCCCGGTCCTCTCACTTGATCGGGGAGAGTGAGCCTGTCGAACTCTAACTTGAGCGATCACGACAACGCAAGGGACTAGAATTTGACTTAAGTCAGGTTCTGGTCTGACCCTGCCACGTATGGTGTAAATTCTTTTGTGCAAAATTGTGTTTCCAGGGCAGCTTTTTCGCTTGACATCTCTTCGTGGACGACATATAATAAGTCTGTCAAATTCGATCTCTGATAAAATCTGATTCGATTCGGTACCCCGCCGCAGGCGGGGTCCAAGGGAAGGCGGTGAGAATCCGCCACAGCCCCGCTACTGTAAGTGGCTACGAAAGCTTTCACCAAAGCCACTGTCTCGCTGCAGGTGAGACGGGAAGGCGAAAGCAAGTAGGCTCGAAGCCACAAAGTCAGGAGACCTGCCAAATCGAATATTCCGAGATTGGACAACTCTTCGCGGGAAGAGTATTTCGGGAAATCGTAGCAAACCCAGCTTAACCGTGAAGGCTGGGTTTTCTTTTTCCGTTAAAAGATGTTTGTCATTCAGGACAGGATGAAATTCCATTAACCGGAAAGGAGTGAAGATGAAAAAGCTCATCTTTCTACTCGTAGGCTTGCTTCTCTCGATGGGTGCAAGGGCTGAAGAAACAGGTGAGCCCACCACAAGTGAAAAAACATATCGACTCGAACCCATCATTGTGACTGCCACACGTTATCCGGAGCATCTTGGGAATATTCCCGCCCATTCCACCATATTGAGTTCCTCCAGGTTGAAAGATTCCAATAGCCTCTCTTTGGGGGAGGTCTTGAGAAGGTTCTCCTCAGGAGAGGTGACCTCCTCCGGTTCCCTGGGCCAGGTACAGACTTTTTCTATGAGAGGCCATACTTCTTCTCAAGTTTTGTTTTTGCTGGAGGGGAGAAAATTGAATTACCTCTGCAATGGCATTTTTAACCTAAGCGACCTCCCGCTGGCTAATCTGGACAGAGTTGAGATTGTCCGTGGTCCCCTCTCCTCTGTGTTTGGTGCCAATGCTCTGGGTGGGGTGGTTAATCTGATACCCTCTGCGCCTCAGACGAAAAGCTTCTCCTCCTCCGTTCTCTACGGCAGCGATAACACTTCGATCTCAACTCTGAGTTTTGGCTCGGGGATAGGAGCCCTCAGATTCGACTCGGGCTTGGAAAGAAAACAGTCTGAGGGTCACAGAGAGAATTCGGACTATTCCGCGCTGTTCTTTCACTCCAATCTGTTTTATCGCCTGAGTCCTTCCGCTGATCTCAAGCTCTATGTGTCGACGCAAAATGACGATTTGGGACTGCCTGGCCCTGTGCCCGACCCTTCGAGTGTACCCAAGTTCGGCAGCCCTTCGGTATCTTCGCTTTACGACCATCAAAAGGACAAGAACTTTTCATTGGATTTTACTTTTCGCCTCGGCTCCCCAAGAGAATCCTCGGAATCTGGATCAGTAGAGCGGGAAATCCTAACCCGGCTCTTTTTTGACCGAAGGAGGATGGAGTATTTCACCCGATACGATTTTTCAGGAGAGGTGGACGAAACGTACTCTTACCTGACCAAAAGCCTGGGTGGATTCACGCAATGCTCCTTCCTGCTCAAGGAGAGAAACCGGATCACACTTGGCCTGGATTTCTCCGCAGATTACCTGGAGGCCGGGGTAGCATCTTTCTATGCTGCCTCCCAGACCGACTCAAGTCTGACTTGGGATCCGAGTTCGACCACCCTTGGTCTGTGGGGGAACTCCTCCTGGAACTTAGGGAAAGCCACCTTCCAACTCGGCGCCAGATATGACCTGCCTAGTGATTTTGAGGAAACGTTTTCTCCTAATTTGGGTTTGGTCTATCATCTCAAAGATGCCTTCTCCTTGAAGCTGAGCTATGGAAGAGCTTTCAGAGCTCCAACTTTCAACGATCTTTACTGGCCTGATGGGGGGAATAAGGATCTGAAGCCGGAAAAAGGAAGAAGTATTGAAGCGGGCTTTTTCTCCACAGCCAGGAGAGTCTCTTCTCAAATCTTTCTGTATCATCGTAAGGTAAGAAATCTGATCTCCTGGCAGCCGCTGGGCGAAAACGGATTGTGGCAGCCTTTCAATCTGGACCGCTTCTACTCTTGGGGGGTAGAACTGGAATTGGATTATCGGGTTTCTGAACGTCTAGCCTGTGGTCTGAATTACTCTTACAACAGAGGAGAGGAGGCAAAAAACGAATTGGTATATTACGATTTCTTCTCCGGGGAGAAGAAGTTCGAAGAGTTGAAACGGAAGGCACGTTTTCTGCCGGAGAATGTCTTCAATCTCAATTTGAACTTAAGAATCGTTCGCTCCTTCTCAACACAGCTGGCATTCAATTTTCGCAGCGAGAGATTGAACTACTATCCGGATTATTCGTCTTATCCGGAAATAAGGTACGTGACCAAGAAGATCAAACCCACCGGCAGTTTCGACGTCAACTTCAATCAAAAGGTCAAAAGCCTAACCTTCATTCTGAAATTAGACAACCTCTTTGATGAGAAAACCCCGACCCAGTTTGGCAACTCGCTGTCCGATTTGGACTACCCCAATCCGGGCAGAAAGATATTTGCCGGAGTGAAACTGGAAATGTCAGATTAGACTTTGACTATTGCCGTATCAGTGGGCGCGGTTTTCAGGTCCCACGTCCAGGTAAACAGTCGCCGGGTTTAGGTCATTGACCGGTTCGACTCTAGCGGCGCGCTCGTAGACAGATATGTGCCTACGAGCCGCGTGTGGAGAGGCGATCTGTTACGGGTTGACATGGGATCGGAACTCAGCTATCTTAACAGCATCGCTGTGTTCTATCCAACTGGGGAAGCTCGATGATAAACAGAGTCGTCTACTTCGATGCGCCGCGTCAAGTGTCGGTCAGGGAAGAAAAGCTGCCTGCCTTCGGTCCGGACAAAGTTCTGGCGCAAAGTGTGGTCTCTGCCATAAGCGCGGGCACGGAGATGCTTTTCTATCGAGGAGAAGTGCCAACCGATCTGCCTGTGGATGAGACAATCCCCTCTCTGGCTGGAAGGGTCAAATATCCCTTGAAATACGGATATGCCGCAGTCGGAAAGGTCATTGATTCGGGAAAGGATGTGCCTCCTGACTGGAAAGGACGAACTGTTTTTGCCCTTAATCCTCATGAAAGTCATTTCGTGCTCTCCCCGGAGGAATTGACCGTGGTGCCGGACAGGCTGCCACCACAGGCTGCTGTTTTCCTGGCGAATATGGAGACAGCGGTCAACCTGCTGATGGACGGACAGCCAACGATAGGGGAGAGGGTGGTCGTTTTCGGGCAGGGTGTGGTGGGCCTTCTCACGACGGCACTTCTGGCGCAGTTTCCCCTGGGCAGGTTGATCACACTCGACTCCTACCCTCTGAGACGTGAGAGATCGCTTACCTTGGGCGCTCACGCGAGTCTGGATCCTGGCGCGCCTGACTCCCGAGAGCGGATGGGAGTACTGCTGGATGCGAAGCAGGTTTATGACGGTGCAGACCTGGTTTTCGAGCTTTCCGGCAATCCGCATTCTCTTGACAAGGCGATCGAGGTAACCGGTTTCGGTGGGCGGGTGGTGATCGGCTCCTGGTACGGAAAGAAAGAGGTCAAGCTGAATCTGGGAGGACGCTTCCACCGGAGCCGAATACGCCTGATCTCCAGCCAGGTCAGCACCATCGCGCGTCAGCTGGCAGGACGATGGAACAAGGACCGTCGCTTACAGGTCGCTTTACGGATGATCGAGAGGGTGAAGCCCGCTTCGCTTGTCACTCATCGCTTCTCCATTGACCGGGCGGCGGAAGCATACCAGCTGCTTGACCGAAATCCTGAGGAGACGCTTCAGGTCATATTCACTTATGGAAGTTGATACAGGGCAAACCGGCGCGAGGAGAACTTGAACATGTACACAGTCGCGGTGAAAAGAGATTTTGTTGCGAAGCATTTCCTCGTGGGCGGGGATTGGGGCCCTGAGAACCGGGTTCATTCTCATCACTACGCGGTAGAGGTGCAATTGGAGGGCGCGTCTTTGGATGAGCACGGCTTCCTCGTGGATATCGTCGATATTGAGAAACACCTGGATGAAATTGTCGCTGGTTACAGGGATAGGACCTTGAACGAGCTTCCCGAGTTTGAGAATTTGAACCCCAGCATAGAGCGTTTTTCTCGCATATTCTGCCAGGCCTTTCTGAAGCGCATCACCGCCCCCAACATTGCTGCGGTCACCGTCCGCATGAAGGAGAACGAAATAGCCTCCGCCTCCTATCGACAGGAGCTTTAGTGCGTGTCGGCCTTATCATTTACGGCAGCCTGGATTTCGTCTCGGGGGGCTTTCTCTATGATCGCATGCTGGTCGAGCATCTTCGGCGGCAGGGCGATCAAGTCGATGTGGTCTCCCTGCCCTGGCGCAACTATTTTCGCTGTCTGATCCACAATNNCTCTTCCACTCCGCCGGCGGCTTGAACAGGCCGATTGGCACGTGCTTCTGCAGGATGAGCTGAATCATCCCTCGCTTTTCCGGCTCAACCGCATCTTGCGAAAGAGAGTCTCCTACCCGGTCATATCCATAGTGCACCATCTTCGATCCTGCGAACTCCATTGGCTATTGAACCGGCGGTTCTACCGGCACGTAGAGAGGAAGTACTTAGATTCAGTTGACGGCTTTATTTTCAACAGCCACACCACTCGCTCTGAGGTAGAGGCGCTGATTGGGACGGGCAAACCCGGCACCGTGGCCTATCCGGGCAAAGATCATTTTGCTTCCTTCGCCACGCCGGATCAGATCGCTGAACGTGTTGATCAACCCGGGCCTTTGAAGATAGTCTTTCTGGGGAACGTCATCCCGCGCAAAGGGCTGCATACCTTGCTCGAGGCGTTGTCCCGCTTGCCCAAAGGCACGTGGCAGCTGGACGTGGTAGGCGAATTGGGCATGGATCGACGCTACGCAGGAGCCATCCGTCGTCAGATTGCCAAAGCAGGTCTTGTAGATAGTGTCAAACTCAGGGGGTTCCTCCCGGACTCTGGCGTGGCGGACCGCCTAAGCCAAAGTCATCTCCTGGCGGTGCCTTCATCCTACGAAGGATTCGGCATAATCTACTTGGAAGCCATGGGCTTTGGCTTGCCGGTTATTGCCGCTGGTACCGGAGCTGCCAGGGAGTTGATTGTTCACGAAAAGGAGGGCCTGCTGGTCAATCCCGGCTGTGCCGATGCCATCACCACGAGCATTCAGGCGCTAATTCAGGACCGGCACCGGCTGCTTCAAATGAGCCTGAGGGCTCTTGAAAGGCACGAATGTTTTCCGACCTGGGAACAAAGTGCTGCTCGTATTCGCCAGTTCCTGGAGGATCAATCCGATCGGCGTTCAAGACTTCGCGGAGGCTGAATCTGTCACGGTTGGCCGCAAGGAAGGACGCTTGATCATTGCGTTTCGTGTGGCTATTTTCAACAACCGACAGTTGAGAAAATCCACACGCTTTGCCAAGGCGGGAACATGAATTGAAGAGCTAAGAGCTTACTGTTCTTGCCCTTAACTCCAACCTTGACTTCTGGGCTTAAGTTCCGAGGAGATGCCCCGACCGTCAAAGCGCGCCTTACGCGTCGCGGAAATTAGGGGTTGGCCACGTGAGACTCAACCCGCAAGGAGATTTCGCCATATGTAGACAGATTTGTGCTTCCGGTGTCAAGCTGCACAATAGAGAGGGGGAGCCAGGGGTCGAGATACGAGGAAACCACGGTCTTGCTTGTTCCTGCAAGTGTCTCCTGTGAACTGCCGGCTGTTCTTGAACTGCTTTGTTTCTATTTCTTCTTATATGTCGGTTCTTCCGTTTCCTTATGAGACATCTGAGATGACCGTGTCAGTCGCGCACTCTTTTTTTCAGCCGGACTGTCAATGAGCTCCTTTATACTTTGGATGTTCCCGGTGTACGGGCAACCGGGTTACGATCCAGCGGTAGACAAGGATCTCAATGGTTACAACGGTGACAATAATGATGAATTCCTTCCAGTGAAAAAACTCACGGTGAGGAAGTTCCCAGTTGAGTGCAATGAGAGAAACGTTGAACCGGTTAACGAAAATCCCAAAGATGGTGAAAAAGGCTGTAAATCGAACAAGTTTCACGCTTCTGTTCCGGACTCCAATTGCGAACAGGAAGCAGGGAAGAAGAACGAAGATGAAAATCTCAACCAGGAACCAGTAGCCGTAAGGTGTGCTCAGAAGGTGCCAGTGATGTCCGTGGGCGACACCTATCAGCTTGAGTCCGAAGTATGTAAATAGAACGAAGGATGCAGCTTCCCCCAGGCCCAGGGTGAGCTCGGGAAGGCGCGCCAGATATTCTGGGCTGGGTCTGTTCTTGAGAAAGCGGGAGGAGAGCGTGCTTTCCGCTATTATCATGGAAAGCCCGGCAAAGATACTCGAGACGAAAAAGAACAGCGGAATGAACGGCGAATACCAAAGGGGGTGGAGCTTCCCCGGGGCAAGGAGGTACATGGCACCCAAGGCGGACTGGTGCAGCGTCGATAGGATCACCCCGAAGATGGTTGCCCCTACGGTGACCCCCACAGCCCATCTGCGAAGTTTGCTGGCGCCAAGCCACTCAAAGATAGGCGGGCAGAATTCGACGAACTGGGTGGAAAGGTACAGGGCTACGTGCCAGGCCACCAAGAACAGTACGGACGCCGTGCCGAATGAGATGACCATGGGGTAGGGAAGACGCCAGGGGCGGCCCAGGTCCAGCAGCAGAAAGATGACGGCGAAGAAGTAGCCAATCAATCCCGTGAGGACGGCGGGTCGCACCAGAGTATGGTAGTTCTCTAACTTGAAAAGATAAACCGCCGACGCCATTATATATCCGGTGGCGGCAAGGGGGACACCGGAGAAAAGCCCCCAGCTCAGAAAAAGCCCCCAGGGTTGGTGATGGGAAGCATGTGAGACGGCGCCAAGACCCTGAGTGTAGCGTATCACGATAAGAGGAAGCCCAACCAGGATGATGATCCCCGCCACGATGTTGAAAGGGGTAAAGAGTCCTCTCACGTACTCTCTGAGGGTCAGTCCCAGGAAAAACCTATGCCGGACCCAAGACTGCCAGGTGTTCGCTTTTTCCACGTGTTCGATCATACCGGCTGCTCCTTTTTTTCTGAAGTTGCGTTCTCATCCTCTGCGAGCTGCTCCCGATGTTGGGCGAACCGGTAAAACCCCCACAGAAGGGCCGGCCAGATCACGAGAACTGCAGGAACCATCGATAGGAAGCCCCTGGTGAACTCCGGATAGGGCTTGGTCCCAACGTTCATCGGGAAGTCGAGTTGCTCGAAGGGGAGACCGGAGATATAAAGCCAGCCGGTTCCACCCACCTCAAGCTCACCATAGATGTGATCAACGTACTTGTCCGGGTCTCTCTTGATTCTTTCCCGGGCAGCCTTGATCACCTCAGAACGTTTGCCGAAAGTCATGACTTCCATGGGGCAGGCTTCCACACATGCCGGAATACCACCCTTGGAAACACGAGTATCGTAGCACATGGTGCACTTCACGATATTCGGGCTGAGAGGATTAGAATACTCGAATGCCGGAACGTAGAAAGGACAAGCGGTCATGCAGTATCGGCAGCCTATGCATACTTTCTCATTCCAGACGACGGCCCCTTCAGGAGTCTTCTCTATTGCCCGCACCAAGCAGGCAGAGGCGCAGGCCGGCTCGTCACAATGGTTGCATTGAACTTTGCGATAGACCGGTTCACCCTGGCCCTTCGGATTGTCATAGCGATTGACATAAGTGTAATACTTCGCATCCGCTTCTCTCTTTTTCTCGAAGACCGACGTGTCATCAAAAGGGATATCCGGTTCAGGCAGGTTATTGGCTTGGTTGCAGGCCGCTTCACAGGTACGACATCCCACGCAGCGAGTTAAATCGGTCAGAACACCGAACCGATCCGGGTGACCGGGAAAATACTCTTGAGCATTCGCCTCCCCAGAGCTTCCCAGGAGACTGCCGGCTCCAGCCGCGGTGATGATCTTCAAAAAACCTCTTCGGTCAATGTTCATATATGCTATCCTCCGTTGGTCTCGGTTCACAACAACAAGTCTCACAGGANNATCATCTATGACCCACCCTGTTTCCTCTCTATCTGAACGTCTCTTATCTCTTTCTTGGCGTGACACTCGGTGCAGCCCCTGGGGCCACCTATCTCCTTGTGGCAGCCCATGCACTGCAGATGGTATGCACCCTTAAGACCCGGCATGTTCAAGTTCTTGGGATCAAAAGGGGCACCGTGGCACTCCTTGCAGGCCGGAGTCTGGCCTGGATCGCTGTGGTGATGGCAGGCGGCACAATCATCTGTCACCGAGGTGTGCATACCATGAGAGAAGGTTACCGGGCCATACATCCTTTCCAGAGTCTTCAAAACAGAGACCTCCGGCCTCGTCGCCGGTGTGGTCCTGGCGGGTGACTTCTTGGCGACCTTCCTGGCGTGACATTCGTTGCAGCCGGTAGGGCCCATCTCCATCTCCCGGTGACAAGACATACACTGACCATGGTATGCGTCCTTGAGTGAGGCGATGCTCTTGCGAACGCCATGGCATTCCCCACAGGGGGGAGTCTGGTCCGCCGCACTGTGATGATGACAGGTGCCGCACTCGTCCGCCATCAGGGCGTGCATACCGTGAGAAAAGGTCACCGCCTGGTATGTCTTGGCCAGACTGCCTATCATCGCCGTCTCAGGTGGATCGGCAGAGGAGGGTGTGGCCATCCCGGTGGGTGTGATGGCAAGAATACCAGCACCCAGCAGGAGAACGGCGGTTGCGATTGCTCCCTTCATTATTTCCCCTCCTTATTAGCAGGCTCTCTACCTGAGGAACGTTGAGCCCTTCTCAGCAGTCTCCAAAAGATGATGAATGCCACCAGAAACCCGATGGCTATCAAGTATTCCACCTGTTTGACCGGATTTAAGAATTCTAAGAGGGTCTGCATGTTATCCTCCTTCCCATAGTTTTTTCTAAGAGCGCTGGATCAAGGGGTGACTCATTTTTATTATTGCCGGAATTCTTCAGGTTAATGGTTTTCGACGCAGACAAAAAGTTTTTCAGTCCCGGGTCGGCGAATGGTCACAAACCGGAGAACAAAGGATAAGAAAATCGCACCGAACAGGCTGAGAACGAAGCTCTCAGAGAACATCCCTGCCGTCTCACACTTTCCCGGAAAATCCGATGGTCGAACATAGAGGCAGCTTTTGGTCATCGTACGAACCTCTCCACGAAGCTTGTTCGGCTTTTTGCGTCTTTCTCGCTTTCTTGGCCTAATGACAACGAAAGTTTGTCTTTCAACTGCAATGGCACGGCAAGCGAATCGGATAGACCGCGCTGGCCAACACACAGAAAACGATTCTTCATTTCTCTTTTGACACTAATATTCCTGAGTTAAATCAGACAACGGGTATCTCTTGGCTCAAGCCGCTTCCCGTTGCACAAGGAGGCTTGTTGGGAAAGGCGAAAGCGCAAAGCCAACGGTGAGACTTCCCATCATCGAATACGTCCTCAATTCAGAAACCTCAAAGAGCATGTGAATTATTTCACTATCTTCGTCTAAGATAATAATATACCATTCCCTTCTCAAGGTCGTTTGAGCAAAAACTCAACCTTCTTTGCCATTGCAGGGAAGGCACTTGACACGACCTCTGATACCGACAAGCTGCAAGACCATAAACCATTTTGCCTGTATTATTGCCCAACTTACTGCCCTCGATGAACCGGGCTTAAGGTTCCGGGGCCGGCTTCTGTCTGGAGGAAATCTCCTTTATTGCTGCCTCAGTCAAGGCTGCACGGTAGTGCAGCCCCCCTGACTCCTGCGCCAGAAGCCTCTCTTTCAGGGCGGATAACTCGTCCAGAGTCAACAGCCCCACTTTCTTGATTTCCTCCGTATCGACGGGATGTGGTTCTCCGGACAGGTACCTGGCGGTGAAGACGTGGCTGGTCCATTCTTCGCTGTCTTGCTCGCAGGTGAAGCTGACCCGGATCCTCAGGAGGTATCTTTCCAATTCGATCCGCACCCCGGTCTCCTCATATGCTTCCCTCTTTGCGGAGTTCTCCATGTCCTCGTCCGGTTTGATTCCTCCGCTGGGGGCGCGATAGAGTCCGTCAGGATACCAGGGCTTGGCAATCACAATGACCTTGCCGTCCTTGAAGATGAAAAGGGTGACATCGGAATTCCGTCCGTCTCTCATGCTCTCCTTGAGCAGGTCGAACTCCGAACGGCTCATGGGGAAGGACATGGTCAATTCGCGGGGCCTTCCATATTTTGTCTCGATCTGTTCTGACATGGTTGTTTTCTACCTTGTCTTTGCGTACTCCTCTCTTTGTAACCCGGAGCTTACCCAGAAGAGAGGTCCCGGAAGACATGCATCTAATCGTCACTTCTCGACGGGCACCAGGCAGATGAAAACCAGATTCTCGTCCGACGCATTGCGGAACTGGTGATTCTGGGTTCCCGGCACGAACACGACGCAACCCTCGCTCAGCGGGCGGGTCCCGTTCTCGGTAACCAGGCTCCCATTTCCCTTAAGGATGAATACTTCGTGTTCCCAATCGTGGCTGTGGTAGGGAGTGTATCCGCTCCCCCGGATCTCGAACAGCCTCATGGCGAAATTGGGGGCTCCGTCCTTTTTCGAAATCAGCCATCTGATGGTAACGCCTTTGGCGCCCGGATCGCCCACTTCCCTGGCTTCAACATCTCTGTAGTTAGCTATTTTCACGATTCCTCCCTTTGTTTCACTGTCGGCCGCATCTGAATTCACAGTCTTCTGCCGGTGGACTTTTCGAAAAGGTGCAACTTCTCTTTACGCAGAACAACCCAAACCTGTTTATCCTCCGGAACCCTCTGGTCGGGCTTAAGCCGGATGGAAACCAAGAGATCAAAGATGTCTACATAAAGATAGTCGTCCGAGCCCAAAATCTCTGTGATGATGCTCTTCCCCAGGACGGCATCTTTTGTTTCTGCCATAGAAACGGAGAGGTCCTCCGGGCGAATGCCCACGGTCACCCTGTTGTCTGCAACCTGCGGCACTCTTTCCCCGGGAATGAAATTCATGGTGGGACTCCCTACGAAGCCCGCGCAGAAGATGTCCGCCGGCCTTCGGTAGATTTCCTCCGGCGTACCGACCTGCAGGATTCTTCCGTCTTTCATCACGGCCAGGCGGTCACTTAACGTCATGGCCTCGGCCTGGTCGTGGGTTACGTAGATTATGGTGGTCTCGATCTTTTTATGCAATCTCTTCAGCTCCGTTCGCATGCGCAGCCTCAGCTTGGCGTCCAGATTGGACAGGGGCTCGTCGAAGAGGAACGCCTGGGGCTGGCGGACGATGGCGCGGCCGAGGGCGACGCGCTGGCGCTGCCCGCCGGACAGCGCCCCGGGCTTTCGGTCCAGCAGGGGCTCGATGCCGAGCATCTCGGCGGCGCGGCGGACGCGGAGGTCGATTTCCTTTCGGCCCATGCGGCGGAGCTTCAGGGCGAAGGCGAGGTTCTTGTAGACGGTCATGTGCGGGTACAGCGCGTAGTTCTGGAAGACCATGGCGATGTCGCGGTCCTTGGCGGCGACGTCGTTGACGAGNNGAAAGTCCCAGAAGACCAATGGCCCACTTCACCCTCTCCGTCTTTTCCCCGGCGCTCTTCCTTTTGATCTTCAAGCCGAAGGCCAGGTTGGCTTCCACCGTCATGTGAGGAAACAGGGCGTAACTCTGAAACACCATGGAGACGTTCCGCTGCTGCGGCGGCAGATGAGTGACCCGGCGGCCGTCGATAAAGATGTCTCCGGCCGTGAGCTTCTCCAGTCCCGCCACCGCTCTTAGAGTGGTGGACTTGCCGCATCCCGAAGGCCCCACCAGGGTGAGGAATTCTCCGTCCCTGACGTCAAGCGTTATATTCTCGACTGCAACAACGTCTTTGAATTTCTTGGTCAGATCTTTGAGCCGAACCTCTGCCATGAAGCATCCTCATCTCTTTCTTCACCCTCCTGCATTCCCCTTCTCCGTATTATGGACGGCGAGACGGAGGGGAAGAGATATTTGGTTCACTTAACAGCTCCGGCAGTCAATCCTTCCCTCATGTACCTCTGCACCAGAAACGTGAACATGATCACCGGTATACAAATTAAAAGCGAGATGGCGGATATGAAGTTTTTCTGCGGTGACCAGGTCAGAATCCTCAACAGGTATACGGGCAGCGTAGTCTCCGTACCCTGGAAGGTCAAGAAGTAGGCGAATATGAACTCGTTCCAGGAGAGAAAAAAGGTATATATGGCTGCCGCTCCCAGCCCGGGCAAGGCCAGAGGCGTCAGTATCCGAAGAAAGGTTTTGAACCTGGGTGTCCCCAGGACAAACGCCTGTTCCTCCAGGTCCCTGGGAATGGATTCGAACACGCCCTTGGCAATGTAGATGGTATAGGGCAAGGACAACAGAGTATGAGCCAGGCCCACCAGGATGATGGGGGGCAACAGCGAAAAAGGTGCGGAAAAGAGAAGTTCCGCCACCGGTATGACCGCGGAGATATCGGGAAACAGCCTTGCCGAGAGCAGAAAGAAAAGCAAGACGGCCATGCCGGGAATTCTCAATCGGGTCAGAGCATAAGCTGCAGGAGCTCCCAGAAAGAGGGAGAAGGTGACAGCCAGAAGACCCACCCATAGGCTGGTCAGCCCGGCTCTCAGGAAGTCGCCCCTGGCCCACAGCACCTGGAACATCTCCAGAGTAGGGCGGAAAGGGAAAAAAGGCTCGGGATACTCTCCCCCGGTGACGATGCTTTCCCTGTCCGAGATGCTGTACTTGGTCATCATGAAAAGCGGAAAGAGTATGAAAAACAGGACCACTGCGATCAGGATGAACTTGAGAGGCTTCATCTTCTCCGAAAATCCTTTTTCCTGAGGCCTGCGGAAATCCCGCTATGTTTTGCCGACTGCTACATTACCCTTCTCTTCAGACCTTGACCAGATGCTTCCTCACCATTCTGGTTATACCGACGAAAAGCAGCGTGCTCAGACCAGTCAATATCACCAGACTCAAAGCCACGGATGCGGCCAGAGCCGGATCTTGCTCCACGTGATAAAGCCTTTCGATCAACACTCCCAGGACAGGATAGGCCGGGGCCACCACGAAAGGAAAAACAAATTCCTTCCAGTTTTCGATGGAGCGCAGAATCAACACTGTCAGGATGGCGGGGGTCAAAAGAGGCAGCGTGACGTACTTGAACTGCTGCCAGCCTCCTGCCCCCATGGTTCTGGCTGCCTCGTACTGCTCGGTATGAATGGACTGCAGTCCGGCCAGAATTATCAGCATGGATATGGGCGTGTCTCTCCAGGTTTTCCCAAGGATGGCCAATCCCAATGACAAAAACTCCGAGCCGCTCCAGTTGACCGGCAAAACGGTTACCGCAGGGAAGAAACCGTGCCGTCCCAGAAGCAGGTCGTTTATCGGTCCAAAGGGATAAGAGAAAACCAGATCGATGATCACGGCGGTCACCAGCGCGGGTATGGCGATGGGCAACATGAACAGGCTTCGCACAACACCGACCCCCGTGAAGCTTCGCTGAATCAACAGAGCCAGCATCAAGCCCGCCGCCAGCTGGAGCGGAGTGCCAATTCCCATGAACCAGAAGGTCCTCCATAGGGCAGCTTTGAATTCGTCGAATGAAAGAAGCTGGAGCAGAGGCAGGCCTTCCGACAGCGAAAACCGCAACAGGTAGGCAGCAATTATGGCAAAGAAGCTGACCAGGTAGAGAAAAGCGGGTGCGAAAAAGCCGATGGCAAACAGGTTACTCTTCAGTCCGGGAAGAAGAGAGGATGGCTTGATTGATCTTGGCATAATGTTCCAATCTGCGGCAGATTTCTTCTCTTTCCACGGTTTTAGCTTTTACCGATATGTCGTACCAGGCGTCCAAATAGTTCTTGCCCATCCGGGGCCACTCTTCGACTCGAGGAAGCTCTTGTGTGCCCATCTGAAACTGCAGCCGGGTGTTCCGGAAAACCACTCGTTTCCACTCTTCGTCGAACGCCTGAGCCAGATTTTCCAGCAGGTCCTGTCGAATCGGGAACATGCCGAACCGGGAGCACTCCTCCATCTGGTTCTCCCTGGAGGTGATGAATCTGGCCAGCTTATAGGAGAACTCCGGATCGGGCGAGGTGACTGGTATTCCCCACCACCAGCCCGAGAGATTGGATATGTGACCTCCCTCTCTTAAAGGCCGGCCCTGGCTGGTCAGCTCCAGAGATACCCCCCTGGGCATGATGGCCACGCCCATGTCTGAAGGGTCGGATAGATAGCCGGTCATGGTTGGATCGGAGCCGCCGTGCACGAAGAAGAAGTCGATCTGGTGAAAAAAGCACATGAAGATCTCGCCGGATGAGATGGCCCCCCAGATGTCTCCGCCTGACCAGGCCTGTTCCCACATGCCGGAATGATACAGCCGGTTCTTGACGAAGAAGGACTCCCACTGGAAAAAATCTTTGATCGGATCGGAGTTCATGGACACAACGTCTTTCTGGTCTCCTCCCAGTTGAAAGACGCGGGTCACCAGTTCGTTCACGGTCCCGTGATATCTCTTGCCCCGGTGCGCCACTCGAGGCATGGTCAGACCCTGATAGGGGCGATGGGCCCAGAAGTAAGACAGAGCCGCAATGTCGTAGAAGTCCCATTCCCGGGGGTCCTGCTCCAGCCCGTAACCTGCCGGCAGCCCGTAACGGTTCACCTCCCGCAGCAGAGAGTCTATTTCCGACCTGCATTCCTCCCAGCCGTGAAGAGCATCGTCGACCTTGGACTTCAGGTAAAAGAGCAGGTGGGTTTCCAGCTTCCGGGGCAGGTAGTAGACCTTGCCGTCCACGGTTGCCACCTCTATTGCCCGGGGGAGGTATTGCCTCAGGTCCTCTGCAAGCTCCGAAGCAGGCACGATCTCCTGCAGGGGGATCATGTACTTTTCCTTGACCAGAGGATAGATCATCTCCAGAGGGGTTTTAACCAGTCCGACGTTCTTTCTCCCGCTTTTGACTTCAAGGCCGATCATCTGCTTTAAGTCCTCGACCTGGTCAAAGGTGACCACGTTTATCTTGACCCCGTTTTCCTTCCCGAACTCTTTTATCTTTTCCCTGAACCATAGGTCCTGAATGTCCATCATGCGGATGAGCACGGTCATCTCACGCATCTCGGTCTGTGGCTGACAGGTCAGTGCAACAAGGAGGGACGTCAAGACCAGAATGTGCAGCTTCTTGAGCATTTGTATTCCCGGCGGACGCTCTCTTCTGTCAACGCCTCTTTACGAAGAACCAGCGAGGCGTTTTTAAGCAGGCTTCCTGCTCCCCGGCTTCACCAGGGGCTCTCCCGCCTGACACAAGGGACACTGCTCGGGGCTGTACTTGGTGGCCCTGGTGACGGCCAGAGGCCTTAGGGGATAATCGAACTTTACCTCGCCTCCGCTCCGATCGAGCAAGACCCCTATGCCCTGGATGTCGCCTTTATGATTTTGCACCAATTTGATGACTTCTCTTATTGACCCTCCAGTGGTGAGAATGTCGTCCACTATCAAGACCCTCTCGCCCTGGTCGACTTTGAATCCCCTTTTGAATGTGCGGCCGGTCTCGCCCGGCTCGGCAATGATGGACCTGGTGCCCAGATTTTTGGCCACCTCATAACCGATGATAACCCCGCCGGTGGTGGGGCCGACCACGACCTGGATGCTGTTATCCTTGAAAAGGCCGGCCAGTTTGCGACACAAAATCTCCACGTACGGAGGATATTGCAGAACCTGAAACTTCTCGAAATAGAGGTCCGAATGAAACCCTGAACTCAAGAGAAAATGACCCTTCATCAGAAGCGCACCTGCCTTTTTGAAGATCTTGAAAATTTCCTGCTGGTCAACAGCGTCGACTGAATCTGGCATGATCACTCCTTTGGCATTGGATCTTTTTGATTTTCTCAGACATTCTCACGGCAGGCGAAATGAACCTCCGCCGTCGAAACAAATAACGAATTCTCAGGCCCGGCGCAAGTCTTTACTTCGGTAAAGGGATATTGCAGCGACTGGACGAGCATGCGAGAAAGTGAGCCTACCCGAAGTCCCAACTCGGCAAGAGCACAGCAGCGGCTACTGCCTGCCTCACGTCGCTGTATACGGTCTGCAGGGTGTACAACTGGTATGGCGTAATTGGAGAAAGAGTCCGACCTAAGCTGGGCTCTGGTCTTTCTGAGTCCCCTGGCCACCTTCCACCAGAGCCGCCTGGGCGATGGCCAATTCCCTCGTGTGGGAGATGGTGAGAAGAACCTTCTTGTTTCCGACCCGGCGGATGATTCTCTCTCCCAGCCTCACCTCCGGCTTGCCGCTTGCGGTATTCACCACCTCCACATCGGTCCATCTTGTGCCCAGGGAGAGGCCGGTGCCCAGGGCCTTCAGGACGGCCTCTTTGGCGGCAAATCGGGCCGCCAGGGATTGCTCCGGATGGGCTTTCCTTTTGCAGTAATCCTGCTCCCCCTTGGAAGACCCGGCGCAGGAAACGGTCGCCCCACCTGCCCAAGGCCTTCTTGATACGGGCCACCTCTACTATGTCTATTCCCAATCCTTGAAGCATAAGCGGACGATCTTCCCCTTGTTCGGCGACAGCAAGAGCTTTGCCAATCGTCCTAGGTTTTGAGCGAGTCATTCAGACATTTTTCAATCGACCTGAAGAATTATCTTGCCTTTTGAAGTCCTTGAGTTGTAATATACAATTGGAAAGGGTCCATTTGAAAGACCTTTAACAATCGACTGATGAAGGTTGTCCCCTGAAGTTGAGCGTACGCCGTGACCCTCGCCGCTGGCGGGGCTAGCGAAAGCGAAATACGGAAGGTGGCTGTAAAAAACCTTTATTGGTGGATGCCAGAGAGAGTCCTTTCAAATCGTAACCCTTTCCAGAGAGCCCCCGCTGCAAGGCGGGGGCTCTCGTCATTTCTACCTTAGTCATCAGACCAACCTCCTGGTTACCCTGCTGAAGAGGTCATAGAATCCGATTCCCTCAAGAGGCATGCTGATGCGAGCGGTCAGCTTCCTAATATCGGCGACCCGGTCGCGCTGCGGGGGGTGAGTGGCTTCCCTGACAAACAGATCTATCCACTTCGCCAGAGCCAGGGGCGTTTTCTGGTCCAGCATCTCCTTCGGTGCCTTCAGCACCGAGACCTTGCCGTGGTTATCCACGCGGAAGCCGGAAATCAGGGGGAACTCTTTGACCACGTCTTCCCTGGCTTTGCGCAGGTTTGTGGCAACCCAGAAGATACCCTTGTCCTCGATGTATCCTTGGGCCACAAGGTTTATGGCTTCGATTAACAGATTCAGACCCCCACTGTCAATTACAGAGGATTTCACCTCAGGCGCTACCTCGGTCGGTCGGGCCTGGCCTTCCAGCTTCCTTTCAATGGACTGGAGGGCGGATTTCAGGACCAATCCCAGAAGAGAGAAATCCAAATTCGGTCGGCCGAAAATCAACACCACGCTCCTCTCCAGATTGTATACCAGCCCCAGCCCGTTATCGAACTTCAGATTCAGGCGGCTGTGAGGAGGCAACCTCTCCGAAAGCTCCAGAAGCTTTTGTCCAACCTTTTTGATCGAATGAGAAGTGAAGCTTGCCGGCAGGAGATGATAGCAGTTCTGTGACTCCTTGCCTAACACCATTGCTCCGGTTACGCCCGGAACCGACCTTATGTCATCCAGTATGCTGTCCATGACATCCTTTGCTCAGATGAGTGCTTTGATCTTTTTGACCACCTCTTTCGGGTCCATATTAGACTCCAGCTTTACCCCTAGAAAGTTGTCCCGGATGGGCACGAACAGTGACAGCCGGCCCGGGGAGTTTAGGATGCCTTGGTCGAAGGTTCCTGAGGTGGTGACCGAGGGCAGCAGCGAGGACAGCTCACCGACCCTGCGAATAAGGGCCTTGTCCTCGCGGCCCAAGCTGCGTTGGAACTGTGTCTGTCCATCTCGCAGCAGGAAGGCCCATCCCAAGACCCCTTCCATCCTGGAAAGTTCCTCATCCACCCGCAAGACCGGGTCCTCTGGTGAGGCCGCGGGCCTGCCTTGGTCTTCTGCCGGCGAATCGGACTCCGTGCTCTTCTCTCTCAGCTTCAGAAGTGCCGTTTGATGCTGCCTTCTGAGGAATCCCTCGATGTCTTTCTTATCCTCTTCGGTCAAGGCCGATCTTTCCCACGCGCTCTCCACTTTCTCCACCACCTCCCCATCTTTGGAGATGGTCGTGGTCACTCTCGGCCTAGGCCTGTGCGCGAACTCGGTCTGCACGCAGAATCTGCCCTCCTTGCAGGTGGCCTCACTCGACAAGCCGCTCGGTATCATCATATCTCTCACCTCGATCCAGGATTGGGTTTTGGTGGAACGCGGTCGCGCGGTTGACGTTTTCATTCTCCCTCTTCTGTTTTGGCCGCTTCTTTCCTTCTGGCTACCCTGCCGTGGCGAAAAACGGTGGTTTGCCCCACCCCTTCTTCTATTATCGTTCGCTTGGATGGGTAAATTTAAATTTTCGTGTGGAAGCAGACCGGTCCCCAATACTTGGCCGGCCCGCGGCCAAGAGGGTCGCATCCGGTCAGGCCATACCGAAGGTCCCGCCTGCTTGGAGCCATTCGACTCGGCGGCAAGCGACTGCGCCGACTCTGAAGCTGAATAGGTGTGCGGGCCGGCGGGCCACGACAGCTCCCCGGGCCTCCGGTTTTCTGCTTGATAAGTCAGCTTTTTTGCGTATATTAGTTTGCGAGTTATGGTTAAGAAATCGACTCTGGCTGCAGTCCTGATCCTACTGTGCTCTGTCCCGGCATCCGGAGAGAAGTATGCCGGGGAGTTTCTGAGCTTGGGCGTCGGGGCAAGGGCGCTCGGTATGGGCGGGGCCTTCGCCGGAGTGGCAGACGATGCGACCACCTGCTTCTGGAATCCCGCAGGCCTTTCCCAGCTGGATACAAGAGAGCTTTCCCTGATGCACGCGGAGACTTTCGGGTCACTTCTGAATCAGGATTTTGCCGCCTTGGCCGTTCCTCTGGTGAGAGAGAACGCCAACTCTGCTTTAGCTTTCAGTCTCCAGCGAGTGGGTGGGGGTGGGGTGAAGATAACCGATCTGGAAGACAGGGAGCTTGACATAAGCGATACCAACCGGGTGGTGTTGCTAAGAGAGGAGAGTCACGCTGACTACGCTTTGTTTGTCTCTTACTCCCACCAGGTGCAGCCCCGGTTTTTCTGGGGGGCGAACCTCAAGCTTATCTATCGCGACCTGGTAACCACCTCTGCCTACGGAATCGGAGCGGATCTGGCGATGTTGGTGAAGCCCTATCCCTTTCTCACCCTGGGTGCCAATCTGATGGATCTGACCTCCAGCCTTCTTTTTTATGAAAGCGGGACCACCGAGACCATCAACCCGACGAGCAAACTGGGGGCGGCGGTAAGTCACGATATCGGGGAGTTCTCCCTCCTGCTGGCTGCCGATGCGGACGTAAGATACGAGGGAAGGAAGATCGCCTCCCAATACTGGCTGGGAAAGATCTCCGCGGACATGCACTACGGTGTGGAGCTGGCGTACAAGGGGAAACTAGCCGGCAGGTTGGGCTTTGACCAAGGGGATTTGACCGCGGGCGCTGGCCTGTGGATCAATCAGTTTGGCCTGGACGTGGCCTTCCTTTCGCATGAGGAGTTGGACAATACCTATCGAGTTTCGCTTCTTATGAGGCTGTAGGGTTGGAGGACAGGACAGGAGGCGGTTTGGGATGATCGACATGCAACAAGCACGCTGCCTGCCGCGCAGTCTGGCTCGAGAATCGGATGGACGGAGAAGGCCATGGGCCTCTTGTCGTGGGCCGGCCGATCCTTTGATTTTGAGATGTTCGACGGCGAAAACCTCAGAAGTCTGGTGGGTATAGCCCTTTGGATTGATAGGAAGGGATGAACATGAACAGATCAATACCTCTGGCGGTCTTGCCCGTATTTGTGATTCTGGCTGTCGGTAACCTTTGCATGGGTAGATCCCCCAAGACCGGGATATCGTCAGATGAGGTGGTGGCCAAGGTCAATGGTGAGGCCGTCACCGCGGGTAGATTCCGCGATCATCTCAAAGAATCAAAGATCACCGCCAGCGGTCCCGAGGAGGACGAAAAGATCAAGGAGGAGCAGCTTGACAAGCTGCTACGGGAGATCCTGATAGATCAGCAGGCCGCCTCGATGGATATGGAATCCGATCCCGTCTTCGTGGCGCGGAGAGACGCACACATGCGGGATTGGCTTCTGGATCACATGTATCAGCAAGATCTGGTAGAACCGGTTGAGGTTGCCGATGAGCAGGTAAGGGATCACTACGAAGAGTACATGGACTTGGATTTCGTGATCCCCGGGGAGGTGCGCATCAGGGACCTTCTGATTCGCGTCTGGGCCGACTCGACCCAGAAGGATTATTCCAAGAAACTGAAGAAGGCGGAGAAGGAGGCCAAGAAGAAGATCAAGAAGCTCCATAAGAAGGCGCAGAAGGGAGAGGACTTCGTCGAGCTGTGTCGGCAACACACCCAGGCCCCCATACCCGACCGCACCGGTAACCTGGGATTCATCAAGAGGGGTGATCACTCCCCGGAATTCGACTCGGTCGCATTCTCACTTAAGGAGATCGGAGAGATCTCCGAACCGTTCAAAGACGACCGGGGATATCACCTGCTGCAGCTTCTGGATAGAAAAGAAGACAGCTACCACCAGCTGGACAGCGTACTATTCGAGAGGATCAGAGAGTACCTGAAGAACGAGGAGGTGAAGGTAAAGACCGCCCAGTTGGTGGATTCGCTCAAGAAGGAGACCCGGTTTGTCTATAACTGGGAGATATTGAACTCCTCCCCATCGCAGCCGGACAGCTACACCTGGGTGCTGGCCTTCGGCGAGGGGGACACGGTCCGATACGGGGAATATCGGGAAGCGCTTTCCGGATATAAGTTTCAGCTGGGACTGGATAGTGTGAACGCAGATCACAAGAAGTTTCTCCTGGAGAACCATCTGGCCCTGCCCGTGATTTTGAGGAAGGAGGCGGAGAAGCGAGGCTACGCGGATCTGGTGGAATATCAGGCGGAGGAGAGACGTTTCACCCTGGAGGAGGCGGAGCAGAAGTTCCTGTCGGGACGAGTGAAAAAGGACTTTCCCCCGGCTACCAGAGAAGAGCTGGAAGAGTACTACCAAGCTCACAAGATTGACTTTCCTCCTCTGGGGGTGCCGGTACACGTCTACCACATCGTCTTCACCGACTCGGCGGGAGCGGCCGAGGTGGCCGACCGGATAGAGCGGGGCGCGGATTTCGTGGAGATGGCAAGACTGCACTTCCCGGGCGAACCCGAGATGAAAGAGGTGGCTTACGATCTGGGGTTTATCACCCGGGGTGAGATGCCGGATGAATTCTATCAAACGGCCTTGAAGCTCAAGGTGGGGGAAGTGAGCGGCCCGGTAAGGACCCGGTGGGGATTTCATCTGATCAAGGTGGTGGAGAGAAGGGAAAAGGGGAACGTGTTCGAGGATCTGATTCCCGCTATCCAAAGGGCCGTGGACTTGCAGAAGGGAAGAGAGCATATCGCTGAGTGGGAGCAGGCTCTTTTTGAGGGGGCAGACATATGGATAAATGAGAGGCTCCTGAAGGAGCTTAAGTTGCCCAAGCCAGAGGGTTAATCCTGGTTTGGCGTCTGCGGTCGCCGCTTGAATCTTTTGCACACAGCGAAATAGTCTCGGACTTGGAAATCTCTTTCTACAACGAACTCAAAAGGAAGGCCATTCATCTTTTTGCGCTTTGCATCCCTGCCGGTTACTACTTTCTGCCCAAGACACCGTCACTTTTGATCCTGGCTACCTTCGTACTCGGCTCCATCCTCATAGACATAGTCCGGCTGAGGAGACTTCCCCTTCACGGTCTGCTGAATCGGCTGCTGGGGCCCGTCCTGCGCGAACACGAGAGTCGGGATTTCGCTGGAGCCAGCTACATACTCTCGGCTTCTTTTCTCAGCATCCTTCTGTTCGAAAAGATGGCCGCCGTGGCCGCCATCTCTTTCATCATTGTGGGAGACATCGCTGCTGCCATGGTGGGCAGGAAGTTCGGAAAGACCAGGATTAGATTCGCTCCGAGGCTGGTTGGTTCAAGCCGGAACAGCCAGAAATCGCTGGAGGGAAGCGCTGCTTGCTTTCTTGCCTGTGCAACGGTGGCGGCCGTGATTCCGATTCTTCCTCTGTGGGTGGGGTTGGCGGGGGCTCTGGTGGCCACCCTGGTCGAAGGAACCAGTCTTCCCATCGATGACAACTTCTCCGTCCCCTTGGTTAGCGGGCTCTCCATGCACCTTCTGCTCCATCTTTGAGAACCCTATTCTCAGTGCTTTGACTTGACCAACTCTTCGGCGATCGCCGCAGTGCGAAGTCTCAAGCATTAACACGCGGCTGCTCAGCTTATCCATTGCGGAAACCGGGGCTGGTCAAGGTTGCCTCCCTTTCCGTTTTGCTCCGGCAACGTGTCGCTTCAGTTCGGCGGTGTCAGCCGGGCCCCTGACAGGTGAGGTCGGTTTTTTTTGGTCAAATCGTAACAAATTGGCACATGTGTAACACGGTGGTTACATTGTGCTTCAGGGTCATAGTTACAACATACTTTGCGCTATAGGGTTAATCCAAGTAACAATTCCGTTACGCACTCCCCGCGGTTCTGCAAGGCGGATTCAGGATCGACTGCCAAGCGCCTTGAAAACAAAGGGGTAGAGGCCGCTGAGGTGAACAGGACGAAACTGGCATGACTCTTGCTGCAGCGCTTTGGTGGAAAGACTGCTTCAGCTTCTGTAACAGGGTTATGACAAGCGATTGCTCAGTTGACGAGGCCAAAATACATTATGACTTTAAAGGACTTGCAGGATCAGATTCTGGAGGCGGCGCTCGAGGTTCACAAGAATATGGGATTGGGATTTCAGGAATCTGCTTACAGCCAAGCCTTGGCGGTTGAGCTGGATCTCAGGAAGATTGACTACGAAAGAAAGAAGAGCATCAAACTGTCATACAAAGGAAGCGTGGCCGGGGAGTACACCTTGGAGTTTATGGTAAAGGACAAGATCATCGTCATGGTCAAAGCAGGCGAGCCCATAGACGACACGGACGAATCCAAGATGCGGAGTTTTCTCAAGGCCACCAAACTTCCTCTGGGTATGATACTCGATTTCGGTAAGGAGACTCTGGAGATCAGAAACGTCACGAGGTAGAAGCAAGGCCCACCTCAAAAGTCAACCCTAAGCTTGGAAGGAGGTGAACAGAGTGCCAGCCAAGAAGAAGAAAGCCGCCAAGAAGAAGACTGCCAAGAGGAAGACTACTAAGAAGAAGACCGCGAAGAAAAAGACCACCAAAAGAAAAAAGAAGTAGGCATCTAGGGTAGTTTGTCAGGTTGGAAAACCCCGCCAGGGACGGCGGGGGGTTTTTCTTATTGACAATCCTCAGCAAAAGTCTATTCTTCACCTTCGTGCAGGCAGAATTGGCTTTGATACTGCTGCTGGGTGGTCTGGTCGCCCTGGACAAAACCGAGGCATGTCAGACTATGCTGTCCCAGCCTCTCCTGGTCGGTCCCATCGTGGGCTGTCTGCTGAACGATCTTCCCCGCGGTTTGACCATCGGTGCTTTGCTTCAGCTGGCTTACCTGTGGGTCCTGCCCATCGGTACAGCGGTCTTTCCCGATTCATCGACCGGGTCGGTGGCGGCGTCTTACGGTTACCTGGTGTTGACTAACCTGTTCCCTGACAGATCCAATCTGATTCTTCTGTTGATCATTCTCTTCTGCATCCCCTTCAGTTTGTTTGCCGGCTGGAGTCTGGTAAAACAGAGGCAGCTAAACTATAAGCTGCTGCACAGGGCCGACCTCCATGCACGGGAAGGCAGGATGGGGAGGCTTTCGGGGCTTTTCGCTCTGGGTTTGGTCGGGTCATTTGCCCGGGGTCTGGCTGTAACCGGACTGGGTATCCTTTTCATCCTCGGTCTGCTGAAGCCCTTGGCCGGACACCTGGATTTCGTACCTGAGTTCTACTTGGAAGGGTTGGGGCTTCCCATCTGGGGCCTGGGGATCGGAACCGCACTCTACCTTTTTGGAAAAAGGAGAAATATTCTTTGGTGTGTGCTGGGAGCGGCTGGGGGAGCGATAATTCTTATGCTCTAACGAACCATGGGGGACCGCCCATGAGAAGCCTGTCGGGATTCCAACTTCTTCGTCTCTTCCTGAGGAGTTTCCTCGTTCAAACCGGTTTCACCTATGAAAGGCTGATCGGTTTTGGGTTTGCCTGGATCTTACTTCCTCTGGCAGGGCGACTGTTTCGATCTGAACAGGAGCGGAATCTCTTCCTGAAAAGGCATCTTGCAAGCTTCAATGCCAATCCTTATCTTGTGGGTTACGCTGTTGGTGCTGCTGCCAGGCTGGAAGAGGCAAAAGCGCCCCCGGAGCAGATAGTCAGATTCAAGGAATCGGTGCGAGGCCCCCTGGGTGCTTTGGGCGACAACCTGATCTGGCAAACCCTGAGGCCGGCGCTCTTGCTTTTAGGACTGGCTCTGACCGGCGCTTTCGGCGTTTACGGTTTGCTGGCCGTTTGGCTGGCTTTCAATCTCTACCAGACTTATCTTCGTGGTCGGGGAGTTCTGAAAGGATACGTTCTGGGCACGGCGGTCTTCTCTGATCTGGCCAAAGGGCACCTGCAGCAAATAACAAGATGGAGCAGCAGGGCGGGCGCACTTCTGGCGGGCATGCTGTTCGTTCTCTTGCTTTCGGCTCCCACCGGATCAAGCCAGTTGGGTCAGTGGGCATTTCAACCTGCTGAAAGCGGGCTTGCGCTTCTGTTTGTGGTCCTTTCCTTTGCTGGATTCAGGAGAAACGTCAACCCGGGATCTCTGCTGATCATCTTCATCGTCTTTCTCTTGGCTTTAAACCTCACAGTTGGTACAGTCTAGTTAATCCGGCGTTTCACGGTTCGTCGGGCTCGCCGGGGGCGGCCGAAAATTCTGTGGCCCACGCATCCGGTTCGGGCGTATTAAGTCAATTGAGAGTTGGGTCGATATTGGATGTATGTAGAATATTGATAGTGCCACAAGAGTTGCTCCCGAGGCTTTTGTGATGGGGAGCTGACCAAAAGACTGGAAGCCTGCCGGAAAGCAATTATGTTCGAATAGGTTTACCGATGGCATGGATGTTAACCGAGATTTCTGCAATTCGAATCAATCGGAGGATCAGGGTCCTTAAGCTGATTCTCGTTGGCCTGATTGTCTGGTTTCTCAGTTGCGGCGACGTGCCCGTCCTTCAGGAAGAGACATTCGACCCGCAGGTGAGGCAGCCTTCCGTGACGGTCAAACTCCTGGAGATGCAAGAGACCGTTACCATAAGCTCCAATGCCAGATTCGTCATCAGATGCTTTTCCCGGGAGGGCGGGAGGTCCACCTATTACGCATCGGCGGGAATGCAGGTGCAGGCTGCCGATNNATCGGGGACCGGTGGAAGACGGTCTGTATAGGGTTTCTTTTCTGCCCAAAGAGGGGGACTTCTGGATCTGCTTGAACGGCAGACCCTACCGGGGGGTGATGGAAGTGAAGACAGGTGGAACCACTCCGTCCCTTCTGGTCTTGAACCTGGTTCATGTGGAGGATTATCTCAAAGGTGTGGTTCCGGCCGAGATGGGAAGGCTCACCCGGCACGAGATGGAGGCGCTGAAAGCTCAAGCTGTGGCTGCCCGAACCTATTCGCTCTCCCGCCTGGGGCAGTACGCGGACCAGGGGTATGACCTGGAAGCAAGCGTGGCTGACCAGGTTTACGGAGGTGTGGAAGCCGAAGAGCTTTGGGCCAGCCGGGCCGTGGAGCTCACTAGCAAGCAGGTATTGACGAATAAGGGAAAGCTGGTGCAGGCGTACTATCATGCCAACTCCGGTGGAAAGACGGAGGAGGCGAACCGGGTGTGGGAAAGAGATGGAGAAAGCTATCTTATGCCTGTGGAAGACGCCCGGTTCTGCTCCTGGTCAGACAAGTATAGCTGGGAGGAGAGTTGGACTGCTGAGGACCTGAGGGCAAACATCGGGAGATTTCTTGAATCCACCGGGCAGCTTCCGGGCGGGCGGATGGGAAGGCTGTTGGACTTGCGCATAAATCGGAGAACTCCGTCAGGAAGAGTTGAAATGCTGCAGGTGGTAACCGACAGGGGGAACTACCAGATCTTTGGAGACAAGATCAGGTGGGCCCTTCGAAGCGGGAAAAACTCTAACTTTATTCTGCCGAGCACGCGTTTTATACTCGAGATTCAGAGGGACGAACTGGGTGCCATTCAGCAGATCTTCGCCTGGGGATGGGGTGATGGTCATGGAGTAGGGATGTGCCAGACCGGGGCTATTGGTATGGCCCGAGACGGATATTCTTACCAGGAGATATTGACTTTTTATTATCCCGGCGCGAAGATAACCACGTGGAATTGAAGATTCAAACTCGAGCCTTGGACGTTCCCCCAGCGTCGGCGGCTGCCGCTAGGGCCTTCCGCGGCTTGCCGCTCGTTGCCGTGCGCCTTGTGCCGGATGCACTCTGACCACGACGATGCCGGCAAAGATCAGACTCGCTCCCAGGATCTGAAGCAAGCTCAGGGTCTCGCCGAATATCAGAAAAGCCAAGACCGATGCCACCACCACCTCCCAGGTGGCCACAATTCCGGCTCGGCCAGCCTCCAGGTACTGCAGTCCCTTGGTGTACAGAGAGTATCCCACCAGAGTTGAAAGTACGGCCAGTGCGAGAATCCATAACCAGGTTACTGCAGGATAGTGTACTGACACGAGGTTCCTGGTCCCGCGAATCAGCATGAGAAAGAAGGCTCCAAAACCCAAGGCATAGGTGACCACGGTGAAAGGGCTGTATCTTGCCACGCCTCTTTTTCCGAAGACGCTGTAAAGTCCCGCCCCCAGCCCCGCACAGAGCCCGTAAATGATCCCCCTGAGGTTAGGCTTGAAGGCTTCAGGATCGTACACCTGTATCACCAGGACGCAACCCAGAAAGGTGACCAGCAGCGCGAGGATTTTCGCTCTGGTGAATTCCTCTGCCAAGAATAGCCGGGACAAGACCACCACGAAAGCCGGATAAGTGTAGAGCAGGATGGTAGCCGTGGCCACGCTGGTGTGCTTTATGGCATAAAAGAANNTAGAAAATCACTCTTGCGTATCCTGAGCCAGTTGGGATTCACAAAGATGGCGGTCACCAGCAATAGCAGAAACGCGATCAGAGCCCTGAAAGTAACCACGGTGAGAGGATCAGGTTCCTGCAGGTAGATGAAGCGGGCGACGATTCCGATGGTGCCCAAGAAGCTTGCCCCCAGGATCACAAACAGATATCCCTTGGCTTCCTTTTTCATTTATGCAGAATGGAAAGAATAAATTATCGAAAAAACCTCCCGCACCATTTCATGTAAACCATCCGAAGCTTCCAGACAATATATGGAAACATGGACTTGAAGCCAAGTCTTTTATTGCCGTGCCCGCATTGCAGCGTGCGACTTCCACTTCAGCGGCGTTGCCGTCGCCGGATCGAACCAAACAACCGCCGGAAAGCGTAAAGGGGAATATAGAAGTTTACGCTCCAAGGTGGCTTCGCCCACTTTGCACTTTTCGTGTCCATCAAAAGCAGTGAGGATTCGGAATGGCAGGTCTTGAAGCGAAACGTGATTTTCACAGCCCGAACGAGCCCCGAAGCTGTGGCAGCAATAGGCCGCAAAGGACGGTCAGCCAACAGAAATCACGTTTTCCAGCATAGACTTGATCTTCCGTTTCCCCATTGCTCCCACCCAGAGTAGAATCTTCAGGACCAGGCCGGTGTATAATGGATCACTCTTCTGAGACCAGAATGGTCGGAAGCCGCCATCCTCCCGCTGTATTTGGATTATTCCCGCAAGTATCTTCTTCACTCTCTTGTCCTTGACGGTGTACCCCGCGTCGGCGCCCCTCTTTCCTGAGAAGAATGACTGTCCCAGCAGATGGGTAAGGTGATAGATATCGTTCTCCCTTTTTTCTCCGGTGAAATAGTTGGAGCCTTGCTCTGCATCCTTTGCTCTTTGATCCAGATGGATCTCAAAAAGCTCGACGCCCCTTTTGTACAGGGTATCCTGGGGACCCAGAAGATCCCTCATGAGAAAGGTGATCTGCGCACTGGAATCGGGATCGACCCGCTCCTCCTCCTCGAAGAGCCCCCATCCTCCGTCGGGAAGCTCCATTCTTCGAAGCCAGTTGACTGCTTTCTGACAGGCTTTGGTGTTTTCCTGTCCCATCGATCTGAGCAGGTCCACCATGTCAGCCGTCAGGTAGGTGACACATTTCTGGTTGGAGAGATCGATCACCTCCGGAGGAATGGCCAGCTTGGCATTTTCCCGAAAACCGCCGTCCTCGGTCTGGTTTCTCAACAGCAACCTCATACAGGTGGTCAGAGCCAGTCCGTCCTTTGGCATTCCGCATCTCAGCAAGAGCTGGGCGATCCTTTCCGTTTCCTTGACCCCGCTGAGATTCGGATCGATCTTGCTGGGAAATCCTCCGTCTTTCGTCTGCATCTTCAGCAGATCCAGGAGCAGATCCTTCCCCAGTGGGGTATTCCGCAGATCGACCATCTCCAGNNAGATCGACCATCTGCAGAACACAGAGCTTGGTGAAGGCATCACCCTTCTTGAAAATGAAAGGCACAGGATCGTATTTGAATTCCATTTCCTACTCCTTGTTGGTCCTTATGGAGGACGTTGCTTATTCACCTCTACACAAAGTCACTTGTCGGAGGGTCATTGCAGGCGTAGCGAAGTCTCGCCGGTCGCCCTAGCGACTCGCAATGACAATCTTGAGACACCTAGTACGTGTGCGTCAGACTCTCACCAGTTTTGCCACGCTCTCGATATGATAAGTGTGTGGAAACATATCCACCGGCTGCACATTCTCCAATCTATAGTCTTTTTCACAGAATATTCTCAAGTCTCTCGCCAGGGCGGTGGGATTGCAGGACACATACACTATCCTGAATGGCTTCATGTTCAGAAGCGACTTGATCACACGCGAGTGCAGGCCTGCCCTGGGCGGATCGATCACCACCACATCGAACGACCTGCTTTCTTGCTCGAACCCCTTAAGCACTTTTCTGGCCTCTCCCCGGAATTCGCAATTGGCCACGTTATTGAGTTCTGCATTTCTTCGTGCGTTGGATACTGCTTCCTGCACCGACTCCACGCCAGTCACCTTCCTTGCACTGCCTGACAGGAGTATGGAGATGGTTCCATTCCCGCAGTACAGATCAAGAACCTCTTCGTCTCCCTCCAGACCGGCCGACTCCAGCGCCATCCGGTAGAGCTCTTCTGCCTGCCTGGGGTTGGTCTGAAAAAAGGAATTGCTGGAGATCTCAAATGTGAAGCTTCCCAGTCTTTCGGTAATGGTTCTTTCTCCGCCCAACAGCTCCTCCTCTTCACCCACGGCGACGTGAGCTAACTTGGAATTGATGTTTCTCACAACGCTCCTGACCGGAGAAAAGTCGGCGAGAAGGGAATGGGATAAATCCTTCCCCCAGGGAAAGTCTCCCCTGTAGGTGACCAGATTCACCATGGTCATGCCGGTGTTTTTGCCTTCCCTTATCATCAGAAATCTCAGCAAGCCCGATCGAGTCTTGTGATCGTAAACGGGCACGTTTTTTTGTTTGGCGTAGCTGCGGACAAACGCCACAATCCTGTTGGCTTCCTCCGACTGCAGGAAGCACTGCTTCAGATCGAAGACCAGATCGTATCTTTTCCGAGGATGCAATCCCAGGAGCAGCTTCTTCTCCGGGTGGGGCAAAAAGGCATATTCCATCTTGTTTCGGTAGAAGAACACGTCTTGAGAGCCGATCGTCTCCCGGACCGGAGGATCGGGAAAGCTTCCTATATGCCTCAAGGATTCTTTCACATGTTTGGCCTTGAATTTGAGCTGCTGCTCGTATTGCAGGTTTTGCCAGGTGCATCCGCCGCACAGACCAAAATGTGAGCACCTGGGCTTGGCCCTTAAATCCGATTCGCTGATGATCTGGAGCAGTCTGGCCTCGGCGTAGTTGGTTTTTTTCTTGAAGATTTCGGCTTTGATCACATCCCCCGGGATGCCGCCGTATACCAACACCACAAAACCATCCACCCTGGCCACGCTGGTACCACCGTAAGCCAAGTCTGAGATCTCCAATTCGACGATGTCTCTTTTCTTTATACTGACGCCCACTTTCGCATCCAGGGGAAAAACGTAGTCGCTCGATTCCGCTACGGGATCGTCTGGTCATCAAGCAGAAGTTGACGCCCAATGACTAGACGCCCAGACGGGGGCGTCTGCCGTCCCGTCCGGGAATTGGGCGACTACTTCCGGATTCTTACATACGATTTAATCCCTATCGAAAAATACCTGCTGATAAATCAACATCTAGCAGGATATAACAAGCCACGGGATTTGTCAACAACACACTCATTGGAGATTCCCTGAGACTTCGGAAAAGCAGGGTTCAGAAAAGAGAGTGGCGCGTTGCCGTACTTCGCAAGGCGGGGCTTCTATCATGTTGTCCGGAACGAAGTGAAGAATCTAACACATTTGACGCATTCAGGATCTCAGATACTTCCCCGCCCCTTCGACAAATTCAGGGCACTTAGTCTTCGACCCTGAGCTCGGACCGAGGTGCGAGGTCGAACTGCCAGAGGCGGGGTCAGAATGACATCTTTCCCGCTTCAAGGTTGTGTTAGGTCCTGCCCTGCAGGCGCGACCTGACATCTGACTGCTGAACTAGCAGATCACAGCCCCCAGTGGGTACAAGACTCGACACAACCTGAAAAGCGAAAAAGCTTGTAGATAGAGCTTTCTAGTCTGGGGGATCTGGTGTTGACGTGATCGGGATCGGCAGAAACGCTAACGTATTTTCCTCAGTTCCCATCGAAGCAACTTGCAGCGCTTTGAGGAACATTTAACAATGAATTCATTCATCTGACGAAGCCACTCCAGTTTTTTCTTGGGGTGTATCTTCATAAATCGCAAGAGGCGTTCTTCTTCGGTTTCCCATTTGACAATCACAAACTCTTCCTCAGTTTTTTTATCTTCCTCAATTCCCGGATATCAAGCTTGTCTATTGCTCGGTCCGTTTTCTGCTTCATCTTAATTAGCTTATCTATGGATATGACGGGCAGCATTAGATCGTCAACTCTGATTCGAATGACACCCTTTCTGGCTTCCTCGAAGGATACGGCTGATTCTATGATTATGTCGACTTCTTTCAACTCGTCCTCTTTGTAGAAGTTAAAAGCTTTCATATGTTTTTTCTGGATCCAATCTTCTCTTGTTGCCCTATCTGCAATTTTCATTGGATCCACTGGCTGTTTTACACGATAGCCTTGACGTTTCAGAATTCTGACGATCTTTTTGAGATTGTCATCGGTCATCTCGACCAGGATATCCAAATCAGCGGTGCTTCGCATGGAGCCAAGAAGATTCACGGCGATTCCACCTACGAGCACGTATTTCACTTTCTGCTTTTGAAAGGCACGAAATACCTCTTCATAAAAAATCATTTTCAGCTCATCCTTCGATTCGCGTTAATTTGTGACTAACGCCGCTACCATCTCTTGTCTGCTGGATGGCGATATTCACCTGGACCAGCAAATCAACAGGGAGCAGCATATAATAAGCAATGGGATTTGTCAATATCATAGTTGCTGGACATTCCCGAGATCTTGGAGATGCCAGATCCAAACAGAAAAGGGACGTGTAGGCGCAGCGCTTCCGCCAGAGGTGCCGGCCCCGCCTTGGGCGGGGGTATCGGTCTGCGGCAGACAGACTGAGCGGAGAAGGGAAATCCTTCATTGAGTCTCACCCCGCCTTCTGCGGGGCCGAATCCAACGAATCTCATATGTTGAAAATCTTAGATTCTTCGGCTGAGGCCTTAGAATGACAGCGCTTACATCGTCAGGGTTTGGTTGCGGAATCAGACGAGCACGGGAAGACGCGACGGAACGCGACAGACTCGCGATACAC
>JABAOC010007222.1_pt2 | contig 35832 bp, 26 predicted proteins | sample 7062161 | NCBI WGS metagenome assembly JABAOC01 (sample SAMN14538625, study PRJNA623070) | marine sediment metagenome | biome: marine biome [ENVO:00000428]; feature: marine pelagic biome [ENVO:01000023]; material: deep marine sediment [ENVO:00002113] | place: India: Gulf of Khambhat ... | reverse complement strand
GAAATGGGAGCGAATGTGATTTTATTGTCAAACAACATGGAGGTTTCATCCCGATTCAAGTTTGCTATGGAGATTTATCCGACGAAAAAATAAAAAATCGTGAATATAGTGGACTCATTGCTGCGATGAATCATTTAGGACAAAAAGAAAGCGTTCTTTTTACAGATGATTTAGAACATGACGAACAGATCAATGGATTTACTATTCGATTAAAACCTGTCTGGAAATTTTTATTAATGAAAATTCAGGTATAAAAAGAATTCTCTGGAAACCTCAAAATTTTACTCAGGAATGTATTATTATCATTGTCTGTAACAATTAATAAAAACAAAAATCCAAATTAAAAAGATAGGTAGAATGCTATATCTAAAGTGGAGGGAGGCCCGATTGGAACAAATCCTAATCACGTTCTTCAAAAAAACAAGCGATCTTGTCTGGGGTGCTCCATTGATGATTCTATTAGTGGGAACGGGAATTTTTTTAACGATCCGATTAAGAGGATTACAATTTCGTGGTCTTTGGCACTCATTATATTTAGCTTTAGTTAAAAGAAAAGAAGATGGGGCAGCCGAGGGAGATATCAGCCATTTTCAGGCGTTAATGACGGCACTGGCTGCCACCGTTGGAACTGGAAATATTGCTGGTGTCGCGACTGCCATTGCTGCTGGCGGACCTGGCGCCCTGTTCTGGATGTGGATCACAGGACTTTTCGGCATGGCGACCAAATATTCGGAAGCGGTGCTGGCTGTTCGATACCGTGAGGTCGATGAGTTTGGCACTATGAGCGGTGGACCGATGTATTATATTGCAAAAGGTTTGCGGTTGAAATGGCTGGGTACACTTTTTGCTATTTTCGCCAGCATCGCAGCTTTTGGTATTGGCAATATGGTGCAATCCAATTCCGTTGCTGATGCTATGGAGACCAGTTTCCATATTCAGCCCTGGATTACTGGCTTGATCTTGGCACTTGCGACAGCACTCGTTATTTTAGGTGGGATTAAAAGCATTGGACGTGTCACAGCATTTTTAGTTCCGATCATGATTGTTTTTTATATGGCAGGCGCTTTGTTAGTTATGATCATCAATTATAAAGTTGTTCCTGAAACTTTTAATATGGTATTTAAGTATGCATTTACGCCACACGCCTTTGTCGGCGGTACTTTGGGCTCACTCATTCGAGTAACAATACGAATGGGTGTGGCAAGAGGAGTCTTTTCCAATGAATCAGGACTGGGGAGCGCACCGATCGCTGCGGCAGCCGCACAGACGAAAAATCCTGTCACCCAGGCGCTCGTTTCCATGACCCAAACATTTATCGACACCATTGTGGTCTGTAGCTTTACAGGTTTCGTTATTATTTCATCAGGGCTATGGAACAGCGGCTATGATGGTGCCGAATTGACCACTCATGCTTTTAATCATGGTCTACCTGGAAATAGCGGTGGCATCATTGTCGCCCTCGGATTAATTTTCTTTGCATATTCTACCCTATTGGGATGGAGCTATTACGGTGAAAAATCATTGGAATATCTGTTTGGAGCGAAATGGGTAATGCCCTATCGAGTTATTTTCTGCATGGTTGTATTCATCGGTGCGGGTGTTAAATTGGAATTGGTGTGGTCAATTGCTGATGTTTTTAACGGTCTAATGGCTCTTCCGAATTTAATTGGACTTCTGGCATTGTCGGGAGTTATTGTTTCGGAAACAAATAGGTATTTTTATCAGAAAGATTTGTAGGACAAGATGGCATCTTGTCCTACTCTGTTATGAAATCAAAAATTAGGTTACCTTAATATTTCAAATAATAAAAGGATTTAGTTAAATGTCTACTAACTTTATCATTTTTTTAATTATCTTCGTTTTACTCATTGTCCTATTTATTATAGCCTTAAAAAAGAAATGGATCGGATCAGCTTCTGGAGGTATATTCACGAGTCAGGTCATCATGCACGATCTAGCAACAAAAGATAAACAAAAAGCGATGGAATACATCATCGAGAATCAGGAAGATTTAGATAAACGAAAAGGAGATTCGGGAGAAGAACCTGCAGGAGGGAAATATCTAGATGAGCAATGAACGAGCTATACCTTCGATGGAGTCAATTAGCCCAAATTTTAAAGCAGGATATGTGGCGTTAATCGGCAGGCCCAATGTGGGCAAATCCACTTTGATGAATGTTCTATTGGGACAAAAACTTTCTATTGTCACGTCGAAACCGCAAACGACACGTCACCGAATACTGGGAATTTTGAGTGGCAAAGACTATCAAATAATCTTTCTTGATACCCCAGGCTTACTCATCCCACGTTATAAACTGCAGGAAACGATGGTCAAAGCTGCCCAAAGTGCAATCGAGGAAGCCGATATCCTTCTCTTCATGACTGAACCAGAAGAAAAAATATCAAAAGCCAATCAAAACATTTTATCAGATTTAATAAAAACGAAAAAACCAATCATATTAACAATCAATAAAATTGACTTAATTGAAAAAGAAAAACTATTGCCCATAATTGGTGAATATGCAAAGCGCTTTGGCCTGCCAAACATCATCCCGATCTCTGCACTTAAAAACGATGGACTTGATAAAGTGAAACATGTTCTGATCGATCATCTATCCATCGGATTCCCATTTTATCCGGAAGATATGATTACGGATCATCCTGAACGATTTTTTGTTGCTGAAATCATCAGAGAAAAAATTTTTCAAAAGTATGGTGAAGAAATTCCGTACTCCACAACAGTAACCATTGAAGAATTTATAGAGCGAGACCAGGGTAAGGATTACATCCGAGCCGTCATCTATGTGGAAAAAGATTCACAAAAAGGTATTATCATCGGCAAACAAGGCGCTGCACTCAAACGAGTGGGACAGATTGCACGGGAGGAACTTGAAATGTTTTTGGGGCGTCCTGTTTATTTAGAACTTTTTGTGAAAGTCAAAGAGAAATGGCGGTTGCGAAAGGGGATTTTGAGGGAATTGGGATATAAGTGAAGATTGATAGAATAGAGTACTCATTCATGATGTTGTTGATTTAGTCCATTTTTGAAAATTTTAATAACATAAATATTGAAATCACAAACTCAGAATTCTCATAAAATGCGATTTTTCAACAACGTCATTCATTAGTTTTGTATCAAATTTTAATACAAATTTCAAAACGCTTCACTATATCCAAATATTTCTCTACCGATTTTTAAAATATCATTTAAATTTGTAAATGCTGTAGTTCCGCCTGCTTGTGTTGTGGAAATAGCGCCTGTTAAGTTGCCGAATATCTGGCATGTTTTGATATCGTGTCCCTGGATATATTTAAAAATTAAACCTGCGTTAAAACTATCTCCCGCACCAATGGCATCAACAACATTCTTATTCAAAAATGGCTTTGCTTGGAAAATTTCATCCCCAGATTTAGTAATTGATCCCTTATCCCCTAATTTAATGACAATTGTATGTCCCAACCTGGACAGCTTTTCCAGGGCTGATGAAACGGAGTCTTCGCCAGTCAGATGTTGCGCTTCAACTTTATTGGGCAAAAAGACATCCACAAACGGCAGGATAGTTTGAAGATCAACATCCCATGCCTCTGCGGGATCCCACTGGGCATCAAATGAAGTGGTTAAGCCCAGCTCTTTGGTTCGTTTGAAAAGTTTTCCCACGTCGGGTTTTATTTTAGGTTGTAGAAAATAGGAAGAAAAATGGAGATGTTTTCCCTTCTTGATTTGTTCCCAGTCAATATCTTTTAGGGAGAGGTGATTCATGGCACCTGGATGAGTCACCATGGCTCTGTCCTCACCAAAATTTAAGACGATGGTGGCACCTGTGGCCAAAGATTTGTCCTGGATAATCATAGAAGTGTCAACACCCTTATTCTGCAAACTGGATAACACGAGATTTGCGAATGAATCTTTACCAATTTTGCCCAGGAATGCAACTCTTGCACCGAGACTGCTCAGGTTGCTGGCAAAAATGGCTGATGAGCTGCCTAAGGTAAGGGTCATCTGTTTGGCTATTTTCTCTTTGCCCATCTCTGGAAATGACTCGATTTGATTGAGAATGAGATCAACATTAAGCTCACCAACGACAATGACATCAAAAGGCTTTTCTTTATTCATTTAAATATCCCCAAAAATTATTTTCTATCGCTTCGTTGATTGAGTTGATTATTTTATTAGCTTTTTGCAATTGACTGTCACTGAAATATCTGTTTTGTATCGCAAAACAAATCACACCTGCAGCTTTGGCACTCTCCACGCCTGCTTGTGAATCCTCAAATGCGATGCATGAATTGGGTGTTAAATTCAATTTTTCGACTGTCTGAAGATAAACGTCAGGAGCAGGTTTTTTATTCTGGACATCATCTCCTGTAATGATGACATTAAATTTGTCATAATAATTATTAAAAATTTTAGTCAATATGGTATCAACCTGTTGCCAATCCGAAGATGAAGCCAGTGCCAATTTAATCTGATGATTTTTACAATAAGAGATTAATTCCAAAACACCAGGGAGGGGTTGTAGATCCTGGCTGGAAATAAGATCGAGATAAATCTTGTTTCTTCTTTTTATACCAGCATCAATGTCAAAACGCTTGTTCTCAAAAAACTTTCGTTTAATTTCCCTTATATTATCCTGAATCGAATAACCAACCAGCGATTGAATGAACTTGTCTGTGAATTTAACATGATGTTCCATCAGGTAGCGCCGAAAAGCTTCCATGTGGATGGCTTCGGTGTCCACAATCACACCGTCCATGTCTAAGATAACAGCTTTTATCATACTAATTTATTTTTTAAGTTAATCAAGTTAAATTTGTTGAAATATTTATCCATTGCTCGTTCAATGGTGAGCAGCACAACTTCTTCTAAACCGACTTCATAAGCGATTCGGGGATAGTTATTTTTGCGTCGGTAATTCTCGATATGGACGATTAGCTCGATTGCCCGCTCAGCGACCGTTTCAAAATGAAATCTATTTATCGGTTTTGTCCAGTTTATCGGGTTGATCCTGTCAAAAAATAATTCATAAAGTTCTTCTCTAATTCACAAGATTATTTCACATGTCAAAAAATTGTCTGTAGTTAATAAGGATAAATCTTTACCCCCTGAACAACTCGAGTAATCGTACCACTTTTTGATGGGCTATCTGGATTTAAATTCAATTGTAAAGATTTATAAAATCCTAACAACTGCCCCACCAATACATAACAGACAGGAAAGAAATCTGAATCAATTGTGTGATAATCAGTGGAAGAAAGCAAAACTTTTAAATCCACATCGATCTCAGAATTATCTTTTTCCATAATCCCAATACTAAAGATACCTCGTTCCCCTAAATTTACCGCTTTTACCAGATCGATTTCATATTGAGCAACATATTTATCAGAAGATAAAAGATACACCATTAAGGTCTTTGGATTGATGACCGCTTTAGGTCCGTGCCGAAATCCGAGAAAGGAATCGAATTTGGAAATGATCCTGCCATCGGTAAGTTCTTGCAGTTTAAGGTGACATTCTTCAGCACAGCCTTTCAGGGGACCAGAACCTAAAAATACGGCTCGTTCCAATGGTAATTCGCAGATCGTTTTTAATTTGTCCGCATATACATCAATGATCTTATGCCCATATCGAGAAAGTATTTCAATATCACTTTTCAAAGAATCGATGACAGAGATTTTGGATATTAAAATTCCCGTTAAAAGCATAGCAGTAAAACTTCCCGTCATTGCCAGTCCCTGATCATTCGTTTCGGGTGGTAGTACTAACACCAATGAATTATTTTTGTCTGAGTTTGTGGCAAGCTTCCCTTTCGGATTACAAGTGATAATGAGATGATAAATCGGGTCGCACAATTGATTGGCAAGATTGATTGTGGCGAGGCTCTCTGGACTGTCACCAGATCTGGCAAATGAAATGAGCAAAGTTGGGTCGTGTTTTGAAAAATAGTATTGCGGATGGGTGACGATATCGGTTATCGCAATGGCACGGGTTCTCAACTGAATATTTTTTTGAAACAGTCCCTTAAGACTATCACCGATAAATGCCGAAGTTCCAGCACCTGAAAAAATGATGTCTAAGTTTGGCTTTGAAAATAGATTCTGCAAAAATTTAGAAATCGGGTTTTTATTTCGCAAGGCAAGTTCGTAGCTTTTTTCCCAGAGGTCTGGTTGTTGAGAGATTTCTTTGGCTGTGAATTGAGCGCCTTTAGCGATTAATTCATCTTCAGAAAATCCTAAAAATTTTCGAGACATCTAACGATTACCTTTCAATTGCCTTTCGTTTTCTTTCTTAACAAAAGATAACAAAATAATCTTATCTTGTCAAGCAATTTTTTATAAAAATTATATTGACCATTTCTGTTAATTTGTTTTATATTTGGCAAAATTTATCATCTGCCTAATTGACTGTGATTTTAAATCTTTATAATGACCATTCGTAATAAAAAGACGTGTGGTTTGTCATTATTTATTTCTGATTTGTAAAAAAACGCTTGACTTTCTGATTAAAATATTTTATCTTTAAAAAAAGGAAACGAAAGTAATAAACTTTCAGAATAAAACTAGTGTCTTCAAAATGGAAAGTCAAACCGATATTTCCACTGCTGATAGGCGCGCTCAAATTTTAGCCCTGCTTGATGAAAAAGGCAAAGTTGAAGTTCAACAGCTAAGCACTCTCTTTAAAGTCAGTCCTGTCACAATCCGCAGCGATCTATCCTACTTAGAGAACAAGAATCTTTTACATCGAACTCGGGGCGGAGCAATTAAACAGACAAAAGAGGCTTTTGATCTGGCGCTTTCAGAGAAGGCTCGCAAAAATTCAGAACAGAAGAAAAGAATCAGCATGAAAGCAATCGAGTTGATTCAAGAAGGCGATACCATCATTTTAGATTCTGGCACAACAACGATGGAAATTGCCAAGCGATTGAAAAATTTCAAACATCTGACAGTAATCACCCATGCCCTCAACATTGCCCTCGAATTAGCCGGTTCAGAAGGAATTGAAATGATTATGCCTGGTGGTATACTGCGTGATAAATCTTATTCGTTGATAGGATCACAAGCAGAACAAAATTTACGGAGTTTCTTTTGTGATAAATTATTTCTTGGTGTCGACGGATTCGACACTTCTTATGGAATTTCCACACCCAGCATATCGGAAGCGCAACTTAATCGTGTGATGGTAGAAATTGCTCGTGAGATAATAATTGTAACTGATTCAAGCAAATTTGGTAAACGCAGTTTTGCATTCATTGTTCCTGTTAACAAAATTCATTGTGTGATTACTGATGAAGGCATTCCAGAAAACGATCGACAAAATTTGTTGGTACAAAATATTGATCTGATAATCGCTTAATCGACATAAGTGAAACGTGAGACGTTTAGCAGCAATACTTATTATCGCCTCACGTCTGCTATCTCACATTTCACGTTGACAATTTACAGGATTAATTTGTTACAATCTTTTTTAGCCATTGAAAATTGGAATTTGAAATCTATCTGGAATTCGGAGATTGTTATTTGGAATTTATGTTATTAGTTAATGATAACTACCTAAATTCGAACACGGAGGGAGGTCTCATTTGAAAACAAGACTCTGGTTATTATTTGCCATTATCACCACCACTTTTTGGGGTGTCTGGGGTGCTTTAATCGAAATGACCGAAAAGGCGGGATTTCCAGCTACACTTGGTTATACAGTTTGGTCATTAACCATGATAATCCCGGCGCTCGTTGCGCTAAGAGTTATCAAATGGAAGCTAGAATATAATTGGAAGTCCATTTTTTATGGAGCTATTATCGGATTTTTAGGGGCTGGCGGACAGCTTATTCTTTTCACCAAAGCATTGACACAGGGACCTGCTTATCTCATTTTCCCAATAATTTCATTATCTCCTGTCGTCACGATTGTTTTATCTTATATATTTTTAACCGAACGTGCTAGTAAACTTGGCTGGATGGGAATTGTTCTGGCGTTGATTGCTATTCCGTTATTATCATATCAGGATCCAGGCACATCAACGACAGGCAGTTATCTCTGGCTTATTTTTGCACTGCTGGTATTTTTAGCCTGGGGCATTCAAGCCTATTTTATGAAACTGGCGAATCAAACCATGAAGGCTGAGAGTATTTTCTTTTATATGATGGCGACAGGAATTCTGCTGGTTCCCATTGCGCTTGCAATGACTAATTTTTCTCAGCCGATTAACTGGGGATTCAAAGGTCCTTATCTCGCTGCTATGATCCAGATTCTGAATTCAATCGGTGCGCTATGCCTGGTTTATGCATTCAGGTACGGCAAAGCGATCATCGTCAGTCCCATGACCAATGCGCTGGCGCCTGTCATTACAGTTGTTATTTCTTTGGCTATCTATCAGGTTATTCCCCACTGGATTATCATTACTGGAATGGTTTTCGCAATCATTGCTGCATTTTTGATGGCGCTGGAAGAAGAGTAAACAGAAGCATTTTGAAAGGTGTTAAAAAAATAGTCAGATAGAATTGTGAATAAGCTCATCAGCATAATTCAACGACACAAAAAAACAGAGAGCGTCGGAATTTATTCCATTTGCACGGCGAATCGTTATGTGTTAGAAGCCGCCATTCTTCAGGCTAAAGAAGATGATTCCGACCTGTTGATTGAGACGACTTCGAACCAGGTCGATCAATTCGGCGGTTATTCGGGGATGACACCAAAGGATTTTGTCGTCTATGTTTTAGAAATTTGCAGAAAAATGAATTACCCGTTCAAACGAGTAATCCTTGGCGGCGATCATTTAGGGCCTAATGTGTGGCAGAATCAACGGGCTGGACGGGCGATGAATTTTGCCAAGGATCAGATTAAAGCTTACATCGAAGCGGGGTATACTAAGATTCATCTGGATACCAGTATGCGCTGCGCCGACGATCCTGATGATGAAGGTTCAGCATTAAGCACTAAAATCATTTCGGAGCGAGCCGCAACATTGTGTACCGTTTCAGAAAAGGCTGCTAAGAATCACCCGAATCAACCTTTATATGTCATCGGAACTGAGGTGCCTATCCCTGGCGGGGCTCAGGAAGAATTATCTGAACTGACCCCGACTTCTGTTGATGATCTGAAAGAAACCATTGAAGTCACTCAAAAGGCATTTTACTCCATGAATTTACATGCAGCATGGGAGCGGGTTATTGCCGTTGTTGTTCAACCAGGAGTGGAGTTTGATGATTCTCATATTATCGAATATGATCGAAAAAAGGCTCGACATCTTTCTCAATTTATTGAAAAATATGATCATGTAGTCTACGAAGCCCATTCAACAGATTATCAGCGAAAAGAAAAGCTAAAAGAATTAGTTGAAGATCATTTTGCCATACTCAAAGTTGGGCCTGCATTGACATTTGCTTTTCGGGAAGCTGTGGTTGCCCTGGCGCAAATAGAAGAAGAATATTTTGCCACAAAGAAGGGAAAGACAATGTCAAATATTTTAACCGTCATCGAAAATGTGATGCAAGAAAATCCAAAATATTGGCAAAAGCATTATTATGGTTACGAAAAAACACTTCATTTTGCCAGAAAATACAGCTATAGTGATCGGATCAGGTATTACTGGCCATTTCCTGAAATAGATCGTGCATTAAAAAAATTGATCGACAATATAAAAGATAATCCTATTCCTTTATCACTTATGAGTCAATATATGCCGAATCAGTATTGGGCTGTGAGAAATAGTGAAATTATGAATGATCCTGTGGATTTGATTTATCATAAAATTGGAGAGATTTTAAAGGATTACGCTTATGCTACGAATTCGCTGATCCTGAAGGAGTGTTGGAAACAATGATGTAATTGATAGATTTGAAAAACCGCGATGTGATGATGAGTTCGCTTTTAAAAGAACGGAAAAAGAGTATAATTTTGAATTGAAAATGTCTCTACCTGGGGCGAAGATGGTCGCCATGAAGGAAGGCGGATACAGAGTTGGATTTGGTATATGCATCAACGATAATGATGCGGGAAAGGTCCCGCTGAAGCAACGGACTCACTGGTCTGCCTGGGCGGAATATTCTGGCATAATTGCCAGCTCTTTGGGACATTGATTTTATTGAATTAATAACTGCCAATTAATAAAAACAAAAAGAGGAAAAGCCATGTTAATTAAAAAAGTCATTATTGTTATTACATTGAATATATTCATGCTGTTTGGTCTTTCGAATTTTATCTTTGCTTCAGGTCCTATCATTTATTTTACTTATAATTTTAATTTCAATCTGAATTTTGCAGAATGTCCTGTTGATAGTACACCTGTTATGGTCAAACAGGGACATATACCTCTATTGGATCTATTTGAAAATCACAAAAGCTGGAAGGCAGATTTCTTTTTAACCGGTTATACGAGTGATTATTTGCAAAAGAATTTTCCAGATGTTGTGAAGAGAATTAAGAAAGCTCACCAGGAAGGAAAATATAATATTGGAACTTATACATTTACACATCCTGTTCTTTCATTAATTCCTTATGATGATGTTGTTCAACAGTTGAAGTTCGGACTGGAATATGACCAAAAGATATGGGGAATTAAACCTGAAGGATTATTCTTGCCAGAGGTTTCGTGGGATATTTGTTTGCCTCAAATAATGCAGGAAGTTGGGATAGAATGGGTTTCAATTTACAAAGAGATTGTTCCAGCCTATAAAGATGAATTGGTTTATCCATCAACCGCTTTTGTTGAAGGAATTAATCAGACCAGAGCCAAAGTTGTGTTATGTACACACTCTATGGATCAAGGAAGTGTTGAAGATTTTCAGAAAAAACTAGATGCCCTGTACACTGCTCTTAAGAAACGAGGGATTCAGGAATTTTTAGTAGCACTCAAAGATGATGCCGAGGTTCTGTATTTTCGATCAATAGAAATGTTAAACAAAGAGAAAGGAACCTCTTATAAATGGGGTGATACTTTACCTCAGCTTCCTGCTATCAATTGGATGGATGAGAAACTGACGATGGTCGAAAATTTGTCTTATGCAAGATTTATGACAATGGCCGAATATATTGAGAAGCATCCACCTCAAGAAATGATATATGCTGAAAATATTTCAGGGCATGCCGATTTTGATACTTGGTTACGTGGTGAAGGAAGAGAACGACTTAATGTATTAGAAAATCAGGCAAGGATTGAAATTAACACTGCCTCCTATATTATTGATCTTGCGGAAAAGATGGGAATGGATGTTTCGCAAGCTCGTAAATTACTTAAAGAAGCCCGATATCAATTATTGCTTGCTGAAAATAGCGATGGTAGGGGATTTGTTCCTCATTCCTCACGGAAAATTTTTGTTGCTACTGCGGCGGTGAAAGCTAAAGAACTTGCTCAGAAAGCAGCCAAAGCAATTACTAAGAAATAATTAATCAAGGAAGAAATGTTTTAAAAGATGGCAATTTTAAACTTAGGAATTATTTCCAATTTAGGGTGATTTTATGAATTTATGCAAAGGAGGTGATGTAATCAAAAAAAAGAATAAGTCATTATTTTTAATTAATTAAAATTTTCAATATAGGAGGAATGATTATGAAGAAAAAATTGATGTTGTGGGGAGAGGTTCTGCTGCTTTGCTCTCTGCTAACACTTTTTATGTTCCACTATAATGGATTGGCAGGTACGACTGGAAAAATCGCAGGTACTGTTAAGGACGCGAGTACCCAGGAATCCTTGATCGGAGTCAACATTGTCATTGAAGGTACAACAATGGGAGCCGCGACCGACACAGACGGCGATTATTATATCATAAACGTGCCGCCAGGAACTTATTCCTTGAAAGCAACTATGATAGGTTACACTACTGAAATAAAAACTGAAGTGAGAATTAACGTAGATCGCACAACTATAGTGGATTTTCTCATGAAACAGACTGCAATTGAAGGAGAAGAGGTTACTGTTGTGGCTGAAAAACCGATTATTCGGACAGACCTTACTGCCAGCATAACAGAGGTTAGCGGCAGAGAAATTGAATTAGGTCCAGCAGAAAATCTTCAAGACCAGATTAGACAGCAGAGAGGAATTTTACTTGGTATTACTCAACTTGGAAATGCAGGATACCGCTATGCAAATACTCCCAGTGATGAACTTCATCTTAGAGGTGGTAGGGAGAATGAAACTGCTTTCATGATTGATGGAATGAGAGTTAATGATCCTTTATGGGGAGGTTCTGACTATGTTCAGAATACGACTGCCAGCAGCATTACAGAAATGAGTACATTAGCCGGTACATTTAATGCCGAGTATGGTAATGCTATGTCTGGAGTAATTAATGTTGTCGCTAGAGAGGGAGGCGACACATATAATGGACATCTGTCATCTTATACTGATAACCTCGGTATTGAAGATTGGGATCAAAACACTAATCAGACCGAATTCAGTCTCAGTGGTCCGGTTCCTTTAACCAGTAAAAAAATGACGTTTTTCGTCAACGGTCAAAATAGAGTCACAGACGGTTATTTGTATGGATATAATTATCCCACTTGGCTCGATTCACGTGGCGATGATGTGGACCCTGAAACCGGTATTCCTAACGGAGAGCCAGAGAAAGTTTCACTGGACCAAAAGGAGCATTGGAATGGCATGGGTAAACTTACCTGGCGAATTATACCCAGTATTAAGCTGAGTATTCTTGGTGTCTATAGTAATATTAAAGAGTCTTATTACGAGCATTGGTATAGATATAATCCCGTTGGAAATCCTCATCATAAATCGGAAGACCTCATGCTCAATCTAAATTTAGTTCATACGTTAAGTGCCAGTACTTTTTACGAGTTGGGTTTTTCTCGAAAAAATAAAACCCGCTTCCTCGGTGTTTATGATAGCTGGGACGATTATATGCAAGTCGTAGAAGTATCAGATCCAACTGGAAACTGGAGTGTCGCAGGTGAGGATTGGACATGGCATAATGATGATTCGAAAACAAATGAAGTCAGGTTTGCGTTGACCAGTCAGATAACCAAAACTCATCTTATCAAGACCGGATTAAATTATCGCAAATTAAGCTTACACAGGGACAGCGTAAATCCAAATGAAGTGGGTATGTATTATCAAAATTATACTCATAAACCTACTGAATTTGCGGCATACATCCAAGATAAAATGGAATTTTCCAGTATCGGAATGATTTTAAATGCCGGCTTACGTTTTGAAGCGTGGAATCCGGATTCACCTTATTGGAAGGACATCGTCAAACTTATTGATATGAACACGGATGATGCCTCCACCAAAAAAACGATTTCACCACGTTTTGGTGTATCTTATCCTGTTTCGAATGTAGCTGCCTTTCACTTCGCTTATGGGCATTTTTATCAGTTACCCACATATACCTTACTATATCAGGGACAGAGATACTTGACGAAAAAAAATGACTATTATTATGATAATCCAGATTATAAGGATAATCCGGCATATCAGAAAGGTAAGCTCTATTATCCTATGACAGAAATGTATGATTTTCGCCTGGCAAATGCAGATATGAATCCAGAAAAAACGGTTTCCTATGAAGCGGGTGTGCAAACAAAAATTACAGCAGATATCTCAGTAGATGTTACAGCATTTTATAGAGAGATGTCCGATCTGGTAGGTGAAAGATTCATCGCTGAAGCTGTTGCTGGTGCAGGTTTAAAATACAGTGATAATTATGACTATGGCAATGCTAAAGGTGTCGAAATAGCACTCAACAAGAGATATAGTCACTATTTTTCGTTACGAGCAAATTACACTTTTTCAAAGGCTTTGATTACCAGTTCGACACCGTGGGAGGAGATACAGATTGATAATCCTACATTTAGAACTTTTATTGCCAATTGGGACCGTCCTCATACTTTTTCCTTTGATCTTTTTGTTGGAGTTCCAAATAATTGGGGCGTGAGTCTATATGGTAATTTTCAATCTGGACTGCCATATTCTATCCGAGTGGAACCTAATACAGAAAGAATGCCCTTGTTAGGTACAGTCGACATGAGAGCGAGTAAGAGCTTCAGATTCTTCGGATTCACAGAAACCATCTTTCTTAGAGTTTTAAATCTATTTGATAGAAAAAATGTTTACTCTGTTTATGCCAGTAGTGGTGAGCCAGACCTTCCACTGGGTATAGAACGTACTAAAAGGAATTTAATTATTTATGATGATCCCAGTAATTATAGTCCTGGGAGACAAGTGAGAATGGGACTTAGTCTTGATTTTTAAAGGTCACATTTCTCATAAAGTTACATCGAATCTAAATGAAAGAAATAATAGGAGAAAAGGATTATGAAAATAAAAAAAGAAAGTATTATCCTATTTTTAATAGGATTAATAATAATACTTCCCATGGTTGCACATGGACAATTAGCCTATAAGCGGTGGAACACTTTTGATGTAAACCGGATTGCGACCACTTTTGGGAATTACGGTACGATCGCCGAGGGACAACTGTGGTATGGTGCAGGTCATCATCCAGCCTTTGAATACCCCAGCGGAAGTGGTGCCGAATACGGTATGGCTATTGGTTTTTACGTTGGTGGGTATAGTGAGGATGGAGGAGGAGAAAATCCTGAGGGGAAGTGGTATTTTGATATGAGCTTGGATGAATATAAAGACAACTGGGATGACTCCCACTGGGACCCTTATGGTCCTGGACCTTATGACAATGATGTGCCACTTACAGGAGTTTTTAATTTTGTTGGACAGGCACAACGCGCTGCAATGAGTGATGATCTTGAAAGCTGGCCCGATCCAACTAATGCAGATGGAAGATATGGATGGCCAACTCATTACCCTCATACTGGTGAATCTGTATTACTGGATGCAACGGGTTGGCCTGGCGCTGGTCCCAATGGAGAGCTTATCGGTAATCAAGAGAGTTTTTCCGTAGCTTATTCTGTTAATCACATCGCAGAAATTCCACCCGAACGATGGCTTAAACTTCAAGTCGTGTTTCGAGGAGTGGCTTTTAAAGGCAAATTGTATGAAGATTATATTTTTTGGTTCCATTATATCACTAATATTGGAACGGAAGATATTACCGATTGCTATTTTGGTATGTGGATGGATTACAATTTTGTGTGGAATCAGGACTGGGAAAATCCTGAGTGTGAATCTTTTGATGCCAGACGCCAGATGGCATACGCCTGGAATCCTACCGGTAGTCACGAAACACCAGCCGGATTTACGGTGGCTCCCACTGCTGTGGCTGGAGTGTTGTTTTTAAAAAGTCCGAAGAGTGACGAAGGTGATGAAATGGGAGTTACTACTCTGAGTTGGGCTGTTGATCCCGGTGGTGGTGATAGTGGTAACATCATGGATGACTTTTTCGTCAGGAATATCCTTAACGAAGGCAGCCCCTATGACACGGATGGGGATGGCATAGATGATACCCAGGAGCGCGATGGGGTGGAATACGATTACGGTTATACTCCAGAATGGTCTTCCGCTGGGATTGTTTTCATGAATTCAGGACCGATGACTTTGGCTCCTGGTGAGACCGATACCTTAATTGTATGTACGGTTATTGGCGATAATTTGCTTGATCTCAGAAAGAATGCGGATCGAGCTAAAAAACTTTATGATTCCGGTTGGATGGTAGCCAGTCCACCACCCGAACCAGTTGTTCAAGCGACGGCAGGCGACCGCAGAGTCACTTTGACCTGGGGCAAAGAGAGTGAAACGGCGGCTGATTTTGAAGGATATCGCATTTATCGAAGTAAAGATCGCGGGGCGACCTGGGGCGATCGGACAGTCACTGATCCCACTGGCACGGTTGTGGGGTATGTCCCTATAGCTCAATTTGACAAAGTAGATGGTATTGTGGGTCCTTCAAGCGATCCTGATGCCACTTGGCTGGACTTTGGTGATGATTCTGGACTGCCGGATACAACTGAAACAGGCTTATATTCCTGGACAGATACTGACGTCGTTAATGGTCTTACTTATCGTTATTATATTGCAGCCTATAATACCGGACAAATTACACCTCCACCAGTAGAAAACTCTCCTAATACAAATCCTGCTATTGCTGGTGATAATACAGTCGAAGTAACACCAAGGTCTCCGGTTGCTACTGTTTCATTGGCTGATGTAAAAGTCGTACCGAATCCTTATCTGGCTGCAAACGAGTGGGAGACCACATTAAATGTTAGGGAACTGCATTTTACCCATCTTCCTGCTCAATGTACGATTCGCATTTACAATTCGGCTGGTGAATTAGTTCAGACTCTGAAACATACCAATGGCACGAGTGAAGAAATCTGGAATTTGAGATCTTTTGGTGATCAGGAAGTTGCACCAGGATTATATTTCTATCACGTTCAATCTGAGAATCCTAAAGCCGAGAAAACAGATAAATTCCTTATTATCAAATAAGGATTGTTATCCTGTTTCTTCTGATTACCAAAATATTTCAATCAATTTATATAAGGAGATCAATGATGATAAAAAAATTAATAATAGCAAGTTTAATTTGGGTCATAATTCCCTGTATTCTGGTTTATGGACAAGAGACTTCGCATGTGGGGACTTCTATGGCCAATTTTCTAAAGATTGGAGCCGGATGTCGGGGCACAGCTTTAGGGGATGCTTACGTAGCTCTGGCTAATGATGCCAGCTCGCTATATTGGAATCCAGGGGGGCTGGGCACTCTCAAGAGAGTTGAGCTTCTTTTTCAGAACAGCTCTTGGATTGCCAATACGAATCTTAATTTCTTCGGTGTAGCTCTACCAGTAGGAAATTGGGGTACTTTTGGAGCGAGCGTGTATAGTTTTACATCGGGTGATATCGACGAAACAACATTGCTTCAACCGGAAGGAACAGGGAGATCTGTCAGTGCAACTGATATTGCCATTGGAGTCTCTTATGCTCGGCAACTTACAGATAGATTTTCTGCTGGTATGACTATAAAATATGTGAGAGAACGGCTATCTCGTGAGACCACCAGTACCTTTGCATTTGACATAGGAAGTATTTTCATAACTAATTTTTTACATGAAATGCGTATCGGAATATCACTGTCCAATCTTGGCGGCAGGATGCTTCTTGAAGGTCCTGATTTGATTGTAAGTCACGATTTGGCCCCCGATCTACCAACAAATAAATATGCAGATGCTTCCCTTTCAACGCAAGATTGGGACCTCCCTCTTATTTTCCGTTTCGGTCTGGCAACAGATGTATTCAAAACCAAGAACTCCGGCTTAACCGTTGCTGTAGCCGTAAACGACTCCAGAGATTTTGAACCACGCTATAATTATGGTGCGGAATACGCCTTAGAAGTGATGAAAGACCAAATGATATTTGCTCGAGTAGGATATAAAGGGAACTATGATGAAGAAGGACTAACAGCAGGTGGTGGATTAATGCTGAAATTGACCGGATATGACTTTAAAATTGATTATGCATTTACTGACACGGGACGCTTAGGAAATGCTCAGCGATATTCTTTTGGTATCGTCTTTTAGATGAGTAATATATAATACTTACAGGAGGATAATAATATGAACATAAAATGGATGAAATGGTATAACTTGATTTGCCTTTTTGTACTCCTCTTGGCATTTACAAGTTGCACCAAAGAATGGCCGGAATCTCCGAAGGAGATAACCAGACCTGAAATTGTTACTGTTAATCCAGAAATTTGGGCATTTCAGGTGTCTCCTGAAACGGCTGTCTCTATAACATTCAGTGAGCCAATGAACTTAGAAACGATAGAAACCCATTCATCTGTAACGGATGCAGATGGGAACACGGTGAATGGGAGTTGGAGTTCCAGTGGTAATATAGTAACTTTTACCCCATCCGCAAAATTAAACACTCTCACTCGCTACGATTTAACGATTGAAGGGGCGTATGACGAAGACCAGAAATGGAAAGGGCCTGCTGCACAGGATAAAAATGGGAATTCATTTTATCAGGATTTTACTACCCATTTCTGTACTGAAGGAGATTATGGGGCTAGCCCAATATATCTATCCGCCGCTCCTAACTTGGGAGATCAAAGTCAGATAGGCCGCATAACCGACTTCGAGGTTAAAACATTAGGTGGGTTTGAAGCTGCACAAGGGATAGCCTTGAACTCAGACGGGAGCTATCTCTATGTTGCTGATCGGGGTGGTAATGCGATGATGGCTGTTGAGACCTCTAGCTTTAGTATCAGTACAACTGTTTCTTTACCGGACTCCGTCGAGGAGCCATGGATAGTCGGCATCACTCCGGATGATGGGGAAGCCTGGGTTCTCTGTAGAGGTAGCAATCATTTGGCAATCATCAATACTGCAACAAATGCGATAACAAAAGTGATTCCATTAAATAGTTATTGTCCGGAAGGAGGCTTTCTTTACCGGATAGCTTTTAGCCATGACGGCTCTAAAGCTTATGTCACGACACGTCTTTCTAAGTCAGTATTGAAAATCAATACAACCTCCTATGAAGTGAAGCGGGAGAGAGTGATAGATGAAGCAGAACATATTGCTGAGGTTGCTGTGAGTCCTGATGACAAAAAGGTCTATCTTAGTAATACCTGGGGGCTTGATCCCTCGATTTTTATATTGGACGCTAGCGCCGAAATGCCTGTAATAGGAACGATTGATTTGACTGATGAGTGGGGTGATGCTAAGAAATTCGCTACTTTTGGCAACTATCTCTATGTCGGTATGCGGTGGGATGCTATGATTTACAAAATCGATATGACTACTGATGAATTATTAGCCTGGACAGGGTGGCCCGATGATTGGCTTGGAGACTGGTCCGATAGTGAAAATATCGCTGTTGACCCAAGTGGAAAAGTAATTTATCAGATATGTCCTGATAGAGAGCAGGTCGCTCTTTTTGATGATGAACTTAACTTTTTAGGCTTTATTGATACAGGAGCATGGTGGGGAATTGTTATACCATAACTATTGGAGAGATATTCTCTCGCGTTAAGGCTCTAATAACATATAAACTTAAATGATTGCTCCTTTAGCTCAGCTATAGTAGTTGTATAAATTTGATAATATTAGTCTTGTCAACATCCTCCCTATACCTCCTTCAAAGTAGGGAACAAACCGAGCGAGGAGTCCCTCTTTGAAGGGGAATTCAGGGGATGTTATAGAGCTTCAATATGCTTATAGCTGAGCTAAGGGTATAAGCATTTAAACTTATGTAGTTTTATTCTTTTAAAACCACCGTCTCTGACGGTGGTAATTGACTGACTTACCTCAGGATAAATGATTCTTTTTCTGCACATTGTACTGAAAGTCACTGGATCCTGAGGTAAGTCATATTTTTATATATGATTAGTAAAATATAAATACTTTATCATAGGAGCATTGTATGAAGTTCAATGGGTTGTTTTCAGGTTTAATGATCGTAGTAATTGGAATGGTCGTGATTATCTCTAATAGTTTATTAGCACAGAGTAAAGGCGGACGTTGGCAATTCGAAGACAATGGGGATGATACTGCTGATTGGGATTTGATTTTTAATAATGGGAGTTTATCCGGAAATGCATTTTATGATAATAAATCCCCTTTTATTGAAGGAAATTATTACCTGTCCGTTGAAGATACAAATCAATATAGTTTTTTTTATGTTCGGGATAACTATGAATTGGATTTTAGTAACGAAGATTTGGCTATCTCTGCTTGGATTTATCCGAAAACAGTAGACCTGACTACACAATTTATCGTTATCAAAGGTGATCATGAAGCGAATCCCAAAACAAACAACTATGCTTTACGCATGCAGGGTGATCATTTAAACTTTATATTAGCTGATAATAATGGACAAGCCCATAAAGTATCTTCCTCATTCATAATTCCGACAAACCAGTGGACATTTGTCGCCGCTTTTTATGACCATAGTGAAAGCCTGGTCTATTTATGGAATGAGCCGAGTGAACAAGCCACAGATGTTTTTTCTTTCAATGCAAAATTGTTCCCTAATAATAATCGCTTATATATTGGTGCCTGGGGTCGTGAAGGCTATCGAAAGTTTTTCGGCTATATTGATGACGTACGAATTGGCACCAGGATTGAGGAGATTATTGATACGAACACAGATGTTCAGCAAAAAAACAGAGCATTAATACCCTCCATTAGCTTTAGATTGAATCAGAATTACCCCAATCCTTTTAATGCCACTACAGTCATATCATTTGAACTTTTTCAAATGGAATCTGTGACTCTCGATGTTTATAATATATTGGGGAAGAAAACATCAACTCTTGTTAATCAAAAATTAGAACCAGGCAACCATAAATTTGTATTTGATGCAGCTAATTTCCCTAGCGAAATTTATTTCTACCGTCTAAAGGTAGGCTGTTTTACTGAGGCAAAGAAAATGATTTTATCTAAGTGAGAGGTTAAAGAATGTTAAAAAAAAAAATAGCTAAATTGCTAATTATATCCATAATATTTTTTATAATTTGTGTATGTGCTCTGTCTGGCTGTGGCGATAAAATGAAAATTCGTTTTACTTACTCTCGAAATGGATATATCTGGTTTCAGAATTCAGTCATCCAACTAAGATTTGATGACAAAATGTACTGTAAAGTTCTTTATCGAGATACAACCCATTCCATCAATAATGCATCAACTGTTGCGCCGTTTTCAAAGCCGTCGCACTTTATTGTACTTGATGGTACAGAGATTTCAAAGTTTACTGTGGATTATGATAATATTAAATGCATAGACATTAAGACAGAATTTGGAAATGGTAAAAGGTTAGTGTTAAAAGGAACGACCACAGGTCCGAAGAATTGTGAGATTGAAAAGACCTTGACTGTTGAAATGTATGATGATTACCCTGACGCAGCAATAACCTATGCCACCTACAAAAACTTAGGATCGGCTAATTTGACCATCGACACAGTTTATAATAACTACTATTTACTTGATGCATCTTTGGCAGAAAAGACGAAACAGCCGTATGACTTTTGGTCATTTCAGGGTAGCGCCATTGATTGGGGCAAGGATTATATATTCCCAATATCCAATGGTTTTGCCCAGGAAAATTGGATGGGACTTCAACCGGAAAGTCGCACTGGTGGCGGAGTACCTGTCGTTGATCTCTGGACGAAGAATATGGGGCTGGCTATTGCCCATATCGAACCAGTACCAAAACTTATTTCTCTGCCAGTGGAAGTCCAATCAGATAAAAAAGTGAAAATTGCAGTTCGTAATGATTTAAATAAGATTTTACTTCCCCAAACAAGCTATACTACTTTAAAAACTATCGTTATTACCCATTCTTTAGATTATTTCAACGCTCTAAGCACATATTCAAAGTTGATGACTGCTCAAGGCTTGAAAATGAAGAAACCTTCAGAAGAAGCTTACGAGGCAATCTGGTGTGGCTGGGGTTATGAGTCTGATTTTACAATAGATGATATACTCGTTACGATACCTAAATTAAAAGAGTTTGGAATTCACTGGGTTGTCATTGATGACCGTTGGTTCGACCGATATGGTGATTGGAATGTAAGAACTGACAATTTTCCTGAAGGAGAAGCTCAGATAAAGGCATTAGTCGATACTCTACATAAGCAGGGATTCAAAGTAAAGATCTGGTGGATTCCAACGACTGCTCAGTCTGCTGATGATTTAGGCGATTGGCCATCTGCAACACCTGGTATTTCTGATGTAGCTAAAAATCATCCAGATTGGTTGATTATGGATGAAAATGGAAACTATTCCCAATGTGGACGCAAGATGTATTTTTTCTGTCCGAGTATTCCAGCGGTCCAGGATTACATCAGGAATTTAACCATTAAANNCATTAAATTTATAAAAGATTGGGGTTTTGATGGTCATAAATTAGATGCCTTTTGGACCGTTCCCCCATGTTATAATCCCAAGCACCACCATAAATATCCAGCAGAATCACATGAGGCCCTCCCTGAATTGCTAAAAATAATTTATGAGACCACTAAATCTTTGAAGCCGAACAGTGTTATCGAGATTTGTAATTGTGGAACAGCGCAAGATTTTTATCAAACACATTATATTGATCAACCCGTAACTTCGGATCCTGTCGGTTCGTGGCAAGTTAGGAAGAGGATTAAGGTATTCAAAGCATTAATGGGTCCAAAAACTGCGGCTTATGCAGATCATGTTGAGTTAACCGAGATAAAATTTTTGGAGGATACCGAGCTTGATATTGGCAGAGACTTCGCTTCGGCTGTAGGAACGGGTGGAGTAGTAGGAACAAAATTCACATGGCCCGGAGGTCCCGATGAGGTGAGACTAACTCCAGAAAAGGAAACACATTGGAAGAAGTGGATCGATATCTATAATGATAAGATGCTCAGCAAAGGGGTATACTTAAATCTATATGACATAGCTTATGATCAACCCGAGGCGCACACTATAAGGAAAGGGGATACTTTATATTATGCCTTCTATGCAAATTCCTGGGACGGTGATATTAGTTTGCGAGGATTAGATAAGAAAAGATATCGCATTCATGACTATGTGGAGGATAGAGATTTAGTTGAGGTAATAGGTTCTGAAACAACTTTTTATGCTACTTTTACAGACTACCTGTTAGTCGAATGTATTCCCGGAAAAAATTAAGAAGAATTATAAACATAATGTACAAAAAAGTGTATGAAAATTCTCTATTTATTATATATATGCGCGTATTTATGAGGATGATTTTACTATGCGTAAAGAGATTAATCGAAGGATTTTTTTGAAAACTGGTGCTTTATCCAATTTTACTTTTTTCATCAGTTTTTTTCTTTTTTCGACTGCTTTTTCTCAACACCCATCTCGCCCCTATTATCAGGGAATTACTGTCCCTCCATCTTATTCCTATCATTTATCCGGAAGGACGGATAGGGTAAAAGGCTATTTAGTAAAAATTGATGAGAAAACTAGTATGGTAAATCCTGGACTTGTAATTCTGGCAAGTGGCATCGCTGAGGGTGAAGGTTATGTAATTGTAAATGGAGCAAAATATGATATTCCAGCTTTATTAGGCAATTTAAGCGTTTCGATTGATAAAAGTGAAAAGAATGTTCCTGGTAAGGAAGGGTGGTATTCCTATAGTAGTGGAGATGATATTATCGGGAAAATGGTAGTTCCCATAAAAATAGAAAATCTGCAAAATGGGATCAATGAGGTGACTTTCTACATGAATTCGGAAAGTGATGGATTTGAAATTATTGACACCAGAATTGAATTGGTAAAAGAAACATCTCCAACCCTTATTGGACAGACCTATCACTTATTGGCAAGAGGAAAACCGTCCTCTATTCGTGATTTCGATTTTGTTTTCAAATACAAAGGAGATAACAAGCGTTTGGAGAAAGACATTCCCGATTGGGCTCGTCGAGGGAAAATTAATTTTTATAGAGCTGGTATCGATTGGGATCATTTAGAGCGAATGTTTGAAATGTTTAAGGAGGCCCATATCAATCTGGTTGCGATAGGTATTCCGAGCGATAAAAATAGCGAAGAATACCGGCGAGTAAAAGCATTCATCGATCGCTGCCACAAGTTAGGTATCCACATAACTGCTTTTAACTCTTTAGGGAGTATTCGATTTCGCAATTTTCTTCTTCATCCAGAATTAGAGAAATGGATCAGCCGTGATGAATATGGCGCATTACGCTGGCGCGGAGAAAAAGGTGGTAGTTATGCAGCAGATCTTCAGAATGAAGATTACCGAAAAGATGATTTGCTAAAACGCGCTGAAATTCAAATAGATGCAGGTGTGGATGAGTTATATTATGACTGGGCAATAGGTGGAACAGGCGATGTTCTCAAATTTTTTGCAGAAGTCCGGGAACTTGCTGAAAAGAAAGGCAAGAACATCTCTATTTACGGAAATTGTAAAGGGAATATTTTAGCCGACGAAGTATGCGATCTGACCAAAAGCGAAGGCACTACTGAAGCAGGTTTCTGGAATGGGAAATGGGTGCATAATATTGCCCAAGCTCGCTTTTATTATGCATCAGGCGACGGTGTAAAACCATACCGAAGTAAATACGAAGGCGCTGATCCGGGTGTAGCCAATCCTGGCGTTTTCGATGTCCGGGATGGTATGAAGTGCGGATGGAAAAAACCGATCGCAGAAGCCTCGGCTTTTCAATCCCATTTTGCGATTGCTGAAACAGGAGATAAACTCTTGAGTGGTTGGGTTCATAAAGATAATCCTCTGGCAATGGAAATCTGGCAGGGGATCTGCCAGTACGATTCCTTTCTAGATGAGCATCGAGACTTATACACCACTGTTTCCTGTGTCAGCAAAATTTGTATAATTGCACCTCCCCATATCCCGAGTTTCGAAGTTTCGTTAACCAGAGAAAGTTTGTATAATACTCTGGCTGAAATGAATATTATGTATGATGTACTGCTACTTCATCGACTCACTGCTGAAATGCTATCGCATTATAAGGCGGTAATTATTCCCAATATTCCCTGGGTTGAGGCTAACCAATTGCAAGCGATTACAGCCTATAAAAAGAGCGGCGGGAAAATTTATACCATTGGCAGCATGGGCGAATTGCAGCAATTGGCTGATGATATCTCTGCGGCGGAAATATTTCCAAAATTGCACGAGCAGGGAGTGAGAGAAGAATTGCGGAATAAAATCAAAAGTCTGGAAGGAGAGCCATTAATCTCTCTGACAGATGCAAATTATGTTGCCGCAAATGTGGTGCAGAAAAACGGGACCGATCGTTTCATTCTCCATTTCGTGAACTATGGTAATCCATTGGAAAATGTCCGTGTTCGAGTGAATTTGGAAGGATACCCCATTAAATTAAACAAAGGCAAAATCAAGCTGCTGTCTCCGGACACGGTCCCACAACAAGTCCAGGAGATTTCTGTGAAAGGGAAAACGGTAGAATTTGTTCTCCCCGTTTTGAAGATTTATGATGTGGTGGTTCTGAATTAGGAATGCTTTGAGATGTATAATAACGCTAAATTAAGTCTCGTTCTTATATTATTGGTAAGTTTATGGTGGAGTTGCTCCAGCCCTATTGAATATTCCCTCAATGATTGGACCATTTTAGTTGACCAATCGCAAGGGATTCTTTCAATCCAGCATAAAGATCTTGGTGAGGTCGCCTATAAGATTCATCTTAATTTGCGGCAGGGCAATGAGATTCTCAATCTTTCAAATTGGGCCGTAAAGAAAGAAAACGATCTACTCATTATCGAGACCTCCGAGCCTTTCTCTGTCACCTGGAAATTTAAAGCCTCAGGACAAGAAATTCAAGTTAGTTCCTCGGCCGGCGAAGCTATCATCACGGGAATGGCGCCTGCTGGTGCCAACAGGATACCCGCCAGAGTGGCTGAACCAGAAAAGATGCAATCATTTCTTTCCGACGAATATTATACGGGAACCGAGTATTATGAAAAATCCTATGCTCCACCGCAAGCGGATCATGTAATGTATATGGCATTGCGATTTATTGATGCATTAAATTTACACGCCTTATTTGATCGGCCTACGAATATTGTCATTCAATTTCCGGAGCAAAGCAAATTAACGCGTCGTGCTGAAGACGTTACTTTAATGGATTTGATGATTCCAATTAACAGTGAAACTGCATTGCTGAAATTGATCCCTGAATACTATACCAAAGTCTTAGGAATGCCCAGGTATGTTCCCTTCGACGATAGCTATCATAAAACAGCGCCAACCGGCTGGAATCATTGGCTCGCTTTTTTCAGACAAGTCACAGAACAGGATATTGTTAAGGCGACCGATTGGGTCGAGCAAAACTTAAAAGACTACGGAATGATTCACATTCAATTGGATGATGGTTATCAGTCTACGGAGCATCGCCTTTGGTATAAGGATTGGGATAAAGAGAAGTTTCCCCATAGTCCCAAATGGTTGGCAAATTATATCAAATCAAAGGGTTTTATTCCCGGGCTGTGGACAGTGCCATATTCTTATTGTGTAGAATATGGAAAGCCAAAATGGTTTTTGAGAGACCGCGACGGAAATATCGCCATGGATTACCAGGGAGGCGGTGAATTAGATTTTTCAAGACCCGAAGTTATCCGTGATTATTGGAGACCCCTACTCGATAGTTTAAAGAGCCAGGGTTGGAAATATTATAAGTTTGATATGGGAAGCACAGTAGAGATGTGGGAAAAATATCAGGATCAGTTTTATGATACCACTAAAAGCTGTTATGATGTTTCCCATGAGACCATGAAAATTTTTCGGGAAATTATGGGTCCAGAAATTTGGCATACAAATCATCCCGATAATTGGGGCGGTAGGATGGGCTTGGTCGATGTCGTTGGCTGTGGAAGCGATCCGGGTCCGGGCTGGAAACAGATGAATAATTTTCTACAGGTCATCAGCAACAATACATATCAAAATCATATTGTATGGTACAGCGATCCGGATTGCATTGTGCTGCGTGGAAAGCCGACTCGCGCCGACGCCGCCGAAGGAAACGATGAATTTCTGACCCTTGAAGAAGCAAGAACCTGTATCAGTCTTCTCAGCCTTGCTGGTTTGCAACTCCTGAGCGGCGATGATCTTCCCAATTTGGAAAAAGAACGAGTCGACCTGATCAAAAAATGTATCCCGATTATGCCGATTCTGCCCATCGATCTTTTCGGGCGCGGCCGTGATAAGAAGAGTTATCCTGAGATTATAGATTTAAAGGTGAATGCCGCTTCGGGCGTTTATGATGTTATTGCAGTGACGAACTGGTTCAATAAGCCTTCCTCGCGCACTGTTTCGTTTACAGAAGATCTGGCTTTGAATAACGATCATCATTATCTGGTTTTCGATTTCTGGAAAGAGCAACTGCTTGGGATGTTCACAAATGATTTCAACGCAACGGTACCGGCTCATGGAACGCGAGTATTTATAATCCGGAAATTACTGGATAGACCACAGCTTCTGGCTACAAACCGCCACATCACGGGAGCGTTTAGTATTAAAGCCAATACCTGGAATGAGTCCCAATCAACCTTAAGCGGTATTTCGCAAACGGTTCCGGGCGCAATCTATTCGCTATTTTTCTATATTCCAAAAGATGTGTTCATTGCAAACATTCAGGCAGATGCGGAAAATTTATCACACAAAATCAATCCTAATGGATTGTTAGAAGTAAGCTTTACGGGACAAAAATTGCCTGTCAACTGGAAGGTCAATTACAAAAAATAAGTGAGGAAAAAAAGATGCAACCAACGAACAAATCCAGCCTGATATTCTTTTTGATTTTGACTTTTACCTTTTCCTTTGGATTAAGCCCGACAGCAGCCCAAACACCACCGGATAAACTGCTACTTAAAAATTACAGACCCCAATCAATTTATAAAATTCCCAAAACTGATATCAAAAAAGCGAAGTATCCCATCATCGATGTACACTCACACCCATATCCAGAAACCAGTGAAGAAATTGCCCAGTGGGTTAAGAATATGGATGAAGTGGGGGTCGAGAAAACAATCGTTTTAACAATGGCTACTGGTTCTAAATTCGATTCCATCTATGCGGAATATGCTAAATATCCGGACCGTTTTGAGGTTTGGTGCGGTTTTGATTATACCGGCTATGATAAACCCGGATTTGGTCCCGCAGCCGTAGCTGAACTGGAACGATGTGTGAAAGTGGGTGCTACCGGTGTTGGTGAACTTGGCGATAAGGGGAAGGGCATGTTTTATAGCAAGCCAGTTAAAGCATGGGGAATGCATTTTGATGATCCTCGTATGGATCCTCTTCTGGAGAAATGTGGTGAATTAAACATTCCAGTCAGCATTCATGTGGCTGATCCAATTTGGATGTACCAACCCATGGATTCTACAAATGACGGCTTGATGAGTGCCCTGCACTGGCGGCTTGACAATCAAAAAGATATTGTAGATCATGCTGGAATGATAGACATACTGGAGCGGGCGGTTAAACGTCATCCGAATACTATATTTATTGCCTGCCATTTTGCCAATTTATCTTATGATTTAACAAGATTAGGCGAACTGTTTGATGAATATCAGAACCTTTATGCGGACATCTCAGCCCGTTATGCCGAAACAGCAACCATCCCCAGGTTTGTGATTGCGTTTTATGAAAAATATCAGGACAGGCTTCTCTATGGCACTGATATGGGCTATGATACGGATATGTATCGTATTACATTTAGAATCCTGGAAAGCAGTGACGAACATTTTTATGAGATCGATCAATTGCAGTATCATTGGAGCTTACATGGTTTCGGTTTGGATGATAATATACTTGAAAAAGTCTATCGCAATAATGCACTAAAAATTTTGAAACGTAAATAACAGGAGGTTGAATCATGATGAGTACATACAAATGTTATTTTCAGCAGTTAATAATTACTATTGTTGTTTTAGTAATTATGAATATCAATATGGCTAAAGCCCAGGTAGCTTTCAGAGCTGATGGTGGCATGATTAGCATTGAATTCGATGATCAACTTAACAGCCGTGTTATTTCAACGATAGATGGAAGTGATGTTATTTTAGGTGACTTTCATCCTTCTGAATATATTACTGTGGGTGGTCAATCCCATAAGAATTTTCGACTCAGAGACAATTCAGTTAAGGCGTGGCAAGATAAGATCGGAAAGGGAAAAGAATATCACCTCAGTGGCTCAGATCCCATTCTGAAAAAAGAAATTACAATTATTAATTACACTGATTTTCCAACCATGCTGACGTTTCAAGTCGTTTACACCAATTTAGGAGATACAGCGCTCCAGGTAGATAGCTGGACGAATAACAACTATGTTATCCATTCATTAGACAAAAAAAATGAAGCACCTTTCTGCTCGTACCAGCCTGGTTCCTATGGCTGGGAAAATGATTGGATTCGACCTTTGAAAAAAGGATTCACCAGAGACAATTATATGGGTATGAATTGGGTCGACTATGGTGGAGGCACACCGGTAGTCGATATCTGGCGCCAGGATATGGGACTTGCTGTCGGTCATCTGGAAATGGTGCCGAAATTAGTGTCCCTACGAGTAACTATGCCTGCCGAAAATAAAGCGACCTTAGCTGTGAATTTCAAAAAAGCAATTACTTTAAAACCAGGGGAACAATTATCTACTTTTCGTACTTTTGTAGCGGTTCATGTTGGTGATCATTTCCAAACATTATCTGAATACAGTCGGCTTATGGTTCGACAGGGAATTGAATTCAAAGATCCACCAGAAGGAGTCTACGGTACAATATGGTGCGGCTGGGGCTATGAGAAGAATTTCACCATGGAACAATTCTACAATACTTTTCCCAAGATTAAGGAACTGGGCTTAGATTGGGTTGTGCTTGACTACGGTTGGAGCTCCGGTGTTGGAGAATACAAGCTCCTCAAAGATAAATTTCCTAATGGTGATGCTGATATGAAGAAGGTAGTAAAAGATATTCATGCCATTGGTGCAAAAGCTAAACTATGGTGGATGCCATTGTCTGTTCTTCCCACTACAGATTTTTTTATTGAGCATCCTGAATATCTTCTACTCAATAAAGACGGCTCGCCCCGATACATTCAATTTTGGAAATCCTTTTTTCTCTGTCCAGCTTCGAAAGAAGTTCAGGAATATACTCGAAAGATGGTAATTAAAATGATAAAGGACTGGGGTTGGGATGGATTAAAAATTGATGGTAATAATCTTAATAGTGTTCCACCGTGTTATAATAAAACTCACAACCATAACTATCCCGAAGAATCAGTTGAAAAATTACCTGAATTCCATAAAATGATCTATGAGACTGTTCTTAGTATAAAACCCGATGCTGTGGTGGAAATATGTCCTTGTGGTACCAATCAATCCTTTTTCATCTTACCGTACATGAATCAATCCGTTGCATCAGATCCTTCAAATTCCTGGCAAATTCGACAAAAAGGAAAAACCTTAAAGGCATTAACAGGAGATAAAGTCGCCTTTTATGGTGATCATGTGGAATTAAGCGATGAAAAGAGCGATTTTGCATCTACGGTAGGAATTGGCGGTGTCATCGGTACCAAGTTTGTTTGGCCTGTTGGTGTACACATGAACAAAGAAAGTGGGGATGTAAGCTTAACCCCAGAAAAGGAAAAAGAATGGGCAAAATGGATTAAAATCTATAAAGACAAAATGCTCCCTGTGGGTACCTATCGCGGGGAACTGTACGACATCGGCTATGATCGTCCCGAGGTACATGCTATCCAGAAGGATGAGACCATGTACTATGCATTTTATGCGCCCAGCTTTGCAGGACAGATAGAATTACGAGGACTTAATAAACGAACTTATCAAGTTATAGACTATGTCAACGAAAAAGCTTTAGGTAAGGTAACAGGCCCCACGGCCAAATTAAAGGTATCTTTTAAAAAATTTCTTTTAATGGAAGCGAAGCCAGAGTAAATAGCAGAAATTATTCACTTATATGAGAGGAAATAATACGGATGAAGAGAAGAGCATGGTTGCTTTATGCGATGATTACCACGGTTTTATGGGGAGTATGGGGTGCATTTATTGAGATTCCCGAAAAAGCAGGATTCCCAGCTACCTTGGGATATTCAGTCTGGGCATTAACCATGGTACCTGTGGCTATAATTGCGTTAAAAATAATCAGATGGAAATTAGATCGCGATCGACGTTTTATATTTTTTGGAATGGGAGCAGGGCTTTTAGGATGCGGTGGTCAGTTGATACTGTTTCAATGTTTACGTGTGGGTCCTGCTTATATTGTATTCCCGATCATCTCACTTTATCCTGTTGTGACGATTATATTATCTGTTTTTTTATTGAAAGAGCGTGCAAGCAAACGCTCATGGATTGGGATTATCCTTGCTCTTTTAGCTATTATAATGCTTTCTTACCAACCACCAGAAAACTCACCAGTAACAGGTTACTTATGGCTTCTGCTGGCTATGATTGTTTTTCTAATGTGGGGCGTCCAGGCCTACATCATGAAATTTGCTAGTGATAGTAGTCAAACGGGTAGCATGCAAGCAGAAAGTATTACTTTTTATACAATGTCGAGTGCGATCTTACTTATTCCCATCGCTTTATTTATGACTGACTTTTCGCAGAATATCAATTGGGGATTCAGAGGGGTTTACTCTGCAGCGCTTGTCCAGTCACTAAATGCTGTTGGATTCCTCTTTTTTGCTTATGCGATACGGTTCGGTAAGGCTATTATAGTAGTACCCATGATGTCATTAGCACCTGTAGTAACGGTCATTCTCTCGCTTATATTATATGCAGTGATCCCACATCCAATTATTATTACAGGAATGGTTTTAGCCTTTATCGCCATTTATTTAATGGCAGAATAAAGTAGCAGGGAGTAATAAAATTATTCATAATAAGGAAAAGACGGTTAATTGGAAGCTAATGATGGATTTGCTCAAAGAATTAAGAGAAATTGGTGGAGAAAATTATGTATAAAATTACGCCACAGGAACTTTATATCTGGTGTAAGATTCCATACAAGGAACTGGAGAATCATCGGCAGTTGAAAATACCTTTTCGATTGTGCGATGATTCCGTCGCCATGGGGCAGATTATGGCACGTGAATTAGTTAATGAAATTAAATTACACAATGAAAAAGGTGAGGTAACTCGGGCTATAATTCCTTGTGGACCAGGCTGCTGGTATAAGCCATTTACAGACCTGGTAAATAAGGAGAAACTTAGTTTGAATAATTTAATTGTCTTTCACATGGATGAGTGTCTCGATTGGCAGGGTCGTGAACTACCCAGGAAACATCCATACAGTTTTCGTGGGTTCATGGAACAGTATTTTTATGGACCGGTTAATCCTGACCTTGTTGTTAAAGAGGAGAATAGAAACTGGCTCAATGCAAATAATGTTGAGCAAATCAAGGAAAAGATATGGGAAAATCCCATCGACATCACTTATGGAGGCTGGGGGCAGGACGGACATATTGCTTACAATCAGGCAAGAAGACATCCGTTTAGCCATGTAACCATTAATGATGTTCGCAATTCTACAGTCCGTATCCAGGAAAATAATATCGACACAATCATCGCATTGGCGCAACGTACCTTTGGTGCTGCATACCAATTTGTCCCACCTATGTCAGTAACTCTGGGAGTGAAAGAATGTCTATCTGCGAACAAGGTCCGTCTTTTTAGTGATACTGGTGCATGGAAGCAGACAGCACTCCGTGTCGCTCTCTTCGGTCCTATTACTCCAGAGTATCCTATTACTCTGTTGCAGGAGCATCCCGATGCCTTAATCACTGCTACTGTTGAGACTGCATCACATCCCATTAGTGAACACCCTGAATGGGATTTAGGAGTTTAGCGTAAATGAAATAAATACAAATGTCAATTTGGATGAGTAAAGAATGAGGTAAATAGATATGAGGGCTTTAAAAATAGATATCAGCAACTGTCGATATAAGGCGATGATTGGTGTTGGAGGTATTGGGTCTGGTATGTTTTTCCTCCTTAATGGCAATCATACAATTGGGAGGGAAGAAAGCCGCAGTGGCAGTTTTATCGATCGAAAGGATTACTGTAAGCTCCACATTATTTCCCATTACGTTCAAACCTTGCTTGGACCCAAATTTCAAGTTATTCCAGTTGGAAAAGTTGGCGATGATGACGTAGGAAAAAGGCTCTTGAACGAGATGAGCGAGGCGGGATTTACGATGGACTATATAGAGCGATCGCCAGACAGCCAAACGCTCTTCTCCTTTTGTTTTATCTACCCTGATGGAAGTGGCGGAAACTTAACTACAAATGATTCAGCCTGTTCAAGGGTGGATGCTTCATTCGTCGCGAAAGCTGAACCAGAATTTATTCGTTTCGCAGGACAGGGTATTGCCCTTGCTGCACCAGAGGTGCCTATGGAGGCACGTAAGAAGCTGCTCGAATTGGGTACTAACCATAAATTTTTCCGCGTCGCGTCTTTTACTTCAGAGGAAATGAGCAGTATAATGCAATCAAGTATGATACGCTATATTGACTTGCTGGCTATTAACCTTGATGAGGCTGCAGCGGCAGTAGGAATGTCGGTTGAAGAAAATCAACCTTTAGCAATTGTTGAAATAACTGTTAAGACCCTGGGTAATATTAATCCCAATATGAAAATCTCAATCACTAAAGGTAAAGACGGAAGCTGGTCCTGGGATGGGTCATCTCTTACGCATGTACCCATACACAAAGTACATGTCGAAAGTACGGCAGGCGCAGGTGATGCTCATCTCGTTGGATTAATTGTAGGACTAACCGCAGGGATGTCATTACAAGAAGCCCAACAATTAGCGACATTGACAGGAGCGGATTCTGTTAAATCTCCACATACAATTAATAAAGCAATGGATAGAGAATCTCTACGTATGCTTGCTAAAAGCTCAAAAAGTACCATCAGCAAAAATATTTATAAGTTATTGGAGGAATGATTATGAGTATCACAATGCGTATTATGCAACAGTTTGATCCAACGAGTGAAAAAGAATTCATGGAATTGGAAAAAAAATTTGCCGAGTTGGAGATCGCTCGGCCAGATTATCCAAAAGGAACAAGAATGCAACCAATTTCAGCAACTGAACCCTGCAATACTTTAATTTGGCAGTGCGAATTTCCAGACATTGAATCGGCATACAAAGTACTTGACTTCTTCAGTGGGGATAAAGCCCATGAAGCTCTGTTTGAGAAACAATCACCCTATTTTAAACAAGTTAAAATTGAGTTTTATAAAAATCTTGATTTTTGATTTCTATCTTATATTTACGAACAAGGAGGAATTTGGATGATAAAACCTAAAGTTGGATTCATCGTTTATGGAGTTCACAAGGACGGCCTTCTCGACCCAATGGGCGCTCCTTTTATCGATGACAAGTTAGTTGAGAACACCAAGCTGGCGCTTCAAAAAGCCGGTTTGGAACTGATTGTGCATGACCTTATCATTGCGTCCAAAAAAGAAGCAAAGGAGTGTTTTTCTAAATTTAAAAAGATGGATGATATTGATGCAGTTATTTTATTTTCAGGTACCTGGGTCTGGGCTGCCCATTTAATCGCCCCAATCCGCGATTTCTCTTTTTCTGGGAAAGGTATCTTATTGTGGACAAATCCAGGCTCTCAAGGTTGGCGACCAGTAGGCGGACTGGTCATGCACGGTGCACTCAAAGAGGTCGGTATCAATCATCGCTTTGTGTACGGCAGTTATGATGATCCAAAAGAAATTAACCGCATCGTCGCTTATTGTCGTGCCAGCCAGGAAAAGAACAGGCTGAATATGAGCACAATTGGTGCTTTTGGCGGACGCGGTATGGGGCAAACATGCGGCGTGGCTGATCCTTCGCAGTGGATGAAAGTTTTCGGCGTGGATATCGATTCCCGTGATACCACAGAATTAATCGAAACCGCGAATAAAATTTCGCCGGATGAACTCAAAAAAGCAAGAAAAGAAATCCAACCATTTTTTAGTGTTCCCATACCCGAAAATGAAACGTCCGAAAGGTCAATTCGGCTGTACTTGGCAATTAAGAAGATCGTTAAGAAGGAAGAGTGGGATTTCTACACGATTCAGTCCTTCCCCGGACTCGGCGATGATTACAGCGCTACATGTTTTGCTCAAAGTATGATGCTCAATGATGGCGTCGGGACTTCCACGCTAAGTGACTTCAACACAGCCATGACGGTCAAGCTTCTCACCGATTTAAGTGAAGAGCGTATTTATTACGGCGATTTGCAGCACATCGACAAATCAAACAATGAAATCAAGATTATTGGTGATGGTGCCTGTCCGCTTTCACTGGCAGGCAAATTGGGACCGGCAAGCTTTGCCGAACACGGTATTCCTACCGAGGGTGAGGCTGGCGGTCTCTCTGTGAAGCTGGTTTGCAAACCCGGTGAGGGTGTACTCGCTCGGTTAGGTCGCAACAACGGTGAATTTGAAATGGCGATTGCTCGTTGTTCAATCTTTGAGCCTCCAAAAGCAGTTCTGGAACAACGTCAGAAGGAATGCGGCATTCCGTTCTGGCCTCACGCCTTTGTGACGGCTCATTGCGATATCGATAAACTAATCGAATCATGGAACAATGAATATGCCGTTCTCGGCTATGGAGCTCACTTGTATGACGAATTGTTGGCGTTCTGCGAATTGACAGGCATCAAAGCCATTGCACTATAGTGTTGTCATAATAAAACGCCGAGCTTAAATAATCACCATAAAGAGATCTTAATTTTTATGAAACAGGAATTCAATTACGGTCCATGGTATGTCGAATATTCGGCAAAAGACGGAGCCCGTTTAAATCGATTGTGCTATGATGGTTTTGATTTGCTTACCATCGAGCCAGAATCCTTCCGTCCGCCAGCGTCTGATTATGGACGATATGAAACTCGTCCGGTTTACGGTTACGATGACTGTCTCCCAACAGTTGATTCGTGTGTTTTTCCTGGTCTGGATTGGAACGTACCTGATCACGGTGAACTGTGCTGGCTCAGTTGGAAAACATCTGTCAAAGACAATCATTTGGTCTTTTCCGTTACTAGCAAAACTCTGCCCCTGCTTTTCAAGCGAGAAATGCATTTTAATGAGACAGGTATTAGCTGGATTTTTGAGGTGCTCAACGAAGGTGACAAAACGCTACCTTTTCTGCACGTAATGCATCCCCTGATGCCTTTACGTGAAATTGTTCATGTCGATCTCCCTTTATTCACGTCGGTCTTTAACGAGATCAGCAATCAGACAATGGACTTGAAAAATCCAGAAGCGGTGCAAGACTTTTTGCTGAATCAGGCTTCAGGAACAGCTAACATGCTTCTCCTTCAGAGAGTCGAAATCGGGAAGATGAGTTGGATCTTCAGGAATGGTTTTCGTCTTAAGGTAACATTTCCTGAGAAATATTTTCCGACTATCGGTATCTGGTGGAATAATTCAGGATACCCTAATGAAGA
>JABAOC010001023.1_pt4 | contig 35886 bp, 27 predicted proteins | sample 7062161 | NCBI WGS metagenome assembly JABAOC01 (sample SAMN14538625, study PRJNA623070) | marine sediment metagenome | biome: marine biome [ENVO:00000428]; feature: marine pelagic biome [ENVO:01000023]; material: deep marine sediment [ENVO:00002113] | place: India: Gulf of Khambhat ... | reverse complement strand
CTCGCTTTGAAGCTTTGGTCTTCGGGAATCCATGAAGCGAGGATGCTGGCGTGTTTCGTTGGCGAGCCAGAGAAGATTACAGAAGAGCTCATGGAGAGCTGGGTCAGGGATTTCGATTCCTGGGATATATGCGACCAGTGCTGCGCTCATCTGTTCGACCAGACGCCGTTCGTTGAGAAAAAAATAAGGGAATGGAGTTCTCGAAAAGAAGAATTCGTGAAGCGATCGGGTTTCGTCTTAATGGCTGCAAAGAGCGTGCATGACAAGGACGCGCGGGACAGCGAGTTCGAAAAGTATTTCCCGATAATCAAGAGAGAATCCATAGACGAGAGGAACTTCGTGAAGAAAGCCGTCAATTGGGCGCTGAGGCAGATTGGCAAGAGAAATCTCGCCCTCAATAAAAAAGCGATTAAAGTGGCGAAAGAAGTCGAAAGGATTGACTCGAAAGCTGCCCGATGGATCGCGAAGGATGCGCTGAGGGAACTGACCAGCGAGAAAGTTCAGGAAAGATTACAGAAAATATCAACTAAGGTTTTATCCTGACATGATGTTACGGAATGGATTATGAAATTGATGTTGAGAAATACTTTTCACTCTGTCTGATTCTTCTTTTCTGCCCTGAAAAGATCATGAGGAATTCCTTTTTATCCTCGGGTGTTTTTGACTCCTGTAAAGCTTTCCTCCAGTGCGAATGTGCCATTAGCTCTGGGGCCAGCGTTTCAGAAGCCATCTCAAAAAAACCGGAGACAGAAAACATGTGGCCAGTGACACCAGTACCATAGCTGAAAAAACCTGATCGGATACAGCCCCATCGCCCAATTCCTTCCCTCTCTCCATGATCACCATGGCGATCTCTGCTCTGGGAACCATGCTTATGGCCAGCAAGGTAGAGCTCTCCTTGCGTATAAAGATTAAGGAAAGAGCCCCATTGCCTATCAATTTTCCCAGGACCGCCACCGCAAACAGAACTCCGGCCAGCCCTAATGCCCCGGTCAGACTTTTCGGGGTCACCTTGAATCCTATAGCGACGAAGAAAAAGGGGACAAAAAAGTCATACAGAGTGCCGAAGGAAGAATCCAGTTTAACAGCCTTGGGATCACGACTGAACACCAAACCTGCAAAAAAAGCGCCCATCGCTAAAGATAAACCCAGCAGCCCAGCGACTGCGGCAATGGCAAATCCAAACCCCGCCACCAGAAGCATCGGATCCGGAGAATGTTTGAGTCCGCTGAAGAATCGGGTGATATGTTTCTCGATGTAAACAGAGAATAAAACACAAAAAACTCCGAATACAACAAGTTTCAGCAGTATAAGACCGACTGTTCTGCCAGTGACTCCCTCCAATGATGAATCCAATCCTCCCTCCAAGACCGGCACCATAGAGATAAGAATGGCCATGAAAATGATACCCGAAATGTCGTCCATTTCAGCCACATCCAGGAGCAGTTCACCTGTTGAAGATTTGAGTGAACCGGTTTCCTGCCAGATACTGATGGATATGCCCACACTGGTCGCCGTGAGGGCCACTCCGATAAAGAGGCTGGGAATCAATCCCAATCTCAGCAGGGAGCTGGCTACCATGTAACCCAAGAGACCACTAAAAACAATGTTCCCTGCCCATATGACACTGGCATGTCGGATTTGATTCAACAGACCTTTCAAATTGCTTTCCAATCCCACTCTGAAAAGAAGGACGACAACCCCGATACTGGCCAGAAAATCAAGTATGCCGTAAACGTCTGCGGAGAGAATATTCAATTGGGAATCCAACAGCCTGATACCCAAACCGAGAGCCATGAATCCGATCAAAGAGGGAATACCGGTCCTCTTCATCCCGGCTCGAATGAAAATGGTGAGAACGATGACTCCGCCCAGAAGAAGAACCAGCATAGACAGAGAAGTGTTTGTTCCAGTCAACTCAATCCTCTTTATGAGTGCTTGGGTTGTGAATTCCGCTGCTTTGTTCGAACGAATATGTTCCGGGCGCTGCAGCTGAAGAGAAGCGCACACACCCTCTTCTTCACCATTCTTGGGCAGGAATCAGAAAAGTGGGGCAGTTATCTGACTCTTACCTTCAGCACCGGCCAGTCGTTTTTGCCGTCGAAGCGTTCCGGGTCGGTCTCCTGCTGGCTATTCCCGTGAATGTCGGTCGCGCGGACATTCACAGTGTATCTCCCCTTTGAGGAGAATACGATCTCCGCTTCCCAGAAGACCCAGACGTTATCTGCATCCATTTTCTTCACAATGCGGGCGTCTTCCCAGGTTTTTCCCTGGTCAGTGGTCAATTCCACCTTCGCTACCCTGGTGCCGCCGAAAGCGGCGCCGCCTATTCTCAGGGGCTCATTGACTCGAATCCTGGTGCTCTTCTGAGGAAAGAAAATCTTGGAGTCGATTGCCATAGGAGGGGAGCAGTCCCATCCTCTGACCTCCCAGTAGTCCTTGATGGACTGGCCTATCACCTCTATGCTGGTGATCCAGGCTGGCTGCTTGACGCCATAAAAGCCCGGATTCAGTATCCGCACCGGAAAACCGTGAAGAGGAGGGATAGGCACTCCGTTCATGTGCAGGGCCACGAGCACTCCGTTATCCTTGACCTGTTCCAGGGTATGGGAGGCATAATATCCCTCTGCCGCGTCGTACCGGACACCCACGGCTCCTTCCTTGAGACCCAAAGAGGCCAGAAAATCATAGAGCTTGAAACCTTTCCAGATTGCCGTGGACAGCAGTGATCCGCTTCGGGCATTCCCGATGCATTCAACGGTCAACGGAAGCTCTTCCATGGGCATGGCATAAAGCTCATCCAGAGTAAAACTCTTGGGATTTTCGATGAGGCCCTTCACTTCCAACCGGTATGCAGAAGGATCAATCTTGGGAACGCCGTTAATGCGGGTGATGTAATACTCGTTGTTTGGGGTGATGAATTCGGGAAAATCATCGTTTGGGGCCGAACAGCCCAGGACATAAAATCCGAGTAATAAAAGTAAAAGAACATATTTTCTTTCGATAGGAATTTCTCCTTTTCGCTTTATGGAATTATAGGAAATAAATCCTGTCCTTGTAAATATTTTTTTTCTATTCCTTGAAATCTCCGTGCATCCTCATTTTAAAAAATATTTTTTTATTTGTTCTCTTATCGATCGGTACACATTATCGGCTCAGATATGGATTTATTTTAGATGATCCATGGGGAAGCCTCAATTTGACTCATTTCCTATGAGATGTTATAAAACCAACGCATTCTCCCTCATTACGTAAGGACAGGAGATGATTTGAATGAAGAGTCTGGATGATTACCTTCCTGTAGTCGGAGAGAAAGTCGTAGGTCAGATCTACCAGAAGGCCCACCGCCTGATCAATAAGCACATTGTGCACATCAACTCCACCGCTCATGGTGGAGGCGTCGCGGAGATCCTCAACAATCTTGTTGTGCTGTTGAACGATATTGGGGTGGACGCGGGATGGCGGGTCCTTATCGGTCCCTCTGATTTCTTCTCGGTCACAAAAAAATTTCATAATGGTTTGCAGGGCAATTCTATTAATCTCAGCAACAATAAGAAAAGGTTTTATTTGGAAACGAACGACCGGTTTTCTCGATTCACGCACCTGGACCATGATTGCGTGATTGTGCACGACCCGCAGCCTCTTCCTCTCATTAAATTCAATAAAAAAATCCAGCCCTGGATCTGGCGATGCCATATCGATATCACCCATCCAAATCCAGAGCTCTGGAGCTTTGTGAAAACATTTATCCTCCGCTACGATCTGATGGTTATTTCCAGCAAGCAGTTCAGGAAAGACGACCTTCCTCTGGAACAAAAGATAATTCATCCTTCGATCGATCCATTATCCCCGAAAAACATGGATCTTTCTGATGATCTCATCGCCAAAACATTAAAGAAGTTCGATATTCCGATGGATAAGCCCTTGATTACCCAGGTTTCTCGGTTCGATCCCTGGAAAGATCCTGAGGGGGTTCTGAAGGTTTTTAATCAAGTGAAGGAAAAAGAGGATTGCCGCTTGGTCTACTGTTATAACATGGCGCCGGATGATCCGGAAGGCATCATCATATACAACAAGATGAAAAGAATCGCCGGGAAATATCTGAACAACGGTGATGTTCTCTTCAGGCTCGGAGACAACCAGATCATGGTGAATGTCCTTCAGAGAGTGTCATCGGTCATTCTCCAAAAATCGATCAGGGAAGGATTCGGCCTTACAGTTTCAGAGGCCCAGTGGAAGGAGACGCCCGTCGTTGCCTCAAAAGTGGGAGGTATCCCCGAGCAGGTTATTGACGGGAAAACGGGTTTTCTGGTAGATCCACAGGATATCACTGGATGTGCGGAAAAAGTCGTCACACTGATCAAGGACAAGAAACTCGCCGCTAAAATGGGCAAAGAAGGGAAAGAATTCATTCGACAAAAATTCCTGATCACACGGCATCTCGACGATTATCTGAATCTTTTGATCGATGTCTTGAGCAGCACGTAGTGGATTCGTACGGTCTCAGCAGGCGATTTTTCGTGCCCGCTCGCCTCCGGATGGCTTCCTCACCAGATTGCCTGACTTCCAAAGAGATTATAAAGGAAATAGAGATACTGAGTTAAATCAGCTGCGATTTGAATTTATTCCGGCAACGAGTTAAACTGTAAGAAAAACTTCCTTATGCCTTCAGCCAAACAGAAACCAGGCCGACTCATTATTGCCTCTAATCGACTGCCTGTAAGCATCACTAAAAGGAAAGGAAAAGTCACGATTCAGCCGAGCCCGGGCGGACTTGCCACTGCACTGAGGGCTCTCCAGACAGAGAAAGAAGTCGCATTTTTTGGATGGCCGGGCTACATTCCCGAAAGTCGGAATGAACAAAGATCTATCGATTCAACCTTGAGAGAGGAGCATAACTGCTTTCCGGTATTTTTAACTCGCAAGGAGGTCGACAAATACTACTACGGCTTTTCCAATCGAACCCTCTGGCCGCTGTTTCACTATTTTGCTTCCTACTGCACATTTGAAAAATCGGAGTGGGAGGCCTACCAACACGTTAATCAGAAGTTCTTTGAGGAGATTATTCAGAACTCGGCTGAAACGGATACATTCTGGATCCATGATTACCACTTGATGCGGCTGCCCCATCTGCTGCGAACTTATTTCCCTCGAACCAACATCGGCTTCTTTCTGCATATCCCGTTTCCCTCTTCAGAGATTTTTCGCATACTCCCTTGGCGCAACGAGGTGCTGGAAGGGATGCTGGGGTCTGATCTTATCGGTTTTCATACCTACGAATATGCCCGCCACTTCTTGAGCAGCGTTCTGCGGCTCCTGGGCGATGAGAATGAATTCGGGGCCATCACTATAGAAGATCGCACTGTCATGGTGGATAATTTTCCTATGGGAGTTGATGCGCAAAATATCATGACATTGCTGCAGCAGGAATCCACAAGAAAAGATATTGAGAAATTTCACAAGATGGTGGAAAAGAAAGACCGAAAGGTTATTCTTTCTGTGGACCGTCTGGACTATTCCAAAGGCATACCTCACCGACTTCAAGCCTTTGAGAATTTTCTTTCTCAGTACCCAGAGGGGCGTGAGAAGCTGGTCTACATCATGCTGTGTGTTCCCTCGAGGACCAAAGTCAGGGATTATGCGCTCCTTAAACAGGAAGTTGAAAGTCTGGTGGGCAAGATCAACGGCCGGTTCGGAAATCCCGACTGGATGCCGGTGCATTATCTGTATCGCTCCTTTCCTTTTGAACAACTCCTGCCACTTTATGCCATCGCTGATATTGCTTTAGTCACACCGGTCCGGGATGGCATGAATTTAGTGGCCAAGGAATATGTGGCAGCCAGGACGGATGACACAGGAGTTCTGATACTGAGCGGTACGGCCGGGGCTGAGGCGGAACTGGGCGAAGCGCTGGTTGTGAATGTCTACAGCAAAGAAGACATTGTGGATGCTCTTGTTCAAGCGCTGGAGATGTCAGAGGAGGAACAAATCCGACGGATGCAGACTATGCGGCAGCGCATCATAGATTATGACATCCACCACTGGACTCGAAGTTTTATTTCCGGAATTGAAGAGATGAAAAAGCTGAAGTCCCAAAAGGAACACCTGAAATTGACCGACAAATTGAAGAAAAAACTCCTTTCCGATTACCAATCAGGTAAGAAACGCCTGCTGTTGTTCGATTATGATGGAACCTTGATCTCGTTTGCGAAAAAACCAGAAGATGCAAAGCCCGATGCCGAGCTCAAGAGATTGCTTCTGCTTCTGGCGCGAAAGCGCAAGAATCAACTGGCCATCGTCAGCGGACGCGACCGTTTGACCATGGAACAGTGGCTCGGAGATCTTCCCTGCACTCTGGTGGCGGAGCACGGCGCCTGGATTCGGGTGGATGCGAGTTCTGACTGGGAAGCCCAAAAGACCGGTTCAATGAGATGGAAATCCCAGGTGATGCCCATCCTAAAAACATACGAGGCTCGAGTCCCGGGATCTTTTGTGGAAGAAAAAGAATTCGGGCTCGCCTGGCATTATCGGAAAGCCAATCCAGAACTCGGGGAGATTCGTTCCTGCGAATTGTTCGACAATCTCAATGAGTTCTTGGCGAACACGGATTTACAGCTCATGCACGGAAAAAAGGTTATCGAAATCCGGCCGGGTGGAATCAATAAAGGTCTTGCCGCGCAAACTCTGCTGATGATGCATACGTACGATTTTGTACTGGCCATCGGAGACGATTGGACGGATGAAGACCTTTTCAAGGCCCTGCCTGAGGGAGCCTATTCCATCAAGATTGGTTATGGCACAACGAAGGCTGGCTTTTTTCTGGATTCCCCCCAGAGCTGCCGGAGTTTTTTGCACGATCTCACCAAAAGATGAGGATAACTCCATACATTTTTGATGATTGAAGAGGCAAGCGAGCACCATTCCTCTTTCATCCGCAGGGGGTCAGGCGAGGTTTTTCCTGATGGCGTTAATTTTTGGTCAAACTGAGTCATTCGGACTTGACTTTACGATTTAGACTTAGCAAAAAACAAGACAAAGTTTTATTGGATTGAATCCTTATCATTTGAGTTTATCTCTGGCTATTATCTTTATTTTTTTGCCCTGTTTCGCGAGAAAATATCCTGAATCATGAAGACATATCCAACAAAACAAGACAAAACTCTTAATTTCATGCTTTTTTTCGTGCTTTTTTTGATGGTATATTTAACATGGCAATCGCAGTTTAAGTTGAAGACTTAAAAACTTTTTTTGAAATGTGAATGGAAATGAAAAAAATAACTTTGATTCCTGGAGACGGGATCGGACCTGAAATTGTGGATTCGGTAGTGAAGGTGATGGACGCGGCTGGGATCCAGATTGGGTGGGAAAAAGTCAATGCCGGAGCAGAAGCATTAAAAAAATATGGCACCGTCCTTCCTGAAGATGTGGTTCATTCTGTAAAAAAGAACAAAGTGGCTTTAAAAGGTCCGGTGGGAACCCCGATCGGTGAGGGATTTCGAAGTGTCAGCGTAAATTTGAGAAAAAGATTGAATCTTTACGCCAACCTCAGGCCGATCAAGAGTATACCGGGAATAAAATCCAGGTACGAAAATATTGATATTGTGGTGGTAAGAGAAAACACAGAAGGGCTCTATTCAGGGATCGAGCATGAAGTCGTACCGGGTGTAGTCGAATCGTTGAAGATCATAACCGAAAGAGCGTCGACGAATATAGCTGAGTTCGCCTTTGATTACGCGGAGAAGAAAGGCCGAAAAAAAGTGACAGCTATTCATAAGGCAAACATCATGAAGTTGAGTGACGGGCTCTTTCTCGATTGTGCAAGACGCATTAGCAGTAAACACCCTCAGATCGAGTATGATGAGTTGATCGTGGACAATGCCTGTATGCAGCTAATACTCAATCCCCACATATTCGATGTGCTCTTGCTCGAAAATTTATACGGAGATATTGTTTCAGACCTCTGTGCGGGGCTTATCGGAGGTTTAGGAGTTGCGCCAGGGGCAAACATCGGCAATGAGTATGCCATTTTCGAAGCCGTCCACGGGAGCGCCCCTGATATCGCCGGTCAAAACTTGGCGAATCCTATCGCTTTGCTGCTTTCTGGTATTTTGATGCTTGAACATATTGGAGAGAAAAAAGCGGCCGAGAGAATCGTTAATGCGGTCTATAGGGTCGTCGAAAAAGGGAAAGGGCTTACTCCTGACTTGGGGGGAGAGGGGACAACCACAGAGATTACAGAGAGAATCGTGAAGGAGATCTAAGGGATCCTCGCTAATCCTGTTATTCAGGAATTGAGCAGTCGGGATTCTTCTATCTTCGAGATGGCGGCTGACACCAGAGTCCGTTTGAGTCGTCTCAGATTGGACCAGAAAAACGCAGCGGGCACGCATTCCCAGGCAAGTTGCGTTGGAAGAAACTCTGTGCCTTGATTATATTTGGTGCGTTTGATATGGTATAAATACAAATGATCAAATTCGTAATGAAAGAGTCCCGCGTTTTTTAAACACGATTAATCCCCCTGTCCGGTCCTTCCATCAAGGATAGCTTACCATTCCTTCTTCACTCATCTGATGTGGTGCTCAAGGCGGAGATTTTAGTCTTTTTTCCTGAGGGAGGAAGGCGCGGCATTTCGGCAGAAGGCCAGAGATGGCTTTTTGTCCAGGGGGCGAGGGAATATTCATGAAAAAATGATAAGGAGGTGATAAATTTGGCGTTTGTTGTGGTTCAGGAGAATGAATCTATAGAAAGAGCTTTAAGAAGATTCAAAAGAAAAGTCCAGCGGGAAGCCATCATGAGAGATTACAAGAAGAGTTCTGTGTATTTTAAGCCCGGCGATAAGAGAAGAATGAAAGAAGCGCGGGCACGTAAGCGCATTCGAAGATATCTCCGAAGAAAACAAGAAAGAGAATATTAGAATAAATAAAAATAGAATCCTTGGTTGTCACAGAATTTCTGAAGATGGTGTGGGCAAAATTAGATTGAAAAAAACAGAGATAGAGGATATAAAGAAATACACAACTTTGTTCTGTCAGGTCGGATTGAGTCTCATCCGATGGAACTTATAATGAACAAACCCAATCATAAAAAGCTCTCTGCGATATTCATGATCAAGGATACAGACAAGTATAACTTTATGCTGGCCGAATTGGCATAGCTATTGATACGTCTTGAAATAAAAGAAAGATTACACCCAAGATGAACATATTTAAACTTACTGAGAGACCTCACGCTTCTCTATTTGCTCAAGGGCACGATCCCAAGGACCCTCGAATGGGCGCTTTTGTCCAGAATCAGCCTGAAGATTATAAATCCGCTCAGGTCGTCATTATCGGGTGTCCGGAGGATGAAGGAATCAGACGAAGCAGAGGTCGTCCGGGAGCCCGGAGGAGTCCCGAGGAGATCCGAAAAGCTCTATACAGATTGGCTGTCAGTGAGATAATTCAGGAGCTCAAGATATTCGATGTGGGGGATATCCGTTTGGGCGAGAGTCTTGAAGACACTCACCTCAGGTTAAGGCAGGTAGTTCGTCACGTGCTGGAGGACGGCAAAATGGCTGTGGTGCTGGGGGGAGGGAATGATATTTCCTATCCTGACTGCGCTGCCCTCATGGAGGTGAAAAAGGATGTTCTGGTTTTTAACATCGACAAACATTTTGATGTGCGCGACCTCTCACCCAGAAACAGCGGCACGGCTTACCGACAATTGCTCGAAGAGGGCCTGATCAATCCGGAGAAATTTTATGAAATGGGATCAGAAGAATTTGCTAATTCACCGAATTATAAAGAGTATCTGGAGAGGAAAGGCGTCCATGTGTATTCCCTGGATGAAATGCGTTCCACAGGGATAAGGAGATTGTTTCAGAAAATCATGAAGGACAGCGCGTATGAGGCCATATTCTGGGGGTTTGACATGGATGTGGTCCGGAATGCCGATGCTCCTGGAGTTAGTGCCAGCTTTCCCACCGGATTGACTGTCAAGGAGATCATTCAGATTGCTGAGATTGCAGGGAATCAGACGCCCTTTGGAGTGGTTGAGTTTACAGAAGTCAACCCGGAAGTGGATATCGATAACCGGACAAGTAAACTGGCGGCCATATTGATCCATACTTTTTTGTCTTCCAGGAAAAAAAGAGAATTCGACAGAAAATAATAATCTCAAAAAGGAGGTGAGAGAAAATGATGTGGGGAGATCATTGGATGTTCGGTGGATTCATGTGGCTTTTTTGGGTCATTCTGCTGGGAGCACTGATTTTCCTGGTGTGGTTGATTGTCAGGAAGAGCCAAGCGAGTTCATCCCGCAGTGAAGAGGATGCGCTGGATATTTTAAAGAAAAGATATGCGCGGGGAGATATTGATAAAGAGGAATTCGAGCAAAAAAAGAGGGATATCCAGTCCCAGGGTTAAAAGGAAGGAAAAGTAATACCAGAAATCGGTCTTGTGGTTGGCCTTTACATCATCACCAGAATGTTCCGGCTCCTTCTTCCCAAAGGAGAGAGGAGGGAACATGTGTTTGTAACGATTCTGGCCGGCATAACCATTGTGGTGGCTGTCTTTGTGATGGCCGATTTATTTATAAGGGGCAGCAGCATATCTGTCACCGGGCTCTGAACAGAGACCTTTTTTTTAAAAGTTAGCATCCCAAATTGATTGTTTTTTTGCACAGGCAGAGATATACTGATGCAGACATTCTTAGGGATGTTCATTTCACTCTGATCCGTGGATGAAGATCCGTTTTTTGACTGCCTATAAATCTCAGGAGGTCAACCATGTTCGGTAAAGGAATTACATTAATAAAGCTTTTTGGATTCAAAGTCAAAATTGACATGAGCTGGCTTATTCTTGGATTTCTCATAACTTGGACTCTTGCTCAGGGGCTTTTTCCCAATTTTTATAAGGGACTTCAGGCATCAACGTATTGGATTATGGGAGTTGCGGGAGCTTTAGGCCTTCTCATTTCTATCGTATTCCATGAACTCTGGCACTCTCTGGTGGCCCGGAAATTTGGACTCCCGATGCGGGGAATAACGCTTTTTATTTTTGGGGGGGTGGCAGAAATGACAGAAGAGCCGCCAAGTCCTAAAGCCGAGTTTTTTATGGCTGTGGCCGGCCCCCTATCCAGTATAGTTCTTGGTGGAGGATTGTTCGGGATTTTTTTTATGGGAGTTTCCCTGGGTTGGCCTGAGTCAATAATCGGGGTGATCAATTACCTGGCCTTTTTGAATTTAATACTGGCGGGTTTTAATCTTTTACCCGCCTTTCCTCTGGATGGAGGCCGAGTCCTTCGGTCGGTTCTTTGGGGATGGAAAGACAATATCCGATGGGCCACTCAGATTGCATCGAAGATAGGCGGTTTTTTTGGTGTTGTTCTGATTGTCGTCGGTGTGTTGGAGGTACTCCTGGGAAACTTAATAGGTGGTATTTGGCTGGCGGTGATCGGCTTGTTCATCAGAGGAGCTTCCCAATCCGCCTACCAGCAGTTGCTCATACGAAAATCTCTGGAAGGTGAGAAAGTCAGGCGTTTCATGAAATCTGATCCCATCACTGTTTCTTCATCTTTATCTATTGATGATCTTGTTGAGGATTACATCTACAAGCATCATTTTAAGATGTATCCGGTTGTGGATGAGGGCAAGCTGGTCGGGTGCGTGACTCTGAATCAGGTGAAGAATATACCGAAAGAAGAAAGGAAGCGGCACAGCGTGAAAGAACTGGCTGAAGAATGTTCGGAAAATAACACCATCGGCCCGGATGATGATGCCATGAAAGCTCTTTCCAATATGAGTAAAACACAATCCAGCCGGCTCATGGTGGTCGAAGGAGACCGGTTGGTTGGAGTGATATCCCTGAAAGATATGATGGGATTGCTGTCTCTGAGGATTGACCTGGAAGAATAAACATCAGGGGAGGATTCTTTTGTTTTCAGGGTCGCAGATGGAGGATTTGATTAAGTAGTCAACAGAAGACTGCCCTCACTTACTGATGTCACAGAATAGATGATTCGTTTTATTCAGAGAAAGCCATCATCTTTTTTGACTTGTCCTTTGGAGCTTTAAAGGCATCAATCCAGCCATTTCTTTATAGCCTTCATCCTCTTTTGGATGATCTTTTCTCCCACCTTATATTCTTCTTTCCAGTTATAGAAGGAAAGCATATTCACTGGGTCCGGCTTGAAATAAAGCTTGAGGGGAAAAATTCTCTTGTCGTCCTCTGTCCGGGCAAGCTGCTCCATCATCAGATAGAAAGTATCCATCACTGCGGGGAAAAGGTCTCGGTGCTGTTTTTCTTCTGCGAGGGAGTATCCCATTAAATTCACTGCGATTATTTTCTTCAGACCCATGTCCAGCAGAGGCTCGACCGGCACCGGCACCAGTACTCCTCCGTCGATGTAGAGTTTATCCTTGATTCTGTATGGAGGGAAAATCCCAGGAATGGAAATCGAGGCCATAACGGCATCAATGATTCTGCCCTTTTTGATAAATTCAGGTTTTCTCTGGTTCAATTCCACAGCGCAGATAACCAGAGGAATTTTACACTGTTTCAAGGTCTTTTGACTGAAGAATCGATCGATAAAAAATTTCTTAATCTTTTTTCCTTTGATGAGAGACTTTTTGGGATTATTGAGGTCGATCAGCTTCACATAGTCTTTTTTGCCCATTTTTTGGGTCATCTCCAGTAGAGAGTCGATTTCACCATGGAGGGCATAGTAGGCGCCTATCAGAGCGCCTGCGCTGGAGCCACTGACCGCTGAAATCTTGATTCCTTCCTTTTCCAATCTCTGGATGATGGGAATGAGGGCGTAACCCCGGACAGCCCCGCTGCCCAATGCTATTCCGATTTTTTGTCCGGCCATTAACCTGACTTATATCTCTGGATCAGTTCTTGTCCAGAAGATTTTATTCCTCTTGAATGAATTGCGTGGATTCTTCAACGTTTTTTTTGAGTTTACTGAACAGATAAAAGGTTGTCAAAGACAATAATTCCTAAAGATGAGCTGAATGGACATTAGTCGCTTGAACGAATGCGACCGGAAAAGTCAAAAACTTTGCAGGAAGGCCCGATGTACAGACAGGGGATGTCCTTTGAATAGAAATTCAATAGTCCTCGTAAAAGCCTTGCAGCCTGGGCGTTGAAAAAAGACTCACAGAGGTGGTTGAAGTCGAAGCCAAATTGCCTCAAAGTTGAATTTTTTACGAGTGGCGATGGATTTTAGCAGGAATTGAAGGAAGAGTTATGAGCCGAGGGAGTGATTCAGTTGTTGTTCGCAAAAGATTGGAGCTTGGGGCTGTATCTGGATGACTTCAATTTTTTGAGGGCCTTTGCTTCTATCTGCCTGATTCTTTCCCGGGTGACCTTAAACCGCTGTCCGACCTCTTCCAGGGTGTGCTCATTACCGTCCACTAAACCGAATCTCATTTTGAGCACGTTCGCTTCTCTGTCGGTAAGATTGTTCAGGGCCTTCTTGATATGTTCCCGAAGGTTGCTGTGAATCACCCTCTCCTGTGGAGAGGTGCTGTCCTTGTCTTCGATAAAATCCCCCAGAAAACTGTCATCATCATCACCGACAGGAGTATCCAGAGAAACAGACTCCTGTGCGATTTTCATGATGTGTCTCACCTTCTCCACGGAGAGGTTCATTTTTTCGGCAATCTCTGTGCTGGTCGGTTCCCGGCCTTTGTCTTTAATCAAAGCTCGGATAATCCTCCGGAGCTTGGCGATGGTTTCACCCATATGGACGGGTATCCTGACAGTCCTGGACTGATCCGCTATGGCCCGGGTGACAGCCTGTCTTATCCACCATGTGGCATAGGTGGAGAATTTGTACCCTTTTCTGTAGTCAAACTTATCCACTGCTCTCATTAAGCCAATATTTCCTTCCTGGACCAGGTCCATGAATTTCAAGCTGTTCTGGGCATATTTCTTAGCAATTGAGATCACCAGCCTTAAGTTGGCCTCCACCAGGGCTTTTTTGGCCTGCTCCCGGATTTTCTTCCCGATGGCGATGTCACGCACAGCTTTTCTCAATCCATGAGCGTCAAGTCCGGTTTCTCTGCAATGTTTTCTCAGGGAGCGGTTGACTTTTCTGATTTCTCTTTTCAGCTCTGATTTCCTCTCTGTGTTTCTCGCTCTGCTCAGAGAAACGCTCAACTCTTCTTTTCTGTCTTCCAGCGCGTTCACATCTTTCAGCTTTTCCCGAAGGTCATCGATGATGGGTTCCCAGTGAAGTAAATCAACGTTTAAATTCCTTATCAGTAAACTTTGTTTGACCAACACCCGGCCTCGAGAGAAGTCGAGTTTTTTCCTGGATGAAGATCCCTCCAATCGTGAGCGGAGCCTTTTGATTTGTTCTATTTGGTTATGAATCCGCGTTTGCAGCTTTTTGAGCTTCCTCTCGGTTATGGCATCCCTGCAGTCCATAACTTCAGTGATGATGTGCGGATTCTCTTTTATCTTCTTATCCAGAGAAAGAATTTTGTCCACCGCCAATTTTGTCCTGGAAAGAGCCTTGACAATGATCTCTTCTCCCTTTTCGATCTGTTTGGCGAGGACGATTTCCCCCTCCTGAGTGAGCAGCCTGACTCCTCCCATTTCTTTGAGATAGATCTTCACCGGGTCAGTGGTCGGCTCCAGCCCTGAAATACGGGGAATTCTGTTCTTCATCCTCTGGGGTTTACGGAGTATTTTAATTCCCCGCGCATCAACGGAAGAGAGAAAATTGCGCTTTTTTTTCTCAGAATAGGCGTCCTTTTCGAAGGCGTCATTGATATCTTCGAGATAGAGATATCCCTGTTTCCTTCCTTTCAAAAACAGTTGATAGAGATTTTCCTCTTTTTCCGGTTCGAATCTCTCTTTGAGCTCTTTTTCGGTAAACATCATCTCACTTATAATAACTCATTTATGAGCTAAATCGTTGCAAAATAAGAAGAAAAAGACATGAATATGATGTATAATATTTTTTAAGATTGGATCTGTGAAGAACAAATTTGGATATCACCTGTTATAAAATGGGGTTAATTCGATCGGCCAAACCAGAGAGGTCGTCCGTGAGCACTCTGGCTGCAGAGAATAATAGAGAAGGAGTCAGACATGCCTGTTCATAACTCTGACGTGGATGAAATTTTCAATAAAGTGGCGGACCTTTTGGATATACGGGGGGAAAATCCGTTCAGGATCAGAGCTTACCGGAACGCCGCCCGGACCATCGGAGGTCTTTCTAAAAATGTGTCTGACCTGGTGGAACGCGAGGAAGACCTATCCGGTTTTCCCGGGATCGGAAATGATCTGGCAGGGAAAATCAAACATATCGCTAAAACCGGCTCTCTGCCTCTTCTCCGGAAGCTGGAGAGAGCTCAAGAGGCTGCTGAAGAGAAAATAAAAGTATTCTGATCTGGAAGAATCAGGCTTGGGACACAGGACAAATTTTATAGTTCTTTAGGATTAATTCGTATTTACCTTCAAGGATGTTCTTGGTATATTTCTTGAACAAAAAGCTTAAACAGATGAATAAGGAGTTACCCATGGAACACCAGTCTCATACAGTGAAAACCCATGAAGGGCGTGGCAGCCACATGTCTCACCATGCCCATATGATCAAGGATTTCAGGAAGAGATTCTGGATTTCTCTGGCCGGAACCATTCCTGTTCTGGTCCTGTCTCCACTTATTCAGTCGTTACTGGGATTCAGTTTTTCCTTTCCCGGTGATCGATACTTACTTTTTGGCCTTTCGGCCTTCATCTATTTTTTCGGTGGCTGGCCTTTTCTCAAGGGAATGCGGGATGAATTCAAGAAAAAGCAGCCCGGAATGATGACGCTCATTGCCCTGGCGGTCACGGTGGCCTTTGTGTACAGCAGTCTGGTAGTTTTTGGACTGAAAGGGAAAGTCTTTTTCTGGGAGCTGGTGAGCTTGATCGATGTGATGCTTTTGGGACACTGGATCGAGATGCGTTCAGTCATGGGCGCTTCCCGCGCTCTGGAGGAACTGGCCAGGCTTCTCCCCTCTGAAGCCCACCTGATCTCCGCGGATGGCTCGGTGAAAGAGGTGGCGCTTGATGAGTTGAAGCCAGGGAACAAGGTTCTGGTCAAACCAGGAGAGAGGATCCCGGTGGACGGAAAAATCGAAAAGGGAGAGTCGGAAATCGATGAATCCATGATCACAGGGGAGTCCAGGCCAGTAGAGAAGATAAAGGACCATGAGGTCATCGGAGGATCTGTCAACGGAACCGGGTCTTTGACCGTCGAGGTGTCCAAGACGGGAAAGGACTCTTACCTCTCCCAGGTAGTGGACATGGTGAGAAAGGCGGGAGAGAGCAAGTCCAGAGCCCAGGATTTTGCCAACAAAGCCGCTTTCTGGCTGACATTGATAGCTGTCACGGTCGGGGCGGTCACCATCGGATCATGGTTGATAATCGGGAAGGAGTTTGTGTTTGCTCTGGAAAGGATGGTCACTGTGATGGTGATCACCTGCCCGCATGCTCTGGGACTGGCTATTCCCTTGGTCATTGCGGTTGTTACATCGCTTTCGGCGAAAAATGGACTTCTGATCCGGAACAGGACAGCCTTCGAGGCGGCCCTCAAGCTGGATACCGTTGTTTTTGACAAGACGGGAACTCTGACCGAAGGGAAATTTGGAGTATCAGAAGTGATATCTTTTGGAGATTGGAGCAGGGAGGAGCTTCTGAGGCGGGCTGCCTCTCTGGAGAATGAATCAGAGCACAGCATCGCCAGGGGAATCGTCAAAAAGGCTCTGGGGGAGGGACTCGATCTCTACGCAGTTGAAAGTTTTGAGGCTATCCCCGGAAAAGGAGCTAAAGCGGTCGTTGATGGAAAGGAGATCTTAGTGGGGAATAAATCTCTTGTGAAAGAAGGGAATATTTCAGAGGCGGCAAAAAGTCGGATCGATGAGGTCAGCTCTCAAGGCGTGACTACGGTCATTGTCATTTCCGGGGGAGAAGTCCAGGGAGTTATCGGGCTTTCTGATGTCATCAGGGAAGAGTCCAGAGAAGCCATAAAGAAGCTGAGAGACATGGGTTTCCAGATTGTTATGATCACCGGTGATAATGAAGCCACGGCCAGGTCAGTGGCCGAAGAACTGGGCATTGACAGATATTTTTCAGAGGTCTTGCCTGACCAGAAGTCGGAGAAGATAAAGGAACTTCAAAGAGAGGGAAGGAAAGTCGCCATGGTGGGCGATGGCGTCAACGACGCCCCGGCTTTAGCGCAGGCGGATGTGGGCATTGCCATCGGCGCGGGCACAGATGTGGCCGTGGAGACAGCTGACGTGGTCCTTGTCGAAAATGATCCACAGGACGTAGTGGATACTGTCTTTCTTTCCCGAATCACCCGGAAAAAGATGAAACAGAATTTAGCCTGGGCCACGGGCTACAATGTGGTTGCCATCCCCCTGGCTGCCGGAGTGCTGTACAGCCAAGGGATTGTGCTGGCTCCGGCTGTCGGTGCTCTGGTGATGTCCTTAAGCACGGTGATCGTGGCCATTAACGCAAGGCTGGTCAAATATAAAAGATAAACATTCTCTTTTCATAGGTGAGCGGCGCGAGAGGGTTCTTCCATAGCCGATAATGCGTTCTTTGTCGCTGAGGTTGACTTCCCGTGTCGGTGAAGGAAATTCACAGACTCCAAGGGATATTCAGTCCGGCCAGCCCTTTCTACGCCTGTTTAACTTTCGGAAAACAGATAGAGTTTCATTGATTTCGTCTGGAAAAGATACTATTATTGGTACTTCGTGTTCTTTTTATGTTTTCTATTTTTTTTACTTGTATAAATAGTAAATAAGGAGTGAACCTTTTAAAAAATTTCTCGTACTACGCTGTGAAGTTTCAATCGGAAAGATTTAAATGGAGGGCAGAATGAAAAAAGTATTCTTTTGGTTTTTGGCAGCAGCTTTTCTGTTGACCGGTACAACTTTTGTCCAAGCGCAGGTCAACGCGCGCATGTTCCGCTACCCCGATGTCTCTGCCACACACATCTGTTTTGTGTATGCCGGAGACATCTGGGTTGTGTCTAAACAGGGGGGCACGGCCCACAGGCTCAGCTCCCCGAGAGGCGAAGAAATGTTCCCGCGTTTTTCGCCGGACGGCTCAAAGATCGTTTTCAGCGCCAACTATGACGGAAACACCGATATCTACCTCATCCCCTTCATGGGAGGAGAGGTGAACCGGCTGACCCACCACGGGATGTCAGATTTGATCCTCGACTGGTATCCGGATGGGAAAGGTCTCCTGTATGCCTCCTCCATGGAGAGCGGCCGCCAGCGCTACAGGCAGTTCTACCGTCTCCCACAAACCGGCGGCCTTCCTGAAAGGCTCCCCATCCCCTACGGCGAATTCGGGGCTGTCTCTCCGGACGGCAAGGTGCTGGCCTACATGCCGATTGCCCGCGACTTCCGCACCTGGAAGCGCTACCGGGGCGGTATGGCGCCGGATATCTGGTTGTTCGACATCGCAAAAAAAACAGCCAAAAACATTACCAATAACATCGCGAATGACTCCCAACCCATGTGGCATGGGGATACTCTCTACTTTCTCTCTGACCGCGGTCCGAACCAGCGCCATAACATCTGGGCTCTGGACCTGAAAACCGAAAAGGCCCGCCAGGTCACTCGCTTTGAAGATTTTGACATCCACTTCCCGGCTATCGGGCCCTCGGATATTGTTTTTGAAGCCGGCGGAAAGCTCTACAGGTTTGACCTGAAAACAGAAAAACAAACCCTGGTGGACGTTCAGCTGGTCACCGACCAGATTACCCTGAGACCCAAAACGGAAAATGTGTCCAGGATGGTTGCGAATGCCGGGATCTCCCCTCATGGAAAACGGGCTCTATTCGAAGCTCGCGGAGATATTTTCACTGTTCCCGCGGAACACGGTCCTGTGCGCAACCTCACTGCACGACCAGGAAGTGCAGAACGTTATCCGGCCTGGTCACCTGATGGGAAGCACGTCGCGTACTGGAGCGACCGCTCTGGAGAGTACGAGCTGACGATCTGCAATGCCAATGACGGCTCGGATGAGCAGACCGTTACCTCCTACGGCCCAGGCTACAGATATCAGGTCTACTGGTCTCCAGACAGCAAGAAAATTGCTTTCGTTGACCAGACCATGACCATCCGTATTTTTGACCGAGATACACAAAAAACCCACAGAGTCGACCAGGGCCTCTGGATGTACGAAGGAGCACTCCGCGGCTTCAAGCCTGACTGGTCATCTGACAGCCGCTGGTTGGCTTACTCCCGGGGAGACGCAAACCGGCAGGGAAACATCTACCTCTATGATGCCAAAGAAAATAAACGCTACATGGTGACATCCAGTTTTTACAACGACTTCCAGCCTGTCTTTGACCCTGACGGAAAGTATCTTTACTTCTTTTCGAACCGGACCTTCAGTCCCATCTACGGAGATCTGGATAATTCTTTCCTCTATGCCAACACGACAAATATCGTCGCCGTCTCGCTTAAATCCGACATTCCCTCCCCGCTCGCCCCCCGGAACGACGAAGAAGAGGTGAAAAAAGAGGAATCCAAAGAAAAAGAAGCCGAGCAGAAAAAAAAGAAAGACAGAGAAAAGAAACCCGACACAGAAAAGGCAAAAGCGGTCGAGATCGAGGTCAAAGACTTTGAATGTCGTTTGGTCGTTCTTCCTCCGCAGGCCGGAAATTACTACGGCCTTTACGCAGTACCCGGCAAGGTCCTCTACGTACGGTATCCGCGCACCGGTTCTGGCGATAATAAAAATGCCCTGGTCTACTACGACCTCAAAGAGCGCAAGGAACAGACCATTCTGGATGATGTGGACGGTTTCCGCCTTTCTGCGGATGGCAAAAAAGCTCTTGTATGGAAGAGGCAGAATGCAGCCATCGTAGACATCAAGCCCAAGCAGAACATGAAAAAAAGACTCCGGATAAACGAACTTGAGATGGTCGTTGATCCACGAGCGGAATGGAAGCAGATCTTCAATGATGCCTGGAGGCTGTGTCGAGATTTCTTCTACGATAAAGGTATGCACGGTGTGGACTGGAACGCCATGCGCACCCAGTACGGCGCACTGCTCAAGGATGCGGTCACCCGCTGGGATGTCAACTATGTCATCGGAGAGCTCATCGCTGAGCTCAATTCTTCCCACACCTACCGAGGGGGCGGCGACGCTGAATCCGCAGCCAGAGTCAATGTCGGCTACCTCGGCGTAGACTGGGAACTCGACAGCGGCGCTTTTCGCATCGCCAAGATTATCGACGGCGCATCGTTTGAGAGTGAAGTCCGCTCGCCTCTCAACAGGCCCGGAGTAAAGGTCAAAGAAGGTGATTATATTCTGGCCGTCAACGGCATGCCTCTGGATACATCAAAAGACCCCTGGGCGGCCTTCCAGGGACTGGCTGGAAAGACCGTCGAACTCACGGTTAACTCCAAGCCCAATGCAAAAGGCGCCTGGAAAGTAATCGTTGAGACCCTTCGGGGAGAAACACGCCTCAGACATCTCGCCTGGATCGAGGAGAACCGCAGGTACGTCGAAAACCGGTCAGGCGGACGCATCGGATACATCTATGTGCAGGACACAAGCATCGGTGGGCAGAACATGCTCGTGCGACAGTTCGCGGCCCAGTTCCACAAAGACGGGCTGATTGTGGACGAGCGTTTCAACAGCGGCGGCCAGATCCCTGACCGATTCATCGAACTCCTGAAGAGACCTGCTCTCGCTTTCTGGGCAGTCCGTGACGGCAGAGACTGGCAGTGGCCCCCAATTGGGCATTTCGGGCCCAAAGCCATGCTCATCAACGGCTGGAGCGGCTCGGGCGGAGATGCTTTTCCCGATTACTTCCGCAAAGCCGGGCTCGGCCCGCTCATCGGGACCCGCACCTGGGGCGGACTCATCGGAATGAGCGGAATTCCGTCTCTCATAGACGGCGGTGTTGTGACCGTCCCGACGTTCCGCATGTACGACCCGGACGGCAAGTGGTTCAAGGAAGGCCACGGGGTTGACCCCGATATCGAAGTCAAGGAAGACCCGGCCCTTCTGGCCAAAGGAACCGATTCCCAGCTCCAGCGCGCGGTGGATGAGGTGCTCCGGATGATCGAGAAACAGGGGCCTTCAAAGCCACAACGCCCTGCCTATGAAGACCGCACGGTGAAAAAGAAGAAATAGAAAAGTTTTAGAGAATACAGAATTTTAAAAATAGAAAGAATGCTTCTTTATATTTGAGGCTTTCTCCCTTCAATCCTAATTATTTTCTGACAGGGTATCCGGAAATGAGAAGACCGCCGTTTTCAACATGATCAATGGTCAGAAAATCTGTCTGGATTAAAATTATTATTTTTCTCGGTCTACTTTTTCGGTTCGTATCACGACATACTGTATCAACTGGCTGTTGTCTTTGGAATTCAATGTTGGCAAATCAAAGTCCTCGATATGCCAGCCCAAAATATTCCAGTGGGCTGTCATATTGCCGGCCTTATTTGTAAGTCTAACTGCACCGGTTGGCTTTTTCCCTCGTATTTTACCTTCGTACTGTTTGACGAGTCTTTCCTTGTTTTCACCAGACAGACGCGGGATAGTGATTTCAATAGAACCGAAAGGCACTTCTGCAGCTTTGGCTTGGGATGCGAAATGGACCTTAATAATAGTTTTTTGTTTAGACTTTGATTGTGATTTCAACGAAGGGTGTGTAATATGCAATACACCATTCTTGATTCTGGCCGTTCCTCCATCGACAAACTTGCAGGTCTTTCCTCCGATGTTGAGGGTAAATTTGGCCTTTGTGAGCTTTGATAAATCAGTATCCTTCACAGATCCAGATAATAAAAGAGCGACGGCACAGATAACCAGACATAAAACCCATGGCTTGCTGTTCATGAAAGCCTCCCCTTTTTAAAACGCATTCGGAAATTCCTTTTTTAATCGCATGGAAATGGTAGAAAAAAGGCGTTCGATTGTCAAATTATCTGCATTTGACTCTTTCGTGTGTAAATTTTATGCTACGTGCTGCACAGTGTGTTGAGTACGGCATAAATCTAGGGAGGAAGAAGGATGCGAAAACGATTGATTATTTACTCCTGGGTTCTGTTCGTCATTTTGTTTGTCACCTTTCAATCTTGTCAAAGCCAAGAGAAGAAGGAGGATTTGGGGATGTCTCAGGCTGATGTGTCAATTCAACCGGTCCAGTTGACTCCGCTCCCCCTGGGATCGATCAAACCGGCGGGATGGTTGAAAAATCAACTCCGCATCCAGGCCGACGGACTCAGCGGGCACCTGGATGAATTCTGGCCCGATATCAGTGACAGTTCCTGGTTCGGCGGGAAATCGGATGCATGGGAAAGAGCCCCCTACTGGCTGGACGGTGTCGTGCCTCTCGCGTTTCTTCTGGAGGATGAAAAACTGATAACCAGAATCAGAAAGCACATGAATCACATCATCACCCACCAGGACGAATCCGGATGGATAGCGCCGGCTGAGGATCCCTCCAAATATGACCTCTGGGCCATTTTCTTGGTGCTCAAGCCGTTGATCCAGTATCATAACGCCACCGGTGATGAGCGGATTCCCGAAGTGGTGGAGAAGACGCTGAAATGGGTGGATGGGCATATCGACCGGCGTCCGCTCTTTAACTGGGGCAAATTCCGATGGTTTGAATCCCTGCTCAGCATATACTGGCTTTATGAAAAAACCCAGGAGGACTGGCTGTTGGATCTCGCGGTGAAGCTTCATGCGCAGGGATTCGACTGGGAGTCCTTTTTCCGGCGTTTCCCGCTAACGGGAATCACCCCCAGAGGGAAGTGGACTTTCATGGGTCATGTGGTCAATAACGGCATGGCGGTCAAGGCACCCGCGCTGTGGTGGCGTCTCACAGGCGATGAGGATGACAGGCATATGGTCTACGAGATGATCGAGAAACAGGACTTTTATCACGGTCAGGCTGCAGGAATATTCAGCGGTGATGAATGCTTCGCGGGCAAGAATCCCTCCCAGGGCACAGAGCTCTGTGCGGTCGTGGAATACCAGTTTTCTCTGGAGGTATTACTGTCTATCCTGGGGGATCCGGCTTTTGGCGACCGCCTGGAAAAAGTGACCTATAATGCCCTGCCCGCCACATTTTCCCCGGATATGTGGTCCCACCAGTATGACCAGCAGGTCAATCAGGTCGAATGCAGCATCCGGGAGAACCGACTCTGGACCACCAACGGCCCGGAGTCCAACATCTTTGGCTTGGAACCCAATTACGGCTGCTGCACGTCCAACCTCAGCCAGGGATGGCCCAAATTCGCCGCTCATCTCTGGATGAAGACAGAGGATGAGGGGCTGGCCGCCGTGGCCTACGCGCCGAATGTTGTCTCCACACATATACAGGATGTTCCGGTTTCAGTAGAGGTTGTCACGGATTATCCGTTTCGCCCGAATATCCAGTTGAAGGTGAGTGTCGACAGGCCGGTTCGGTTTCCTCTTCATCTGCGCATTCCTGCATGGGCCGAAGAAGCATCCGTCACCATCGGAAAAAACCGCTATGCTCCCAAACCGGGTTCCTTTCATGTGCTGGGAAGGGAATGGACCGGCACAACGGAGATTGATGTGGTATTTCCGATGAAGCCGCGGGTGACCCGCCGGTATAACAATGCCATCGCTTTGGAGCGAGGACCTCTGCTCTATGCGCTGAAGATCGGAGAAGAGTGGAAGAGGGTTAACGCCGGTAAGCCTCATCGCGAACTTCCGCATGCCGATTGGGAAGTCTATCCGACTACGCCCTGGAATTACGCTTTGGATCTGACTGAAAAAGATCTGATTACACTGAAATTTGAGGAGCATCCGGTCGGGGGCGTGCCGTTTTCACCCGAAGGAGCTCCGGTTTCCGTAAAGATCAAGGGGATGAGGATCGATGCCTGGAAACTGGTCAACGGCTCTGCGGGTGAGCTCCCGCTTAGCCCTGTTTCTGTTAAGGGCGACCTTGAGGAACTCATCCTGATTCCCTACGGGTGCACCAACCTGCGCATTGCCGAATTCCCCACTATAAGGAAGGATTAGATGAAAGCAAATTTTATTTTTTTCCTGTCACTGGTTTTAATCTTTCACTGTTTGGCTTTCACAGAAGCGCAAGGTCCAACTGTGAGAGCTTTTGAGGAAAAAACACTCCAGGCACGGCCGCTTCCTCTCGATAAAGTCCGCTTGACGGGAGGGCCTCTCAAACGCGCCCAGGATGTTACCGCTGAATACCTGCTTCAGCTGGAACCTGACCGCATGCTGGCCGGCTACCGCATCCGCGCCGGCCTGAAACCCAAGGCCGAGGGCTACGGAGGCTGGGATTCTGTGGGCGGCCGCCAGCTAACGGGCCACATTGCCGGGCATTATCTCTCCGCCATCAGCCTGATGTACGCGATAACCGGAAATCAAGAATTCAAACGGCGGGCAGATTACATTGTTTCCGAATTCAAAAAGGTTCAAGACAAGCGGGGCGATGGGTATCTGGGCGCTATAATCGACCGAGAAGGCACCGACGGACGAGAGATTATGGAACGTGTATCCCGGGGAAAAATCAAATCCGCAGGCTTTGACCTGAACGGTCTGTGGTCCCCATGGTACACCCTGCATAAAACATACGCCGGCCTCCGGGATGCCTACCGCTACACGGGCAATAAGAAGGCTTTGGAAATCGAAGTCAAGTTCGCCGAATGGGCGGAACGCATTCTCGCGCCACTCGATGCAGGCCAGATCCAGCGTATGCTGAACACCGAGTTCGGTGGAATGAACGAGATTATGGTCGACCTGTATGCGGATACGGGGGACAAACGCTGGTTGGACCTTTCCTACAAGTTCGAACACCGCAACTTCATCGAGCCTCTCAAACGTCACCAGGACATCCTCGAAGGCAAACACGGCAACACGCAGGTGCCCAAGCTCATAGGCTCAGCCGACCGGTATGCGTACACGGGCAATGTGGGAGATATCATGGCGGCAAGCTTTTTCTGGGATCGAGTCGTTCAGCACCACAGCTATGCCACTGGAGGCCACGGCCACGACGAATATTTCGGTGCCCCAGACAAGTTGAGTGACCGTGTGGACGGACGCGTTGCCGAAACATGCAATGTCTACAACATGCTCAAACTGACCCGTCGGCTTTTCGCCATCCGGCCCGATGCCCATTACGCCGATTTTCATGAACGGGCCCTTTTTAACCATATTTTGGCCTCGATCGATCCTGAGGACGGCCGGACCTGTTACATGGTGCCGGTGGGAAGAGGCGTTCAGCATGAATATCAAAATATGTTCCGCAGCTTCACCTGCTGCGTCGGTTCGGGCATGGAAAGCCATGGTCTGCATGGAGACGGGATCTACTATGAATCTGGTGACACGCTCTGGGTGAACCTGTATGCACCGTCCACAGCAGATTGGACCGCGGCGGGCGTCAAACTGAAAATGGACACGGATTTCCCGGAAGGAGAGTCAGTGACCATCAAAATGACTCTCCAGTCCCCTAAAGAATTCACATTGGCTTTACGCCGTCCTGACTGGGCCGGCGACGGATTTTCCGTTAAGGTCAATAGCGGAGCTGTCTCTGAAGACCTGATTAATCCCTTTCGGGATGTTCCTGAGTCGGGCCGTCCAGTCCCTGGTCGAAAGAGCGTGGATGATTCCGGGACGTACGTGGAACTCAAACGAAATTGGAAAACCGGAGACACAGTCGAGCTTGTCCTGCCCAAGGCGCTTCGTCTGGAACCTGTGCCCGATAACCCGCAGATCGCGGCGATAATGTGGGGGCCTCTGGTGCTAGCTGCGGATTTGGGACCCGAGAGAGAAAGAGGGCGCAGAAGAGATGTTGAGTACAAACCGCCGACAATTCCGGTGTTCGTCGCTGCAGAGCAGTCGGTAAACCAGTGGGTCAAACCTGTTCCCGGCGAAACTGGACATTTTCGGGTCACTGAAGTTGGGAGAGACAGTCTCGGAGCCGGCCTCGATGTCGAAGTGGATCTGGTGCCGTTCTACCGTTTGCACAGGCGCACCTATGCTGTCTATTTCGACCTGTTGACCAATTCCGATTGGAAGAAGAAAAAAGCAGAGTATGTCGCTGAACAAGAAAGGCTGCGCAAGCTCGAAAAAGCCACTGTGGCCTATGCCCAGCCTGGGGAAACTCAATCGGAACAGGATTTTAACTTTCAGAGCCCAAAAGATTCCTGGCCCACATGGGTGAGGGGTCGTGCAGGACGAAGGGGGAGAAGCTGGTTCACCTTTGACCTGCCCGTAGAGCCGGACCATCCGATGATTCTGGTCGTGACCTACTACAGCGGTGAGCGGGGGAGAGGCGAAGCCTCATTCGACATCCTTGTGGAAGGTCAATGTATCGGCCATCAGGAAGTGACCCGAAGCAGCCCCCCGCGCTTTTTTGATGTCGAGTATCCTATCGATGCGAATCTTGTCAGGGGGAAAAAGAAAGTTATTGTGCGCTTTCAGGCCTCAGAAGGAAGTTACATTGCATCGGTATTCGGCATCCGGATGATCCACGGCAACAAGTATAAATACTGAGAATTTTGAATTGACACATGGCAGTCTTTGGATTAATATACTCTATTATACCTATAAGATAAATTGGATATCTTAGAGGTGAATGGCTCGGATGAGAAAAGTGGGAATGGGTCAGCCAAAGAAAAATTCGTTTATGTATTACACGCATACGCAATTCTAACATGAAAGACCAGATCAAGACGAAAGATACGCTTAAAGATGAGTTGAAAAAGTCAGAAAATGAGAATTGCAAGGCCCGAAAAGATAAACAAAAAACTAACGATAAGCTAAAAAATCTAAGAAAAAAGAAAGATGGGTCTCATCCGGGATGGCAGGAGACATTCGACGCCGCCCTCGATATCATTGCGTTGATATCGGCTAATTTCGAGATATTGGAAATAAACAAAGCTGGTTATGAGAATATCGGAAAAAAGCCCGAGGAGTTGATCGGCAAGAAATGTTACCAAGTCATCCATGGCCTTGATTCTCCGATTGAGGGATGTCCGTGCAAAAAAGCCCTGGAAACCCGGACGAGTGGAACCGGGGAAATACAAGATCATGGATTGGTTTATATGACCACGGCCTCGCCCATATTTGATGAGAACAACGAGATTGTCGCTCTGGCCCATACCGTTAAAGATATAACGCAGCAGAAAAAAACAGAGAAGATATTACAAAATGCCAAAAGGAATCTGGAACAAAAGGTAAAGGAGCGGACTAAAGACATTGGCCGGAAAAACATAGCTCTTCAGGAAATCATTGCTCAGATTGACATCGACAGGAATAAGATGAAAGAGGATATCAAAGTGAATATTGAAAGGATAGTCGTTCCCATTTTGGAAAAGATGAAAAAAGAAAAAGACAGTGAAAGATATGCCCATTTGCTCATGCATCACCTGAAGGATATCACTTCCTCCTATGGGATTACTCTAACCAATGGGAACATTAAGCTCACTCCGAGACAGATCGAAGTTTGTAATTTGATCAAGGCGGCTTACACGAGCAAAGATATAGCTAATCTTTTAAACATTTCACGTCAGACAGTGGAATGGCACCGAAAAAGAATAAGATCTAAACTTGGAATAGCCAATAATGGAATTAATTTAAGCTCATTTCTCAACGAGCTTTGAATAGCGACTTGTCTCCCTCCAAAATGGGTGTTTTTCCCCCCCATTAAACTCCGATTCTTCACCCGTTGTTATTTCATTCATGGTTATTTACTCTGTATTCAACCCATGGTCAGGGTAAGAAAAGGATATGAAGGAGATACTATGAAAACCATTTGGAAATTCACTCTCGCAGGTATTTTGAGTTTTTTTGTCTTCGCTTCTTTAACTCAAACAGCTCACGCAATACCTCCCTTTGCCAAAAAGCACAGTTTGAGCTGCACGGATTGTCATACGGCTTTTCCCAAGCTGAATGATTTTGGACGGGATTATAAAGCCAGGGGATACAGGCTTGAAGATGAAGACATCCCTCAAGAAGAAAAAATTGCAGACGATCTTGTCTTAGAAAAGAGCTTCCCTCTTGCTGTTTTGGTCAAAGGTTATGGGTATGACAAGAGAAATACTGGCGATCCGAAGACGAGAGGACTCCATGAAGTCGAAATCATGATCGGAGGAAATGTTTTTAAAAATATTTCATTTTGGGCGGAAATAGAAGCCGAGGACGAAAATGATTTTAGCCCGGGATTGGAAATGGGAGTTCTCGGATTTCACATCTCTCCGTATCTGAATGTTTCTGTCGGATACAGCCCTTATTTCTGGAACGATCCCTACGATACTTTAGTGGATTGGGGGAGAAGAATGACTCGCGCCCATAAAGCTCCCCTCAATGTCACGAGTTCTTACAGCAGCGGAGTGAGGCTGAGAAGTGCCAGCCAGTTTATTTCAGTATACGGGAAAACAACCGGCATTTATTACAGTGTCGGTTATCATCGTGACACGGGTGATCCAGAAGGAGAAGGCGGAGAAGATATCAGCGCCAGAGCCGCATTAGAGTTTAAGCCCCAATTTGGAGATACCGAATCAAACATATCGGTTGGTGGATTTGGTGTATTCGGCAAGCAAGGAGGCAGAGGAGATGCCGGGCTTGATTTCAATCGCTTTGGATTCGACCTTCAGGCGGAAATAGGAAATTCTTTCAACCTCTTTTTTGTTTATCTTTTTGCCAATGATGAACTGGCTCTGGGAACGGGAGTCGATGAAAAAAATAACTCCCTCTATGGAGAATTATTTTGGGTATTTTACGATAAAAAACAGAGTCCGTCTTTTGTGCCGCTCGTCCGAGTGGAAAATTATGAACTCAATGACGGCGTGGATACTTACACAGATTTAACATTGAATTTCAGCTACTATTTGAGCCAAAATGTTAAATTGAGTTTGGAATACTGGACAAATGTGAGTGTTCCGACTGGAATAAGTAAAGGAGACAGGATAACAGGTTTCTTCACATTGCTGTTTTAGAAGAACTGTAAAATGTCAACCTGACTGATTTTTTTCAGGTTCTTAAGGAATCGGTTCCTTTTTGTTCAATTCTAAGAAGCCGTTTTTCCGAGAATAAGCTTTCATCTGTAGGTCACTCAATTTTTGTTAAAAATAGAATGCAAGTCTGTTTGAGATCCCAAAACGGAATGAAAACAGAGAGAAATTAAATGATCTCTAGCTCATCCTTATCCGGGAGCTTCGGAAACCGCGCATGGGGTTCCTTCTGGTACCAGAACGCCACTGACGAGATGTCATCCTGAAGAGGCAGATATCTCCCTCCGGAGCGCCAGCCCAGAGCCTGGATGGTGATCCTTAGGTCCTTTTCAAAACGCACCGGGTCCATGATGTGCCAGCGGTAGAGCCCGAAACGCTGCTGGGACTGCCACTGTCCATCCGGGAGGATCACCTGAGGCATGCCCGCATAGGGAGTCGTGTATTCTCTGTATTTTCCTCCCACAGTGAATCCATACGAGCCGCAGAAATAGTCTTCAGTCCCGGTGCCGCAGATGGTGGGGAACTTCTTGTCCCCATCGATGAAGAATTTGATCTCGCCTTCGCCCCACCAGCCGGTGTTGTTCGCACCCCAGCACATGGTGGTCCCGACAAAGTGCCCCCATCCTTTGATCCCGTCCACGATCGTGTAGTCGGACTTGTAGGGAAGGGGATTGGTCCGCCGGAACTGGGCATGAAGATAAGCCGCATCATCGGGTATATCGGTCAGAGTGTAGTTGACCTGATAGTAGAGAGTCATGTTTTTCTCGTCCAGGTTCTCCATCGTGATTTTGCAGGATTTTCGGAAGGGCATCACCCAGTAACAGTTGAAGCCGCTTCCGGGATTTACGCACACGGGGAGGGAGGAGACCTGAGCGAATTTTCCCCAGCCACAGGCAAAGAAATCCCCCACAGGGACTTCTACGGAGGGTTCCTTTTCTCCGTCCCAGTAGAATCGGAGAATCGAGAACCGCCAGTTGCCGGCCGGCGTCATCCAGATCTGCTGGATGGCTCCCGGGCCTTTAATCTCCGCCATCACGAACGTCTCCTTGGGTTTGATGATGACATACGGAGAGACCTTCCAGCCCTGGCCCAGGTCCCGTGCAGCTTTCATGGCAGGACCATCGATAGACATTCCACCCTTGCCCTTTTCTCCGGTGAAGTTCTCGGGGCTGATGGAGCGGCTCTTGGCATGGGACAGGCGGAACAGGTTTCCGAGGTTGAGATAGAGCCCATCAAACACATTTTCTTCTTCTGCATAAAGCACCAGTGTGGCCAGCATCAGAATCATAAAACCCTTCACCCATTTTTTTCTCATGACAAACCTCCTTTTTTATATTTTTTTTCTTTTCCAGTAAAAATACACCGGAATTCCCAAGGCGGTAAAAATAATGCCGGCCAGGGCCTCGACAGGTTTCTCCAGGAGCGTGTTGAGAAGAATTCCCAGTGAAGCCACGATGAAAATCGCAGGAACAACAGGGTAACCCCAGGTTTTATACGGCCGGGAAAGGTCAGGATGTTTTTTCCTCAGTGTAAATACAGATGCTGTGGCTGCGATCCAGAAGACGATGGCCATGAACATGGCGAAAGTGAAGATCTGTTCGAAAGTCCCGACAAGAGTGAGCAGGGATGCCCAGACCGCCTGGATGAGCACGGCAAAGCCAGGAGTCCGGAAGCGGGGATGAACCCGGGAGACCCTTCGGAAAAAGAGCCCGTCTTTCGCCATGGCATAGTACACACGCGGACCGGCCAATATCGAGCCATTCAGCGAGCCGAAGGTGGATATAATGACGGCTGCAGAAATGAGCGCTCCAGCGGACGCTCCGAAGAGGGCAGAACTTGCTTTTTCAGCGATTCTTTCCACTCCCAAGATCTCAGGGATCGGAAGGGCGTAAAGATACATATAGTTTGTGAGGACATAGAGTACGGTTACGCCTAGAGTGCCGATGATCAGTGCCAAGGGAAGATTGCGGCTGGGTTTTCTGATTTCACCGGCCACAAAATTCACGTTGTTCCATCCGTCGAAAGCCCATGTGATCGCAACAAGGGCCACTCCAAATCCGATGATCATCTGGCCGAAACTCCAACCGGAAGGTTTCATGGTCAGATTGATAGCCGTTCCCTTTCCGATAATGAATCCCAAACCTATAATAGCAACGAGTATCCCGATTTTGAGAACAGTGAAGGTGTTTTGGATAGATTTCCCGAGTCCGACCCCGATAAAGTTAAAGAGAGACAGCAGGAGGATGACAACAACTCCGACGAGCTGGCCCGCGGAAAGCGAATAAGTGAGGGGATGCCCAAATACATGAAAAGTCTGCGAAAAGAGGGTATTGTCTATCGAAAATCCCGGGTAAAAATACCCGAAATATTCGGCGAAAGCCAGTGCTAGTCCAGCGATTCCTCCGGTCATGTAAACGAGAAAAAAGATCCATCCGAACAGAAAAGCGGCCATGTTGCCGTAGGCCTCCCGGAGATAGACATACTGTCCACCGGCCTCCGGATAAGCGGCACCCAGCTCGGCATAAGTGAGGGCTCCGGCAAGAGTCAGCAGTCCTCCCACGACCCAGGCCAGGAGTATCAGGCCTGCTGACGGGATGTATTTGGCCATGATCCCGGTGGTGAGAAAGATACCCGAGCCGATAACGATGCCGACCATGACCATGGTCGAGTCGAAGAAGCCGAGCTGGCGAACGAGTTGTTCGCCGGAGTTTTTTTTGATTTTCTGCATGGCTTGGTCAATAATACCTTTTTTCCAGGACGAATCCAATTCAATTCGCGGATGAAAATAAAGAATGGTGAAGGACCGGAGCTTAAAATGGGATTGGAGCGAAAATAGCTTTCAGTTCTCTATTTTAAATTGGCGGGATATTTGTCATAATGAAAAATCGTGAAAAGTCTTATGTTTAACTCAGGGATACGATCATGAGAACTCCAGGAGAGATGTTTTTGTGGATGAGTCAGAATGCCGGGGAGAACGCCCATGCCTAAAAGAGCCGTATTCGCATCCATCATCACTTTTATCGGATTGATTCTTGCCGCCTGGTTTTTAGTGGTGGGACCGAGCACTCAGGGGATGAATACGAGACTGAATCCGGATATCTCTGCGCAAGTCGAGAAACAGGATGAGATCACCATACGCAACGTCACGCATGAAACCCTCCGCTACACGATTAAACCTTCAGATTCTGTATCTGATCCGGTGAGGATGACCATACATATGGGGGATATCGACAGGTTCCCAGGCAGTCAGAGTATGGACATAAGCTTTCAGCGGGGCACCAAGACCATTTCCTACCGTCTGGATGTTGGAATGCCGTATTCTTTCCGCTACGACGAGAATGATGAGCTGGAGCTCTACGAGGGCTCTCACGGAAGTGCCGATGCCCCGGACCTGGCGCCTTTTGTGCCTACGCCGATGGCCGTCGTGGAAAAGATGCTGGAAATGGCTAAAGTGAACGCGAACGATATCCTTTATGATTTGGGTTGCGGCGATGGGCGGATCGTTATTCTGGCAGCGAAGAAATATGGTGCCAGAGGAATCGGGATCGATATCGATCCGCAGAGGATCGAGGAAGCCAATGCCGCCGCTAAGGAGGCGGGTGTCGAGAATCTCGTCGAATTCCGGAGAAAGGATGTATTCAAGATGGATTTCTCAGAAGCGACTGTCATCGCCATTTATCTCCTGTCAGAATCCAATGAACTGCTTCGACCGCTGTTCGACAGGTTTCTCCAACCCGGCACTCGAGTCGTGAGCCACAATTACCCTGTCCCCGGGTGGGAAGAGAAAGAGATGGAACATGTCTCCGTTAAGGTCGAAGATGATGAAGAGCTGCATGAAGTTTACCTCTACCGGAGATAGCGAATAAAGCGAGACAGGCCCTTTTTTCTTCTTAAATTGAATTAAGAGTATTTTGTTCCCATTTTCAATAATTTGGGTTCCATTATTTAAAAATTTCCTTCTTGATTTTTCCGATGCAGCACTTTTTTTAAAAGAACACTTGACAAACTGTGTGATACACAGTATATTTATAATATATAGTATAATTGATATATACAGTATAAGGCGTTGATCATAAGTAAGGAGGTGCCGCGTGACTGACGAGGCCAGTAAATTTGAATCCGAAATGAACCGCGGATTTTTGCAGGTGCTGGTTTTGGTGCTTCTCGAAAGATCCATGTACGGTTATATGATGCTGAAACACCTTGAACGAATAGGGTATAGAGTCGAAGAAAACACACTTTATCCACTCTTAAGGAGGCTCGAAAAAAAAGAGCTAATCCAGAGTGAATGGGATGTCAGTCAAGACAGGCCCAAAAAGTTCTATATAATCTCGAAAAAGGGGCAGGATGTGAGGAGAGAGCTGCTCAAAATATGGAAAGACCAGAATGATATCTTAAATCACTTATTTGAGGAGAATAAAAATGCATAAGAAACTGGAAGACTACCTTGAAGAGATCGACCACTATCTTGTGGTCAAAGAAGGAAAAAAAGAGATCTTGTCCGAGATCAAGAGCCACATTCTCGAAAAAGCCGAACAGGAATTTGGAGAGCTCACTGAAAAATCTCTGGGAAAAGTCATCGACCGTTACGGCAGCCCGAAAAAAGTAGCTGAGCAGTATCTCGAGGGATTTCAGATCATAGCCCCATCTCTGAAAAAGTACCTATTTCTGTACACTGTAATACTGTTTACATTCCATTTTGGGCTCACCGCACTCTCGGTTATTTTTAACTGGAGTAGCATAATGATATTTCCTTTCTTCTTCATACCCGAAATGGGATTCATCGAGTTGATATCTTATCTGCCTATGGCACTTGTGTACGACTTTGGACTGGTTGGTCTTTTTCTCTATTTAGTGACACAGAGCAAAAAGGACATAACGTTGCCCTGGCCGAGGTTGAAAATGTCCGCGCCTCCGGTTCCTGAAAAAGAACGCCAACAGCCTAAAATCATTAATTTAGCCTTGACGCTGATAGGTTTCAGCCTGGTTATTTTTGCTTATCTCAGATTTCATACTCTGTTTTTCGTATCACTGGATTTTAAATCCCCTGAATCTTTACTCAATCCGGAAGCTTCAAAGTGGTACTCACTGTTCGTGATAACCATTATTGCCTGTGAAATTACAGGTTACATTTTCCGTTTTTTTACTCAATCTGAGTGGGTGCCTCTGGGCATAAATGCGTTTTATCTCGTGCTCGTGTGGATTATTTTCAACAATCCAATAGAGAATGCTTACGCTGGAATTCAGGGTACGGATTTGGATTTTGTGAATTCCGTTATCAGAGGGATAGGAGTTTTCGCACTGGTCGTGTTTACGTTGTGTGCTGCCCTGGATTTTCTAAAAAGCCTCATGAGAATAATTCGGAAAACATTGGCGAAGCAATAGCTTTTTGATTTATTTCCGGATGTGAATGATAAATAAAATCTCATTCTTGCGCTGACAAAATCTCCTTTTTGTCTTTGACATCATTTTTTTTCTGTGCTATAAGATGTCCTTCGGGAAGCTGAGTGAACTGTTGGGATTCACGCTAAGGGAGAAAAGAGAGAGGAGCGAGGGCAGGTGGAGACAAACAAAAAATCAGACTTCTATCCTCAACTCGATGTAAAATCTTCCAGACAAAGGAAGGTGCCCTAACAGACTCAAAGAGAGGATGAATCAAGCATGACCGAGCAACGACGAGCAAAACGCGTCAAAGAAGAGGCTCAAGTCACGATCAAACTTGTGCCCGCGGAGACGTTTACACCGGATAAAAAAATAAGCTATCATCTCACAAAGGATATCTCTTCGACTGGTCTCAGGATCCTGGCCAACACGTTTTTGCCGATCAATTCGACCTTGAAGATTGAGCTGACTTTAGAAAAGCCGCACAAACTGATCAGCGCCTTTGGAAAGGTTCGCTGGATTAAAAGCCGTTATGCCGACGAACTGTTCGAGCTGGGGATTGAATTTGTCGATACGCCTCAAGATCACATTGATGCCCTCCGGGAGCATATCGAAGCCACCAAAAGTCCTGAGATAAAATAAGGTTCGATCAAAGCTTCCTGAGGATCACGCCATACTCAATTCTTCAATCATTTATTCTTTATTCCTGATTTCTTATCGCATGTGGATTGATGAAACATGTGTTCACTCATGAGTTGTTGTGCGTCATCGTTGACTCAAAAGTTCTGTGTAGTATACATTAGGGAAGTCTGGAATAAAGTAATCTTATCCACTCGAAAGTTCATGTCGTAGATAATTAAGGATATGAGTAAGAAAACGGAGACATCGGCCACTCAATCTGATTCCGGAGTTGAATATGCCGGGTGGGGAGACCTCTCGAGGTTAGATGCTGTCCAAAAGAAGGGCGAGAGTCTTCTGTCTGGAGACAACCTCCGGGAAGATGACAGCTTCATGATCCATCTGACCGTCACCGGGCGCTGTTATGCACAGTGCAAGGGATGTGTGAACAGCGCTGTGACTTTGGGAAACGATAATCCCCGGAATGAGGTCGTCACATCACAGGATGCGGAACCTGAACGGGATGCGTTCATCATTAACGAGTTAGCCGAGCAGCATCCTGAACAGAAAATCACTGTATGTTTCTACGGAGGGGAACCGTTTCTTGCCCAAGAGAAAATGGCAGCCACATGGAAGATTTTGAAGGAATCTGATAAGGCCGATCGATACATGTTCATGGTGTACACGAGCGGAGAATTTTTCATCGAAGCCATGTCCGCGTATCCAGAGTTTGTGAAAGACTTGTGGCTTTATTCGGTCTCGATTGACGGAGACGAGGAGCAGCATAATCGGGTACGAAAGGGAACACAGTTAGGCAGAATCAAGGATAACCTCAAGGAACTCTCTTCATTCTATAAAGGAAATATTCTGCACTGGTCCACGATCCGGGAAGAGCAGTCGTTATACAACTGCTTCGAGGA
>JABAOC010004098.1_pt1 | contig 36065 bp, 37 predicted proteins | sample 7062161 | NCBI WGS metagenome assembly JABAOC01 (sample SAMN14538625, study PRJNA623070) | marine sediment metagenome | biome: marine biome [ENVO:00000428]; feature: marine pelagic biome [ENVO:01000023]; material: deep marine sediment [ENVO:00002113] | place: India: Gulf of Khambhat ... | reverse complement strand
CTCGAGGAGCTCCTCAGGGTGAGCTAGTGCCCCTCATGGAGGCCATACGCGGCAGGAGAAGCATCCGAAGCTACAGGCCAGACCCCGTGCCCGAGGAGAAGCTGGATCACATCCTCGAGGCCGCCCGCCTAGCCCCCAGCTGGAAGAACCAGCAGTGCTGGCGTTTCATCGTGGTCACGGACGAGGAGAAGCGAAGAGCCATCACCGAGAGAGACTGGACGGCCGAGGCCCCCGTCATCATAGTCGGCTGCGCGAGCCCCGGGCTGAGCGGCGGAAACGCCGGCCAGCAGTACTACATGCTCGACGTGGGCATAGCCATGGAGCACATGGTCCTCGCCGCCGCCGAGCAGGGGCTGGGCACCTGCTGGATAGGAGGCCAGTTCGACGAAGCCACGGTGAAGGAGACGCTCGGCGTCCCAGACGACATACGCGTCGTCGCCCTGCTCCCCGTGGGGTACCCCGCCGAGGCCCCCGACGCCAAGGACAGGAAGCCGGTGGAGGAGATCGTCAGCCGCGAAAAGTGGTAGAGCCCGTCGATGACCCTACTCTCTCCCCATCCTCTCGCTCATCAAGTCCGTCATCCGTCTCTGCTCAAGCGCCTGCCTGCTCTCCCTCAGCAGCCTCTCCCTGCCCCTGACCCACTCGATTAGCCGGTTCACCTCGTCGACGTCAACCGGCTCCTCCGCCTCCAAGAGCATCCTCGCCCTCATCAGAACCACGCAGTCCCTGTGTCCCTCCCCCTCACACGGACAAACCTTTACATCCATGTAATAGAAATTGTTCCAGCTACGTTATATCATTAACGAGTGTGTTCAAAGGTTTTATCCCGCCGATCCCACATGGAACCCTGACTAAAGATGAAGGACCCATGGGAGAGAGACGCGGCCCACCCCGCCGAGTACCACAGCGTCGAGTGCAGGCGCGGCCGCGAGTACATAGTGAGGATGACCACGGGCGCGGACGTCTACGAGGCCCTACAGCGGTTCGCCAAGGACGAGGGCATCAGGTTCGGCAAGATCCACGCCGCGTTCATGGGCGGCTTCAGCCCCGCCAAGATGTACGTGTGGTGCCCCGACCCCCACGACCCCGACAACTGGCACAACGAGAGCTGCGCCAGCTATGAGAACCTTTCCATGCTTGTCAGCATGAGCGGCATGATCCACACCCGGCTCGTCGACGGCGAGCCCGAGCCCTTCCCGGCCATCCACTACGTCGTCGGCGGGGCCTGGGACGTGCCCACGGTGGGCGGCCACCTAGCCGAGGGGACCACCGTCAAGGGGGTAGTCGAGGTATTCGTGACGGAGATACTGGGCATCGAGGAGCTGCTGCCCAGCGGCTACGACCCCGAGACGGACGGAGCCCCCGAGGAGTGGTACAGGGAAATCGAGTAGACCAACCCGTCATAGACCTGGCACGTACCACCCGGTGCCCCCTTTCCCTCTTACATAAAGCGCGAACACGAACATGATCAGCAGGGCGGCGAACAGTATCGTCCCCTCTAACAGCTCACCCATATCTGAGATATCCCTGTCTATGAACACTGACACCAACAGGAGCAGCGCCCCGAGCAGGTAGTACAGCCTGTCTCTCCCAGTCACGCCGCATAACCTTTAGTTTAAACGGGTAAAAACATTTGTTGAAAGGCTCCGAGACGCAGCAGCCGACGAACCGTCCGGGCGTCCCAGCGTTCATCAACCCTGTGGATGTATATTACCCGGCCCTCACCCGTAGCCAGCCATCGCCGAGACGGTGGACGAGATCGAGGTAGCCTCAGGCCTTACCGACGGCCTTGAGCCCCGTAAGGTAGTTGGTGTGTATCGCCTTAGCCGCCTCGACTACGTTTGCCTGCTCCTCCGGGGGGAGACTGTCCCAGATGTTGGGGCCCAGCTCCAGGCCCACGCGCGTGGGCACGCCGACGTTCACCTCTTCGGGCACCCCGGGCAGCCTCATGGGGTGGGAAACGCTGTACGTCTCGCCCCTGTCCTGGAGGATGGACCTGACGATGTCTCTGAACCCCGCGGCGGGGCCCACCTCGGTGCCGCCGATGACGTCCACCACCTTCTTGGATATGCCCCTCACGTACCCGACGACCTCCTCTCTGTCGAGGCTTTTCCCCGTCTTCGACAGGTAGTCGTCTAGGGCCATTCCGGCTATCTTGACGGTGGACCAGAGTGAGTACGCGGCTGACCCGTGCTCGCCGCCGACGTAGCCCTCGACGCTGGACACCGGCACCTCGAGGTCCCTGGCGAGCCTGGTTCTGAACCGGAGGGTGTCGGGGTGGTCGCCGGTTCCTATGACGTACTCGGCCCCCGAGACCCTGCTGAAGAGCGTCGCCATGGCGTCGACAGGGTTCGTGACTATCACCCACCTTGCCCCGGGGTTGTTGGGGGGCATTACCTCCGCGACGTGGTTGATGATCTCGGCGTTCGCCGCCACCAGGTCTCTCCTGTCCATCTGGACGCCCGGTATGCGGGGCTTGCCGGGGCACACCACGACAAGGTCCGCCCCCTCGACCCCCTCGTCCTCGTCGTACGTGTTGATCTCTACGTCATACCTGAGGCTGGCCGCTACGTGGCATAGCTCCTCGCCGAACGCCCACGCGAGCCCCGGCTTCGTGTCTACCACCGAGAACTCGTCCACCAGCCTCTCGTTGAAGAGGGTGTACGCCGTGGGGCGGCCTATCCGCCCGTTTCCGATTACCGCGATGTGTACTCCCATGGAATCAACTCAAAAGGCGTCTCACTCATAAGATTTCCTCCCGCTCAATCGAGCCATCGTCTGCCCAAGATCAAACAGCATAAGGCACGGCAACACGCGTTGGATCCCGTTTTCATATTGTTGATTGAAGTATAGTAGAGATTGTTAGAATTTCTTATATTATTACGNNTTTCTTATATTATTACATGCGTGCGCATAATTGTTGAGGGGTAAAGCATTGTATGAGTACAAGTTCGTCAAAGTGGATCTGGGTGGGTTGATGACGAGGAAGCCGAGAGAAGACTACCATAGATTGGTTGAACAATGCGCGGAGCAGGGATGGAGGCTGGTTCAGGTATTCGCCCCATCAATATCCGTGGGTGCGGGCGGAGCGCCCGACTACTTCGAGCTGATATTCGAGAAAGAAACCAAATAACAGAGGCAAATGCGCCTCTCAAATGAAACGGTCTAGCGAGGGGCATCCGCCACAGGGATCACCGTAAGAAGGGCAGGTGCGGCACACGCTACCACAAGGCGCCACCTCGCCCTCCCTCTTCTCGTGACTCACGCGCATCTCCTCTGGTTTGAATACTTCATCGAAGTAGATCAGTCTAGCATCCACGCCGCCGAAGCTCGTCTCCGGGTGCTCCCCGATGTAGTCGGACCAGAACTCCTCGTCCTCCTCGACGGCGAGCACGATGTAGGCTTCGGCGCCATGGTTCCCCCAGAGCTGCACCTTGGGGCAATCTTTGAAGCGGTGGGCAGCCGCCTCAGCCTCATCAGGTGAGCCGAACCTCATCCAGAGCGCGGCGACGTGGGTCATGCGTGTTGAGGGAGGGCCTGGGACTAAAAATCTTGCCTCCGACCCTCTTTTTCTACGGTTTCGTTGAGCCCCCTACTGTTCTTTCCTGCAAAAATATTATATTTTAATAAAAAGTTACCATCTCGACAGGATGTGTCCAGTTCAGACAATAGCAGAGACGAGCACGAGATCACCAGAGTTCTCCACGATTCCTTCGGGTGGGCTCTAACCAAAGACCGGCCGCTCTTCGAGAGCATCTTCGCGAAGGACGACGACTTCTTCACGTATTTCCCAGACTCAACCGTCGTGGGGTGGAGCGAGTTCGAGAAATACCTGGACGGCTGGATGGACCCACGGAACAGAGCCAAGGGATACGACATCAGGAACCTGAGGATAGTGATCTCAGAGACGGGAGACGTGGCCTGGTTCTCCGCCGTAGTGGACGATNNAGGATTTGATATCAGAGACCTGAGAATTGTGATCTCAAAGACGGGAGAGGTAGCCTGGTTCTCAGCTATAGTGGACGATGAAGGAGAATTTGATGGGGAGCCTTGGGGCCTTAAAGACGTTCGATGGACGGGGGTTCTGGAGAGACGCGGCGGAAGCTGGAAGATATGTCAACAGCACATGTCAGAGGGCAAATGACAGGGGATAAAGGGCGTAGCGGACCCGCGGTCTTTGACAGCTCCTTGTACCGGTGACGCCTCTACCCCGACACATTAATGTTCTCTTCAGTTCGCCATAATCTTATAGCCTTCCTGAGCAACCGTATTTTCATTGTGAATCAAGATGAGCGATCCGAGAAGAGAGAAGGCTGGCCCAGACAACCTCGCAGGTTCGTCGGAAGAGCCCTATCGTAGATTGGCTGGACACCTGGATAGGCTCCCTGGGGGCTTCTCGCCAAGCAAGACCGGGGCCCACATACGTTTGCTCCAAAAACTGTTCACTCCGGAGGAGGCTGAGCTAGCCACCCGTCTAACCTTGGAGAAGGAAGACGCGGAGACCATAGCCGGAAAAGCCGGTCTTTCAGCGACGCAGACAGAGAAGATGCTCGACGAGATGGCTATGAAAGGCCTGATATACTCGGTGCAGCCGACGAGGGGCCCCACGCTTTACCATGCGGCGCCCTGGGTCATCGGGATATACGAGTTACAGGTGAACAACCTGAACGAAGACCTCCTCGGGGCCCTGAACGATTACTGGGAAACCCAGGAACCACGAGACGGGTCGTGGAGGCTGAACCAGCTGCGCACCATCCCCATCGGGCAGAGCGTAGAGCCCACCCTGGAGGTGCTCCCATATGAGCAGGTGGAGGAGCTCGTCGAGGCGAACGACACTTTCGCGGTGGCCCCCTGCATCTGTCGGACTAAGGAAAAGAAGCTGGGGAGAGGCTGCGACGCGCCGATAGAGTCCTGCCTGATCTTCGGAGACTGGGCCAACCACTGGGTCAAGATGGGCCTAGGACGCTACATAAGCAAGGCGGAGATGAAGGAAAAAATAGCCGAAGCCAACGAGGCGAACCTCGTGCTGAACCCCACCAACTCCAGGCATATCGCCGCGATCTGCTGCTGCTGCGGATGCTGCTGCGGGATCCTGCGAGGGCTTCAACGGTACCCCAAACCAGCCGAGATCGTCGTAAGCTCCTTCGTCGCGGAGCACGACCCTGAGGCTTGTATGGGCTGCGGGGTCTGCCTGGACAGATGCCAGATGCAGGCCATAACAGAAGAGGGGGCTGAAGTCTCGCTCAACCCTGACCGCTGCATCGGATGCGGGCTCTGTGTCTCGACCTGCCCGACCGGCGCCTTGTCGCTGGTCAGGAAACCAGAGAGCGCATTGAAGGATGTCCCGGCCACACTCCACGATACCTGGTACAAGATAACCGAGGAAATGTCACAGAGGAGATGACTCTTCCACCTTTTCCCCGTGAAACCAAGCCGAAAACAAGAATATGCTAGATAATCGTCTCGATGACTTTGAGGCGGTTTGACAGGAAATCTTGTCACGTTTAAATAGTCAAGAAGGGTTAAAAGCCTCTAGTTTTACCCGTGTATGAATAAAATGCAGCGGAAAAACGTTGAAGACGCGGTCATAAGGGCGCTGGGCCACGCCGAGAGAAGGACTATCCTGCGCATCCTCGAGAACACGCCTGAGGGGGTGAAGTACAGCGGCATCCTCGGCGAGACAGGGTTGACCACAAGCAAACTAAACTACCAGCTGAAGGAGCTGGCGGGGTTCATCGAGAAGGACGGCGACGGGCTCTACCGCTTGACGCCGCTGGGCCGCAAAGCCGTCAACGTGCTCAACCACATGAACGAAGAACTGGACGCGGAGGCCGTCGAGCTCGCTCCCATACTGGAGAACCAGCGGAGGAGCTACATCAAGAAGCAACTCAACAACTTCTTCTACGTCCTCATGGCCATATTCGGCGTCGGGCCCATCGTGTTGACCTACTTCTATTTCACGGAGCCGGGCAGCGGGATAAAGCCGCAGATACTCGCCCTGTCCTACGCGTTGGTAGCTGGAATAGTGTACGCGTTCGACCGGGCTAGGAGGAGCAGCCCCAGGTACATGCTCGGGCTCGTAGACTGGCTTGACTGGAAGTTCTTCAACGGGGACGGCGGGGGCAAGTTCAGGGGCAGAAAGACGTTCGTGTTAACGACGTTAGGCTTCATACTGGGCGCGTTGCTTGGGAAAGCCGGACTTGGGCTGATCTTGGGGCTGTTCATAGGCGCGGCCATGGAGATAGGGTGAGCCCAGCGTCATTCGATGGTCAAGTAGATCGCCGCCGACGCGGCGATGGTCACCCCGGCCACTGAGGCGAATGTGAACCCGTACCCGTAGCCGTCTATGAGGGCGCCGACGAGGGTCGTTGAGACCGCGCCCACCACGCTGCCGAGCATGGTGACGGCGCCGAGCCCTGTGGCCTTCAGCCCCGAGGGCAGTGACGCCGCCGTCGACGAGTAGATTATGGGGGAGAACGAGTACACGGTGAGCCCCAGGGCCACGAGGTTGACTGCGACGTACGAGTCCCCGGGGAGGGCCGCGAGAGAGGCTAGGAAAACGGCGCTCAGCGTCGTAGCCCCGCATATTGATAGCCGCCTGTCGGCCCTCTCCGCGACGAAGCCGCTGGAGACCTTGGCCAGTATGCCGGCCATCGGCATGGCCGCCGCTAGGACGCCCGCCGAGGCGACGGTCATCCCCTTGTGCTCCACGAGGAACGACGGCGTGAACGTGAACGCGGCCCTGAGCACGAGGTTGTAGACGCCGTGGGCTAAAGCGTAGGGGAGCAGGACCCGCCAGTAGCCCATAACGCCGTCCCTGTGGGCGGCTCCCTCGCTGGCCCCCCTTGGCTCGTCCCTCATGAGCAGCAGCGCGGCCGCGGACAGCGCGAACGCAGGGAGGCTCAGGACCAGGAACGCGGCCCTCCAGCTCCACGCCGACAGCATGGCCACCGTCAACGGGTAGGCCAGCGTGTTGCCTATGTTGGGCCCCGACTCGTTGAAGCCTATTGCCCTGCCCTGCCTCTCGCCGAACCTGTCGGAGAGAAGCGCGTTGGCCACAGGCAGGTGGACGCCCTGGAACAGCCCCACGAGGAGCCTGAGCGCGAATATGTCGGTGAAGCCCCTCGCCCACATGGTCGCCGCCGACGCCGCGCCGTACCCAACCATGCTGGCGGCGAGCAGCCGCCTCGGCCCAAGCCTCTCACTGAGGACCACCGCCGGCATCTTGACCGCTATGTAGCCTATGAGGTAAGCCGTCTCCAGGAGCCCCGCCTCTGCGTGGGAGAACCCCAGCTCGGCGGACAGCACCGGCAGCAGGGGGGGCACAACGCTCTTCACCAGGTATATGCTCACCCAGCCCAGCCAAGTGATGAGGAGCACCGTGTACTCGTAGCCCCACCTGTCCGGAAGCAGCCCCATGAAGCCTAGGTATGGGATGGACCATAGTTATGGTCTTCGGTCCTCGATGACGTTAAGAGCGCCCGCAGGGATAATGGTTCAATGGAGAGGAGAGCCACCCTAAGCGCCTTCACCGCCATACTCATATGGAGCAGCCTCGCCATCCTCGGGTCGCGGCTCACAGGCGTTCCCTCGCTGCTCCAGGTCGGCGCCGCCCTGCTCGTTAGCGGCCTCCTCAGCGCCCCCCGGTACAGGGCGTGGAGGCTCCCTGCAGGGACCTGGCTCATAGGGGTCGGGGGCATATTCGGGTACCACTATCTCATATTCACTTCATTCAAGTACGCCCCCGTCGTGGAGGCGAACCTCCTCAACTACCTGTGGCCCCTCCTCATAGTGGCACTCAGCCCCGTGGTCCTACCCGGGTACCAGCTGAGGCTGCACCACGTCGTGGGGACGCTGACGGGGTTCGCCGGCGCGGCGCTCATAGTCACCGGCGGGAGGCTCAGCCTCAGCCTGGCCCACCTGCCGGGCTACCTGATGGCGGCGGCCGCAGCCCTGACATGGGCACTCTACTCCCTTCTCACCAAGCGGGTTCCGCGGTTCCCCACGTCGGCCGTCGGCGGCTTCTGCGCCGTCTCGGGGGCCGTCTCCACCCTGCTCTACCTGGTGAGCGGATCGGGGGCGCCGTACTCGCCTAGCCCATCAGAGTGGCTGTTCATCGCCCTCCTCGGGCTGGGCCCCATGGGCGCCTCGTTCTTCCTGTGGGACTACTCAATGAAGGAAGGAGACCCCCGAATAGTGGGCGCGATGTCTTACTTGACGCCCACGCTGTCGACCCTCTGGCTTGTCCTCCTGGGCGGCCAGTCCATCACAGCCGTCTCCATAGTGGCTATGCTGCTGCTCGTCGCCGGCTCGCTGATAGGCAGCCTGGACCTGCTCAGCGGAGATCAGTGAAGGGTGGTCAGCAGCTCTCCACGAGCTCCCTGACCCTGCTCTTGGCGTCCTTCATGATGTCCAAGCCGTGGGTGTAGATGAACGCGTCGAACTCGTAGTCCAGCAGCCTCCTCATCTCCCGGGTAGCCTGCCCCACGTCCAGGCAGTACCGCTCGGGCGGCGGCGTCAGGTTGCCCTCCGGGTCGCCGAAGATGGTGTCCCCTCCGATGATTGCCCTGTGGCCCCGCAGGTAGTAGCTGCAGTTCCCCTCCGAGTGCCCCGGCACGTGGATCACCTCGATGCCTCCGCAGAACGGCATCACCTTCCGGTCCTCAAGCCCCTCGACCTCGACGCCTGTGGCCTCCTTGATGAGTGGCGCCTCCAGCCTCTGAGACTTCACCGGGGCGCCTGTGAGCTCCACCAGCCTGGGCAGGTTGTTGATGTGGTCACCGTGCTTGTGGGTGACGAGTATGAGCTTCACGTCGCCCCATTTTCTCCCGATCCCGTTGAGCTCGTCCCCGATGCTCTGGACGTGCTGCCCCGTCATGCCGCCGTCCACGAGCACCACGCCCTCCCCGCAGTCCAGTATCCAGGACTCCATGGAGTGGTCCCTCGCCTCGCTGTGGTCCAAACTGTAGACTCCGTCAAGTATCTCTACCAACTAAACACCATGGATCAATAGCAGACATGGCTTAAAACTCTCTCCACAGGCGGGGCTGGCCTAGACCCGGTGCTGAGGAGATATGTTGCATCATGTAAAAAAGATAAATGCACTGTGCGAGCAGTAAAGCTGATGGACGGGGAAACATACTCCGAGCTGAGGCGGCACATCGAGAAGATAAGGGTGATCGACACCCACGAGCATCTGCCCCCCGAGTCGGAGCGGGTGGCCGAGAAGGTCGACGTTCTGGCCACGTTCTACCAGTACTATGCGTCCGCTGATCTCATGTCAGCCGGGATGCCGGAAGACGAGTTCGTGAAGATATGGGACACGTCGAGGAGCCTCGGCGAGCGGTGGGAACTATTCGAGCCGTGGTGGGAGAGGACGAGGAACACCGGCTACGCTAGGGCCCTAGAGACCGCCGCCAGGGGCCTCTACGGCGTCGAAGGCATCTCCAGAGACACCTACATGAAGCTATCGAAGAGGATACGGGAGAGGAACCGTGAGGGGCTCTACGCCTGGGTGTTGAAGGAAAAGTCAGGGATCGACGTCTCCATACTGGACACCGGCGTCTACGACGTCGACAGCAGCCTGTTCGCCCCCGTGCTCGAGTTCAACGAGGTGCTAAGGGCGAGGGACCGGACAGGCGTCGAGGCCATCGGCCGGTCCATGGGCGGGCCCATACACACGCTGAACGACCTGTGCAACGCGGTGAAGACGAGGTTCGACCGACTCCAAGACAGCGTGGTGGGGGTGAAGATACCCACCGCATACAACAGGCCGCTGTTCTTCGAGAAGACGTCTTTCTCCGAGGCCGAGGAGGCGTTCAACGAGATATACAGGATGAAGCTGTTCAAACGCTTGGAGGTGCCGCCGAAGGGCGATAAACGGGTGCCGGCCGACGTCGGGGCCGAGAGGCTGCTGCCCCTCCAGGACTACCTTGTCCACCTCATAGTCCAGGAGGCGGAGAAAAGGAGGCTGCCGGTGCAGATACACACTGGCCTCCAGGAGGGGAACGAGAACATAGTCACCCACTCCAACCCGACGCACCTCGTCAACCTGTTCATGGAGTACAGCGACGCCCGGTTCGACATATTCCACGGTGGGTGGCCCTACTCCTCTGAGCTGGGAGCCCTCGCCAAGAACTTCCCCAACGTCTACATCGACATGTGCTGGATGCACGTGATCAGCGACACCAGGGCCCGCTCCGCCCTCTCGGAGTGGCTCGACGAGGTGCCCGCGAACAAGATCATGGGCTTCGGCGGCGACTACGCCTTTATTGAGGGGGCCTACGGACACGCCGTCATCGCCAGGGAGAACATCGCCAGGGTCCTGGCGTCGAAGGTTGACGACGGAGCCTATGGCCTCGACGAGGCTAAGAAGTACGCAGGGTGGCTGTTACGGGACAACCCCATGAGGATATTCTTTCCCAACCGGGTGTGAAGAAAACCTCTTCCGGTTAACCCGTTTTCTCTAACACGAGCCTGGTCGATGAAACGTCGACTTCGGCTATCCGCACGCCGTCAACCACCACCGTCTTACCGAGCACGTCCCTGAGGGTCACCCCCCGCCCTCGACCTTGGCGTATATCACGTCCTCGGCCACCTTCTCGTCGCCTAGCAAGACCTTGAACTCACACATCTACATGCCTCCCAGGCGCTCAAGCGCCTTCTTCAGGTGCTCTGAGACCTCGTCCGCCTTGCCGGCCGCATTCTTCATCTCCACCACCGCCTCTTCGAGCCCAAGCTCCTCAGCCTGACTCGCCGCTTCCAGGAACCTGTCTCTATGCTCGTCGTTGTGGTGAACCCAGTGCTCTATCAGCGCCCTCAGCCTCGCCTCGTCCTCGCTCAAACCAACCACACGCATGATCTAACCTGTTCCAGCCTTATCTATTACTCGGAGCAATCACCCGGCCTCCTCAGCCGCCCCGGCCTCCGTAACACCCCATTATAAAAACATGGGGCATAGGAGTACAGGTCGTGAGAACAATGGCTTCAGGGGTCGCGTTTGACCACGTTCTAATAGTCGTGAAGGATCTGGAGCGCTCGATAGGGTTCTACGAGCTCCTAGGCTTCCGCCACATAGAGACCGTCCAGAGACCCATGGACAGGGTCGGAGTCATGAGACTAGGAGAGACCAAGATCGAGCTAATGTGCCTTCGTGAGGGGAGGGAGACGCACCGCCCGCCCAGGAGGCTAACTGACATAGGCTTCAGACACCTGGGGTTCAGGGTCGACGACATAGAAGAGGTGTACAACAGGCTCAAGGACAAGATCCGTTTCGACTCGCCGCCCGCCCCCATGACTGGAAGGGCTGGGCGCATGACGGTCTTCTTCTCCGACCCAGACGGCGTCGAGCTGCACTTGGTGCAGGAGCAGCTAACCGGATGATGGTAGGTGGCGCCGTGGGACGTGTTCAATACCAGGTGTCCCTGATACGATTCATATGCAGGAATATGGATAACCCTAGAGGCCGCTTATCCTGGATCGAGTCACGGTAGGGCCTACTCTTCTTCGGGGTCGCCTTTCGGCTCTTTCCTCTCCGCCTTGATGTCTTCCAGTTTTGTACGGAAGTTAGACTCCACTTTGCGGAGCTGATCCATCAACCTCGATCCACCGGACTGCATCCTGCTCTGCACCGTCAGCAAGCCGTCCTTCGATTTCACCATGACGTCGTCAAACACGTCTTTGGATCGAACCGAGTAGTCCGACAGCTTCTCCATCATGGAACTGGCGGCCATGTCCAGCGTCCCCTTCAGCGGTGGCTCCCTGTCCCGGTACTCTCTCAGCAGCTGCAGAACGAGGTCGCTCTGGGACTTCCCGTCGTTCTCCTCGCTCCACTCATCAAGGAGCGGGTTTATCCACTCTAGCTCCTCCTCCTCGAAGGTGAAGTACTTCCTCTTAAGCTCTGGCATTCCACAACTGTCTTTCAGTTATCTTGGTAAAACGGTTATGAAGCCCAGTTATGGTTCAGTGATATGTTTTTGGCGCCGGGAAAGGGATTCGAACCCTTGAGTCCGTGAGGACACCAGCTTTCCAGGCTGGCGCTCTTCCAGGCTAAGCGACCCCGGCAGCACCGACAAACTCATACGGGGTCGGGATTTAAATCCTCACCTGTTCCACACAGTTTAATACACACCAGCCCGTAAATCACCCGAACAAGATGAACGTCAACTGGATCGAGCGAAGCCAGAAAACCCTGGACATGCTCAAGGAGCTCCGAGAGAAACGCGACCAAGACCGCCTCGACCTCGTCAGGACCATGCGGTACAGCTTCAGCGCCCTGAGCCAGAGCCTCGGCGGCTGGATGCAGTGGGTGAACAGCCCGGAGGTCATGAGCCAGTTCACCCAGGAGGAGCTCCAGGAGATGAGCGACAACATCCTCGACATGGTGACCAAGTTCGTCGAGTACGACCGGGACATAACCGACTACGGCATGAAGAAGGGCCTCGGCAAGCAGCGCGACGAGGAGCCCAGCCGCTTCGTGATATAGCGCCCCCCAGAACGAGGCGTCCTACCCGTTAAATGGATGTATATGTATTAAATAAAACTAAAGACAATCTATACAGTAACGACGCTTCCACGATACGCCATGCAGTTCCCAGTGCTAGTCAGGCTACTGAACGGGTCAGTGACGCTGTACTTCTTTCCCTTCCTGCTCGGCATCTACAGGAAGAGGCAGAAGAGGTTCTACATGTACTGGGGCCTGGGGTTTCTCTTCTACGGCGTAAACAACCTGATACGGACCTGGATGCTATACGCCGGCGACGCATCCCTTTTCCTCGAGTTTACCGCCTTTCTATTCCAGTCCCTGGGTTTCACCCTCATCCTCTGCGGGATAGGAGAGCTCATCGAGAGGACGAGGCTGCTGTGCCTGTCCTCCTTGAGCATCCCGTTGCTTATGGTTCTGCTGTACTTCACCAGCAGACCGTACTTCGTGGCCCAGGTCATAGCTCTGGTCCCGTACCTCTACGTATGCGCCGTCATGGCGTTGATCCGGCTGAGCTATGACATCGACCTGGACCTAATAATCGTGGGCTGGTGGATCATACTGCTGATAAACGTAGGGTACATGTTCGACTACGTCGGCGACGTGGCCGCCGACCTCATCACGATCTCCGGCAAAGCCGTCGTCTTCGCCGGGATGACGAACACGAGTTTCACGTTGCTCGCCGAGGACTTCGAGAAGTTCCTCCTCTCGGGGAGACCCGTCTCCTACCCCAGCGCCGCCCGGGGCTCCGTCGTCATGATCGAGTCGAACACGAGGAAGTTAAACGAGATAGACTGGCTGAGAAAAAAGGTCCAGGCAAACTCCCTCAACGGCGTGAGAACCATCCTCTTCATCGCCTACGATCTGCTCCCTCTTTGGCGTCTCAAGGAACACGGGCTCCTAGGCGTAGAAAACATGTACGTGGTAAGGATGCTGATGAAGCCCCAGCCCGACGTGACCGCTTTCTCGATTCCCGTCATGGAGATCGGGGACGACGTCAGCGAGCTAGCTCTCCTCCTATCCGACATCGTGACCTTCACCACGGACAAGAAGATACGGTGCGAGATAGTCCTCTACAACTTGTCCACGCTGATACACATTAAAGGCTGGAAGAGGATCTACGCTTTCCTCATATCCAACATCCACAAGCTTAAGGAAAGCAAGATAACTACCTACATTATATATTATCCTGAAACTCACAGTAATAAAAGCGAAGTCGAGATACTCAGGCGGTTTGGAGATCAGGTTGTCGAGATCAAGGAATGAGTGGTGATTGGCCGTGGTGAACCCCATAATAAAGCTGTTGTCCCCCCTCGGGAGAAGATACGCGTTAGGCTTCCTGGACGAGAAGAACATCGAGGCGAGGCAGGAGGCGTTATTGAAGAAAAAACTAGCCCACGTGAGCCGGACCTCGATAGGCAGGGAGCTCGGCGTGGACAGGCGTCCCCTAGGAAGCCTCCCGCTCACCTCCTACGGGTTCTACAGCAGGTACTATGAGTACCCAAGCGAGGGCGACTTCATCTACCCCCTCACCGACTACGTCGTGGTCCACACAAGCGGGACCATGGGGCGACCCAAGAAGTACCTGATCCCCCGGACAGCGATAGACGACAACATGAAGAAGACGGGATTCGCGATAATAATCATAAGCAGCCACGACGGCGAGCGGTTCACATTCGAGTTCGGCGACGTCGTCTACGCCAACCTCTCAGGCGGGAGCCACATAACCTCGCACTCCGTTTCCATCGGCACAAAGTTCGCGTCGATGTTCGTGTCCCAGTGCCCCGACCCCGATCTCTCCTTCAGGGCCAAGGTGGACTACTTCGTGAACAACTACAGGGAAATCGACTACGCCCAGATGACGGTCCCCACCCTCCTAGACGACGTCTACCCGCGGATAGGCGAGCCCTTCCACCTCAAAGGCTTCATTACCCAGGACAGCTCCGCTGGGCCGCTGAAGGAGGAGATCAGGAAGGTGACGGGCAACTACCCCCGGGTGATATACGGGTCCACGGAGTCCCTGGCGTCGGCTCTGCCCTCCATAGAGCACCCGGGCTGCTTCTTCTTCGACTGGAGGATATGCTACAACGAGTTCATCCCGGAGGCTGAAAAGGTCTCCACCGACGAGCCCAGGATAGACGATCCGCCGGAGACGGTCTCCATGATGGAGGTGGAGCCCGGTGAGAGATACCAGATCGTCGTGACCCCGTTCAAGACCGACCTCGTCAGGTACGTCTTGCCCGACATACTCGAGAACGTGGACGACGGCGACGACGTGCTCGGGTCCGGCTCCCCCGTCTTCCGGTACCACTCTAGGGCGGACAGGCTTGTGGTTCTACACAACTTCACGCGGATAGCCGAGGACGAGGTGATCCAGATCCTGGACGAAGCCAAGATCCCCTACGTCAACTTCGTCGCTCGCCGTGAGACGGAGGGCGCCAAGGACTACCTCGTGTTGTACCTGGAGCTCAAGGAGCGGGTCCCCGAGGAGAAGATCTACAGCAGGGTCCATGAGACGCTGATGGAGTACGACAGGGACTGGAGGGACCTCACCAGCTTCCTCGGCTACAAGCCCCTGCGGCTACGGCTCCTGCCCCAAGGCGCATTCAAGAGGTACCTCGAGAGGAAGGGCGGGCTGCCCAAGGTGGACAGGGTGGGCATGCGGGACGAGCTGCTCAGGCTCCTTGTCGAGTAGTGCCATCCCCGGGCCCAGCCCGTGATCCGGAGCTAACCCTATATCTGGGGAGGGGTCCTCTTCATCAGTTGATGGCAATGGGTTTTCTTGAAGTTCACAGGGAGGCCGTGGTGGTTGACACCCACTGCGACACCCTGAAGTGTCTCCTACCCGAGTTCACGCGGCCCCGGGACTCCATGTGGGGCGACAGAAGCGACGTAGGCATATGCGCCAGGAGCAGCCTGGGTCACGTGGACGCGCCGCGTCTCCTGGAGGGGGGCGTGGACTGCCAGGTCTTCGCGGTCTCCAGCGAGCGCAGCAGGACCCCCAGGCACCCCCTCAGGACCGCTTTGACGATGATCGACAGGTTCCACAGGGAGTGCGAGGCATGCGACACGCTCACCCCGGTCACGTGCAGCGGCGAGATACTGGAGGCCAAGAGGAGGGGCGCGGTGGCGGGGCTGCTGAGCATCGAGGGGGCCGACGTCATCGAGGGCAGGGTAGAGACGCTCGGCGTCTTTCACCGCCTCGGCGTCAGGATGGTGGGCCTCGTCCACAGCCTCAGGAACCCGCTGGCCGACGGCGTATCCGACAGGCGCACCGGCGGCGGCCTCAGCGAGCTCGGGGTCCAGGCCATCGAGGAGCTGGACCGCCTCGGGGTTATCATCGACGTGAGCCACATCAACGACGAGGGCTTCTGGGACGTCCTCGACCACACCGAGAACCCGGTCATCGCGAGCCACAGCAACAGCCGAGCCGTCTGCCTCCACCCCCGGAACATGACGGACGAGATGATCGTTGCGCTGGCCGAGAACGGAGGCGTCATGGGCATGAACTTCGCCCCGGGCTTCGTGTACCCAGAGAGGGCCACGCTGCAGGGAGTGGTGGACCACATAGACCACATCGTGGGCCTCGTCGGGCCCGACCACGTGGGCCTCGGCAGCGACTTCGACGGAATACCGTCCACACCCGTCGGCCTGGAGGACGTCTCCAAGATGCCGGGCATAACCAATGAACTCGTGGACAGAGAGTACAGCGAAGCAGACGTAAAGAAGATACTTGGCGGGAACCACCTCAGGCTCATGAAGAAAGTCATCGGCTAGGGCAGGACGCTCTCCCAGCGGAACCCGGCGCAGCCGCAGCCCTCGTCGTCCGGGTCCACGGCCCGCAGGGCGCCGAGCAGGGCCTCCGCCGCCGGCCTCCTCCACTTTTCCTGGAACTCGCTGAACGCGGTTTGGCCCTCCCAACAGGGGTCCACGAGGCCCTCGCCGTAGTTGGAGACCAGCTCCAGCGCCGCGTAGCAAGCCCCTATCTCCCGGGCGAAGAAGACCTCGGGCACCAGGTTCATGGTCACCACGTCTATCCCCATGTTCATGTACCTGAGCCTGATCTCGGCGGGGCTCTCCAGCCGGGGCCCCTCGGAGACCCCAACGACGCCCCGCTTGAAGACCCGTGGGAACCCGGCGTCGACGCAGGCGTCCACCAGGTGCCCGCTGAGGACGGGGCACAGGGGCTGGCGGAGCCTGTAGCTGATCCTGGGCACGTCCAGCCCCTTGTCCCTGAGGCTCGCCATGAGCATCTGCGACCGCTTTGTTGTGTAGTCCACGAAGTCGTCGGGGATCACGGCGTCCCCCGGGTCCAGCAGCCTGTTCGTGCTTCCGCAGAGAGCCGTGCCCAGTATCTTCTTGACCCCCGCCTTCCAGAGCATGTAGAAGACTCGTTCGCCGCTGCTGTCCGGCTCCGTGTTCCTTATCCCTCGGGTTATGCCGTGGAACCCCACGTACAGGAACCCCTTCCCGTCTACCTCGGCGTGGGTGAACGGCGCCGTCGGGCCGAAGGGCGTCTCGAAGACCAGGTCGTCCGCGATTACCTCGACGCCTATGTATCCGCGGGGGAACCCCGACCCGATCGTCGTGGAGCCGCCGAGGACCGCGATCTCGGCCCTTGGTATCTCAGCCATGGGGAAACCATGTCTCTAGGGGATAAAACGGTTGCCCGGGGAGCTTAATCCATGCCGCGGAGTGGCCGGCGCCCGGTAAAATCGTTGGTTTATACCCGAAAAGGAATTATATACTAGATTTTACGTCCACCTTCACCGAATCCACGGTAAATATAAGCGAAAGGTATATATACCTGAAAGGTGCTGTATGGCTACTCTGTACGCTAATAAATATTCCGATGGGATTCGGGGTATTCCTAGCGCATCAGTCTCAATATAGGTGCATAGATATGATGTTAAAACCCAATACACGGCGGGGTAGCGAGGATGTTTGCCCGGAGTGTGGAAGCAGGCACATAATTATCGACGGTGGCTCCGGGGAGAGGATTTGCGGCGCATGCGGCCTCGTCATGGCTGACACCATGATAAACGAGGGCCCCGAGTGGAGGGCCTTCAGCCAGGACGAGAGGGACAGCCGCAGCCGCGTAGGGATGCCCCTCAGCTTCAGCGTCCACGACAAGGGCCTCAGCACGATGATAGGCCAGGTCGGCAAGGACGCGTTCGGCAGAACCATCCCGACGAAGACCATGTTCCAGATGCTGAGGCTCAAGAAGTGGCACATCAGGTCGAGCTACCAGTCCAGCGTGGACAGGAACCTGAGTCACGCCATGACCGAGCTCAGCAGGCTCAGCGACAAGCTCCACATACCCAAGCCGGTGAAGGAGCGCGCCGCGGTGATCTACAGGAAGGCCCTGGACAAGGGGCTCGTCCGCGGCCGAAGCATTAGCGCCATCTCGGCCGCCAGCCTCTACGCCGCATGCAGATTAACCAGCACGCCCAGGACCCTGCGCGAGCTTGGCAATGTGAGCACCATCGACAAGAAGGACCTGGCCCGCTGCTACAGGCTGCTGCTCCGCGAGCTCAACCTGAGCATGCCCATACCCAAGGCCCAGTACAGGGTGCCCAAGATAGCCGCCAAGGTGGACATCAGCGAGAACACCCAGCAGGCAGCCGTAGACATACTCAGGAAGGCCGAGGAGCTCAAGACCACCGCGGGCAAGGACCCCATGGGCCTCGCCGCGGCCGCCCTCTACATCGCTTGCGTGATGAACGAGGAGAAGCGGACCCAGAAGATGATCGCGGACGCCGCCGGCGTCACCGAGGTCACCATCAGGAACCGCTACAAGGGCCTCAAGGAAGCCCTACACCTCGAACTTTAGCTTACCACCCCTTTTTGAAACGTTTTTATAACCAGAAACCATTTCTCGGGCATCAGGTGCCGTAGTTGAGTGAGCCGGTAGACTACTTGACAGAGGAGACATATCGCCCATACTGGCTGGAGGACGGCGTCACCGAGGAGACCCTCGCCGCCGTCGCCGAGAAGAAGCCCCTGCTGGTGGAGCTGGGCAGGGAGCTGTCAGGGTATGAGCGCTTCTACATGGTGGGCAGCGGCGGAAGCTACAGCGTGCAGCTACCCATCGAGTACCTCGCCGACAAACACACCCGGGTACCGGTGAAGGCGTACAGCGGCAGCACGTTCCTCGAGCAGCGGCCCGCAGCCGTCGACGAGGACGCCGCCGCCGTGCTGATAAGCAGCAGCGGGAAGACCAGGGAAGCCGTGGAGGCGGTGGATTGGTGCAACGAGAGGGGGGCCGTAACCGTGGGCCTCACACGGAACACGGACTCCATGATCAACGCCAAGGCGGTCCACGGGCTCGGGTGGGACGCCCGCGGTGTCACCCTGGGCAAGCTTGGATGCCTGTACACGTTGTTCGGCTCGATCCTCGCCGAGAAGGGCTACGAGATAGGCGGCAGGATGGTGGAAACCGTGTCTAGGCTGCCCGGGACGCTGCCGAAGATGATACCCGTGGCCAAGCAAGCCGCAAGGAGGCAGGGGCTGGAGCTCAAGGACCATGACCAGTTGTTCGTGCTCGGCGGCGGGATAAACTGGGGCCTAGCCTACCAGTACGCGCTCAGCACGCTGATGGAGATGTGCTGGATACACGGCACAGCCGTCGACTACAGCGAGTTCAGGCACGGCGCCCTGGAGGTGTTCACCGGGGGCACCGCGGCCATATTCCTCCGTGGCCGGGGACGCCAGCGGGAGCTAGAGGACAAGATAATAGATTTCAGCAGGGGCAACGGCGTCAAGTGCGTCGAGTACGACTCTCAGGGCCTCGACGTGAACGAGCTGATGACGCCCTTCACACTCTTCGTAGAGCTGGAGTGGCTCAGCTACTACCTGAGCCTCGCCCGGAACCGCAGGATGGGAGCCTGGCGGTTCTACGACAAGGTACAGTTCTAGCTACCCGCCGCCATATTTCATAGCGAGGCCGTCGACGTAGCCGAGGGTCTCCTGGCTGAAGCTTTTCAGCCCCCGCGTCTTTGCTGCCTCGTCGTACGCCCTGAAGAAGCCGAACGGGTCTCCGACGGTCTCCAGGAGCCTCTCCTTGCCTAGGGCCTCCATGATGGTCTTCGCCATATAGTGCCCCGTCGCGTGCCCCGCCCTCGGCGGCGTGAAGCGGAGCATCTTCGAGAGCTCGCCCGCGTCTTTGGTGATGGCTATCCTGCGTATGAGCCTGTCCATCTCCCTGATAACCCAGGGGGAGTCGGCTACGTGTTCGTCGCGTGACTGGTACTCTTGGGCGTATATCTGGTCGGCTATCCCCTCCTCGTTGAGCTGCCTGAGCACCCACATGATGTCACGGTCTTTAGCCTCCACCCCGTCAGGGTCGTAAACGTAGAACCGTCGGGCGGCGTTGTGGAACAGTTCGTGGGCGAGGAGGTCCCCGAAGTCTGTTCCGAGGCTCATGGCGAAGAGCGGGTCGATCACTATGGTCTCGTAGCCCCTGGAGTCCATGTCGAACACGGTGAACGCCACGACGGGGCTTCCCTCCACGTCGGATGGAATCCACCCACTGGCCTTCGATACCGGGTCCTCCATAAAATCCTCTCTGTCCTCGAGGTTATTCAGCCAGGCCTCCAGTCCCTGCCTCCGCTCAGCCACGTCTACATAGTGTTCGATGTACCAGTCACCCATGTTCACGGCCTTATCCCTAGCGGTCTCCAACGAGGGCTTATAGGCTAGCCTGTACTTCTCCTTGAAGAAGCTGGGCTTGAACTCGGAGGATAACGCAACATAGCCTGGAGAATCCAGCAGCTCATCCCACTGATGCCTCGGAGGCTCCCTGTCGCCTTGAAGAACATCCACTATCTTCCAGAAAGCGCTAATCCCGGCGAACTCGAATACAGGATCCATTTCCATCCGCCCGCGTTACCCGCCCCAGGCGCCTAATCGTCTACAGATGTGTCTAGCAGCCTCATGGCCCTTTAAAATGGCTTCCTTTATGGGCTCGCCCCACAGTCTGGCGCAGAGGAAGGCAGCAATGTAGCCGTCACCGGCGCCCAACGTGTCCACGACCTCAACTGGTGGTGTCTCGCCACGGTACAGTTCCTCGCCGTCGTATACCAATGACCCGTACTCCCCGAGGGTCATAACGACTAGCCCCTGAGTTCTCTCCTTCAGCTCCCGTATTTTGTGCTCCGGATCGACGCCGTCACGAACGAGGTTGCCCCCGGAGAAGAAACTGTAGTCCAGGCTGGGCATTATCTCTGTCCTCGGGTCGTCGAGCTGAGAGGAGAAGTCGCAGCTCAGCTTCACTCCGTGTTTCTCCCTCATCCACCTAGCGTACTCCCTTCCGAAGCCCCATACCGTGAAGTGGACGATGTCGTACCTCAAGATGTCCGAGAGGCTCTCTCTTGGCAGCACCGCGTCCATCTGAACACCCTCACGGTAGTCAGCGAAGACGCGTTCACCGTCCCTCACGAGTATGGTGGTGACGGCCGTCTCGCCTTCCCTCCTCAATAGCAGCGAGGTGTCCAACCCCTCCGCCCGTATCTGGTTAAGCATGAAGTCACTTAGGCTGTCCGTGCCCAGCACGCCGACGTATTCTGCCTCGACGCCGGACAGCCTATTGGCGTAGACGGCGACGTTGAGGGCGTTGCCGCCAGGGAACCTCCTATCTAGCTCCACGTAGTGGTCTACGCAGTTGTCCCCGACCGCCAACAGCCTCAAGCTCTTCACCCGGACCATACTAGAGGCAATAGGATGCCTATATGATGTGTGATCTATGGAACCAGGCTCAGGTCAACCACTCTGTCTACACTAAAGTAATAATACGGAAATCACCCAACGATCCACGAGAGATGAGGATCGCAATCATCGCCGACGACCTTACAGGGGCCCTCGACACAGGCGTCCAGTTCAGGCAATGGGGCTACTCGGTTCAGCTCACAGAAGCCCCGGAAAGTAGCTCCGCCGATGTAGCCATCACAAACACGGATACTCGTAACAAGACCCAGGAAGAGGCATACCGGGCCACACACGATGTGGCAATGAAGCTTCGAGACCACGACATCATCTACAAGAAGATCGACAGCACACTCAGGGGGAACCCTGGGCCCGAACTCGAAGCCATCCTGGACGCCACCGGCGAAACACAGGCCATATTCACGCCGGCCTACCCGCCCACCTGGCGTAGTGTAAAAGACGGCCACCTCTACGTCACGGGGAAACCCATCACGGAGACCGAGTACATCCACGAGTACCGCCGAAAAACCAGCTACATACCAGAGATGCTGGAGACAGATACTACGGTAAACAGCGTTAAGACCCCCGAGAACATCCCGGAGACAGGCATAACCGTGATCGACTCCGAGACCGAGCAAGACCTACAGAGGATAGCCGCCAGACACACGCGGGTAATGGCGGGCTCGGCGGGCCTAGCCGACGCCCTGTGCCAGACGCTCAGGAGCCCCCCGCCGGTGCTAACAGTAATCGGAAGCACGCGGACGGAGACGAGGCGACAGGTAGAGCTACTCCGTGAAAGGCTGGGCGCGGTTTCAATCACCTTGGACATCGCCAAGGCGCTGAGCCATTCCCCTCAGAAGGAAGCAGTGCAGACGGCGAAGAACGCGCTACTCACGGGACACGACGTAATACTCACCTCAGCCCCCACCCAAGAGATCATAGAGCAGACGCGGGCAGAAGCCAAACGGCTAAACATCACGCATCAGGAACTCGAAGCCCGAATAACAACGGCTCTCGCTGAGGCAACAGAGGGACTCCCTACCCAGAGCCTGTCAGGCATAGTCATCACCGGAGGCGCGTCCGCCCTAGCCGTCACCGAGCGACTCGGAACCAGAGACATCGAGATACTGGACGAGGTCCAGCCGGGGGTGCCCGTCCTCAGACTGGGCCGCCTCCCGGCCGTGACCAAGGCAGGGGGGTTCGGCCAACCAGACGCCCTCATCCAAGCCACACGGCACCTAAAGAGGAGACACAGATGAAACCCAGGATAGCCATCACCCTCGGAGACCCCGCTGGCATCGGCCCCGAGATAATAGCTAAGACCCTGGCCGACCCGGAGACATACGGTATCTGCAACCCACTGGTGGTCGGCGAGGGCCATGCCATGCAGATGGGAGTAGAGGTAGCCGGACAGAGCCTCAAGATTAATCCTATAATGGGTCCCGAGGAGGCCGGGTTCAGCCACGGCGCCATCGACCTGATAGACCTCAAGAACCTCGACCCATCGAAGATCGAGATGGGTAAGCCTGCAGCCATGACCGGGGCCGCCAGCGTAGAGTACGTCGTCCACGCGGCGGAGCTGGCACTGGCGGGGAAGGTGGACGCCATGGTGACGGCGCCGCTCAACAAGGAGGCCATGCACATGGGAGGGTACAGCTACCCGGGGCACACGGAGCTGCTGGCAGAGAAGTCAGGTGCCAGCGAGTACGCCATGATGCTCGCCACCGGAAACCTCAGGGTGGTCCACGCCACAACCCATGTACCATTCAGGGAAATCATGGACCACCTCACGACGGGACGGATACTCAGCACCATCCACATCGCGCGGGACGCCTGCCTGAGCTTGGGCATAGAGAGACCAAGAGTAGCGGTGGCCGGGCTCAACCCGCACAGCGGCGACGGCGGCGTGTTCGGGGACGAGGAGGAACGCATCATCGAACCAGCTATCATGAAAGCGGTGGACGAGGGCTTAGACGTGGATGGGCCTATACCGGCCGACACAGTGTTCGGTAAGGCGGCGGGAGGACAATACGACGTCGTAGTCGCCCTCTACCACGACCAGGGCCACATACCGGTCAAGCTCCTCGGAATGAGGTACGACGAGTCCACCGGCAACTGGGATAGCGTCAGCGGCGTGAACATAACCCTGGGCCTAAGCTTCATACGGACCTCCGTGGACCACGGCACAGCCTACGGCAAGGCGGGCAGACGGGAAGGCACCGCCAACCCGGACAGCCTTAAAGAGGCCATCCGCTACGCCGTCCAGATGGCGGAGGCACGAAAAAACCAATAAACCCACGCGACTCCATCAAGCCATGCAGCTCCCAAAGATGGCTAAAGTCAGACAGGTATTCGATCAACCAGTCATCAAAGACATACCCGCGGAGATAAAAGAAGAGCTTAGGAGGAAACACCTGAAAGACCGGGTGAAGCCCGGGCAGCGGATCGCCGTTACCGCAGGCAGCAGGGGGGTCGCGAACATACCCCTGATACTTAAGACGGTCGTCGCCGAGCTGAGGGCGGCTGGCGCCGAGCCTTTCTTGTTGGCGGCCATGGGGAGCCACGGGGGAGCCACCCCTGAGGGCCAGATCGAGGTGCTCCGCAGCCTAGGCGTGACGGAGGGGCAGGTGGGGGCGCCAATCGAGGCCGGCATGGAGGTTGAGGCGATAGGCTCGCTCCAGGACGGGGTGGAGATCTACCTCAGCCGCGTGGCGCTGGAGGCGGACGGGGTGTTCGTCGTGGGCAGGGTCAAGCCTCACACCGACTTCAAGGGAGACATCGAGTCGGGGCTCCTGAAGATGATGGCCATAGGGCTCGGCAACCAGAAGGGCGCCGAGATGATCCACTGGCACAGGTACGACGGCTACCACCGGATACTGCCCGAGGCGGGTAAGCTCATCGCGGAGGAAACCAACGTGGTGATGGGGCTGGCGGTGCTGGAGAACGCCCACCACATGACCGCCGAGATACACGCGCTGCACCCGGAGGAGTTCTACACGGAGGAGAAGAGGCTGCAGGAGAAGGCGAAGGACCTTCTCCCCCGGCTTCCCTTCAACGACATAGACGTGCTGGTGGTCGAGGAGATAGGGAAGAACATCAGCGGCGTGGGCATGGACACCAACGTCACGGGCAGGTTCTGGATGCCCGGCGAGGACGACCCAAGGGCCCCCAGCGTGAAGAAGCTGGCTGTCCTCGACCTCACGGAGGAGACCCACGGCAACGCCATAGGCATCGGGCTGGCCGACGTGACCACCCGGAGGGCGTTCGAGAAGATCGACTACCACCAGACGTACGTCAACTGCCTCACCCAGGGAAGCGGCGAGACGGGGAAGATTCCGCCGTTCCTCGCCAACGACAGGGACGCCATAGCCACCGCCATANNGACCAATTAGGCCGGAGGATGCGCGGGTCGTACGCATCAAGAACACCCAGGAACTGGAGACGCTCTACATCTCGGAGGCGCTCGTCGACGAGCTTAGGGCGAGCCCCGGGCTCAGGAAGCGTCTGGTGCTCGTGGATGAGCCCCGGGAGATGCAGTTCGACGTCATGGGGTACTTGGCGAGGTAAGCGGCCTCACCCAGACTTATAGAGTAGCTCCTAGATTGTCTATGCGGTGACTGTTTGGAGCTGATGGACGCCATCAGGGGCAGGAGGAGCATCCGGAGGTTCAAAGATAAGAAGGTCCCCTTGGAGCTGGTGCGGGAGGTCGTGGCCGCCGCCAACTACGCGCCCTCGGCTAAACGGGGCGAGCAGTGGAGGTTCACCGTCCTCACGGGCGGCGCCAAGGACGCCTTCATAGACATGTTCGACGCCGAGCTGGACAGGTTCATAGAGGAGCACGGGGCCGAGGAGGCGGGGTCTTCCAAGAACTCGTGCAGGATCATGGATGAGGCCCCCGTTCTGGTTGTCGTCTGGAACAGCGGGATACACGGGTGGACCACGGAGGAGCACAGCGTGGCCGCCGCCATCCAGAACATGCTCCTCCGGGCCTACGACCTGGGCCTAGGCAGCCTATGGATAGGGGACGTATACTACGCGTACGAAGCCATCCGGCGGTACTTCGGGAAGGAGTGGAAGCTAAGCGGAGCCGTGTCCCTCGGGTACGCGGACGGCGAAGGAGCCGGCTTCAAGAGGAAGACAGTGGACGAGGTCGCGGAGTTCCTTGTCTAACCATTTTATGGTTAACAAGCCTTTTATCCGCATACGGTTCTTCCGTTGGCACCTAGATTGCTAGGAGGAAGAAGTGTGTATCACTTGGACTGGAAAGGACTATCCTCCTGACGGAGGACGAGATACCCAAGAAATGGATTTCTATAACTCCTGATCTGCCGACACCCCCCTACCCCCTGCTCGACCCGGGCACACGTGAACCCGTCAAGCCGGAGGCGCTGCTCCCCATATTCCCGAAGGAGCTGCTAATGCAGGAGGTGTCCGAGAAAAGGATCATAGACATCCCTGAGGAAGTGAGAGAGGCCTACAGGCTCTACAGGCCGACNNGCCGACGCCCCTGGTGAGGGCGCGGCGGCTGGAGAAGACGCTCAAGACCCCCGCCAAGATATTCTACAAGTACGAGGGGGTGAGCCCCACGGGCAGCCACAAGCCCAACACGGCGATACCCCAGGCGTACTACGGCATGCGTGACGGGGTCACCAAGTTCACCACGGAGACCGGCGCGGGCCAGTGGGGCAGCGCCCTAAGCTTCGCCGGGATGCTGTACGGCCTCGACGTCGAGGTCTACATGGTGCGGGTCAGCTACGAGCAGAAGCCGTACCGGAAGGTGATGATGAGGCTGTTCGGCGCAGACGTGTACCCCAGCCCCACGGACCGGACGGAGGTGGGCAGGAGGATACTCGCGGATGATCCCGACTGCACAGGCAGCCTGGGCATCGCCATAAGCGAGGCCGTGGAGCAGTGCCTCAGGGACGAGGAGACCAAGTACAGCCTCGGCAGCGTGCTGAACAGCGTGCTCATGCACCAGACCGTCACCGGCCAGGAGTCCATGAAGCAGCTCGCCCAGGTGGACGAGTACCCCGACACGGTGATAGGCTGCGTCGGCGGCGGCAGCAACTTCGCGGGCGGCGTCTACCCGTACCTCAGCGAGAAGCTGAGGGGGAGGGCCGAGAAGGACACTGAGTTCATCGCCGTCGAGAGCACCGCCTGCCCCAGCCTCAGCAAAGGCGAGTTCCTGTACGACCACGGCGACACGGGCCGCATCACGCCGCTCATGAAGATGTTCACCCTGGGCCACGAGTTCATCCCCGACCCCATACACGCCGGGGGCCTAAGGTACCACGGCATGGCGCCCGCCATCAGCCTCCTCGTCAAGGAAGGCCTGGTGGACGCGAGGGCGTACAACCAGCTGGACGCGCTGGGCGGGGCCGTAGAATTCACGAGGGCCGAGGGCCTCATCCCAGCGCCGGAGACCGCCCACGCCGTCAAGGCGACCATAGACGAGGCGCTAAGGTGCAGGGAGACCGGCGACGAGAAGACCATACTGACGCTGTTCAGCGGCCACGGCTTCTTCGACATGGCGGCCTACGAGGCGTACCTGGGCGGCGGGCTGCAGCCCTATGAGCTCCCCGACGAGAGGATACGGGAGACGGTGGGCAACCTGAAGCGGCTGTACCCCCTCAAGTAAGGGGGCAACTCAATTTTTTACTGAGCTTGAATTGCGGTGGTTAGATCTTTATCTCGAGAAGCCTCTCGATGTCCGTGCCCTCGACGTTCTCCGGCTCAAGCACCATGGTCCCGCCCTCCGCCGTGAACACGGCCTTGCCGTGGGCCCTGACGAGAGGCATGATGACGTCGGTGTACCCGGTCTCCACTATGGTCTTCAGGTTGTAGGCGCAGATAGCGTCCATCGGCATGAAGAGCACCTTGTGGAGGGCGTACTCGTACCGTAGAAGCTCACGCACCTTTCCGTTCCTGAAGAAGCAGGACATCTCACCAGTCGCCCTTAGCCCAAGCCCCTTGGACTTGAAGACGCTGTTTGTCTGGTGCCACTTGTTAAGTATCCGCAGCGCCTCGACTTCCCCATCGACGATATAGAACTCGTCGTACCTCGGCGTCAATATGCTACCAGACGCAAGGTTGGGCTCCACGTCTATGCCCTGGCTGGCCAAACCCCGGTGAATGTCTTGAGGAGTCTCCTCCGAGTGAATGTAGACGACGCCCTTACCCTTTTTGAGCCCCTCAGCCAAGTAGCTGAACAGTATTCTCCGCTTGCTTTCCTGGGTATCATAGAAAAGCAGGACGTGGTCGGTGGTGTCGATGCCGTTTATGAGGCTGTCTATCTCCTCGGAAAGCATTGTGAGAACATACTCTTGAATGAAAGTTTATAAATTTATCATTAAGAAATATTGACAATCGTCAATCTCTATAGGGCTTCAAGTATCTTATCGACGAGCCCAGCGGCTGTATCGGACTGGACCAGGGTTATCCCGTAGAGCTCCCCGAGGCTGACGACCTCCACGGGGAAAGGCTTCATCGAGGTCAACAACACCTCTGCATCGACGTCCCCCTTGCTCGCGCTCAACTCGAAGACCTGGCTGAAGACATCTTCACTCATCATGAGGTTCAGGCCAGCGAAGCTGGCAGGGTTCTCTGGATCGCTGATGACGACGTTGAAGGTGTACTCGACTCCTGTGGAGCCTTTTATGGATGCGTCCCTCTCAACCGATAAACCGTTCTCGACCAGCAACCTGGTCATCAGCTCCAGCACCTCGTCGAGGTTATGCTGCTCCACGGCTTCACGGTATACCTCCTGAGCCGGCTTCCCGCTCCTCCAGTAGCCCTCGAAGGCAACCCTCATGGTGTCCACGTAGGAGTCAAGGTTCGACCATATAGCCTGCCCCCACACGTCCTGCCCAGAGGTGGCCAGAAGAGTCTCCTCCCCGTCGACGATGAGCATGGAAAGATCAGTCATCGTTCCAATGTCTTTGACTTCGCTGATCTTCATCACGTTCGACAGCTCGGCGCTGTCACCCTCTGTGACCCTAGTCAAGACCCTCATCTTCCTACCTGAATCGTTGATTGGCACTGGTGCAGGGAGATCCTGGATGCTCTTCACTATCATGTCGACGCTCTCGTTGCTTCTCTCCAGCATCTCACTGAATGTTTCACGGTACTCCTCGAATCTCCTGATGGTTACGAACTCGTAGGGTCTCTCACCTGTAAGTATAGTTTTGATGACCGTGGATGCCTCCGGGGCCAAGCTCCACAGGGCATCGTAGAACGTCTTCATGGTCGAGACGAAGCTCTGGGAGTTGGTCCAGAGCCCTTTGTCGTTCTGGGTGGTCATGCTCATGGAGTCGTCCATGGCGACGGACGACAGGGTCTCCTCCTGGTCGATCACCGCGAAACGGAGGGGGGTCGGGATGGCTATGTGGCTCACCTCTATCTTCTTGGATAGCTCCTCTATGTCGTGGAGGTTCTCCTTGTTCACGGTGGTCAACAGCCGGACCCTCTTACCGGCTTCAGACATGTTGTAGCACCTCTCGTCGANNTGGGGCGTCGTTATGAGGCTCAGCTCGTTTTCCGCCCTGTCACACATGGACGCCAGAAGCTCGTAGACCCGCTGCCTGCCCTGGTACATCCTGAAACGGGGCTCCTCGTCCTCGCGCAGCTCACGGGCCTCAAGTCCGCTGATCCCCTCGATCACCGTCGAACGGCTTTCCTCTAGCTCGCTGAGCCTCTTGGAAGCTTCCTCGATACGTTTTTCAACTATCTCCTCGATGGGGACAACCACGTAGCGCACGGGTCTGCCCACGATACTGTGGACCAGCCCCTCTTCCTCCAGGCTCTTCAGGAGCCGGTAAGCCTTCATCCTATTGTAGTTGAACCGTTTGGCGACGGTGCCTGCCGAGGCCGGCCCAATGGCGGCGAGAAAGATGTACGTCTCTGCTTCCTCATCGGAGAACCCGTATTGGGTGAGCATCTCCTGGATGCCGTCGAGACCCATGTATCTGGTAAGCCGCCTCTCCATTATAAGTTGAACGTTCAAACGTTACATATGATTTGCACGTACAAGTGTTACAAACTAATCGTTATGACCTCAAACACCGAGAATCAGCCATGAGAAAATATTTCACCAGATCAGGCGACAGCGTCTGGCCCACAGTCATATGGCAGGGAACCCAGATAGTCGTCTACTACCTCAACCAGGACGACGAGATCAACGACATTACCGAGACCCGGGGCATAGACTTCGACAAGCTGCTGTGCCACATCGACCGCGGCGGATCGGTATTCATCACCACGAAGCCGGTGGAAAACGAAACGACGACCATGTACGAGTCCAGGCTGGGAGGCAGAGCCGTTGTTCAATGACGCCCTGCTGAACCCAGATGAGATGGGGGATACGAAACGCTGCACGAAATGCGGCGGCACCAACATAATCATCGACCACGAGGTGGGTGAGGAGGTCTGCGGAAGCTGCGGCCTGGTGCTCAACGAGAGCCACATGGACACGGGGCCTGAGTGGAGGGCCTTCACCGCCGAGGAGAGGAGCAGCCGCAGCCGCACAGGCATGGGCTACTCCTACACGCTCTACGACAAAGGGCTCTCCACCGTCCTCTCGGGCTACCGAGACGCCAACGGCAAGACCCTGAAACGCGAGACCCTGCGCCAGATGGACAGGCTCCGCCGATACGACAACAGGAGCAAGTTCGACGACACGTGGAGGCGGAACCTCAGCATCGCCATGGCGGAGCTGGACCGCATGTCGGCGCTCCTACACATCCCCGGCACTATCAAGGAACGGTCGGCGCTACTCTACAGGAAAGCCCTGAAGATGGACCTCATCAGGGGCCGCAGCATAGACGCCTTCGTAGCCGCGAGCATATACGCCACCTGCCGACTCGCAGAGCTGCCTAGGCCCCTCAAACAGATCAGCGCGGCGTCCACACGGGAGCACTCGGAGATAGCGCGGACCTATAGGCTCATGCTGCGCGAGATGGAGCTAAAGATGCCCATCGACGACCCGATAAAGTTCGTGCCAAGCATAGCGTCGAAGCTGAAACTGAGGAGAGACACCGAGACCCACGCCATAGACATCCTTAGACGAGCCAGGAAGCTGCACGGGCTCTCAGGCAAGGATCCTAGGGGCGTAGCGGCTGCCTCTCTCTACAAGGCCTGCATCGAGAAGAAGGATAGGCGGGTCCAGAAGGAGGTTGCCATGGCCGCGGGCACGACGGAGGTCACCCTCAGGAACCGGCTGAGGGGCATAGAAGCGCTCTTCGCCGCGGCGACACTGGTCAACGAATAGACACCCAATTTTTATCGACGGCCTCGGGGGCACTTTCACCGGCGTCACGGAAGACTGTTAGAGCAAACGATTTAATGGAAACGAGACCCATACCCCGTGAGTTGAACCCCCGTACACTCAGGCAGGTGGTCAAGGCGATCCTCGTCAAGACGGGGTCAGGCGATGCCAGCCTGGACGAGGTGCGGAAGATTGTGAAGGTCACGGGCGAGGCGTTCGACCAGACCCTGGAGGCCATTGCCCTGGAGGGGGCCATAACGCTCGACGGCGACGCCGTCAGGCTCTCGACGGAGCAGAGGGTTGAGCTGGCTGTAAAGGCGGTCGAGCTCGGTCTAGACTTCCAGACCGTGAGCGGCAGCCTGGGGTGGCTTGAGTTCGAGGAGTTCGCGTCCCACGTCTTCGAGATGAACGGCTTCACCGCGCTGAGGCGATACAGGTTCCAGGCGGAGGGGCGCCGCTGGGAGATGGACGTTCTGGCTTACCGATACCCGTACATATTGTGCGCCGAGTGCAAACACTATACGAGGGGAATTGGGAACAGCACCGCAAGGAACATAGTCGAGACCCACCTGGAGAAGACCGAGGTCTTCGCCAAGCACCTGGCGGGGCAGGCTAAGAAAATAGGTGTCCACAGGTGGAGGGACGCGGTGGTGGTCCCCATCACGCTCACGCTGAGCCCCACCAAGATGAAGATATACAGGAGGATGCCCAGCGTATCCGTGCTGGCCCTCACGAGCTTCCTGGCCTCCTTCGAGGGGTACATGGAGCGGATGGCCCACTTCAAGGCGGAGCTGCCCGAGTGGAAGCCCAAGCCCAGGCAGACCCGGCTACGATGAGCCGCCCACGACACATATTTTTTAGTCTAGCTAAAGGTAACCCCTAAAAGCGAGTTCCGTGCATGGGTGGAGGATGGACAAACGTGGTATGGCCACCACGGCTTTCGTGGGCGGCGTGGCCATATTCGGCGTCAAGCTCTACTCATACCATATATCCGGCTCCATAGCGCTGCTATCCGACGCCCTCGAGTCCATAGTGAACATCGTCGCGTCCCTCATGATGTACATGAGCGTTGTGATAAGCGAGAGGCCGCCCGACGAGAACCACCGCTACGGCCACCAGAAGATAGAGAGCCTCTCCTCCCTCGCCGAGGGGGGCTTCATCTTGGTGGCCGGGGCGTTGATCGCCAGGGAGGCCGTTGGAAGGCTGTATGAGCCCGTGCCCTTGGAACGCCTTGACGTGGCGATCGGCCTGTCACTCTTAGCCACGCTGATGAACGGGGCCATCTCGTGGATGCTCATGTCTAAGGCAAGGGAAACCGGAAGCATGGCGCTGGAGGGCGACGCAAAGCACCTACTCTCCGACGTGATCTCGTCCATGGGCGTTGCCGCGGGGCTCTACCTCGGACAGTTCTTCGGGGTCCCCGTCCTCGACCCCGTCATGGCCCTCATCGTCTCAGCGATGGTGCTGAGGCTGGGCGTTGGGCTGGTCTGGAAGTCCGGCGGCGGCCTAATGGACGAGTCGTGCCCCGAGACCGAGGACAAGATCAGGGAGCTCATGGACAGGCACGAGAACAGTTTCGTCGACTACCACAACCTCAAGACCCGGCGGAGCGGCGACAGGGTGTTCGCCGAGCTCCACCTCTCCCTGGACGGAGGCCTCTCCGTCCATGAGGCCCACGACTTCACAGATCACCTTGAGTGGGACGTGGAGAACGAGCTCCCGGACGTGGACCTCATCATCCACGTGGAGCCGCCTAGAAAAAGAAACGAATAGAGAGGGTGGGGCTACCCGAGCTCCACGGTCTTGGCCAGCTGCTCAGCCTCTCTGGACAACCCCAACTTCTTCATAGTAGCCTTTGTGGGGACCCCCCTGTCGTCCCAGCCGCGTTTCTCGTAGTAGAAGCCCAGCAGCCTGTCGTACTTCTCCCTGTCCAGGTGTTTGCCGGCGAGGGCGCCCTCGGTGAGGGGGTGCTTGAACCACCGCTCGGGCGGATAGTCCATGTGTCTGCCCCACTCGTCGCCATACTCCCGTGCCCAGAACGCGCGTACCAGGGCGTAGACGCGGTCTCCCATCAACCACATGTCGTCGAGGCTCATCTCTACGCCTGTGGCGGCCTCGAAGTACCCCGGGTAGTCCTCAAGGGGGTAGCCCAGCTCGATCCACGGGAACCTGCAGCCCACGAGGGTCTCGAACATTCCGCCGCGGATGCGCTGGAACTCGATTACCTTGTCGGCTTTCTCGGGGCCGTACTCCTCGCGGATGCCGCTGCTTATCTCCCAGCTTATCACCCAGGCGTCCTTGTGGTGGGCGCCTATGGGGCTGGTGCCGAAGCTCAGCGCCATGCCGGGGCAGGCGTGGCAGTCGTAGGCGCTCACCTCTAGGCCCTTGGCGTGGATGGCGAAGTCCGGGGCGTCGCCGCCGATCTTCTCCGCGGCGGCCTTGGTGCCGAGGCCGAAGAGCGCTCCGTCGCCTTCCATCATGGCCATCTCGCGCAGCAGCTTCTTGGCTCCCTCATAGTCGCCCCACGTGATGTCGATGGACTGGAGCCCCTTCTCGGCGCACTCCATGGCGAACCCGATGGCGTTGCCCGCGCCTATGGTGTCCAGGCCCAGCTCGTCGCACATCCTGTTCAGGGTGCCTATCTTCTGTAGGTCGCCGAGGCCGATGTTGCTGCCGAGCATGGTGACGTTCTCGTAGTCTAGCTCGCTCTCCCTGCCCTCGCTGTCGATGATGGTGTTGCCGCATATCATGTTGCAGTTGGGGCAGCCACGCTGGGTGACGGTGGCCTCGTGGACGGCGTCGCCGTTCACGTTCTCGATGTGCTCGAAGACGCCTTCGCTGAAGTTGCGCGTCGGCAGGGCGCTGGCCGTCTGCATCATGTCGGCGGCCATCATGGTGCCCTCCCGTTTCCAGCCGGGGAAGGCGTCGAACTTGGGTATCTTGTCGAAGCCCGCCTTGCCGAGTTTCCTGAGCNNGCTGAGCCGGTTCGACCTTGCCGGAGCCGCGGACGACGAGGGCCTTGAGGTTCTTGCTGCCCATGACGGCGCCCATTCCGGGTCTTCCTCCGGCTCTGCCCTTCTGGGCCACAACCGTGGAGAGCCTGCACAGGTTCTCCCCGCTCTGCCCTGTTATCAGGACGCCCGCCGCCTTTCCGTGCTTCTCCAGCAGCCAGTCCTCCGTCTCGTAGCTGTCCTTGCCCCAGAGGCGGCCTGCGTCACGGATCTCGGCTTCGTCGTCCTCTACGTAGAGGTAGACGGGTTTCTCGGCTTTGCCGGTGACCGCTACGGCGTCGATGCCGCATTTTCTCATGTTGGTGGCCGCCCTGGTCCCCAGGTTGCCGTCGCCGTAGCCGCCCGTCAGGGGGCTCTTGGCGGCGACGACCATCTTGCCGCTGTTGGGGACCTGGAAAGCCGTGTATGGGCCTGTGGCGAAGACTAGGATGTTCTCGGGCCCGAGGGGGTCGGCGCCCCGCGGCAGCTCGTCCCACAGGAGCTTCACGGCGAGGCCCCTGCCGCCTATGAACTTCTTGGCTATGTCCTCCGAGTATGGCTCTACCTTGACGGTCTTTTTAGATAGGTCTACCCTGAGGATCTTGCCGTTCCATCCCTTCATAATTATCGTTTAACTGAACCGTGAAACGGGTTTAAGCGTTTTACCATCGAGTTGTATGCCTGATCACATCGAGGGTCGAGTGTATGGTCACCCGCCGACCACGAAGGGCATGATTACCACGTCGGCCTCATCGAAGAGCCTCGTCTCCACGCCGTCCAGGAGCGCGATGTTCTTCCCGTTGACCATGATGGCGAGGTCGGCTCCGCCCACCTTGAACTCCCCCAGGTAGCCGCGTCTGGTGTTGCCCGCCTTCTCCTGGATGATGTTCGTCAGGTTTAGAACCGTGGCGTCTTCGTCTAGCTCGAGGGTGTGCTTGCTCCCCACGCTGGAGGCTACGTCTCCGAAGACCCTGACCCTGACCTTCATCCCTCTGAGATACTGTACGGTGTAAGATAAGCTATATCGTTGAGACGAAAGGGATGCGTCCCCGGCCCTGAGGGGGTTACTCTCTCCGGAGCACCCTCCCCGGCAGCTTCCCCGTGTGCACCCCGTCATCGACGACTAGCTCGCCGTTGACTACTACGAAGGGTATCCCTCCGGCGTACCTCCTGGGCTCCACCTGGTCTCCCCTGTCCGTCACGGTCTCCGGGTTGAATACCGTGATGTCCGCGTACGCCCCCTCCTTGAGCACGCCGCGGTCCCTGAGCCTGAACTTGGAGGCTGGGCTGCCCGTGATCTTCCTGACAGCCTCTTCGAGGGTAAGGGTGTCCGTCTCCCTCACCGCCCTCCTCAGGTAACGGGCGAAGCCGCCGTAGCTGTTCTCGTTGGGGTAGCTCGGCGGCTTGTACCAGCTCTCTCTTTTGTCGTCCACGGCGAACGTGTCGACGCCGATCATGGCGTTGGGGTGCTTGTAGAACTCCCTCTTCACCCAGTCGTCGTCGCCCCTGCGAACGGCCTTGGTGTAGGGGTCCGCCATGAGGACGTCCATCAACGCGTCCAGCGGGTCGAGGCCCTCCGCCTCGGCGATCTCCTGCACAGTCTTCTCGAGGTACCTTTCCTCGCTGCACTCCACGATCACCTTGCTCTTCGCCCAGAAGCGGTCTATGTTGGGGTTGAACCTGTAGTGCCTGCCGCTCATTATCTTGTCCTTTACCTCCTCCCTGAAGTCGGGCATCCTCAGCGCCTCCGCGAGCCGCTCAGGGGTGCCCGCTATGTTGAGCCACGGCCTCAGGCTGTGGACCAGCCAGGGGCTGGTGCCTACGCCGCCGGCGAGGTGGTTGGGTATCTCGTCGAAGTGGACGTCTATGCCCTCCTCCAGTGCGTCGTCGATGATCTTCAACGTGGCCTCCACCGCTGCCTTCGTGAGCTCCTCGTCGTCTCCCGGCACCACGTCGTAGAGGACGCCGAGGTGGGAGACCTGTACCGGCATCCCCGTCTTCCTGCCGACATCTATGGCCTCTAGGACGCCGTGGGTCTTTATGGGCGGGAACTCCCCCGGCCTCCGGGGCTTCCTGTGCCCCGTCCGGAGGCTGTGGCTGGCGTACACGCCGCCGTGCCTGGCGGCCTCCTTGGCGCACGCGAGTATCTCGTCGAAGCCGGCCCAGATGCCGGGGTCGTAGTCCCTCCCCACGGTGAGGCCTATGCAGCCCTCCGTCATGGCCTGGCCGGTGTGCCTCACCATCTCCTCAACCTCCTCGTAGGTTGCGTGCCGCTCGTAGTCGGGGCCCATGACGAGGCTCCTGATGTCGCCGTGGCCCACCATGGGGGCGTAGTTTGGGCTGACGCCCTTGGCCTCGATGCGCTCCATGAAGCCGCCCATGGTGTCCCAGTCGATCTCCCAGCCGTAGACCTCCCTGTGGCGCATGTTGAAGGCTTCCCTGGGCATGAGCCAGTCGTTCCCGTACATCACGGGGTTGATGTCCATGTAGATGTCGCTGTGGAACCAGGGCATGCCCATCCAGTCCCCGAAGGGGCCGGCGCTGTTACCGCACTGCCCCCCGACGAAAGTGGTGATGCCCTGGTGGAGGAACCCCTCGGCCCGGGGGTAGTGCAGAATGCTTATGTCGC
>JABAOC010002740.1_pt3 | contig 36132 bp, 36 predicted proteins | sample 7062161 | NCBI WGS metagenome assembly JABAOC01 (sample SAMN14538625, study PRJNA623070) | marine sediment metagenome | biome: marine biome [ENVO:00000428]; feature: marine pelagic biome [ENVO:01000023]; material: deep marine sediment [ENVO:00002113] | place: India: Gulf of Khambhat ... | reverse complement strand
ACTTTTTTAACTCAAGAACAGAAGTTTCTGGGTTATCTGCAAATTCTGTTGCCCTGTTCACGTCAAACATTCATGCATTGCGAAGTTCAACAACCTCGGCCCAAACGTAGGCGTAACCCATTCCTATCCAATAATCAATGTTTTCGCTTATATCACGAAGAGTCGTCTGCAACCCTTCAGCTGTGACATTGGCAACAATGATGGTTTCTGGATTGAAACGGAAACCCCAAGGATAGTTCGGGTCATACCTAAATAAGAGGAAAACTTCCACGACGCCTCCGACCCATTTTTCCCCCTTGCTGTTATACAACTTGACAAGGTCGTTCCAGGCGTCGCTGCTTGTGGGTTCAACAGCGATCCGGTCACCATTCATATCTTCAATAATAGCCATCCCCGGGAGTTCATCTAAAGTTGCCCCTAAGAAGTAGATGCGACCCGCTGCTGCCAGAACAGCAATCAGAACGACACAGGACACAATGATCTTTCTCTTCAATAAGCTAAATCCTCACATTCAGCTTTTACTATATAAAGTGGCAACTAATAATACTAAGCTTTAGTACAATCCGTTCAAGAGTTTAGAACAATCGTTATGCATGCTTTGATAAGAGGGTCTTCCTAACTAGCCCGCCCAAAANNGAACTAGGCAGAACTGGAGACATCTCCCGAACTCACTAATGAGATTGGGAATATCTCGAATCTGAATTTTGGGTTAACAAAGTCTTTTTGGCATCGTTTTGCTCTGCAATTGTTTAATCTTATCCGTGAAGCTTTTAATCTCTTGTTTAACGTTTCAGTTATGCCTATTTTTCTACATGCTTTGTTTACTGCTTTCCAATGCTTCAACTCTTGAAGAATTTATCTGAAAGTGGAAAGGAGACATCCGATTCTCATAACATACAAATTCAGGAAAATTCCTCTGGTGCGGTTCAAGCAATGGCAACTCTTGGCTTATTCACCAAGTTTCGAAGTCTTGGAACTTGGTAAGGTCTGACAAAGAAAGATAGGACCCTTTTGGAGATCAAAAGCGAAAAAGAGAAGTTGAAAAACACGAGAAAAGAAAACATCAACACCGACACTGGTCGCGACCAGTTTATAACAAACAGTGCTAACGCTAAGTCTAGTGTGAGAAATATCGCGATGACCAAAACAAAGAAGGATATTTGAACGCCTCGCAATTCTTTTAGAGAAACTGCCACCGCGTAGACTCCTTTCCAATCCCATAATCAAAACAGCATCAAACCATATTAACGTTGAGGAGAAATCTTCTAGAGAATTACATAAGTGCGTGCATCTGGCAATGGCTCCAACCATGGCGGAATACATCTGAGAGAGCCTCCACAGTCTGAACAACTAGTAAAGACCTTTTCATGAGCTAAGTCGTGAAACTGTATTGTTCTTAGATACTCACAGCCATCTGATGAAATAGGCAACTTTTGTGTAAACTTCGAATTCAAAGACGGCGCACTAAGCCTTCTTTGGCTTTCTCTTCATTTGCAGAAGCTTCTTTATGTCCCCTGTGCCACTTGTTTGCAGTAATCTAATCCATAGCCAGCGTCCATCATGCAACTGTTTTGCGTCTCCCAGAAGCTCATTGATTTTAGAACTCAATTCGTCCCTCATTGAAAGAGCCTTTTCAGATTCTTTCTTACCTAAAACTATTAGAACGGTGAACCCTCCTTTTTCGGGGAAAAGGGAGCACAAAGTTTTGCCGCTTTTGCGGTAGCGAACTGTCCATCCATACTTTGCTCCGTAAAACACTGTCTCAGGCTTAAAGTCATAACGTTTCTCGATGAACCGTTCTGTCTCCAACCAAGCTTCTTTTGCATGTTCTCCTATGAAGTTTATTATTTCCTCTTTAGACGGCTTATGCGTCTTATCTGTCATCCGAGGAAACCCTTGCCCCATGTATATCAACAGCCTTTCTCTATTCTATTCCAAATTCCAATCATTTCTTTTTCCTCAGCTTAAAGCCTCTAAACTTCAATTTCGCAGTCAAAATCTTCTCTGTGGCGAAGAGCTTCGCAGCAATATATAGTAGGACAACAGTGAAAATCGCAACATAGACCACGCCAAGAATCGCTGTCAAATAGTCTCCACTGAGAGTGGCTTGAGCTGCAAGCATCGGATGAGTATAGGGAAGAGCTAGCAAGACAATCTTAGCAGCCAATGGCAGCGAGTTGAAGTCTGTGAACATGATGATAAACATGGGCAGCATAATAACGACGTAAAGGTAGCCGACGATGGACTGTGCACCCCTTACGTCCTCAGAAAAAGCTGATATAATAATTGCCAAGGCAAGGGCTGAAAGCAGAGCCATAAAGACCGATGCCCCCAGAACAGCGTAGCCCAGAACCGTTGGTGCCAACCCTATTGCTGCCAGGTCTACAGAGGCCCCTAAGTCACCTATCACCATGAAAGATCCCATGTAATAGTTAAACCCGATAATGATAGCGATCGCTCCAACAGCCGCCACAATAATTGAACCTGCGAGCTTTCCTGACAAGATTGTAAATCGGCTGATAGGTAGACTCAGCAATGTTTCCAAGGTTTTCTCTTCCTTTTCTGAAGCCACAGAAGTGGCAGCAATCTGCATGGAGAAGACAAGCAACACGCTAATAGTGATAGGCAGCGCAAATACTTGCGAGTACATTATACTGAAGAGCACGGCAGGAGGCACGTCTGTGGGCTTACCTTTGATGATTGACTTTTGCATCGTTTGAAATGGATCAGGCGCCAACCATCTCTTGAAAAACTCCAAATACTGACTTACAGCCGAGGAACCTGCAGTTTCAGCTATTCCTCCAGTTCCAGAAAAAACACTGTAGACTTCAATAACTGCGGGTTTCCCCTGCGATACGTTTTCCGTCACCCCGTCGGGGATCACTATTAGATCCGTTGCGTTTGTCTTTGTCTGCAGAATTCCCACTGCTTCTTCTACATTTGAAGCGTTGATATCGACGATTGTCACATTGAGAACCGTTTTGAAGAAATACGTCAGGTTTTCACTGATAACGTCACGGTCAAGGTCGGCGAGTCCGATTCGGAGGTTTTGAAGACGCTGCTGCGTAGACTCCATCGACCCTCTGATAACAAAACCCAGAGCTGGGAACATTACAAGCGGGACAACGATCATTCCAATAAGGATTTTCGGATCACGCAGTAGTTCCTTCAGTTCTTTTATAACGACATTTCCCAAATCTTCAAGCAAGCCCAACCACCTTCGCGAAAGCTTCTTCAAGATTTTCAACATTATTCTTCGACTTCAACTCTTCTGGAGTGCCTTCTGCCACAATCCTTCCATGATCAATCAAAGCAACTCTTTCGCACAGGTATTCAACTTCCAACATGTTGTGGCTTGAAAGCAAGACAGTGACACCGAACTCCTCTACATATTGCTTAACAATTTCTCTAACATGAACCGAATGAAGAACATCTAATCCACTCGTTGGCTCATCTAACACTGCGAGCTTCGGCTTTGTCATCAGAGCCCTAGCTACAAGAAGCCGACGTTTCATGCCTTTACTGTAAGTCTTAACCTTATCGCGCAGGCGACGGCCAAGCCCGGAAATCCCTGCGGCACTTTCAACGGTCTCCTCTAGGAGATCTTTGCTTTTTGAACTAAACTTTGCCATAAACTTCAGATACTCCTCTCCTGAAAGATTTTTGTAGGCTCCAGCTTCCTCAGGAAGATAAGCTATAAGTTTGCGGACTTCTGAAGCCTCCGTAACCACATCAAGATCATAAACCTTTGCAGAGCCAGATGTCGGCAGAATCAATGTAGAGACAATTCTAAGCGCCGTCGTCTTTCCTGCACCGTTCGGGCCAATAAGCCCATAAATCTCACCTGCCTCAATTTTGAAACTCAGCCCATCCAAAGCTCTTATGCTGCCGAAAACCTTCACGAGATCCTCTGCTTCTACCGCAAAACTCATCCTGTATCCACCAATCTGAACCCGATAACATGCTCTGCTCTTAAAAACCTAATGGCTACCATTCACATGTGATAAGGCTGATGACAGGCAATTTCGAGCAGGGGCTCTTTCGATTAGAACCGTAACAGTAAAGTAACCAACATCTTCACTCTACTCAGAATGCCCAAGATTGGAATTGACATGAAAGCAGATACAGTTCTAGTCTTAGACTTCGGCGGTCAATACTGCCACTTAATAGCAAGGAGAATAAGGGAAAACCATGTCTACTCAGAAATAGTTTCCCACAACATTCCACCCGTCGAAATAGAGAAAATGCAGACAAGAGTCAACGTTAAAGGCCTTGTGCTGTCTGGCGGTCCCCAAAGCGTATTTGAAACAAAAGCCCCCAAAATCGACCCAAGAATCCTCGACTTGAAGCTTCCAGTTCTAGGACTGTGTTACGGCCATCAACTGATAGCCCACATTACCAAAGGGATAGTCAAACCTGCAGAGAAAAGAGAGTTCGGCATTGCCTACGCATCAATAGACAAACCCGTCGGCGTGCTGAAAGGCCTAAGTAGCCGAGAAAAAGTCTGGATGAGCCACAGCGACACAGTCTACCGCCTCCCGAATGAATACGAAGCCCTAGCTCACACCGAAAACTCTCCAGTCGCCGCCTTTCGCCACAAAAAAAACCCCATCTACGGGCTGCAGTGGCACCCCGAAGTAATTCACACCGAAAACGGAGACACGATGCTGAAGAACTTTGTCTTTGAAGTATGCAAGTGTCAGCCAAACTGGAAAATGGAAGACTTTATGGAAAAAGCAGTAGCTGAAACTCGAAAAACAGTAAGCAGTGGCAAAGCAATAGTGGCACTAAGCGGCGGCATAGACTCAAGCACTGCAACCGCCCTTGCAGCCAAAGCTGTAGGCAGAAGGTTGACAGCCGTCTTCGTCGACCACGGTTTCATGCGGGCAGATGAGCCAGAATTTGTCAACAACACGTTTAAGAACTTGGAAATTGACTTCAAGGCCATCAATGCCCGACAAAGATTTCTTCAGAAACTCCGAGGCATCACTGATCCAGAGCGGAAACGTAGGATTATAGGTGAAGAGTTTGTCCGCGTTTTTGAGGAAGAAGCAAGGAAGGTTGATGCAGAATATCTCTTGCAAGGAACTATTTATCCAGATAGAATTGAATCGGGGTTCCGGAAATTCTCAGACAAGATAAAGACCCATCACAATGTTGCTGGATTGCCAACCAAGATGGAGTTCAAAGCAGTTGTGGAGCCGTTAAGAGACTTGTATAAAGATGAAGTGCGAAAAGTCGCCAAAAAGTTGGGATTGCCAAATGAAATCGTTAAGAGACAGCCTTTTCCAGGACCTGGACTGGCTGTGAGAATCATAGGTGAGATTACAGAAGCCAGATTGGATATTTTAAGAAAAGCGGATAAAATTGTCACTGGCGAGATTGAAAAAGCTGGTTTGAAGGATGGATTGTGGCAGTATTTCGCGGTTTTGGCTGACACTAGGAGCACAGGGGTCAAGGGAGACGCACGAGCCTACGGGTGTATGGTGGCTGTGCGAGTTGTTCAAAGTCGAGAAGCCATGACTGCCAGTTTCGCTAGGATTCCCTACGAAGTCCTTGAACGAATTTCATCAAGGATAACTAATGAAATAACTGAAGTAACCCGAGTAGTCTACGACATTACCCACAAACCGCCAGCAACAATAGAATGGGAATAGCCCCACAAATTGAGCAAAATGCTTGCAGAAATGGAAGCAAACATCCAGAAATAGAAAGGACTAGCGTTAAGCATCAGAGGAATCTTTCCATCTTTTGACAAAGTTTTTAGTCGAGTATCACAGAATCTAGAATCCCTAATCGGAGAACTGAGAGAATATTGAAAGCTTTAATATTGGCAGGAGGATTCGCAACAAGGTTGCGACCTTTAAGCTGTACGAGGCCAAAACTCCTTTTTCCCATAGCAAACAGACCCCTTCTCGATTTAACGCTTGAAAGGCTCGCCGCAAACGGGGTGAAGGAGGCCGTCTTGGCCGTGAATTTTATGGCAGATGCCCTTGAACGAGCTTGCGGCAGGTCAAAATATGGAGTGAAGCTTCGTTACTCCAGAGATGCACCAACGTCAGAAACCACAGGCTCTCCTCAAAGCTCTTTGGGAACTGGGGGTCCTGTGAAAAAAGCTGAAAAGCTGTTGGGACAGAGAGACCCATTCTTTGTTTTGAACGGTGACATCCTGACCGATGCCGATTACAGAGAGATTATGGAAAGACACAAAAACAACGAGGGCATTGGCACTGTGGCGCTCCGCAGAGTTGCGGATCCAAGTCGCTTTGGAGTGGTGGAGCTATCGGTCGAGAATCGCATCACGAAATTTATAGAGAAACCTTCCCGGAACGCGCCTAGTAACCTAGCAAACGCTGGAATCTACGTCTTTGAGCCAGACATTTTCAACTATATTCCAGCTGGTAGAACGTGCTCTATAGAGCGAGAGGTTTTTCCAAAACTTGCGAAAGAAGGACAGCTTTTTGGTCACAAGATTAAGGCTTTGTGGGTTGATGTTGGAAAGCCAGCAGACTTGATTAAGGCCAACAGGCTTTGGCTTGAAGCTGGAATAGAGAGAAACGCTCGTTCTACAGGAGCTAAAATCAAAAGAAAAACAGAAATCAGGAAAGCCGTAGCTACTGGAGAAGATGTTACCATAGATGAAGGATCTATCATCGGTCCAAACGTGTCGCTTGGAAAAAAGGTTTCTGTAGGGAAAGAAGTTCGCATCAGAGATTCAATAGTTTTCCCATACACGGCAATCAGAGACTTCGCAACCGTTCAAGGAGCGATAATCGGCGAATCTGTCACTATCGGAGAGAAGGTGAAAATCGGGGAAGGGTGCTTAGTAGGTGATAACGCCAGAATCCAAGATAACATAACCCTCACAAAAGACGTCAAAATCTGCCCTGCAAAAGAAATCTCCGAGGAAGTACTCACACCTACTTGTATAACATAACAGAGAAGCATGAAAATGGAAAACACAAAACGATTGTTCGGGACTAACGGCATCCGCGGAGTTGTTAACAAAGAGTTAACCCCGGAGTTTGCAACAAATATCGCGGCTGCCATCGGCACCTTCTTCAATCGAGGCAGAATCATCCTAGGATATGATGGCAGAGTCAGCAATATCATGCTGGCAAATGCAGTTACTGGAGGGCTAGTCTCAACAGGCTGCGACGTCTATAATGCTGGAATGGCCCCCACGCCGTGTATTCAATACGCAGCCAAGAATCACAGGATGGACGGCGGCGTCATGATTACAGCGTCTCATAACCCGCCAGAATACAATGGAATAAAAGTCATGGCCAGAGACGGCGTAGAAATCCCGAGACACCAAGAGGTCAAAATCGAAAACATATTCTTTGAAAACAAGGCGAAACGGGTCGCTTGGGATAGCATCGGACATGTGCACGATTTGCCCAGAGTCTTGTACGAGTACAAGGAGGCTGTGAAAAAACATGTTGACATAGCCGCTATTAGAAAAGAGCGTTACCACATTGTGGTGGACGCTGCAAACGGCGTAGGCGGATTGGTAACACCCTATCTGCTTAGAGAACTTGGATGTAAAGTCACAACCATAAACGCCAACATTGACGGAACATTTCCAAACAGACCCCCGGAACCCAGACCTGAAAACCTACAAGACCTTGCAACAACAGTGAAGGTTGCTGAAGCAGATTTCGGAGTAGCCTTCGACGGCGATGCAGACCGATCCATTTTCATAGATGACAAAGGAGAAGTACAATGGGGGGACCGCACCTTCGCCCTCATAGAAAAAGACTTCCTCCAAACAAACAGGGGAGAAACTATCGTCACACCTATAAGTTCCTCACGGGTCGTCAAAGATGTTGGAGAAAAATACGGTGGCAAGCTGGTTTGGACCGAAGTAGGCAGCACAATTGTCTCTTTCACTATGAAGAAACTCAAAGCAAAGTTGGGCGGCGAAGAAAACGGTGGCGTATTTTATGGACCGCATCAACCCGTGCGCGACGGCGCAATGACAACCGCCTTAATATTGAACATAAAGGCGAAAACTGGCAAACAGCTGTCTCAACTGATTGGTGAAATGCCCCTCTACTATCTTGAAAAGGACAAGGTAAAATGCCCAAACGAACAGAAAGCGCTTGTACTCAAGAGACTAACAGCAGAAGTCAAACACCTAAGTCCTGAGACTATTGACGGAGTAAAATTGTGGCTCCCAGACAAAAGTTCCATACTGATAAGACCCAGTGGAACCGAACCGGTATACCGATTTTATGGCGAAGCAAGAACAAGGGAAAAGGCAGGTAAACTAGTTAAGGAATATAAACAGAAACTTCACCAGATCATTGCTTCACTTTGATCCTTACTCTGCGCTTTTAACTCATTAGAGATTGCATTGAACTTACGGCAGGTCGTTTCACGTCTTCAAAGATCTCCGGAATATATCTCATCTTTCCACTTTCAGGTTGATTTCTCCTCGTCTCGGCAAGCGCGTAAGCGCATGCCAGGACAGGGTATTTCGCTCAAAAAGGACGGAAAAAAAGGGAATTACAGGTAGCGTACCCATAATCCGAAAAGTTTTAAGCAGAAACTTTAAACACATTACAAGCCTTCAAAGTCAGAGCGCCCTTTGAGACCCGTAGCTCAACTGTTTAGATCAGCGATCATAAAGTGAAAGTAATGTCTAGCATAATGAACATCAGCAGAGAAGACATTGACACCCACGAAAAATGCAAGAACTACACCGTGAGCATCATAGAATGCGGCAAGATCGGTGTTCCACATGCTTGCCTTTTTGCAGATGCCGGGTTCAAAGTAGTGGGCGTAAACACAAATCCTCATGTACTCAAATTGCTAAGAAAAGGACGAGCTCCATTTCTCAAAAAAGCTCACCGTAGACTAAGAAGATACGTGAAAGACAGCACTTTTACCGTGTCCTCTGAGGTCAGAAAGACCACATCTGAAAGCGACATCATCGTCATAGCCACAGAAACCACGATTGACCGGAAGAAAAGGCCAGATTATTCTTTACTCGAAAAAACATGTAAAGAAGTCGGCATGGGTCTAAGAAAAGGAGCTTTTGTTCTCTTCGTCAGCACAACTGGCCCCGGAACTGTAGAAAATTCCATGCGAGAGATTCTGGAAAAAACCTCTGGGCTAAAAGCCGGAATGAACTTTGGCCTAGCATTTAGCCCCGCTCAAACAAGTTTCCACGGACAATCCGTCGAAGGCAATACCCCACCCCGAGTCGTAAGTGCCATTGACGAATCGAGCCTCAGAACAGCAAACCTAATCCTGACCAGAATCGCAGGGTCAGATCTCACAGAAGTCAGCAGCATAAAAGCTGCCGAAGCAGTAAATCTTTTCCAAAAGGCGAAAAGCGAAACCAATCTTGCCTTGGCAAATGAGTTCGCTTTATTGTGCGAGAAACTCAACATAGACTTTCGCGAAGCCTTGAAGACAGCCAACAAAGGCAGTGTATTTCATTTATCACGACCCGGCATAGTGGATGGCTCACTTCGAAAGGACTTCTATCTTCTTCTGGAAGAAGCCGAAAACGTGAACATGAAACTTCGCCTGCCACTTATGGCTAGAAGAGTAAACGATGAAATTGCAGATTACACGGTTCGTTTGATGAGAGACGCTTTGAAAGTTTGCGGCAAGACAGTGAGAAGAGCAAAAGTTTCAGTTTTGGGAGTTTCACGGTTTCCTAATGCCAAAGAACCTCCTGGAATTATGACAAAGAAAACTATCAACCTTCTTAAGAAGAAAGTACGCAGCGTACAGGTTTACGACCCGTTTTTTTCCAGAAGAGAGCTTACAGAGCTTGGTTTCGAAGCAGAACGCTTGTCAAAGGTTGCAGAAAAGACAGACTGCATAGTTATACTTGTTGGTCATTCAAAATTTGAAAGATTGAACTTGAAGAGAATTAGGGTCTTAGCTAGGAAGTCGCCAGCAATAGTGGATCTTGGATATGTGATAGATCCAGTTAAAGCAGAAAAGTATGGCTTTGTATATCGTGGTTTAGGAAGAGGAGTTTGGACAAAGTGAGTAAGCTGGGCGTAGCTGTTATTGGCGTAGGCTTCTGGGGTAAGAATCACGCGAGGGTGTTCAGTGAACTCTCTGAAACTGAGCTGTTGGCGGTCTGTGATGTTAAGATAGACAGAGCAAAAGCAATTGCAGGTCAATATGGTGTCGAGGCGTACAGTGACAGTCGAAAACTGGTCAAACGAGAAGATGTTGAAGCCGTTAGCATCTGTACGTGGACAACAACCCACGCAGCAGAAGCTAGCAGAGCGTTGAAAGCAGGAAAGCATGCACTTGTGGAAAAGCCATTAGCCAGCACAATCAGAGAAGCAAAGGAAATTGTGAACTTTGCAGAACTGAAGGAGAGGCATTTGATGGTAGGTTTCATAGAAAGATTCAATCCAGTGATCCAACACGCCAAAGAACTGCTGGAGAAGGGAGAAATCGGCCAACTTGTCTCAGGAACCGCCAAACGGGTTTCAAAGTGGCCGGAAAGAATTGGCGATGTAGGAATTGTAAAGGATTATGCAATTCATGAAATAGACATGGTGAGGAAAGTCTTCGGAGAAGACCCGACGACTGTTTTCGCAAGGGTTGGGAAATTGAAACACGCGAGATTCGAAGACTACGCTCAGATCATGCTCTCCTTTGAACGGGGAAAGACAGCTTTCATAGAAGCAAACTGGTTGACACCTAGCAGAATCAGGAATTTAACGCTTACAGGCAGCGATGCCATCCTATCCCTTGACTATCTTACACAGGAGATTACCGTGGAGACCTTGGAGAAAACATTGAAGCCGCGATATGAATGGGGAGAACCTCTGAAGTTGGAGCTGCAACATTTCGCCCAAAGCATAATTGAAGACAAGGAACCAGAAGTCACAGGCGTTGACGGCTTAAAAGCTCTCGTGATCGCTGAAGCAGCTATAAAGTCATCTGAAAAAAGAAGCTCCATAAAACTCAAGCTTGATCGAATCTGACTCGCTTACTTCTTCTTGGCTTTTGCCCCAAAGTTGAAAGGTTTGCCTTCTTCAAGAATCTTCGTGGGAACCTTGTTTTTCCACTTTCTCAAAAACGGGAGTTCATCCTTTTCGTCGCGGAGTTCGTCTGGCAACATCTCAGGGATTTCATCACGGATAGGAAACCAGCGTAAGCATTTCGGACAAATGATTAATCCTTCAACTATTTCTTCTTTCTCCTCAAAAACGTGAAGCTCAAGAGGGTAGTATTTGTCGATGGGGCAAGCCAGAATGTCCATCAGCTTTTTCTTCATCCAAGACGCTCCTCTGTTGAGACATTTGTGTCTTTGGTTCCTTTAAAAGACTTCCGCAAATCCTCTATTCTCTGACAATCCCTTCTCAGTGATAATGCTTCTTCATAATAGTTTTTACTGAGGTCAACCTAGACGTATAACAGGACGATGAAGCTATACTTATGGAACGCAAATTTCACCGACGCAAATCGTGAAATTCAACTGGAGTTTTTCGACCCTTCCAGCGGGGAAATTAGAAAGTATGGCATCAAAAGCTATAAGCCCTACTTCCTAGCGGCTTATCCTTTATCAAAGGATGAAGAAGACGCGGTTGCAAGCGTTCAAGGCGAAGTAGAGCTTGTTAAGAAGCGAAACCTGTTCACAGATGAAAGGACACAGCTTGTGAAGATCAAGGCTTGGACTCCATTGCTTCTTAAGAAGCTAAAAACACGGTTTAGCGATGTGTGGGAAAGCGAGATTGAATATGGTCGAAGTTACATTTACGATAGTAAGCTGGTTTTCGGCGCCCCTTATACTAAACAAGGCGACAACTTTGTAGTGGTCAAAGATGTTAACTATAGCTTGAAACAGAAGTTTGGAAGAGCTTTTGCACATCAGAGGAATATGTATTCCCCTAAGTATGCCCAGATCCAAGAATGGTTTAATCTCTGCCTTCAGCCAATTCCCGAAGCAGCTGCAGATTTGCTAGGTGGAAGGAAGAGACAAGAGGACAGTGTGGAGCGAACCTACTTGGCCTTCCTGCTTGCGAGAATAACCAACATTCCAGTCCCGGAAGCCTACACCAGCAGAAGAGTAAGCGACTGGATAAAAGCTATGATTTATACGCATCTACGAAGAAACAATATTTTAATCCCAACATCTAAAGAACTACGAAGAGGCCTTAAAACCCACAGAGTCCCCGGTGCCCTCACTATCGAACCAGAAGCAGGAGCATATTTCAATACTGTTGTTTGCGATTTTGAAAGCCTATATCCCAGCTGCATTGACAGTTACAATCTTTCATACGAAACAGTAGACTGCCCCCACGAAGAATGCAAGGCTAGCAAAATCTCTGAAATAGAACACCACATTTGCACAAAACGCAAGGGCTTCTACTCTCTGCTGATAGGAGCATTAAAGGATCTCAGGATTCACTGGTTTAAACCCTTATCTAAAGACACCTCCATTCCAGAAAAAGAGAGGCGCTTAGCAAGAGCCGCCTCAAAGCTGCTTAAACTGATCAGTGTTTCCAGCTACGGCGTAACCGTTCGCATCCATGGAGTTGCATGTCCACCGCTAGCGGAGTCCATAACTGGCTACGGGCGGTGGGCATTGCAGACGACATGGGAAATCGCAAAGGAAAACGGGATGCATCCAACGTATGGCGACACCGACTCCATCTTCCTGGACAATCCGTCAGCGACCCAGGTTGAAAATCTAATTGACACGGTGAAAAAACGTTTGGATCTTGACCTAGCCGTAGAAAAGCAATATACTCTTTGCGTGTTGCCAAAGGCCAAAAAAGCATACTTCGGCATAACGGAGAACGGAAGCCCAGACCTGAAAGGTCTAACAGCCATAAAGTCAAACGCACCGAACTTCATCCAACAGGTCTTTCGCAACTGCATCAAGGTGCTCGGTCATGTGAGAAACGTAGAACAATATGTTTCGGCTAAAAAGGAGATAATCTCTATGGTTCGCGAGGCAATAAGAGGGATTCGAGAACGAGATGTAAATCTTGAAGACCTCGTCTATTCGGTACAATTGTATCATGATCCAGAGGAAAGGGCAGGCACAACTAGTATTATGCCTCAGCCCTACCAATGCGCTTTGCAGTTGATTGACGCTGGTCAGAAGCTAGGGCGCCGAGACACTGTTCAGTTCATTAAGGTTAAACCCTTCAGATACAAGGGAAGAGTGTTCACAGTGAAGCCGATTGATTATGTGAAGAGTTTGGCTGAGATTAATGTAGAGGATTATGTTCGCAACTTAACGACTGCTCTGGAGCAAACCTTCAAGCCAATGGACATAAAGCTCGGAAGAGATATGAAACTAACTGACTGGTTAGAGACTTAAAGCTCAGACTTGCCTTCGAAGGTCCACTTGTGCGTTGAAAACTTCTCAGTTTTCAGTTCCTCGGCGAGATTTAGCTCGTAATCTGTCAGACTCCCTTCCATAAGATCTATGCCAAGAGCCTTCTCAAATCCCTTAGACAGTGCGTGGAAGACCTGATCATCTGACACTTGGTCATCCAATTCATCAGCAACAGATGTAATCTTCCTTTCTGCAATGCTCACCACATCTAAGCAAGCGTCTTTCCAGGGAGTCTTGAGGAACGTAAACATCTTCTTTAGATCAACATTAATCAGGAAAGTGCCGTGCTGAAGAATCACACCTTTCTTTTGTGCTTGAGCGCTCCCCGAGATTTTTCGACCTTCAACGATTATGTTCGGGCACTGTTTCACGTTGCCTTTATTGTACTCTGCATTCACACCAAGAATATGAGCAGCTTCAATCAGCCCATCACAGATGCGACCATAGGCTTCTGCAACATCATTTGTTCCCAAGTCCCCGCGTTTCACGACAACAGTGTAGGTCATCTCAGCATCCGAGTCATGATAAACCGCACCGCCACCCGAGATACGCCTAACTACATCTACACCATGAAGCCTGCAGTTTTCCAAGTTAACTTCATCGGTGATGCTCTGGAAACGACCAATCGAAACGGCTGAAGGATGCCAACGAAAAAGCCGCAAAGTATTAGGCGCTCTTTCGCAGATTCTAGCTCGCAGAATAGCCTCATCAATAGCCATATTGACAAAGGCATTGTGTGTTTTAGGTTTTAGCAGGCGCCAAGTCGACACTTATTGCCCCCCAGCCCGTCTTAATATTCAAACGACTAATATAAATGTGAAATAACATCTGATCTTGATGATCGCAATGTATACTGAGGTTGTGATTAGCCGAAGACTACTGGATGTCATTCTGGAAAATGCTAGAGCAATGTACCCCCGAGAGACCATGCTTCTCCTCCGTTGCAAATCCAAAGAGAATAGAATCGAAATAACAGATCTTGTCATCCCTCCGTTAGCTACCCACGGCAAAGGCTTCACAACATTCCCTGCACACATGCTTCCAATGGACCTCTCACTTGCCGGAAGCTTCCACTCGCACCCCTCAGGCGTAGCAAAGCCCTCAACAGAAGATTTGAACCGTTCCTTCGGAAGAATAATAATGATAGCAGCATACCCCTTTGCAGGAAAAGAGGATGTTGCGGTTTACAACCGTTCAGGTGAAAAGATCCCCTTGAAATTCAGAGAATAGCAGTATGAACCCAAAAAAGGTCTCAAAGGAGACAGCTAGAAGATTTCTCATTGCCAGGCAAGGCTTCCATCGAAGCAGTGGNNACAACCGTTCAGGTGAAAAGATCCCCTTAAAATTCAGAGAATAGTAGTATGACCCCAAAAAAAATCTCAAAGGAGACAGCAAGAAGATTTCTCATTTCCAGGCAGGGCTTCCATCGAAGCAGTGGAAAGACAGGGACACTAGAATCAATTAAGCGTCTTGAATGCGTCCAAATCGATCCGGTTCGTGTTATCCACCGCAACCATCACCTAGTTCTTCATAACAGAGTCAGCGATTACAGACCCTCACATCTAAACGCGTTACTCTATGAGGACAGAGCAGTCTTCGAATACTGGTGTAATGGGAAATCAATCATCCCCACAGAAGAATTCCGATATTTCCGCTATCGAATGAAGAATTATACGGAGTTCCACTCCCCTTTCTACGAACGTCTGAAAGCTAGGCGAAAACAGCACGAAGATGATATACACCACATCTTATCAATAATCAAAGCTGAAGGCCCAGTATGTGCACAAGATTTTAAAGAAAATATGGGAGGTAAAGCAGCAAATCGCATTCTGAACCTGCTTTGGGACAGCGGAGAAGTGATGATTCACCACGTGGAGGGAAATCTTCGGCACTATGACTTGACAGAGCACATTCTGCCTAAAGGCTTGAACACTGAGACGCCAAGCAGAGAAGAATACGACAGATTTATGGCTGAGAAGTACATGCGAGCTTACGGCTTCGTCGATGTGCGCGACTGGAGATTCGGATGGCTTGACTTGAGAACTGCTCAGCGCAAGACCTTAGTCAAAAAGATGGTCGAGGAGAAAAAGCTCTTCCCAGTTAAGATCGAGGGAATCAAGCATATCTACTACGTTCTGGAAGCATGTTTGAGCGATCTTGAAGCCGCTGAAGATTTTTCAATTAAAGGAAAAGCTCGCTTTATCGCACCTCTTGACAATCTCATCTGGAACCGAAGAATGATAGCCGAAGTGTTTGATTTCAGCTATTCTTGGGAAATCTACAAGCCTCCAGAGAAGAGACAATACGGATATTATACCATGCCAATCCTTTCCGGTACTAGTTTCGTTGGAAGGATAGATCCAAAATTGGACAGAAAAACCAGAACCTTGATCATCAACACTCTGATTTTAGAAGAAAAACGCCTCCAAGAAGACACGATTGCCGAGTTGATGGCGACTTTGGGAAATTTCATCAGTTTTCACGACGCTTGCCAAGTCAATATCGTAAAGACAGAGCCAAAGAGGCTAAGAAATGCGTTGCTGACCAAATTAGACCAATCAGCCTACGTCAAAGCACTAAGTAGTTCCAGACTTCAAGAGGATAGATGAAACCGTACATCGAAGTTCCCTCTGATTAACGGAAACTTTGTCAATGCTAGAGAAACTGAAACCTCTGCGCATTATTGTGACTTATGTTGTAAGTTTGCTCAAACAGTAATCTTGTTGAACCTAAGCAGTATTTGGGCAGCCGCAAAACATTCCAGAACCGCTACATGTCCATCTGTATTCTCCTATGTGTGACAGTTTAAATATCAGAAATGGTCTTATCGTAGCGAGAGGATTCGAAAGCATGGGTTCAAAGTCGCCAAAAGGCGAATTCGCGGCAAGACAGCTGGTTAAAAAAAGGAAGAAGTTCCGTTGGAGCGACCGCTATTACAAACGGCGAATGTTGAGGCTAGATGTTAAAGCTGATCCCCTTCAAGGTGCACCTATGGCACGGGGAATCGTTTTGGAAAAGGTCGGTGTGGAGAGCAAGCAGCCCAACAGCGCGATCAGAAAGTGTGTGAGAACACAACTCATCAAGAATGGTCGATCCATCACTGCTTTTCTACCTGGCGACGGAGCCCTAAACATAGTAGATGAACATGATGAAGTAATAGTTGAGGGAATTGGTGGTTCCCGAGGAGGAGCTATGGGCGACATTCCAGGTGTAAGATGGAGAGTAACTACGGTGAACGGTGTATCCTTAAAGGAACTTGTGTACGGCAGAAAACAAAAGCCAATGCGCTAGAGGGATGAAAGCAAGTGACTAAACAAGCGGAGGAGATACAGCTATTCGGAAAATGGAGTTATGAAGACATCGAGGTACATGACCTCGGCTTAAAGAAATACATCTCCTTGGGACAGGTTTTTGTGCCTCACAGCATGGGAAGACATGAGCATCACCGATTTCACAAAGCAGAAGTAAACATCGTTGAAAGATTCATAAACAACTTGATGAGACCTGGGAAACATGCAGGCAAAAAGGCGAGAGCTATAAACACTGTGAAAAACGCCTTTGAAATAATCCATCTGCGAACTGGAAAGAACCCTATTGAAGTCCTTGTGAAAGCCGTTGAAAACTCCGCTCCCTGCGAAGCCACAACCAGAATAAGCTACGGTGGCGTTGCCTATCACATGGCCGTTGACATTTCACCTCAAAGAAGAGTAGACGTTGCCTTACGCCTGCTTTCTGAAGGAGCTAGAAATTCAACCTTTGGCAATCCCCGCAGTATAGAAGAATGCATTGCAGACGAGCTGATTCTGGCCGCAAATAATGACATAAAAAGCCATGCGGTGTCTAAACGCAACGAATTGGAAAGAATCGCCAGGGCTAATAGATAAGCCTATCGTGCATGCATTTCCACAACGTCTTTATCATCTAAAACGAAGGATAAACCTACCTTTTGTGGGCTAAAGGGAAGTCTCTTTGACCACACCTTCGCATAAGAAAATCGGCTGTAAAAGTCGCTGTGAATCTGTTTCGCCAATTCCTCAATAGTGGCATCTTTCTTCAAGATGAACGGGGCTTGAGATGGTTTCTTGCTACTTGGGTTTTTGGTATAAACTCGAATGACCTCAAGCGATTTAAAGAGCTCGGCACCGAGCATTCTTAGTCCAAATCCTGTTTTGCAAGACACTGCAATTGGCTTCCAGCCTTCTCCAATAGATCTCTTCAATTTGTCGAATCTTTCTGAGGCACCTTCCACATCGAACTTGTTTGCCAGCACGACCGCTGGGCGAAATACAACACTTTCAAAAACTGACTCTTCGATATCATCAAGGGTAGCGTTGCCGTAGATTCTCACAACAGCGTTGGAAATTCCATAACTCCTCAACAGCTGCTTCACGTCTTTTAGCGTGCAATTGACTAAATTACCGATTGTGAAAACCCTTAAGCCGGCTCCCATATGTTTCCTCTCCATTTCCACTCGGGCAGTGGGTTTCTTAACGAGAATGCGAGCTTTTTCAAGCTCATCCAATATAAGCGAAAATTGTTCACAGGGATTTCTGTCCAAGTCAACCATCAGAATCAAACCATCAGCATTCCGCGCCAAGGCCAGAGTCTGCAGGCCCCAAGCCTTTCCTTCAGCAGAACCTTCAATTAAGGCTGGCGCCTCAACGATTTGAAGTTGAATGTCCTCAAAAAGCAGCATACCGGGAACAGGCTCCCGCGTCGAAAATGCATAAGTAGAAACTTCAACTCTCGCGTTTGTAACAGAGGCTAGAAGGCTGCTTCTCCCTACTTTCGTCTGTCCTAGAATGACAATTTGAGCAGCTCCTTCTTTTTCAATGAAAAAAGTTGGACCTCGCGATTTTACTTTTCGCTTTTTCTCTTCCATTTCTCTTCGTAACGAAGCCATTTTTCTTTTGACCTGCGCCCGAAGTTTTTCTGTGCCTTTGTGTTTTGGAACTAGGCTTAGAAATTCCTGCAAATGTTGAAGCTTCTCTTTCGGGTTTCTGGCTATGGAAGCTTCGTTCCACTTCTTTTTTGCTTCTACTGGCAAGTTGGTCGGCATATTGTAGCCTCCGGGAATCCAAGCGTGTGACTATATCTATGTATGCGGAGGGAAAAATGGTTTTGCAGGTTACGTCGGTTGGCAAAGCTTGGCCATAGATGTTGTTAGTGTTATCGTGGAAAGCAAACTTAATATTGTCGAAAGAACAGTGGTGTAAACCGAATTTCACCAATATTTGGAGGAAGAAATAAAACAATTGGAGGAGGAAAAATGAGCAAAGCAGAGAAGCCGCACCTTAACCTAATCATTATTGGACACGTTGATCACGGGAAATCTACAACGACTGGACATTTGCTCTATAGAGCTGGAGCCATCGACGATCGAATAATAAAGTCTTACGAGGAAGAGGCAAAAAAACTGGGCAAAGAAACCTTCAAGTTCGCATGGGTCCTGGACAATCTTAAAGAAGAAAGAGAACGAGGCTTAACAATTGACCTGAGATTTCTCAAATTTGAAACACCAAAATACTTTTTCACAGTAATCGACGCGCCAGGCCACAGGGACTTCGTCAAAAACATGGTAACAGGTGCCAGCCAAGCAGACGCCGCCATACTCTTCGTTTCAGCGAAGAGAGGAGAATTTGAAGCTGGAATCGGTCCAGGCGGACAAACACGAGAGCATGGTTTTCTAGCCTTCACACTGGGCTGCCATCAGATCGTTGTAGCAGTCAACAAGATGGATGACCCAACGGTCAAGTGGAGTCAAGAACGTTACGAAGAAATCAAAAGCGAAATTAGCCGCATGCTTAAAATGGTAGGCTTTAAGCCGGAGAAAATCCCCTTTGTGCCAACATCTGGCTGGACCGGAGACAACTTGACTGAAAAGAGCGACAAAATGCCTTGGTATAAGGGACCAACGCTGTACGAGGCTCTGGACGATTTTGAGGTTCCACCTAAGCCTCTTGAGAAGCCGCTACGTATACCCGTGCAAGATATTTACACAATAACAGGCGTCGGCACCGTACCTGTAGGCCGCGTTGAAACTGGATCTCTAAAGGAAGGTGACGCGGTCATATTCATGCCATCGAACGCAAAAGGCGAAGTCAAATCCATGGAAACCCATCATACAAGAGTGCCGAAGGCCGAGCCTGGAGACAACATAGGCTTCAATGTACGAGGTATATCTAAGAAAGATGTACGGCGCGGAGATGTATGTGGACACCCAGACGATCCACCGAGTGTTGCTCAGGAATTCGTTGGACAAATCATAGTAATCTACCATCCCACCGCGGTAGCAGCGGGTTACACCCCAGTGCTTCACTATCACACAGGACAGGTGGCCTGCCGATTCAAAGAACTCATCAAGAAAATTGACCCACGAACTGGCCAGACAGTTGAAGAAAAACCGGCATTCCTGAAGACGGGAGATGGCGCCATTGTTCGTATGGAACCTCTGCATCCTATCGCGGTAGAAACGTACACTGACTTTCCAGAGCTGGGAAGATTTGCTGTACGAGACATGGGTACTACAGTAGCAGCTGGCGTGATCAAAGAAGTCACGAAGAAAGGCCCTTAAGACACTAAACGTTCTTTCTAATTTCTTCCTGCTTTTTTATCGGCAAGATGCGACGTAGATTTCTCAACATTTTATTAGATGGCAAGCATAGTTGACTATTATTTGCGAGTTGAGAAAATGGTCGGAACTGAAACATTAGTGCCCTACACGAAGGAGCCGAAAAAGGAGCCGCAACCGACGATAATTGTTGACAGCCACGAAGCAAGTAGTGCTTCAAAAATCGTCAAAGGATTAGTAGAACGAGGCGCTGAAGTGAAAACCCATCCTTTGCCAAAAGGCGACTACATTCTCTCAGATCAATGCGCTGTGGAGCGAAAAACAGTTCACGATTTCGCCTATACACTTACACGTCGCTATTTGTTCGACCAACTCTTTCGGCTGAAGGAGCTGTATCCAACCGCCATGATCCTGCTTGAAGGATATCTGCCGATAATTTACAAGTTCACACGCATCAATCCGTCAGCAGTTTGGGGCGCCATGTTTGCCTTAGCAAAGCAGGAAATTGCCTTGATCCATACTACGAACTATAAGGGGACAGTTGACTTTCTCTACACTGCTGCCAGACAAGAACAGATAGTTGAAAAAAGGCTTCCCATAGTGCACGCAGCAAAAAAGACGGATACGCTAGCTGATGCGCAGCTATACTTCGTGGCAAGTCTTCCAAACATAGGCCGCGAAAAAGCATTAGCCATACTTAAATCTTATCAAACTCCTATGAACGCTTTAATCAATGTAGATGGCTGGGCACAGGAAGTACATGGCCTTGGACCAATAATAACTAAAAAAGTGAGGAAAATCTTGAACACACACTTCAAGGAGTAAGAAACCCCTTTGGATGTTGAAATCGCACCGACTAAGAAAATCATTGTCCTAGGAGTCGACAAGCGTTCATTGGAAGATCTTATTTGGTGCGCGTCAACCTTTAACATAAACCGTTTGTTTTGGATAGATGGCTACCTTATGTGCGCCGAAGTTTACGAGAAAGCCTTAGAACACGAAATTGCCAAACGCGAATTCCCGATCAGTCAAATCTGCTATACAAAGTTTCCGAAATACAAAAAATACTACGAAGTGGAAAAAGAAGTAAACCTCCCAATAGTCAACGTAACGGAGATGAAAATCTTCACCCATCTATTGAAAGCAATCCAAGAAAACGAGAAAAAGCACTTCAGAAGAGAAAATGCTAAAAAATAACGTCGCGCACGCTTTGCATCTGAGTTCCATCTAACTATCCCAGCGCTGACCATCCAGTACAACATATCCCTAGTCACTGCGACGAACATATACACAAAAAACCAGCAAAGCCAATATCTATTCCAAAGCTTATATGTCTGAAACAACATGGATTATGGCAAAATCATTAAACCTTATAAACAGGAATGTCGAATAAACTCTGCAAAACCAAGAGGGTGAAGGCTAATGTCCAAACCGTTTTACGTAAGATTTGAAACTCCAAAAGAAGTCGCAGATGCAGCCTATGAAGCCCTACAAATCGCTACTCGAACTGGTCAAGTTAGAAGGGGAACAAACGAAACTACAAAAGCAATAGAACGAGGCGTAGCAAAACTGGTAGTCATTGCAGAAGATGTTGACCCGCCAGAAGTTGTTGCCCATCTTCCCATTCTCTGCGGAGAAAGGAAAATTCCCTGCATCTTCGTTCCGGCAAAAAACAAACTGGGATCAGCTGTTGGAATAGATGTTCCTGCCGCATCTGCATGCATCGTTAAAGAAGGCGACGCTGCGAATCTTGTCAAGGAGATTATCAGTAGGATCGAGGGGCTTCAACGAGGCAAATAGTACATGAGTACGAAAGAGAAGGCAGAGGAATTAGAACACATCCCAGCCGAGGTAATTCAGGTGATAGGTCGCACGAGTGCAACAGGAGAAATCACGCAGGTACGGGTCCGGATACTTGAAGGTAGCGACAAGGGCCGTATAATTACTCGAAATGTGAAAGGTCCTGTCCGGGTTGATGACTTATTGATGTTAAGAGAGACAGAACGAGAAGCTAAGAAGTTACGGTGAAAGATGAAAGAAGAGTGGAGGTATCGTGGATGCCGAGGTCGAGGCTATGCTCCTTCTGCGGGCATGAATTTCAGCAAGGCACATCTGGTCAAATGTTTGTTAGAAACGACGGCACTATCCTATGGTTCTGTTCAAGCAAATGCCGCAAGAACAGCTTGAAATTAGGCCGAGACCCGAGAAAGCTCAGGTGGACGAAATATTACGGAAAAGAAGAAAAAGGCAAAGCGTAAATTTCAAGATGTTGCTGGAGCGTTTAGGGCTGCCATGACAATTCTTTTCCATATCTCTTTGTTATCAATGCAGCCAATGTCTGGGCTGTCAAGGTCGCCGTTGAAGTAGCTATAAGAACGGGCGCGGCAACCACCGCAAATGTACTTGTCTTCGCAACTGCCGCATCCTACTGAACGGCCTTCTATTTCAAACGACTTCAAGTTCTCTCTTGTTCTAAGCCTCCAGAACATCTCATCGCGGTCCCACATTCTTTCGAAATTGTCTTTCAAGATGTTGCCTCGAACGGTGTCTTTGCTGGTGGCAAAGAACACGCAAGGTTTGACATCGCCATTTGGCTCTAGACAAATGTAAAGTCTTCCAGCACCACATCCGCCCAAAAAGTTAGCTACGTTTTCCACACCTTTCATAGCAGCGTAATGCGCAGAGACCGCAAACTCTTTTCTTTTTTCCTTAGCTATTCTCTTGACGACACTTGCATACTGAGGGCAAGTGCTAAAAAAACGGTCTACCCTTATGTTTCGTGGAGAACGTGCCTGGATCTCTGCTTTGGCTTCCTCTGCCTCAGCCTCTATGGAAAGATCAACAATTCTTCTCCCTATCATCTCTAGGACTGAGAGACGTTCCCTCGGAGTCAAATCTAACTCCACATAAGCCTTAGCCCTCCCAGTAGGGATGTAATTAAAATGCATAAATCGGATGCCCAGCTTCTCCACAAGCTCAATGACCTTCTCGACCTCACCAATGTTTTCCTTCTGTACAGTCGTAGCGATACAGGTGTCGAGCCCCTCATCTATACTGTTCTGAATCCCCTTCATAGTTTTTTCAAAGCATCCAGGTACACGACGGAACCCCTCATGCACCTTTTGGGTTGCGCCATCAAGACTTATTTCCACGTAGTCTACACCTGTGTCTCTTAGTCGCCTTACGTTATCCTTCGTAAGTAACGTTCCGTTAGTGGCAATGCTTAGATATGGAATTCTCTTGTGGGCATAGGCTGCGACCTCGAAAAAGTCTTTGCGCATTAACGGTTCGCCGCCAGAGAAGGAAAGCGCTGGAAGGCCAATTGAAGCTGTTCTGGAAAGCTTGTCTATGACAAGAAGTGCCTCTTCTGTGGATAGTTCAGGTTTATATGTACCAGCGTCTTCGTAGCAGTGTTTACATCTTAAGTTGCAGATATGCGTGAAGTTCCAAACAACTTCAAACGGACCACCAGGAGTAAAGGGTATTCTAACTCCATATTTCTCGATTCCTTTCATCATCAAGGCGAAACCTTTCAACCAGGCGTCGCCATATTTCGGGTTGAGAAAGTTGCTTTTCATGAAATCCTTGCTTGTTCGCATTATCCTGCTGCCTGCTTTGTAGAAGGGTTTCGCTACATTGTTGCTCAACTTGGCGCATCTTTCGCAGAGTTCTAGGTCTGCGCCTAAGAACTGCTTTAAGGAGTTAACCATCAAGTTCCCGTCTATTTCGCAGTCTATGTCAAACCTGGAGATTAACGTCTTCAAAGCAGGGTTTACTACTGTCGAGAATAAGCGATTTTCAATTGATTCTATCTGCATTTCTTCTCAGACAGCCCCACAATTTTAAGGGAAGCAGTTGCATTAAAGCATAACTGTAAATGCATGGCAGGCAAAACTGTTTATATCAAGGAAATAGCATTCTTACGAGGCTCTAACAGAGTCATATAAGAAAAATACAGAGGGACACCCCATGCCAATAAGGCAACCTATAGTTTGCGTGCTAGGACACGTTGACACTGGAAAGACGCTTCTGCTAGACAAAATCAGGAAAAGCAGCGTCCAAGCACGTGAGGTAGGGGGCATAACTCAACACATCGGCGCCAGTTTCTTTCCCATAGACACGCTCATGGAAGTATGCGGTCCCTTACTAGGAAAACTGGAAGGCAAGATTCAGATCCCCGGCCTCTTGGTCATTGATACGCCTGGGCATGAAGCTTTTGCCAATCTAAGGAGACGAGGGGGAGGCACCGCTGACATAGCCATTTTAGTAATTGACGCATTGAAGGGCTTTGAAGCCCAAACCTACGAATCTTTGGACATTCTGAAGACACGGAAGACGCCGTTTCTGGTTGCCGTAAATAAAATCGACCGCATCTCAGGATGGGTGTCCAAGCCGCAAAAACTCTTTCTGGAATCATACCAGTCTCAAGACAGCTATGTACTTGAGGACCTCAACAACCATCTCTATACGATCATGGGCTCATTTTCCACTTTAAGTTTCCAATGCGAACGCTTCGACAAAATAAAGGATTTCACTCAGACAATCGCCCTTGTGCCGACTAGCGCAAAGACAGGAGAAGGAATTCCAGAACTCTTATCGGTTCTAGTAGGACTAACACAACAGTATCTCACAGGACGATTGCAAGTGACAAGAGGGCCTGGGAAGGGAACAGTGTTAGAGGTGAAGGAAGAGGCTGGATTGGGAATGACTGTTAATGCAATTGTATATGATGGGGTTCTTTGTAAGGGAGACACAATTGTCGTTGGAGGGAAAAATAAGCCGATTGTAACAAAAGTCCGCGCTGTTCTCTTGCCTAAGCCCCTGGATGAAATAAGAGATCCTCGCGACAAGTTCTCTTCGGTGGACTCTGTTTCAGCTGCTTCAGGGATAAAGATAGCTGCTCCGGATTTGGACGCCGCGTTAGCTGGGGCTCCGTTGTACGTGGTGCCAACGAAAGAAGAGACTGAAAAGTTTGCTAAGACCGTTTTCGAGGAAGTGGAGAAGGTCAAAATCTCTACTGACATCGATGGGGTTGTGTTAAAGACCGACGCTTTGGGTTCCTTGGAGGCCATTGCGGAGAGCTTGAGGAGGGAAACAATTCCTGTACGAATGGCTGATGTTGGCGATGTATCAAAACGGGACGTCATAGAAGCCAATGTCGTGAAGGAACATGAGCCGCTGTACGGAGCCATTTTAGCGTTCAATGTAAAAGTGCTTCCCGATGCAGATGAGGAAGCTAGAGATCGCGGGGTCAAAATTTTTCAGCAGAATGTTATTTACCAATTAATCGAAGAATCTACAGAGTGGATACGAAGCGAGCGCCTGAAACTAGCTCTTGAAGAATTCGATCGCCTCGTCAAACCAGGCGTAATCAAAATACTGCCAGGCTACGTTTTCAGAAAAGCTAAACCGGCCATTGTAGGAGTTGAAGTTTTAGCAGGGCGAATAAGACCAAAAGCCGTTCTTGTAAAGGAAGACGGAGAAAACGTGGGAGAAATCATGCAGATCCAAGATCGAGGGAACCCGATATCTGAAGCTGTGGCTGAAATGCAGGTGGCTGTTTCTCTAGACAAGCCTATAGTAGGACGCCACATAGATGAGAGAGACCTTCTTTACGTTCGAGTTCCAGAGGCCGACGCCAAAGCCTTGCTCACAAAATTCCAAGACCGACTAGCGGACGAAGAACTAGAAGCTTTGAATAAATACGTAGAATTGATGAGAAAGAGGACAACTCCTTTCTGGGCAGCATAGACACTCTGCGCTGTTTAGCTGCTTACTAGACAACAAAACATATAAGGTATGTGGCGAGATATACGAAGTATGCAGCCAGCCAAAGACGCATCACCGTCAAAAAACAAGAAAGATACCGTACGCCGCACCACCATAATCCTCGAAGAGGACGAACGCCAATACATAGACAAACTAATACAAGACGGAAAAGAAGCAGGCATAAAACAGCTCATCTCCAAAATGCTAGATGTCTACAGAAGCATGATGATCTACGATTGGAAGTACCCAGGCGAATACTACGCTGGAATCAGCAGAATCGCCTTTATCAACATCGAATTCATCAACACCTTGCTCCAATACGTCCCTCCAGAACAACACTATGAAGTGGGCAGAAAAGCTGGTGAGGCCGCAAAAATCAGCATGGAAGCCACCTTAAACCTGGACCCCACCGATAAAGAAAAATGGCCAGAAGTCTTCAAACGGCTACGTATCCAAGGGCTTGGTGACTTCTACCAAAAAGACAAATACATAATTATCAAAGCCCCTTACATCAACAACACTGAAGTGCAGCGAGGATACCTCGAGATTCTTCTCGACGCAAACCTTCAAACTCGCACTACAAACCCACCGTATGTTTACGAATTCGCTATCTAAGCTCTCTCTGCAAAAAACGGTTTGTATCTAGTTTTTCTATCGTAGAATTGCACCGCAAAGAAAAGACTCAGTTGTCTCAGTTTAAGCCGGACGAATGATTTCGTATTCTAAATCCAATTCTGATTCAGAATTCATATCCCTTAAATCGTACACAAAACAATTCTCTCCCATCCCTGCAGGAAAGACCAAAAAATGCAATCCTTGATGCCAGAGTTCTTCATGCTCTTGGGCATAGACTTCTTCCTAGCCACAAGTCTACTAACATGTATCTTCGATAAACACTTTCCAGAAAAGCTTTCCTATCTCTACCAACTAATAGCTCTAGCAGGTTTCGGCCAGCTTCTGGTGACCCGAGAATTCATGGGTTCTTTCGCGGTTTACATGCGCTTTTGGTACAGCTTCATCTACCTAGTCATTGCAGTTGCTAATGTTGCTGCTCTCAATGTCTATCTCTTTCTCTACAGGAGGAAGAAAACGATCGCAAAGCTTTTCTCAGTCATCGCTACAGCTCCGACCTTCATCATATCAACACTGTTCCTTGTAAATTATGCAGCTGTTGCAACAGATCCAATACTCCTACTTCCACAGATTCCTTTGGACCTTATGTTCATCAGCGTTTTCGTTTTTGACATCATGGTAGTCAGCATTAGCATCTACGCACTGATAAAGCCAAAATGGTGGCAAATAGCCATCCCGACTGGCGCTCTTCTGACAGGAGGAGCTGCATTCGTGGCTATGGAGTCCGCTATAGGAGAACCTGCTTTCATTGCAGGCGCCATATACGCCTATGTAATTTTGGGGATTGCATGTATCGGGGTCTTAGGAGCAGGTCTCTACGTGCTCCTAAGATTCTGGCTGGAAAAGCACAAAAAGGAGGTGAAGTAACATGGTGAAAGTAAGTAACAAGAAATTCCTAAAACTGGCAGTCTTGCTGCTATCGTCATTCCTAATCGCTTTTGTCAGTGCTGCTACCTACAGTGAACTGTTTATGCACGGAACGTCGATATCAATAGGAACGGCCAGTCTATTGTTCACTACTGGAGCGAATACTACCGCCATGGGAGGCGGCGATGCAATAAACTCACAGGGTACGGAGGTAACATTTGATACGATTGCGGCACTTGAACCTGGTGAAATAAGAACCTACGAAGAAGCTGTTAACATAACAAACAATGCGGGCGCTACAAAAGCTCTCAATATTAGTCTCTACTCGATAACTGGGAATTTTAGCACGAACTTCGACTATCTCAACGTTACAATATTCAACGGTGGAGGTACTCAACAAGGGAATAGTATCGAAATAGTATCCAGCGGAACAAATGTTACATCAACAGGAAGCCTTACAATGGGAAATGGACAAATCTGGTATGTGAGATGGATTATCAAAGCCCAGACAGGTGCTACAAATAGCGAATCCTTTGATGTTACATTGAAGGTAAAGGTTGAGTAACAAACCTTCCTCCCTTTTTTCTCGCTTTTTCTCCCTCTTTTCTTTGATAAAACAAGATCTAGAAATAACAGCTAATCGTTTCAGGAGCGAAAGCTGTCTGTTAGCTGTCTGTTATATTAATAAACAATATACTTATATTATAGGTACTCCTTATATCAAGCTATGGCAAGCCAATCCAGCTATCAAGTGTTCTCTACAAAATTGACAACCTCTCCGAGAAAGTATGGAAAATTGAGATTAGCTATGTGGATTTTGGGTTCATATGTGTTAAATAAGCATTTGCAGAAGGGTTAAAGAAGAGGTGCAACTGAACTTGCCAAGAATTCTGAAATCAAGAAAGGGTATTTCTCCAATTCTAGCTACATTACTGTTAATTGTGATAGCAGTGGCGGCAATAATCGTTACTTACGCTTGGGTTATGACCTTCATTGGGGCACAATCAGGTGCAGGTGGAACCTTTCTTAACGATGAAAATGTATACTGGAACTCCACAGCTTCAACGACCAGCATAGTCATCAGAAACATAGGAACAAGCGATGCAAGAATTGTCAGGCTCTACCTAGGCAGCACGGCTTCAAACCTCATTGATGTCACAACGAGTACGGATCTTGGTTCCACAGGAAAAGTTCTGCCGGTAGATCAGTCTGTCACAGTGGTTCTTGACTGGCCAAACTCCTTAGCGTCTTCTTGGACGAATGGAAGTACATATTATTTCAAAGTAGTGCCTGAAGCTGGAGCAGCTAAGGAATTCATCAGAGAATCACCATCAACCTGAAAGGTTCCTCTTCAACAGACTAAAAGAAAAGAAGGCCAAATTCTTATTACTTCTTTCTCTATAAATGGCGTTATTCGACAACTGAATATGTGGAGCGCAAAATGGAAGAGTTATTATCTTTGGCGCGCATCTTTGTCTCCCTGATCTTTCTAGTCTACGCTTCCTGGAGCGACTTCAAAACAAGAGAAGTCAGCAATAATGTCTGGATTGTGTTTGCGCCCATTGCTTTCTTGCTGACTTTTGCCCAGTTTCTGTTTTTCCCTCCTATTGGAGACGCTTTTCAATCAATGATCTATTACGGCAGCTTCTTTGTAATAACCTCTGTATTTTCGATAGCCCTTTTTTATGTTGGAGCATTCGGCGGGGCAGATGCAAAGGCACTCATGTGTATAGCCCTGGCAATTCCAGAGCCAAGCTTGACTGAACCATTGTCAGATTTTGTCTCCTCTGTCTCTAGTCTTACGATCCCCTTGTCAGGGTTTGTCTCTCCGATTTTTCCCGTAACCGTATTCAGCAACGGAGTAATTATAGCAGCGCTCAGCGTTTTCTATGCTCTCCTCCGCAACTTGATATGGAGACAGCGAACAGGGCAAAGGCTCTTTGAAGGATATGAAAGCGAATCATTCGGACGAAAGGCGCTGACTTTGTTGTGTGGCTACAAGGTTTCAGTTGAAGACTTGAAAAGATCTTTTTCATACCCCCTTGAAGACCTGAAGACAACACAAAAGGGAGAGATAAAGAGACACCTGTTGCTATTTCCAAAAGATGAAGATCGAGACGAAATCGTTGAAAGACTGGTCAAAGCCGAAAGAAGGGGCAAAGTGCAGAACATGGTTTGGGCAACACCAGGCTTGCCAATGTTAATATTCATCACGTTAGGGTTGATTCTAGCGCTTACAGTCGGCGACATTGTGTGGATAATTCTGAAGCTCGTAATGGTGTGAGATGCCCGTATGAAGAGAGCGATGAAGTGGTGAGGATACGCTAATAGGGTTTAAGTCATAGTCACTAATTTGATTCAGCGACGGCTCGTATCCCTTGTGCATCCCACACTGTTACTGTGACAGGTTCAGGAATAGCTCCGTCACATTCTATTACATATACAAATTGCTCACTTTGGTCGTAGTGTATTGTGACACCTGTTACATTCAGGTTACTTACTTGGAAGTTGTCTCGTTCTAAGTTGGCTACAGGCATTCCCTCTTTTCCTTTCACAGCTACGTAAATCTCATTAGAGGTTGTGTTAAGGATCGTCAAGCCAAGAAACGGTGTCGCCCTGAATTTGTATCCAGTTAATCCTATTGATGCTAGGTCAAGAGTGAATGTAGCATTTGCAGCTGAAAAAGAAGCGTTTTCATTCCAATAATGGGCCAGCCCGAGCGTATAATTGACGTTTGTATTATAAGCCTCATAGGAACCATTGGCCAAATCGAATGTTAGGACGATTCCGTGACCTGGGTATGACTTCCTTAAGTCAATTTGCCATTGTGCCAAACTGTCCCTTAAAATGTTGTTGTCCTCGGGCGCTGTCGTGTAGTTGGCCAGACTTATCTCGACTAGTCGTATTGTGTTGAGCTTTATATGGTCAATCAGGGTTGTGTATTCTTCCCACCTCTCGTACTTATAGTATGTTGCGACACCGTGCATTGTCACAGCTATGGACACCATCATAATTGCTAGCATCATGACCGCGATGATTATGAATTGTCCGCTCTTGTCTTCCACCATTTTCATTGCTTCATCCTCTCACAAGCTGCAATACCAGAATTCTTGGGTCATATTGTGATTGGTGCCCGGGGATTATGTAAATGACCGAAGCTGTCGGATTTGAACCTTTGAAAGCCTCTTCGGTACCATAGAATATCGATACATCTCGGTTGTAATCTACATCATAAATGGTTAGGTTGAAGTAAACATCTGGGGGCAAAAATATCGTCAACGCAAGTCTAAGGTCTTCCCACTCCGTTTGATTATAAACGAAGCGACTCAGAAGCCTTTTTTCATCCAGGTCATGAAGAGCATTATGACCCATTTTCTCAAGATCACTAGCCTCATATTTCGGACTAGAAGGCAGCACAGCAAATATGTTGATAAAGGTCAAGGCGGATATGAAAATGAATGAAGCAAGCAAGGTTTCAATGACCCGCATCTGTCCCTTCTTATTATTCAATGCTCCCATCACTATTCTTTCCATAACGTCAACTCTGCAATGTAGGTCATGTCAGAGAGAACAACATAACGACGAAGCTTTAACGCAACATTACCGCTTTGTTCGGAATCAGAACCAAAACTGAAAATCCTGGAAGAATCCCAAAATGAAAACGGACCAGTGACTATTACTGGTATCCGGCCTTCACCTTTTACTGGAACACTCACGGTAAAGATCAGTAAAGGTGGGTTAATGGCATTAAGACCAAGAAAAGTCTTGAACCACTGCAAATAACCATAGCCCCAAGTTATCTTGTCCTCACTCGTTCCTTCATATATCTTCATTAATGTTCCTTCGCTGTACATCATTACGTTTTCAATCCATCGCGCTCCGCTCGTAGGAACTGATTCATTTCGGAAGGAGATAGTAATATTGTCTCCAAACGTACTAACCTTCATTACGTGCGTTGATTCGTCTTCTTCAGCCACTACAATAGTTGACATTCCTGCAACTGTTACCCTTAAGACCGCAACAGCTCTTACGAGCGTTAACCCATCTGGAATTTCTATAGTTTCATTTCCTTCACATCTTCCTAAAACATTCGTGAACGCACTCTTGGGCGTAGTCAAACCAACCAAAGGCTCTGCTTCTTCATCAGTCTCGTTCTTTGCAGAATAAATTATTGTTGAAACTACTTCGGCATTTGGAATAGGTCTGCCATCTTGACTGCGAGTCACATTAACTGCAAACCAGACATAGCTAGTTGTCTTATTGAAATTCCAGTCAACTGCAAAAGGTCGAAGAATGTTGAGCGAAAAGCCATAGTCCTTTAGTTCAAGCAAGTCTTGTACATATTCATATTTTATGTATCCTGGGCTGTCTTCATCTAATCTTTGCACCTTGTCTGTGTCAAGGACGTAGAGTGAAGACTCTCCTGCATAAGCTAACCCAAAAGTACTGACATCACTCTGATTAAAAGGGAATGTAGATCCCCAATCCGCTGGAGAGCCGCTTCCCAGGAGTATCGCGTCAAACACGTTCAAGGCTGTGTTTCTAAGTTGCTGCTCGTCTACATGAAGTAGATTAACATAACTAATTGCTGGAACAGCCAGCACGCCAGATACGAAAATTATGCCTACCACTACGATGGAAACTATGTAATCATACAGTTCTCCTACCAAATTTAATCCCTCCTTAAGCTAGAAGCTCTTTCTATGTATAGATTGTAAGGAATGTCTCTTAAGTCTTTTGTCTTACGATACATCTCTTTACCCCCCTGTAAGCCACACCCATACACCTGTGCTATTGCTAAAACACTCCGCAACCACTATCCTCTCACTGCTTTCTACCGACCAGTTTTCTTGATACGCCTCCAGACCAGGAAGAAGCCATGAATCCGCATATATCCCCGAATTGTCTTTCAAACGAGCCCTTATGGATTGGGTCGAATCGTTCAGGTGAACGACTTCAACGTAATATACTGAATCTCGAATGTTTGAGGGCAAATCGAGATTCTTCCGTAACACCACTTCGCTGTCAGTAGAATTTGCCAGATAGTAGAGGTTGCCCAACGAGTTGGATACGTAGTCTGCAACTTCCTTTAGTTCTCGCTTCATCATCTCGACATTTACGTTGTCTATTATGTAGAAATAGTAAAACGGCATCACAAAAATCAAAGTGATCAAGGCGCTGGTACAAATGAGGTGACTCATTAGAGGAGCTACCAATTCACATCTCCTCTTAGATGCTCACCTGCACAGTAGCAACAACAAAGTTGAAAACAACTTTATCGGCGTTATTGTCGAGCAGAATCTGAGCTGAATTCTCAGGTTCACTTCCCAGTTGAGCGGTAACGTTGAAATCTTTGTTTCCATCATTAACATCATAAACCTCAGTAGGAAAAGTTTTTACGTCAATACATCTTGCGTTAAGATCAAAATCACCGATGTATGTTGACCATTTATCTATCTCAATGTTAATGATCCATATGTCCACGTAATTGACAAGTACCTGCTGACCACCTTCGGAAACGTTAACTGCAGAGGTTTTCATGACCCGTACTCCATAAGTCAGGGTCAACGCAACCCAGCCTGAGGCTTGTTTTACTAATGCCCTTCCATAGCTTCCTGTACCGTTAGAAATTATTTTGTCACTTCCCAAAAGGTATGAGGAATAGTTTGCTCCAAAGTTGACATACGTCGTCTTTGTGCGATATTCTGCGTATCCAGTACTGACGGAATAGTTCGCGCCTTCATAGCCTGAGATGTTAACGATTAACTGCATATTTGGTCCTAACTCCAACTGCCCATAATTAACTGTGAATCGAGCTGAACGGGCCCCCTGAGGCTTCCAAGCAATGTTTTCTAGTGCGTCATCAAAGGCTAAGATTGACTTCTTTGCAACCTCAAACTCAGCTGCACCTTTTTGTCGCTCTAGGACTTGATAGGTGTAGATACTAGCTACAAGCACTAAGACTATAATAGTTGCAGTCATTATAACTGCAGATATAGCATACGAGACTCCGCGTACATCAGAAGTCATATCAACAATTAACCTCCCTAAAAGCTGATCAGAGACGGAGCCACTTTCGCTGCTATTATGGCAATTATCGTCAATAATGCCGAGTGTTTGAAACCCGCAGCAACGGATTCCTCGCTTATTTTTCCTCCTACAAGCCCGATTAGATAGCTATGGATTATGACTGAAGTCGTGAAGATTACCAGTAAAGAATCTATGTCAATAGGGCTTGATGCGCCTCCGGAACCAAGGCTAACTGTTCTTGTCGTAAAAGTGAGCATCATGACAGTTGTAGCCACCAGCATTAAAGCGGCAAAGTATGGCATCATTATGTAAGGCTTAACGGACATCTTCTTCTCTTTTTCCACCTCTTGAGTGGTAGTGCAAAACCTCGCTAAGGATTCAATCATCGCAATGGTGCCACCGCCCACATCGATTGTCTCTACTAGAAGAAACATAACAATCTGTGTTGCCCAGCTCTTGGTTCGCCTCACAAAATCCATGAAGACTTTCCTCAAGGGGATACCCCAAGAGAGTTCAGCTGTTATCTTCTTCAAATGCTTGCTGAAGCTGCCGTATTCTCGATCTGAAAGAGTTTCAATGCATTTTTCTGGTGCAAGGCCCGTTTTTCTAGTTTCAGTAAGATCTTGAAGAAAGAGGGTAACTCCTTTCTCAGTGCTAGCTCTTTCCCCAGCGAGCCTCATCTGAACGATGGCTGGGGGTCCAGATGAGATCACTAGAGCGATTGAAACTGCCGTAGGAACGTCAACAACATTTGCCAACGGTGCGAGAAACGGAAAAGGTGTTATGCCGAAGAAGTTGGTGAGAAGCATAAGAACCGCTGCAGCGATGACTGAACAGATTCCAAAGGCCTTGTAAGGCCTCCAATCTGTAATCGGAGACTTCGGCTGCATACCGTGCGCAAGATAGATGAATACAAATGATAGTAACGGTGTAAAGACAAATGTGTATAGAATTATTCCTGAATACGTAGACATTCCTGTGCTGTAGATTGACTCTACGCTGAATAGGATATAGAAACATAGAGACATGAGAACCATTATGATAATGAATGACTCCAGAAGCATGCCAAGCCGTTCCGCGGCTGCTCGCACTCTTGCGGCTCTTGTCTTGAACAGCTCTTCAGCCTTTGTTTCAAGAAAGCTCGTAATGTCCCCACCTATGATTACAGTAGACGCGTAACCTCCAACAAATTCGCGATAAATGTCTAGTGGATTGCCTTTTGCAGATTTTTGCATCGCAGTTAACGGATCGACACCGAAAATCTCCACATCTCTAATCAAATTCTTGGCTTCTTGGCTCATAGCAGGTAACAACTCTGCCTCTCCAAGTCTTTTGAAACTTGTATAAGGAGGAATCCCTCCCGAAGCCATAACAGCCACGTAGGTCGCCGCAAACGGCATCTCTCTTTCTAACCGTGCTGATCGTTCACCAGCTTTTGACATAGGAGTAAGCATGAATACAATCATAACAAAGATGGGAGTAGGCACCAAGAAGATCAGGGGAATGAGCTGAAAGATATAGAGGAGTACAACAGCGACTATGCTGACTGGGAGGGTTAGGAATGCCACGAAAAACATCAGAGATACATAGGTCTCTGGGTATATTCTCATGTTTGCCCGTTGAAGATAGTCTTCAAACTCAAACACGTTCTTCAAGAAGGCTGGCGCTATTCTTCCGAAAAAACGGAATGAAAGCCCTTCAAGAGTGTTTAGCAGTGGCAAGCGCATCTACCTCTCTTATTAACACTTTTTCATAGAATTCCTCTGGCCTTGCATAGTATTCCGCTATAATCGCGGCGACATCCTTGTAGCTTCTAATGTTTTGCTCTCTCATCCAATGTAACACGTTTCTCCGTTGCTCAATTTCCTTTTCAAGGCCCTTCTTGCTCAAGTCTGTGCGTTCAGAAATGTAAGATAGCATGACACTACTGTCAAATGAAGACTTGTAGTCGTCTTCTGCAGGATGCCATTTGAAAATTCTTCGATAATCCTCATAGTTTGCAACTTCGTCTATTTCCATTACACGCCTAAATGCCTTTGTTTCTCCTTCAACTTTCAAATGCACCCTTTGAACAGATAATACGATGTTCATCAGCGGTATGTAAGCAGGTGAAATGTTCATAGGTTTTTGAGTAAGACGTTTAACTGCAGAATCTATGTCTTCAGCGTGCATAGTGCTCATGCCGCCGTGACCGGTGGCCATCGCTTGAAACAGAACATAAGATTCGTTGCCTCGAATCTCCCCCACTACAAGAACATCTGGCCTATGCCGCATCGAGGTCTTTACAAGATCAAAAAGCGTTACTTCACCAGTTTGATTTTCGCCAAGACCGTAACTCCTCCTGGCGATCAAAGAGACCCAGTTCTCATGAGAAAGGTTCAGTTCAGCAGTTTCTTCAATCGTGATTAGTTTGCTTCCAGGTTTGATGAGGCATGCGAGAGCGTTTAAAGCTGTTGTTTTTCCAGCTGCGGTGCCTCCTAGGACCATAATTGATGCTCTGTTCTCCAAGCAGAGCCAGAAGTATGCAGCCATCTCTTCGGAGAAGGTTCCAAGGTTGATCAGATCAATGATGGAATAAGGATCTTCTCTGAATTTTCGTATGGTAAACGCTGTGCCGAAGGGTGTGATTTCGCGTCGGTAGCATACTGCAAGCCTGTGTTTCCCTGGAAGTGAGGCATCAACTATAGGGAATGCGGAGCTTACATGTTTTCCGGCCATGTGAACCAGCTTGACCACCATGTTGTCTAACTCGGAATCCTCATGGAAGACAAGATTTGTTTCTATGCTTTCGTATTTTCGGTGCCATATGTAAACTGGTTTTTTGATACCGTCACAAGATATGTCTTCGATGTTAGGATCGCGCATTAATGGGTCAATTCTTCCGAAACCTACAAGATCTCGCTCAGCATGATAGAGTATTTTGTAC
>JABAOC010017458.1_pt1 | contig 36159 bp, 28 predicted proteins | sample 7062161 | NCBI WGS metagenome assembly JABAOC01 (sample SAMN14538625, study PRJNA623070) | marine sediment metagenome | biome: marine biome [ENVO:00000428]; feature: marine pelagic biome [ENVO:01000023]; material: deep marine sediment [ENVO:00002113] | place: India: Gulf of Khambhat ... | reverse complement strand
ATACTCGCCGCGCTGCTCGCGGCCGCCGGGGTCTTCGGCGCAACTGCTCGCGGCGTGGCGTCGCGCACAAAGGAGATGGGCATCAGGATGGCGCTGGGCGCGCGGGGATCACAGCTGGTCGCGACGACCATGCTGGCCGTCCTCTACACCGGAGTCGCTGGAATCGTGGTCGGCCTAACCGGAGCGCTCTGGACTTCCCAGTTGCTCAGTCGCTTCCTGTTCGCGATCGGGCCCTCCGATCCGACAACGTACGGAGCCGCTGCCGCGTTGATCGTGATCGTCTGTCTGGCAGCCAGCTACGCGCCCGCCCGGCGGATCACAAAGGTGAGCCCGGTGGAGGTATTGAGGGCCGAATAGGAGCAACTGCCGTCGCGTGGTCCGTTCCTCGACAGGATTTCATACCCCTCACACGGCCGGTAAAGCTACCGCAGTATCAAGCGTAGGGTTCTGAACCGCCTGCTTCCGGTTGTCAGGTCTGAGTCCGGAGCTTGACAAGCGGCCCACTCTCCGTTAGCTTGTGCTTTGCAATTAAGAGTAGTCGCTAGATAAGAGATCGGAGGTATTCCATGATACAGAAAGAAATCGATCGGGCAGAGCGCGGCACCTTCCACGCCGCCTACGACGTCGGGATCTGGGATATCCTGATCGCGAGCGTCCTGTCCATGTTCGCCTTCGCGCCGCTGCTCAGCGTCAGCCTGGGCGACTTCTGGAGCGCCGCGGTCTTCGTCCCCATCGTCGGGGCCGTCTACCTAACGCTGCTGGCGGTTAAGCGGCGGCTGCTGGTCCCGCGAATTGGGGTAGTGCGCTTGGGTCCCTACCGTCAGGCGCGATTGCAGAGGTTGAGCCTGGTGCTGGTCGTGATCAACGTCGCGGCGTTGGCGGCGGGCACGTTCTTCGCGCTCCGCTTCGGGTCTGTGGCTGCGCTGACCCCCGTGATCTTTCTCTCGCTGACCCTGCTCGTGGGCTTTTCGCTGGCCGCGTACTTCCTGAACATCCCGCGCTTCTTCCTGTACGGGCTGGTGTTGGCGGTCGGGCCATTCGTCGGCGAGTGGCTGTGGCGCCGGGGTTACGCGAGTCACCACGGCTACCCCGTCGTGTTCGGGATCGCGGCGGCGGCCATCGCGGCGGTCGGGCTGATCAAGCTTCTCGCCGTAGTTCGCGGTCACGCGCCGCTAGGTGACGGGCCGCTGGCCGGAGAAGATCGATGAGCGACGATCGCGAGGACCGGGCTCCCGCGCCGTTCGACTGGATCGACTCGGTCATCCACGCCCCGGCCCGGCTGAGCATCGTGATCCAGCTCTACGTGGTGGAAGCGATGGACGCCACGTTTCTCGTGAACCGGACCGGCCTCACGTGGGGCAACCTCTCCACCCACCTGAGCAAGCTGGAGGAGAGCGGCTACGTGGCGGTGGAGAAGGAGTTCCGCGGGAAGAAGCCCTGCACGATGATCAGCCTCACCGAGAAGGGCCGCGAGGCGTTCCGGCGGTATCGAACCGCCATGCAGGAAACGCTCAGCAGTCTCTCGGATTGACCAAGGTAACGAAAGCGAGCTCGTGTCATGAGATCGGCGATAGTTGAGCGACACACGAATCGTCTAGTTGACGAGGTCGTTGCCGTGCAAGCGGGCCGAACCTTTCGCGTTTTTGTCAGCTCGACCTTCGAGGATCTGAAGGCCGAGCGAAACGCTTTGCAGGACGGCGTCTGGAGAGACGGCAAGCTCGTCAAGGAAGGCGCGTTTCCCCGTCTGCGCCAGCTGTGCGAAGCCCACGGCGCGCGCTTCCAGGCGATCGATCTGCGCTGGGGCGTGAGTCAGGAGGCGTCGCTCGACCAGCAGACGATGCCGCTCTGCCTGGACGAGATCGCCCGCTCGCAGCGCGTGAGTCCGCGGCCCAACTTCATCGTCCTCCTGGGCGATCGTTACGGCTGGCGTCCCCTCCCCTACGAGATCCTTGCCGACGAGTTCGAGCACATCCTGAGCGCCGTCGCCGATCCCGCGGATCGCGAGCTGCTGGAGACGTGGTACCGGCTGGACGAGAACGCGGTGCCCCCGGTCTGGGCGCTCCAACCCAGGAGCGCCCCGCCGAGCGCAGGGGGGACCGCGGAGGAGCGAGGGGCGGCGCTCGACGCCGAGGAGACTGCATGGCGGGAGACCGAGGACCGGCTACGGGGCATCCTGGCCGCGGCGATCGACGGGCTGCCGCTGAGCGACGAACGGCGCGCCAGGTACCTGGCCTCGGCCACCGAGCAGGAGATCGCCGCCGGGGCGTTCCAGGTGGAAGACGCCCCACACCACGTCTTCTGCTTCTTCCGGACGATCGAAGGCCTGCCCGAAGACGAAACCGCCGATGGCTTCCGCGATTTAGACGCGCGGGGCGAGCCCGCCGCCGAGCCCGGCCGCCGCCTCGAGGAGCTGAAGCTGCGGCTGACGGAGCACGTCCCCGACAACCTGTTCCAGTATCAGGCCGCCTGGACGGGGGGCGGCATCGGCGACGCGCACCTGGAGCAGCTGTGCGACGATGTCTACCACAGCCTGGAGGCGGTGATCCTCCGGGAGCTGCAGGCGCTCGAGAGCGCAGAGCCACTGGCCCAGGAGATCGCCGAGCACGAGTTGTTCGCAGAGGAGCGGACCCGGCACTTCCGCGGCCGCGCCGCTGAGCTCGAGGCGATCGCCCATTACCTCGCCGCGACCGAGCCGCAGCCCCTGGCCGTCTGGGGCGAGTCGGGCACGGGGAAGTCGGCGCTTTTGGCGAAGGCGATCGAGGGCGCTCGCCGGGCGCACCCGCAGTCGGAGACCGTCTATCGCTTCATCGGCGTGACGCCGGCGTCGTCGAACGGGCGCGAGCTACTCGAAGGGCTGTGCCGGCAGGTGAGCCGGGTCTACGGGGCCGACGAGTCCGACGTCCCGGCCGACTACCGGGAGCTGCTGGGGGCGTTCGAGGGGCGGCTGGCGCTGGCGACCCCCGACCGTCCGTTGATCCTGTTCCTCGACGCTCTGGACCAGCTTCGCGAAGGCGATCCCGCCCGTGACCTCGGCTGGCTGCCCCGGGCACTTCCCGCGAACGTGCGCCTGGTCGTCTCGACTCTGCCGGGAGAAATACTCGCCAGCCTCGAGACGCGGCTGCCGGCGGAGAACCGGATCGAGCTGGGCCCGATGCGCGTCGAGGAGGCCGAGGACGTGCTCGACCTGTGGCTCGGTGAAGCGGGCCGCGCACTCCAGGCCGACCAGCGGCGCCAGCTGGTGCGAAGCTTCGAGGCCTGCCCGCGCCCGCTCTACCTCAAGCTCGCCTTCGATGAGGCGCGCCGCTGGCGCTCCTACGACGCGGCCCAGCCTTTGAGCCCCGACGTCCCCGGCATCATCGGCGACCTCTTCGCCCGGCTCTCGGATGACGCGAACCACGGGGGCGTGATGGTGGAGCGCAGCCTGGGCTACCTGGCCGCCGCCAGGAACGGACTCACCGAGGATGAGCTGCTCGACCTGCTCTCGGCGGACGAGACCGTGATGCGCGATTTCCGGCGGCGCGCGCCGCGCTCGCCGCCGGTCACGCGGCTGCCGGTAGTGCTGTGGTCGCGGCTCTTCTTCGACCTCGAGGCGTATCTGACAACGCGGGCCGCCGACGGCACGACCCTGTTGGCGTTCTACCATCCCACCTCGTTCGGTGCGGCGGTGGCCGCCGAGTATCTCGCCGGCGGAACGAAGCCGGAGCGCCACAAGTCGCTCGCCCGCTACTTCGCAGGCCAGAGCCTGCGTGTCGAGCACGACGGCCGGTCGGTGGCGAACCTGCGCAAGCTGTCCGAGCTGCCCTACCAGCAGGCCCGCGCCGATCTGCAAGATGATCTCAAGTCGACACTGCTCGATTATCCTTTCATCGCGGCGAAGGTCGAGTGCTTCGGGCCCGAGCCCCTCGTCGAAGATTACGATAGGGCTCGCGAGGTAGCGGCTGATGATGAGAGCCTCAGGCTGGTCCGCGGCGCGCTTCGCCTGTCGGCCCACGTGCTGGCCGCCGACCCGACGCAGACGGCAAGCCAGTTGACGGGCCGACTGCTCGCGGCCGAGCCACCCGAGGTCCGGGAGCTGCTGAACGAAGTCGGCGAGTGCCAGCAACAGCCGTGGCTGCGACCGATCACAGCCGGGCTGACCGCCGCCGGCGGTCCACTCGTCAGGACCCTGGTGAGCGGCGCGGCCGAAGTGACGGCGCTCGCCGTGACGCCCGACGGCCGCTACGCGGCTTCGAGCGGGGGGCCCGAGGTCGAGGTCTGGGACCTGGCCGGCGGTCGACGCCTGCACACGCTGGCGAGCCGCTCTGAAGAGGTCGAGGCCGTGGCGCTGACGCCGGACGGGTCGCGCGTGATCGCGGGGGCCGGCGCCCGCTTCGAGATCTGGGATCTCGGTTCAGGAGCGCCGGTACTTTCGTTCGACGTACCCGTGCCCGAGCCGCGCGCCCGGGCGAATAGGGTGACCGGCCTGGCCGTTTCTCCCGACGGCCGGCGACTGATCATCGGACACCTGACGACCGTCTTGGTCTGGGACCTCGAGCGGCGAGAGGCCGTGACGACCCTCTCAATCGCGAAAACTTTCGACTACCCCGCGTCTGCAGTAGGCATCTCGCTGGATGGATCGCGGGGGATGTCCGTGGGCTACGGGTCGCGCAGCTCGTCCAAGTCGTCGGAGGACTCGGGAGGACCGCCGCGGCTCTGGGATCTCGTGCGTGGTCGGGAACTGCTCCACCCCATGTTCAGGCCGGGCATCCTTTGGGGGCCCGTAGGGAGCCGGGCCGCCTTGAGTGCGGACGCGACAGTTGCCGCCGTCACCGACGGCCGGGTTCTGAATATCTGGGATCTGAGGCGCTGGGCATCAGAGGCCAGCGGGGCCGAAGAGGGCAGAGGCGTCACCGAGCTTGTGGGGCGCGAGCCGTGTCGAGCCGTAGCGGTCACAGCGGACGGACTGCGAGCGATCACCGGATCACGGATGGGCAGCGTCGAGCTGTGGCAGCTCGACGAGGGCGAGAGCCTCGTCCTAGGACGGCACGACGGAGCCGTGGAGTGTCTTGCCGTGAGCGCCGAAGCCGGTCTCGCCGTCTCGGGCTCCAAAGACGGCACGGTCAAGGTCTGGGATCTCCGAGAGGTTCCGAGGGAGCGCAAGAGCGGTCGCAGCGCCCGCTTCGGTTTCATTCGTCGGGGTGAACGCAAAACGCAGCAGACGATCGAGCGCGACGCCCCCATCGTCGCCGTGGCCGTGAGCTCGCGGGCCCGACGCGTCGTCTCGACATCCGCCGAAGAGGTAGGCGGTCCAACCACCGTGGCGATCACCCCGAACGGCGACAGGATCGTCACCGTCGCCTGTGGCAGCCTCAGTCTCTGGGACGTCGACGGCGGCGCGATTGGGAGCGCGCGCGCGAAATTCGTAGTCGGCGAGTGGGAATACTACGAGAATCCGTACCGTCAGATAGACCAGCAGGAGGGGCTCGTTGGCCCGCTGGATAACCTCATCTTCCAGGGGTCGAAGGTCTTGAAGGTGTGGACCGGCGACCGGCCCGAAGAGCCTCTGGCACTCAAGGGCCACGAGCGTCGAATCAATGCGGTGGCGATCGCACCCGCCGGGGACAAGGTCGTCTCCGCGTCCTCCGATCACACTTTGAAGGTCTGGAATCTCAAGAACGGCAAGGATCTCCTCACGTTGACCGGTCACGATGGGCCGGTCACCGCGGTCGCCATCGCGCCCGATGGTCGGGTAGTCTCCGGCTCGGCAGACGGCACGTTGAGAATCTGGAACCCGATATCAGGTCGGTCGACGGCCACGCTGCAGGGTCATGACGGCGAGGTATCGACACTCCTGGTGACCCCGGAAGGGCGGTACGCCGTCTCTCTGTCCGCTGGGGAGGCCCCCACCTTCAAGGTCTGGGACCTCTCACACGCCACCGAGGAAGCATCACTGACCACCCCGGCCGATCGGATCTCGACGGTTGTGCTGATTGGCGACGGACCCAGCGTGGTCTACGCGTCGGACGACGACCTCTATCTCTGGGATCTCCAGTCGGGCAGGACGGGGACCTTTGCGTCAGGGCACAGAGGTCGGATCACGGCGCTCGCCTCGATTCCGGACAAGCGCAGCTTCGTCTCGTCCTCCGAGGATGGGACTCTGCTATTGTGGGATCTCGACCGCACCGCGCCCGTTGCCTCCTACACCTGCGAAGCTTCCATCAAGGCATGTGCGTTCTCACCCGACGGCTCCACAGTCATCGCTGGCGATACTCTGGGAATACTGCAGTTCCTACGAATCGAGCGATTGGCAAGCGCGGGTCACGCTTGAGACGGCTGGCGATTCAGGAGGTTGGCGGGAGGGGGGGAGGCGGCGGAGGAGCCCAGCTCTCCGCCTGACCCCTGTCTTACTCGGCGCGTTCCTGCAGACCGACCCGCAGCACCAGGTCGTGCAGCTCGGCCGGGTCGACGGGCTGGGTGAGGAAGGGGCGCCCCACCTCCGTCAGGAACGTGCGTATCGGCGTCTCGCCCAGGTCGTTAACCAGGAATATGGTGCGCACCGCCTGTTCCAGGTCGATGGCCACGATGTCGCGGAACAGGTCGTCGGGCGGGATCTGCTGCGTCGGCAGCTCGACCACCACCGTGTCGTAGAACCGCCGCTTCATCTGGCGCAGCGCCTGGCGCGGGTTACGGGCCAGCTCGATCTCCATCCCGCCCCGCCCCACGTACTCCCGGAAGACCCCGGCGCTGTAGCCGCTCGACTCGAGGAACAGGACCCGCAGCTCGACGCCGTACGCCTCTAGCCCGAATTCCAGGTCGGCGGGTACCCTCGGCTCCATCAACACCATGCCCTCCCGTCTCCAGCGGCGAGGGGAGCGCTTAAATGTACAAACACCCGCCGCGCCCCGTAAGGCCCTGCGGGTGTGTCGTTTACGCCAAGCCGAGATAGCATGAGACCTCTCTGCAGGCAAAAACACCGGCCCCAGCCTGCGGCCGGTCCTGAGAGAGGTCGCTTACATTATAATCCCCCGGGCACCGGCGAGACAAGACCCAATCTTCGGGAAAGGTTCGGTCGCTTGCGTCCCCGCCGCTCGCCTGTCAGTTTGGCCTCCCGTTTCTCTCGGTGGCAGACATCCACCTACAGTGACTGGACGTTACCTGTTCCCGAAGAACTGCGTGAGTGGTGATCACACTTCGTGATGACGTTCTGATGACGCCTACCCGCTCGATTGTGGTCGTCGCCCTAAGACTGACTTGCCCGTCCTAGAGGTGCAACATGCACAAACTCAAGTGCCTCGGTGAAGCCACCCTTCGCAGCCCGACCGGGGATCTCATCCACTTCCGCTCGCGTAAACACTTCGCGTTACTGGTCTACCTTGCCGCAAACACTGATCGAGCACACCGTAGAGAGCGGCTTGCAGGGCTTCTGTGGAGCGACAGCGAGGATTCGAAGGCCAGGCATTCCTTGTCTCAAGCGCTCTACGCAATACGCCGGCTGCTGGGAACTGCTGTGAGAATCGAGGGTGAAGACCTTGAGTTCACACCGAGTGGTCTGAGCGTCGACTCGCTCGAAATGGAGCGGATGCTGGCGCATGGTCATGCCGCCGCAGCAGTAGACCTCTACCGCGGTGAATTCCTTGAGGGTTTTTGGGTACGAGGCGCACAGAGCTTCGATGAGTGGGCAAGTCGCGAACGGGCTCGCTTGGCTGCTCTCGCTCGAGATGCGCTCCGTGACATCATAAGAACCGCTCGGGACCGTTGCGATTGGGCAGAGGTTCACAGACGCGCCGAGCGTCTCATCAACCTTGAGCCATTCGACGAAGCCGCATACGCAGAGCTAATGCGGGCTCTCTGGATGGTTGGAGATCGATCAACCGCCCTTGAGCACTATGAGCAGCTTAAGCGATTGCTTGACAAAGAGTTAGGGTCCACGCCATCCAGAGAGACAGCATACCTCGCAACCCGCATCCGTGAACGCGTAGTGCGTGGTGGCTGGGCATCTCAGCCGACCTTCCGTGAGGGTGAATGCTCGGTCTTTCAAGAACCGCCTTTCGTGGGCAGAACCAGTGAACTAGCTACGCTGTCAAACGAGTGGCATCGGGTAGCGGCCGGAGATAGCCGAACGGTAACGATTGTTGGCCCTGCAGGAATAGGGAAGACCCGTTTAGCCGATGAGTTTCTGAAGAGCCTCGAACTGAACGACGTCTCGGTCTTTCGCAGCCGCTGCTACGAGGCGGAACAGTCCCTGCCATATGGCCCCGTGGCCGGGGCCTTGCGACAAGGGATTCCCGCAATTGACCTCAGCGAAATAGACCCGCTCTGGCTCGCCGAACTTGCACGCATTCTCCCCGAGATACGCGAGCGATATCGCAAACTGCCGGAACCTGCTCAGTTGGACGCTGAGGGTGGCCGCCGCCGTTTGTACGAAGGCATTGCGCAAGTCCTTAGCGTCTTATGCGAAACCCGTCCGGTAATACTCCTGATCGACGACCTGCACTGGGCAGATGACTCGTCCCTTGCACTCCTCCACTACCTTCAACGACGGGTCACAAATGGGCTCTATCTCCTCACCGCACACCGACCGGAAGAGCTCTGCGATCGGGACTCATCTGTGACTGCAGAGCTTCTCTCGGTAGGAAACCCAGGAGTTCGATTGATTCAACTCAAGGCCTTGGACAGCCAGGAGAGCTTCGACCTCCTATCCGCTCTTATCGGTCCCACAGAGATTTCCACAGCGTTCAACTCCGTTCGCGAAATGTGCGCTGGTAATCCCTTTTTCGCAATTGAATTAGCAAGAAATATCGCTCAAGAGAGGCCGGACGATGACTGCGTGCGACCATCTGTGCCAAACAGCATACGCACTCTCTTCAACCGCAGATTCGCCACACTGAGCGATCGTGCAGTGGCGCTGATGCAGCAAGCTGCAATTCTGGGGTCTCGTTCCAGCTATGAAACTTTGACCGCTGCATCTGGTATCCCACTGCTTGAAGTCGACGGAATGATTCGTGAACTCGCCCGCGCGGGGATCTTGAGTGAGAAGAACGATCTCGTTTCCTTCCGCCATGACCTCGTACGCGAAGTGGCTGTCGCACAGATACAACCAGCATTAGCCAAGGCATTACATCTTAAGGCGGCCCACGCCCTGGAAGTGACCCGAGGAGATCCGGGTGAGATCGCTTTTCATCTCTCCCTAGCTGGAGATGACCAAAACGCTTTCTCCTACGCGCTTCGGGCTGCAGCAGCCGCAGAGGAACTTTTTGCGCTGGGAGAGGCAGCCGACTTGTTGCAGTTGGCAATCCGCCATTCTCCCCACAAAAAGACTCAAGTCGAGTTAGCCGGCCGACTCGGAAAACTATTTCTGCATATGCGAGAATACGCAAGGGCCAGACCGCTACTGCTCAAACGTCTTGAATACGCCTGCGAAAGTGGTGGACAGTCTGAGATCGACTTCTTCGAATCTCGCCACGATCTGATACTGGTCGACGCATATTCCTCAGCACTAACGCTTAAGGAAGCAGGGGATGCTCTGAAGGCATTGCACTCTGATTTGGTGGGGAGCACCGTGGATGCCCCAACCCTAGAGGCGGACGTTCTCAGATCCCTTCTCTGGGCAGCTGCTAGAGCGTTTCGACCATCGCTAGTGGAGGATACAATAGACCGGATTCAGACTTTACATACACGCAGTGCTGAGCCCAGAGCACGAACCAGTACTGCCAGAAGCCTAGGCATATACGCAGCCTACAAAGGCGCGCCGACCAAGGCCCGAGACTTGTTGGAGCAAGCGCGGGACTACGCAAGCGAGNNGTCGACTCGTATGTGGGGTTGAGTACTCTGCTGCATCGAGTGCCGGACATCGCCTTGGCGGACCACATTCTCAGCGTGGCGCTACCTCTGGCTGAGCATATTGCTGATCCAGCCCAGGTCGCCAACCTCCTCTGCAACTGTGCCGTCTGTTTCATGTATCTCCGCGATGCCGACTCCGCCGAAGCGCTACTCTCGCGAGCCAAACAAGTGCTTGATTCAACCGGGCATCACCCCGACACACTTCCATCAGTGATCTTCGACCTCGGCTTTGTAGCTTATTTACGGGGCGACGACGCAATGGCGCGAACGAAATGGACCATCGCGCTAGACTCAGGAGAAAAGCATGGCGTCCTTCCAGTAGTCCTGGAGTCTTTGGCTTCATTAGGGTTACTCTCACTGAAGTGCGGCGAGGTTGCCGAGGCACGCCGGTTCGCGGCCAAAGCTGCGAGGCTAGCCAGGCGGGGCAAGTTTCTGCTTGATCAGCGCTCTAATTTCGAGGAATTACTGGCCCGAATTCGCTATCGCTCCGGCCGTACTGAAAAGGCTCTCAGTGGTCTGGCCCATGCTGCCGCCTGCGCCGAGGCCAGTGATATCCCTTTGTACCTCACCGTCCAATTGACTCGCCTGGACATAATGATCAGCGAAGGCCGCACCTCAGAAGCTGAGCGGATACAGACCCAAATGCGTGAAGTTGCCCGAAGATATCGATCCCCCTGGTGGATTGAGGAAATAGAGAAACTGTGCTCCAAAAGAGCAGTTCAGAAGACACCACGGCGACCGTGATCTCGTGCAGTCTCGAAACCGTTCAGTCTACCGGCTAGTGTGAGAAACTGAAACTCCTTGTCGCTGGACAATACCCGCAAGCGGCAAGGGCGTCCGGTCCATTTCCGCGCGCCTTGCCGCTCTCTCCAACATGCCAGCCTCAAGGAACTTCGCCACAACACTCGGGTCGAACTGTCGTCCAGAGAACCGCCTCAACTCTGAACCCACCTCCTCCACAGATAATGCCGCCCGATATGGTCGATTGGAGAGCATGGCATCTACTGTGTCAACGACCATGATTATCCGTGCCGCGATAGGAATCTCTCTACCTGTAAGCCCATCCGGGTAACCATTGCCATCGTAATGTTCGTGGTGGTGTCGAACGGCGGCTAGCACATTGTTGCTCAGGTTCGAAAGAGAGGCCAACAGCCGGGCGCCGCGGTCGGGGTGCGAGCGAATCATCTCACGCTCAACATCTGTGAGCTTTGCAGGGCTGCCGATTAGCTCAGAATATGCAAAGTCGATCTTGCCCACGTCATGGAGTAGCCCTGCTGTTTCAACCTCTTCGACCCTAGCAGCCGGCAGCCCGAGCCTTTCTGCAAGTTCCCGACTCAGCGACGCAACGCGCACCGAATGGCCTGATGTATAAGGGTCTTTCGCCTCTATAGTCCTGATGGTGAACTCGAGTATCTCACGGTTTTGCTTCGCGAGCTTGTGTTGGGCCCCGTATGCATGATGAACAAAGAAGAGGGGAAGCAACACAACGAAGACGCCGCTAACACCAAGCCCCCAAAAGGCAAAGACAACGAACAGAGAAAGAGAACTCGACGCCAAATCATTTGCGAATGCGACAGGTGCAAGTTGCCGCCAGACATCCGATATTCGCTTGCCGGTGTCGATGGCGATCACTGTGCTCACAAGAAAAACGTTCGTAAGGAAATAGGCTATGATCAGCCCGGCCAGCGGTGGAAGCATGCCCGCGAGCGGGAACTCGGGCGGTTTCGGTTCATCGTATATCATCGGCCCATACAGCTCTAAACCGAAGATCACTGTCCCGCCGAGAAAGTGATATAGAAGCGATCCTAGCCCTATCGCGAGCGTGAATTGTGAGACATTGAACACCGCCTTTAGGCGCGGCTGCTTTTGCAGAACGGTTCTCGCGAATGCTTGAGACACAGCCGTCGCAGCAATTGCGACGGACGGTCCGAATAGTGGCACGGTTGCAACGATTGGAATCAGTCCGACAGAGAAGACAGCCTGGCCAGCCGCAATACGTACGCCGAGACCCTCCGCAATAACGGTGAGCGCCATCAGCGCTACAACTCCATGCCAAGGCTTGAAGCCACTGAAATGCATGGGAAAAGACAGCAGCGTGACAGCAGCCAGAACAACGGCAGAGACGCCTATTAGTGTAACGTACGCTACTAAGCCTCGGCTCATGTCTGAGTCCAGTTACAATAATTCCGAAAAAAACCCCCAATCGAACTCTAGCCCCAAGCAATGTTGCCCGCCAAACTGGCGAAAAACCATGTTGCTACCTGGAGCATCAACGCGACCATGAAGCCTCACCTCCTTTCGAGTCGTGTCACGCCTGATTCGCTATCGGCGTGCTCACCGCTCCGCTCAAAAGTCGGCTATCGCTCCGCTTCAATGACGCGTCAGCCTAGAGGATCGGGGGTTTTTTAGCTAACCCATATGTGTCCCTGTCCCTCACGGGGGCAGGCGGGGTTCCCGTGCGCTAAGGGCTCCTTTCTCCCGGTCGGGGGATTGAGTGGCCGGACCCGGTCGAAATCAACGACTCGACAATATCCAACGATTCGTCGCCTTGAGCGTCGCCAGGATCGCCGCGTGCTCGGACGATTCGCTAACTGGCGATGCCCCAGCGAGATACGTTCTTGTCCTCCCGGCTAGACCGTAGATGCCCGCTACCACTACAGGTACATCAAATACGTCTATCAGCTTCACCCCGTCAAGGGCGAATCCGACCTGGTTGTCCTCGGCCAATTCCAGGGCGTTGAGGGCGGCCTGGGCGGCGGCATTGAGCCGGCCGCGCTCGATATCGGTGGCCTCGGCTTCGCCGGTCCACTCCTCGCCCTCCAGCTTGAGTCGAACGCGGCAGACGATGTGCTGCGGCATCTTGCGCTCGAACTCGTAGCCGTCGAACAGGTAACGGCGCATGCCGGTGATGTGGCCGATCCCGATGATGCGGGCGGCGGTGTCGCCGCCGGGCCCCTGGGTCTGGGCGACGCTGATCTTGCGGTGATCGACGGCGATGCCCATCTGGGCCTGGAGTGCCGATTCTACGTTTCTGACAGTCTGTTTGGGGGAGACTCTGTGGTCGGTGAGGACGTGGATCTCCTCGATTTTGCCGCGCGTGTCGGCCACGATGCGAGCCGATACGACCCCGGTGAGCCCCCCGAGAAGTTTTTCAGCGTTCTGCAGTAGTGCCACGTCTCGCCCCAACGACTTGAGTCGTCGCGGATCGCTCATGGCGTTCTCGTCCCTTTCCATGATGGCATGGAGGTTCAGCCCGGCGGGGGAGGAGTACCGGGGCAGTGGCTACTTATGGATTCTGATCGCGTCGCCGCCCGAGCCTTTAGCCTCGAGCAGCGCCGCGTCGGCCGCGGCGAGCGTCTCGTCGAGTCCGGCGGCCAGGGAATCCTCCGGCCCGACTTCCGCGATTCCGACGCTGAGCGACACGGTCATCTCGGCGCCATCGCCGCGCGCCCGGATCTCGGCGACCCGGGACTGTATGTCCTGCGCTACCCGCAGAGCGCCCTCCTCGTCGCCGTCCGGCAGGATGACAACGAACTCGTCGCCGCCGAAGCGGGCCGCGAAGTCGTTGGCGCGTATAGAATCGTTAATAATTTGCGCCACTTCGCGCAATACTTTGTTGCCGGCGGCGTGTCCCAGCCGGTCGTTGACCGGCTTGAAGCGGTCGAGGTCGAGGAAGATCACCGCGAACCTGCCGCCGGTCCGCCGCACCCGGGCGGTCTCCTCGGCCAGCCTGTTGCGCAGCACGCGGTACGAGTAGAGCCCGGTCAGGGCATCGTGGGCGGCGTCCTTGACCGCCCGCTCGTAGCGTCGCGCCTGGAAGAACGGACAGATGTCCAGGCGCGCCCTGCTGCGCAGGACCGCCGCGGCGAACGCCTGGCAGCCCTCCTCGAACCCGCAGGCGCCGCAGTCCCAGTTCGTACCGTCGGCGGCGCGGCCGATCTGCTCGGAGAGCAGGATCTCGACCTCCGCCGCCGTCACCGGCCGCCCGTTCCCGCTAGGCTGGAGGGCGGTGGAGAGGTCCACCCTCAGCCGCGGGTCGATCACCGGCTTCCTGGAGCGGGGCGCCTCGGCCCCGGCGGCGATCTCGCGCCGCACGTAGAGCTCGGCCTTGGGACCCATCACCGGGTGATCGAGGTCGCGCTCGAAGGGCAACAGGTCGATGAAGCCCAGCTGGGCGGCGCCGCGCGAGCGGCTGATCGCCGCGGCTATCGCCGGGACCTCCTTGAGGCCCCGGACCTTGCGGAAGCGCCGCGAGAGCGCCCGCTCCTCCTTGAGGACCGCCAGCGGCATGCCGCCCGCCGTGGACAGGTGGCGCTTCCGGCCCAGGACGTCCCACTCCAGCCGCTGCGGCTGCTCGGCCGGCCGGGCCCCGCGCTCGGCGAGCAGCGTCTCGAGCTCGGCGAAGGTGACCGAAGCGGCTATCGGCCATTCGTCCGCTTCCGGCGCCCCGAAGTTGCCGACCCCCGAGTAGACGATCTTGATGCCGTCGCCGTGGATCCTTTGCAGGTAGCGGGCCTGCGCCACGGCCGGCGTCACCACCGGAGCCAGGTACGGCAGCAGCTCCGGGAACTTCCGCTTCACGTACTCCACCACGATCGGCGAGGTGGAGCGGATGGTCGTCGCGTCGCCGTTCCCGCGCCACAGCCGCAGGTACTCGTCGGCGACCAGCTCGTCGCCCAGGACCCCCGGGTAGACCGCCAGGAACCCGGCGGCGTGGCAGGCGTTGAGCACCTGGTCCGGCTTGGCCGGGTGGAAGTGGACGACCGATTCGGTGGCCAGGATCAGCACCGCCGAGCCGCTCTCCAGGTGCCGGCGCGCCGCCGCCAGGTCGCCCGACGCTTCTATCGCGTCGTGCCCGCAGGCCGGCAGGCAGAGGCCGCACTCTATGCAGCTGGCCTCTTCTATCTGGACGGTGCCTTCCTCGGCCCTGACCGCTTCAACCGGACAGACCCTCACGCACGCCATGCATTCGACGCAGCGCGACAGCGCTATCCGGAATGTCAAGCTCATACTTGAGACCCTGGGCAGCCGGACTGAAACCAAACTTACATTTGATTCGGCGGGGTGCTTCATACTAGCTTTCGCGCCGCCCCACTGTCAAGCAAATTGTTACGCGTGAGAAAGCCCAATTACATAGCGCTCACGGCCCTTTCCGCGGCCCTGGCGGCGGCCCTCGCCGGGGGCTGCGCCGACGGCCTCGAGCCCGTCCCCTTCCAGGGGGTGAGCGGCCGGGTGGCCTATCAGAGCGAGCCGCCGGCCGCGACCACCGACTGGGTGCGGCTGGCGGTCTACCTCGAGCTGCCAGAGACCCAGTTCGACCTGCTGGACTTCGTGACCTTCTCCGACACGCTGGTGAGCGCCGGGGACGGCTCGCCCTACGCCGTCGCCCTGGAGCCCGGCGACTACGCCTTCCTGGTGGTGGTCTGGAAGGAGGCGGGGAACGATAACCTGCTGACGGCGCTGCGGGCGGCGGGCTGGTACAGCGGCGGCGGCGGCCCGTTCGAGATGCCCGTCCCCTTCACCGTCGCCGCCGAGACCGAGACCGCCGACACCGGCCTGTCGGCCGACTTCNNCCCGTTCGACATGCCGGCCCCGTTCGCCGTGGCGGCCGAGTCCGAGACCGAGGACACGGACCTGGCGGCCGACTTCGCCAACATGCTGACGATCCAGGAAGTCCTGGCCCTACTGAACCCATGACACTTCGCCTACCCATCGCCCTCGCCCTCGCCATCGCCATCGATGGCACCCCGGCGGCCGCCCAGGAACCCGGGGCAATATCCGGCCGCGTCGCTGACGCCCGGACCGGCGACCCGGTGGCGACGGCGGCGATCCGGGTCCTGGGCACGGTGCTGACGACGTTCGCCGACGACTCGGGCCGTTTCGAGCTGCGGCGCGTGCCGCCGGGCGCCCGGGAGCTGGCGGTGGAGCGGATCGGCTACGCGCCGCGCACGGTCGAGGTCGATGTGGGGGCCGGCGCCCGGGCGACGCTGGAGATCGCGTTGGAGCCGCGGGCCGTCGCGCTGGGCGGCGTGGTGGCGACGGCGGCGAAGCGGGAGACCTCGGCCGGCGACGCGCCGGTCTCGGTGGCGGTCCTCGAGGAAGAGGAGGTAATGCGGCGGACGCCGTCCACCGCGGCAGACGCCGTCGCCTACGCGCCCGCCGTCCAGTTCGTCGGGTCACAGGTCAACATCCGCGGCTCGTCGGGCTATTCCCGGGGGACCGGCAGCCGCGTGCTGCTGCTGATCGACGGGGTCCCGGCCAACGCCGGCGACAGCGGCAGCCTCAACTGGGACGTGATCCCGCTGACCGAGATCGAGCGGGTCGAGGTGATGAAGACGGCCGGCTCGGCGCTCTACGGGACCAGCGCGCTGGGCGGCGTGATCAACGTGGTGACGGCGCCGCCGGCCACCGAGCCGGTCACGCGCCTGCGGCTGCGCACCGGCTTCTACGATGATCCGCCGCACCGCGAGTGGATCTGGTCCAACCAGACCCGGGTCTACGTCTCCGGCGAAGCGAGCCACGGCCGCCGGCTGGGCCCGCTCGACCTGTGGCTGCGCGGCGGCTACGGGACCGACGAAGGCTACGAGCAGAACGGCGACCTCGACCGGGCCAACATCGCGCTCCGCCTCGGGCTGGGCGACGCCGGGGCCAAAGACCGGTGGGCGCTGTTCGGCAGCTGGGCCTACGAGGACCACGGCGAGGCGCTCACTTGGTGCGTGCGCGGCCAGTGCCCCGACCCCAACGGTCTGGCCTTCCAGCCGGCCCGGGTCCCCGTCGACGCCCGGGACGACCGGACCCGCTCCGACAAGGCCCGCGGCTACCTGACCTGGAAGCGCGATTGGGGCGACCGCTTCAGCAGCTTCGCCCGGGCCTCGCTCGCCTGGAACGACTGGACGACGAACTTCGGGACCGAGCGGATCGGCGCCGAGACCTTCGTCTGGGGCGGCGAGCTCAAAGGCGACTGGCAGGCGGCGAGCTGGCTGATGCTGACGCTGGGCGGCGAGGCGGCTTACACCGACGTGAACGCCGACCTGTTCGGCCAGCACGACCTGACCGACCTGGCCAGCTACCTGCAGGCCGAGGTCGGGCTGACCTCGTGGCTCACGCTGACCGCCGGGCTGCGCGGCGACGTCCGCACCATCGACGGCGGCTCTTTGCGCGACCCGTGGAGCTCGGAGCTCAGCCCGCGGGCCGGCCTGGTCCTGGCGCCCGACGCCCGGACCCGGGTCCGCGCCTCGCTGGGCGCGGGCTTCCGGGCGCCGTCGGCGGCGGAGCTGTTCACCGAGACGGTGGTGAGCGGCTTCCGGGTCGTGCCGAACCCGAACTTGCGGCCGGAACGCTCGCTCGCCGGCGAGCTGGGGATCCAGCGCTACGTGGCATCGTGGCTGGCCCTCGACCTGGCCGGCTTCTACTACGACTTCGAGGACCTGATCGTCGCCGACACCATGCTGGTCGGGACCGGGACCATCGAGATCCAGTTCGACAACACGCCCGAGGCCCGCATCCTCGGCTTCGAGGCGAACGCCCGCGTCTCGTTCATCCGCGACCGGCTGCTGGGCCAGGCGTCGTACACCTACCTGTTCACCGAGGAGACCGACACGGCGACGGGTGAGACGCAGCCGCTCCCCTATCGGCCCGAGCACCTGCTCACCGCCTCCGGCACGCTGCTCTTGGGCGGCCTCGAGCTCGGCGCCGATTACCGCTTCGCCTCCGCCTTCAAACGCGTCCAGGTCTACCCCGACGAGCGGCTCGACCCGCGGGTCGACATGAACCTGCTCGACGCGCGACTCGCCTACCGGATCGGCCGCCAGGTCATCCGCTTCATGGTGGACAACGCCCTCAATTATGGCTATACAACCATAGAGCGGAACCTGGAACCGATCCGCCGCTACACCGTGGCGCTCGAAATCGAGTTCTGAGGGTCGAGGGGATGATGGGATCCTGCCTGCCGAGTCTCTGCCGGCGCACCACACCGATCATATTGACCCTGGTCGCCGCCGCCTGCAGTAGCGGGCCGGCCGGCGCGCCGCTGGCCCAGCTGGTCCCCGAGACGATCACCACCATCCGCTCCGGCGACGTCGTCATCATCGAGTTGTGGGGCCAGCCCGAGGTCTCCGGCGAACGGATCGTCGACGACAACGGTTACATCCACCTGCCGCTGTTGCGCGCCGTGCGGGTCGCCGGGATGAGCGCCGAGCAGATCCGCGAACAGCTGACCGAGCTATACGGCCAGTACTACTCCGACCCACTGATCGTGGTGAACGTAAGGCTGGGCGTGAGCATCACGGGCGAGGTGCGTGCGCCGATGCGTTACACCGTCGACCCGGCGCTCAACGTGCTCGACCTGTTCGGGTTGGCGGGCGGCCTGACCTACGAGGCCAAGAGGGACGCAGTCGAGCTCAACCGGGGTGGGGCGCGCTACATCATCGACCTGGACGACGCGCTGCTCTACACCGAGGCCGAGAAGCTGCGGCTGCAGTCGGGCGACTGGATCTACGTCCCGCGCCGTTTCTGGACGCTGCAGCGCACGGCGACCTACGCGGCGATCGCCCTGCTCGGCATCTCGATCGCCAACTTCTTCGTCAACAACTAGGCGCCGGGGGCGGCCACCCGGCCACCCCCGGCACGTTCCTGCGATAGTGGTGCCGACTAGTTGGTCGCACCCTCAGCCGGCCAGTACGACATGTCGGGCCGGTAGGCGGCGTTGTTGTGCTCCCAGCGGCTGATCACCGCGCCCAGGCGCTCGTTCAGCTCCTGCCAACGCGCGCCCATATTCTTCTCCTCGATCAACTTTTCGAGGCTGTTCACCCCGTAGTAATCCGACAGGTCGTCGATGAACGTCGCGTAGACGACGCGGCCCGTGTCACCGAAGTGGACCTGGTGCCCGGTGTAGGGATACGGATAGCCGATCTCGGCGAAGAAGGCGGCCCACTCCTTGTTGAGCGCCTCGAACTTCTCCTCGACGCCGGGCTTCACCCACATGACGTCCGAGTGGACGGCGGTCATCGTCGTGGGATCGAAGCCCTCGACCTCGTAGCTCCAATCGGCTTTCTCCTCGGCGATCTCTTGCGACACGACCATGAAGTCCATCGTCTCGAAACTCGCCATCGCCTCCTGCATCATCGCCTCGCCTTCGGTGCCGCTGAAGGAGCGCATGAACTGCATCGGGTCATCGAAGTAGGCGAAGTCGGATACGGGATAGACCAGCGTGTACTGTGACCCGTCCTGCAAGAACGCCCAGCGGTACGGCGTGCCCGCCTTGCCGGCGGCCTCGACCAACTGCTTGACCGCCGCCTCGAACTTCGGCGCGTCGGCCGGGTCGACGGCGAACGTCGACACCTCGAGCAGCTGCCCGCGCTCGTACTCCTGGCCACCCTCCTGCGCCCGCGCCGTCGGCGACGCCACCACCGCCAAGGCCAGGGCAAATGAAAGGATACGACCGGTCATGGGGCCTCCCAGTTCAAATGTGAATGAGAAACGAGGGCTGAAAACTGGAACGAATGTCGCGGTTATCCAAGCGATTATCTAAACGGTAACGCGGGCCGGGCGCGCCGGGTTTCATCGCCGTGGGCTATGTAGCCTAGCCCACGGTTCGAGTTTCGCCGCACCTCTTGCCCCGGCCGCGCCTTCACCTTAATGATGCGCCGCCCCACGAGATCAGCGGCCAGCGGAGGCCCAAGCAGGAGGTAGAGTTGCCGAGGAAAGTCCCGACGGCGAAGCGCCGTTTCAAAGGATCGAGCGGGCGGGAGTGGGAGGCGGAGATCTGTCTGCACTCCGGCGACAACGAACAGTCGCCGAACCTGCTGGTCATCTTCCGCGACCCGGCCCGCGTGGAGCCGGACCGCTACAACACGCTGCCGGCCGGCTCGCCGAAGGTGCCGAGAGAGGCGGCGAAGGTTATGAGCGACGACGACCTGCGGGCGCTGCTCAAGCGATCCGTAGAGATGAAGAGGGCCTAGAGGCGGAGGGCGCCATGCGGCGGACGTTTACCGACGATCGGTTCGACGAGTGGGAGGCCTTCGTCAGCGGCGGCCAGCCGGGCGGCTCGCAGGCGGCGCGCATCGTGTTCAACTGCATCTCGACGCCGACGCGGACGCCGCGTCAGGTCATCCATGCCAGCGGCGACCCGGCCGAGGCGGAGCGCGAGCTCTACAGCATGGACGACGCCGGCGTGATCGAGCTGTTCGAGAGCTCCGAGGAGCTGGCGTAACTCGCCGGGCCCACCCCATGGAAATCCTGATCATCGGCGGGACCCGCTTCGTCGGCCACTACACCGCGCTGGCCCTGCACGAAGCCGGCCACGACGTCTCCGTCTTCACCCGCGGCAAGCAGAAGTTCGAGCTGCCCGACGAGATCGGGCACTTCAAGGGCGACCGGAACTACGAGGCCGACCTGACCGCCGTCGCTACCGCTCGCGACTGGGACGTCGTCTGGGACAACATGAGCTACACCGGCGACGACGCTCGCGCCGCGGTCGGCGTGTTCCGCGACCGCACGGGCCTCTTCATCCACACCAGCACGCTCGCCGTCTACAGCGTCTGCGAAGGGATCGTCAGCCCCTATCGCGAGGAGGACTTCGAGCGCGGCCGCCCGCTGACCGAGCGGTTGGGGATCTACCCCTACGACTACGGGATCGCGCGGCGCGAAGGCGAGCAGGTGCTGCAGGCGGCGCACGCCGAGTTCGGGTTCCCCTTCGTCAGCATCAGGCTGCCCGCCGTACTCGGGCCCCGCGACTACAGCCTGCGCGCCTGGTCGTACTGGCGGCGCATAGCAGAGGACCGGCGGCTCATCCTGCCGGACAACGGGATCGAGATGCACCGCTCCGTCTATTCGGGCGACGTCGTGCAGGCGCTGCTCGCCATCGTCGAGCGGGGCGCACAGCTGGCGGGCCGCGCCTACAATCTGGGCGGTCGCGAGATCGTGAGCCTGCGCGGGTTCGTCGAGGACTCGGCGCGGGTCCTGAACACGGACGTCGAGATCATCGACGTGCCGCGCTCGGTCATAGCCAAGGCGGGCATCGACCCCGACGCCCTCTCACCCTACACCACGTGGGGCAACCACATCCAGGCGATCGCCCGGGCGCAACACGACCTCGAGTTCCGGCCCACTCCGATAGAGGAGTGGCTCGCGCCGACGATCGAGTGGCACCTCGAGAACCGCCGCGACGCCGAGCCGCCGGGCTGGGAGTTGCGCGAACAGGAGGCGAAGCTGGCTGAGCGCTGGCGGGCCTTCTTCAGCGGTCTCGGGTGAGCTGAGACAGGAGACGCAGCGCCGACTCGACCCGCGGCTGTAGCTCCGGGTCCGCATCCCTCCACAGATCGGTGAACGCCGCCAGGTGAGCGACGGCCTTCGTCGTGTCGCCCAGCGTCAGGTAGACGCTGGCGGCGCGCTCGTGGGCGATGGGTCGGGTCGGGCCATACATGCCCTGGTCGGTGAAGTGTAGGCCGTAGCTCGAGGTCAACGAGTCGTAGTACGCCGCCGCCACCTGCAACCGGCCCGCCGCGGCGTAGGCGTCGCCCAGCAGCAGGCCGATCGCGCGGAGCAGCACGTCGCCGTTTTCGGCCCGCGATCGCCGCAGGTGCTCGATGGCGTCCTCGACGCGGCCTTCCTGCAGCGCGACGACCCCGCGCACTGCTTCGCTAATCCCCATGAAACCCGCGGTGCCGGGACCGATGACGTGGTCCAGGCGCAGCAGCGGTTCGCGCGTCCGTTCCAGGTCGCCGGCCAGCGCGTATCCGGCGGCGAGGGCACCGAGGCCGAGGCCGCCCTGCACGAGGTCCTCCTCCTGCAGCGCCGCCTCCCGGGTCCGCTCGACGAGCGGCAGGGCGCGTTCCGGCGCGCCGGCGGCCAGCATGGCGAACTCCAGGTCGAGGAGTGCACCGTACGCCGCCAGCCTGAGACCGGAAGTCAGGCCCAACTCGACCGCCGTGTCGGCGTAGGCCAGCGTCGCGCCGACGTCGCCGTGCAACGCGGCCAGCGACGACAGATAGGCGTGACCCCAGGCGGACACGTAGGGGCGCGAGTCGAGCGCCATGACTCCGGCGGCCGCCTCGGCGGCCTCGAAGTCACCGGCGTACAACGGGTTCATCACCCGCGCGTCCAGGGTGCCGTACATATCGGGAAAGTCGGCGACCAGGACGGCGAGCGCCGAGTCGGCGGCGGCGTGGTCACCCAGGGTACGCGTAATACTGGCCAGGTTGATGTATACCACCGGCTGGTCGGGCACGAGCTCGGCGGCGCGCCGGTAGAGCGGCAGCGCTTCCTCGTAGCGGCCCATCCGCTCGTACGCGTCGCCCAGGTTGGTGATCGCGGTGTGCGATTCCGGGTCGCGCTCGATCTCGAGCTCGTAGTAATAAGCGGCCGAGTCGAAGCGCGCCCGCCAAGCGTGGTAGAGCGCCCCCACCAGGTAGCGCTCGCGACGCTCGAGCCGCTCGGTGTGCGCGTACGCTCGATCGACGTAACGCCGCCCTTCCGACGCGTAGCCCAGGTTGCCGTAGTAGATGCTCAGCGCCCGGTACGCCGTGGCGAACGCGGTGTCGAGCTGCACCGCCTGCTCGAGCAACGCGATCGCCAGGTCAGGGCGGCCGGTGCGACCGTAGTAGGAGCCGTTGGCATAGAGCTCCAGCGCCTCCAGCGATCCCGTCGTAACCTGTGGCAGCGGCTCGCTGCGCCGCAGGTCGCCGAGCGACTCGCCCAGGTGGCGGCGGACAAGACGTGACAGCCGCTCCACCGTGGCGATCACATCGTCTTCGCCAGCCGCCGTCTCTCTTACCCGCACGACAACTTCGCCGCTCGCCGCCTCTATGATCCGCGCGCTCAGCTGGTAGCCCGAGCCCAGTCGTGTGACCGAGCCGGCGATGACGACGGGGCAGCCCTCGCGCCGCGCGGCGTCGATCGCCACCTGCTCGGTGACGGTCGTCGTGGCGGGTAGCCTCATCCGCTCCAGCGCGCCGGTGAGCTCGGCCCGAGCGACGACCTCGACGTAGTCCGACCCATCCAGGTCGGTGACCACCGCCTCGTGAACGGCGAAGCCCAGCGCCGGCTGGTCGGTCTCGTTGACGAACTCGGCGACGACGACCTCGTCGCGCTCGCTGAACACGTCCGCCGCCTCAGCCTTCACTACCAGCCCGGAGAAGCCGACGAACAGCCAGACCGCGGCCACCACACCCCAGACCGCGAAAGACGCCACGCCGATCACCAGCACGTTCCGCCAGTTGAAGAGGCGCTTGATCCCAACGCTTGGTTCGCCGGCAGCGGCCGCCGGCTCGAGCTCGTCATCGTCGAGGTCGGGAAGCTGCGTCGGGTCGAAGGTCGCCTTGCCGGGCGCGCCCTCCTGGACGAAGGCGGTGGCCAGGGTGAACGGCAGCCCGATGAAGAGGAGCGCGGCCGCCAGTCCGGGGAACCACTGCGGCAGGCCGTAGGCCCCGGTCAGCACCTCGACCACCTGGAGCACGAACCAGGAGATCGCCAGGTAGATCGCCAGCACCTGCCAGATCGAGCGTCTGTGGACCTCGTGGATCAGCCGCCTGAAACCCGACATATCCGCCTCCGACCCCTTGGGCCACGCATGATCCTGACCCGGTCATGCAGTACGTGGATGGGCAAAGATGCGGGTCCTGCGGAGTGAGGCGCAACTCGGACCACTGGCCATGCCGGAGCTCGGTTAGCGCCAGCAGCAAGCCTCCGGAGGCTCAGCCACTTCGACCTCGATCTTGTCCTTAGCCAGCATCTCGAGCTCCTGTTCGCTCAGAAGGGCGAGGTCGCTCTCAGCCACGGCTACGGTCCAGCTTCTCAGGTAACCGTAGTGCGTATGGCCGCCGGGCACCCGGACCCACTCCGTCCAGGAGGTGAGTTCCAGGTCACCCCAGGTCAGAGCGAAACGCACATCGTAGTACGTGGCGCTCTCTCCGTTCGGGTACGCGACCTTCGCAACGTCCTCTCCCCGCAGGTTCAGCAACACCGTGTCCCCGCTTGTCGCTCGCTGCGAGCACTCCAGATCCGACGGTACGTTGGCCAGGCACCAGTCCTCGAAATTGCTGAGCGGAAGAGCCAGAGCCGGATTGCGACTCGCCGCTGTGACTCTATCGAGCCACATCGAAGTGCGCAGACACGATTCCGTGCACCTGGACTCCGTTGGACAGCGCTGACACCCGACAAACGAGTTGTACACGTCCCCCGGTATGCACCGCGCCGCATCCAACTGCTTGACTCCCTCCAGGGCGCGGATCATCCCGTTGATCTTGGGCGCGTTAGAACTTGTGGCTTCTTTGGCGGCCTTCCTCAGTTGCCCCTCCAGCAGCGAGAAGAGAGGGCCCGTCGCCGTTTGACCCTCCTCGCATGCCTGACCCGCAGCGACCGCGGGGCCGAGCCCAATAAGCAGCAGCCCGACGGTCACCACAATTGCGGACCGGCCTGACGACCTTCTGTCCCGGGATTCGAAGCGGCGCATCAACCACCTCCTGTTGGCGAGCACTGGCACCCCGGAATTCGGATCTCGACATGATAAACCCGACGGTCTTCCCGAACAAGCGCGGCTGGATATCGTGGGCGATGACTGGATCCGCGGACCGCCCGATCTGGTGATCGAGATCCTATCGCCGAGCACCGCCGAACGCGATCGCACGGTCAAGCTCAAGCTCTACCAGCGCCAGGGCGTGGGCGAGAGCTGGATCGTCGATCCCGACCCCGAGACGGTGGAAGTGTGGGTCGCGGGCGCCACCCAGCTATCCACATACACCGAACGCGTGCCCGTGCGCGCCGGTGGCGCCGTCGTCGGCGAGATCGAGCTCGCAGAAATCTTCCCGCCCGAAAAGACGAGCGCTTAGCCAGCGTCCTTCCCCTCGAACCTGAGCTTCCAGACCCGGAGCGTTGGATCGCCACCGGGCGCGCTGTGCACCGAGTAGAAGAACGGGCCCTCGACGCCGACAACGCGCTCGTTGCTCGGAACGGCCAGGGCGATGGGCGTGCCGTCCAGCTCGTATATGTCGTAGAGGTACTCGCCGTCGGCCGGCGCGTAGAGCGCCAGCAGCGGCCCGCAGCGTGTGGCGAACAGGCCGCGCAACGTGCCGGCAGCCTGCCCGGCCGCGCTGGGGAACGAGAGGACCGCGTCGGCCTGGAGGTCGTAGACAGCGAACGACTCGGTGCTCGTGTGGGCCAAGTACAGCGTCTCGCCCATCGTCGCGGCGTAGACGCGCCCAGCCGACCGGCCCTCCCGCGGCTCGCCGAAGAACGACTCGATGTACTCACCGCCTGCCGTATAGAGATGCACCAGCTTCCCCGCCCCGCGCCCCCAGCCCGACCCGAGCACGGCGAGCCGGCGATCGCTCAAGCTGCAGACCTGGACCGGCCGGTCGACCTCGTGGACCCGGAAGCGACGGACCGTGCGGGCCGACTCGTCGAGTATCGCGACCGCCGGCAGCAGCCCGTCCAGCGCGGCGATCCAGCGGCCGTGCAGCGATGCCAGACTCACCGGCCGCCTGAGACCCGTCGCCTCGCGATCGAGGGCCTGCAGGCACCACCCCTGGGGCGAGTAGATCTTGAGCGCCTTGGCCAGGGCGTCGGCTATCCAGAGGCGGCCCGAAGCGGCGGCCAGTAGGTCGGAGACGCACAGCCGGTCGTCGCGCCCGGTCCGCAGCGGTATGGCGCGGACCGAGGTGAAGACGGCGCCGAAACCGAACTCGACCCGCGGCCCCGCCCGTGCGGCCCAACCGGCGCGCCCAACCCGCTGATCCGTCACCTCCTCACCGTTCCCCTCCGCCGCCGGACGTAGATCCACGACCCCGGGGCGTCGCCCCGGGCCCGGACGAACCGTGTGCGGCTACGCTAGAGGGCGGGCGTCAACGAATCGGCATCAGCGGCGCCACACCCAGCATCCCGAGCTTGACGCTCGCTTGACCGGTCCGCCCGAGCTTGGAGGTGGCTGGACACGAGAACCGCCTCCGAATGGAGGGTGTGAATATGTTGAACGGCCACACGCTACTGAGGACTGCACTCGTGGCGGGCCTGGCCCTGTCACAGTCGAATTGCACGATCATCGGAGCCGGCATCGGCGAGCTGATCGACGCGACGACCGCGCAAAGCCTCGCTCCACGGCAGCTAGCGCCCCAAGCGATCGAGCCCGGCCGGGAGATCACCCTGCAGTTGAGAGACGGCCGTTCGCTAAAGGGAAAGTACATCGGGATCGTGCCGCTGCCGGCGGAAGAGTACGCCGGGCGTTACCAGTCGGCCCGGGAGCGCCATCTGCCGACCGCCCCACTACCCGAGCTCGGCGACACCGTCACCCTCTACATGACCGGGGGCGGCGAATTGAATGCGGAGTTCATCGGTTTCGATCCCGGCGTGGTGTCGGTGCGGACGCTGGGCAGTGCGCAGCCCGAGAGCATCGAGGCGCAGGAGGTGCGTCAGCTCCAAACCGGGTGCGGCGCCGCGATGACGGGAGAGGCGCTGCGTTTCCTTCTTTCGGAGGGCGCGCTACCCTTTCAGTCGGCGCTCGCCGTGCACTTGACCGCCGTGGGCAACCCGGCCGGCCTCGAGCAGCGCGTGCCGTTGGATCGCGTCGCGCTCATCGAGTGGGATTCCGATAAGGGCCGGAAGGTCGGCACCATCGTCGGCGGCGTCATCGACGCGGCTGTGCTCGTCGCCGTAGTCGTCGGATGTACCGCAACCGGTTGCGGCTCTTTTTCCGGCGTGAGCTTCTAGTCCGGCTAGCGGACCGGGCTCATCGCACGATCAGCCGCGGCGACCGACCGCCTCCAGGTGGGCGCGGATGGCGGCGTGGGCCTCGGGGTCGGACCACGCCCGGTCCACCTCCTCCTCCCGCGCCGCGTCGCGGGCGGCCAGCTCGAGCACTGGCTCCCGCTCGCGACTCTTGTTGAGGCTGAAGGTGAGCGGCTGCGCTGCGGCGAGCCGTTCCGCCACGTCCCAGGCCCGCCGCAGCAGCCGTTCGGGCTCCGCCACCTCGTTTACCAGCCCCAGCCCCCGCGCCTGCTCCGGCGCGTATAGTTCACCGCCGTAGACCAATTCCTCCACCTGGGCCAGCGGCGCGACGAACTGCAGGATCTCCATCCCGAGGCTCGGATACGGCATGCGGACCCCGAACGCGGGAAAGCCGATCTTCGCTCTGCCGTCCGCCATCACCCGGTAGTCGCAGGCGCAGGCGAGCACGCAGCCGCCGGCGATGGCGTGGCCGTTTACCGCGGCGACGACGGGCAGCGGGAAGGTGAACAGCCGGGCGATGGTACGGCGGACCACAGCGAGCAGCGTGCGCACGTACGGCTCGCCGCCGTCGAGGATCCGCTTGAGGTCGAGGCCGGCGCAGAAGCTGGACCCGGTTCCGGTGAGCACGACGGCCTTCGCATCGATGCTCTCGATCTCGTCCAGCCGCACCGCCAGCATCCCCATGAGGTCGACATCGATCGCACCGACCTTGCCGTGGTCGATGCGCAGGACGGTGACGGGCCCGCGGTCCTCGCGATGGATCAATCTGGCTCTCCTCTGTATCGGGGCACTGGGTTCCCCCAAGTTCTGACCCAGACTCGTGCTGCGCCGGTCGGCGCGATCAGACGGGGAAGACGTGGAGCGCAGTGACCTTGATCTGCGCCACCACCGGTGTGCCGATCTCCAGCCCCAGGTCCTCCAGCGAGTGACGGGTGATCAGCGCCTCCAGGCTGAGGCCGTCCGACTCGAGGCGCACCCGGACGAGGCCGCCCTGCGGGTGCAGCCGCGCCAGCTTGGCGTCGAAGCGGTTGCGGGCGCTGGTCGCCGGTGAAGCGGGCGGTGCGATGACGACGTCCTCGGGCCGGTAGCCGACGCGTACCGCGGCGCCGGCCTCGCATTCGCCGGCCGCCTCCAGCAGCTGGCCCGAGTCGAGGCGCACCATCATAGTCCCTTCTTCCACTGCCTCGACCACTCCGTTCAGCATGAACTCGGCGCCGGTGAACGAGGCGACGAACTCGGTGGCCGGCGCCTCGAATATGTCAACCGGCGTCCCGGTCTGAACGATGTGACCCTCTTCCATTACGGCGACGCGGTCGGCCAAGGCGAACGCCTCGCCGGGGTCGTGGGTGATAAGCACGATGGCCGGCGCCGCGTGCCGAACGATGCGCTCCAAATCGGCGAGCAGTCGGCGTCTGACGGTGACGTCGAGGTCGGCGGTGGGCTCGTCGAGGAACAGGATCTCGGGCTCGAGCGCCAGCGCCCGTGCCAGCGCCACGCGCTGCGCTTCGCCACCGGAGAGCCCATCGACGGGCGCGTCCTCGAGGTCGGCGATCTCCAAGGTCGCGAGGGCCGCACGTATCCGAGCGCGCCGCTCGTCCGCCGGTACGGATCGGGTCTTCAGGCCGAACTCTACATTCTGCGCGACGGTCCCGCGCCACAGGTAAGGCCGCTGCAGGACCGCCGCCGCGGCGCGACGCAGCCGGCGATCGTCCTTCGCCACCTCCCGTCCTATATATAGGAGTTTGCCGTCGTCCGGCGCCTCGAGCGCGGCGAGCACCCTCATCAGCGTCGACTTGCCTGCCCCGTTCGGTCCCAACAGCGCCAGCACCTCGCCGGCTCTTACTTCGATCGACTCGACGTCTATGACCAGGCGCTCGTCGTAGAAGCGTTTGAGATCCCGGCCTTCGAGCAGCGGCTCGCGCCGCGCGGCTTCCATCACGTTAACTCAGCTCGTCAGCGGCCTGCGCCGGCGCGGCGCCGCCTGCTGGATCCGGGTGATGAACGCGTTGGCGGCAAAGGCGATGGCGAGGAGGATGAGGCCGAGCGCCATCGCAGTGGCGAAGCGGCCGCGCCGCGTCTCCAGCACGATCGCCGTGGTGATGACCCGCGTCTCGCCGTGCACGTTGCCGCCCACCATCATCACCGCGCCGACCTCGGAGATCACAGCGCCGAACCCGGCAGCTACCGCCGCCATCAGCGACAGGCGCGCCTCGCGCAGGTGGAGCAGCAGCGCCTGCCAGCGGCCGGCGCCCAGCGCCCGGGCCTGGAGTCGCAGCTCGGGTGGCACCGACTGGACGGCGGCCAGGGTGATCGCCGCGACGTAGGGCGCTGCCAACACGAACTGGGCGGCGACCATGGCGCTGGGAGTGTAGAGCCAGCCCAGTCCGCCCAGCGGCCCCTGGCGCGACAGCAGGATATATACGAACAGGCCGACGACGACCGGCGGCAGGGCGAGCCCGGTGTTGACGATGGCAACGGCGATGCCGCGGCCCGGGAAACGGGCCAGCGCCAGCCAGGTGCCCAGCGGGATACCGATCAGCAGGCCGAGCAGCACGGCGCTACTCGACACCTGTAGCGATCTTCCGATGATCTGCCACAGATACGGGTCGCCCGAGAACAGCAGCCCTAACGCCTGGCGGATCGCGTCTACGAAGACATCCATGGTGCTGCGAGGTTCATCTCAATATCCAATATCCGACACTCATTGACCACTTGGTCATGTCGTTTTCAGCTGGCAAGTCCCGAATTCCATGATCCACCGGGGCAAGGGCGTGGCCAACCGGCCATCCCTGTCCCGGTGGGCGTCGGATATTGACACCCGAAACTGGACTGGATACTGAAATAAACACGCTCATCTGGCATTCGGCACAAAAAGCGGCCGCCCGAGTCCCTCCACGCCGAACGCGCCGATCGCCTCCTGGCCAGCCGCAGACGTTATCCAGTCGGCGAAGAGGCGTGCTCCTTCGAGGTTCGCCGCGTCGCGCACCACTATGACCGAGTATTGGTTGTGCAGTCGCGGATCGCCTTCTACAAAGACATCGAGTCGTAACCGGTCGCGCAGGCTCAGATAGGTCCCGCGATCGCTCAGCGTATGGGCCCGCCGCTCGCTGGCCATCATCAAGACCGCCCCCATCCCCTGGCCGGCCTCGCGGTACCAGTCACCCGACGGTTCCAGGCCGGCCACCGCCCAGAGCTCGCGCTCGCGGGCGTGCGTACCCGAGTCGTCGCCACGCGAGATGAAGAGCGAGCCGTGCCGGGCGATGCAGGCCAGCGCCGACGGCGCGTCGAGGAAGCCGCAGACGCTTGCGGGGTCCTCAGGGGGCCCGACGATCACGAAGTCGTTGTACATCACGCGGCGCCGCGATTCGCCGTGCGCCGCCGCCATGAACTCCTCTTCCGCCCGCGGCGAGTGGACGAGCACGACGTCGGCGTCGCCGCGCGCCGCGAGCCGTAGCGCTTCACCCGACCCGACGGCGATCACCCGGACCCGGTACTCGGGGTGCGCGCGGCGGAAGGCGGGCAGGATCGCTTCGAAGAGGCCGGAGTCCTCGGTCGAGGTGGTGGAGGCGAGGATTATTTCGGTTGGGCGTGGGGTGCAGGATTCGATTACGATGACGACGGCGGCGGCGATGGGGAGGAGGAAGCGGGGCATGGTTTGGGGGGGCGGGCGATGCTACTCGTCTTCGTCTTCCTCGGCTTGGCCGATGTGCTGGGCGCGCAGCTCGAGGTAGGGCTGGCCGTCGCGGAACTTGGCGGCGATGCGGAGCCGCATCTGGCCGCCGTCCGTGGCCGGGAGCGAGATGATGCAGCCGTTGTAGCTGGCGGCGAAGATGAGCTGCCAGTCACCCTCGATGGCGGAGCCCTCGAAGAAATCCTTGAGCTGCGCCGTGTTGTGGGCGCTCATCTTGCTGATCAGCGTGGTCTGTTTGTCGTCGGCCACCTCATCCTCCCGATCCTGACGGCCCGGTCCCGGCGGCGCGCCGGTGCGGCGCGAAAAAGCTAATCGGAGGTGTCGGCCCTTACAAGGCCCCGGGCGCTCAGTCCTCGGTCCGTTCCTCGACTTTATGCTCGTCACCGTCGTAGCTGAGGACGATGGGCCGGTCGTCGTCGCAGGTCTCGAGGTGGACCGGGCGCTTCCAGAGCTTGTAGAGGTTCTCGAGGACTTCCTGCGCGTAGTCGAGACGTAGCGGCACGCCCTCGTAGCGATGCCAGAGGACCAGCTCGCCGCGGTTCAGATGGTTGCCGTCCCGAACGTAGACCCACGGCTGCCCGAAGTTGGTGAGCTGGAACAGCAGCCCCTGCTTGATCTCGTCGAACGAGCGGCTCGAGATCCGGTACTCATTGGTCGCTTCGTTGTAGTCGTAGACGAACAGCTTGTGCTTGTGACAGAAATCAGGGGTGAGGAACTCGTCGATGAAGGTCACGTCATTATATATAGAGCGGATCTGGAAAAGCTTCTCGCGGCCTTCGCCGGCGCCGGTGTCCCAGTTCTTCCGCTCCTCCCAATCGTCGCACGCCTCCCAGTCGGTTCCATGGCGGCCCTTGTCCCAGCGCTCCTCTATGTCGCGCAGCAGCTCGAGCCCCAACTTGTAAGGGTTGAGCCGCCCGGGACTCGTCGCGACAGTGCCACTGTGGTGATCGGCGTAGTCGATGAGCTCCGAGTCCTTCAGCGCCCGCTGCGTCATGATCGTCGAGTGCCAGTAGCTGGCCCACCCCTCGTTCATGATCTTGGTCCGGCCCTGTGGCGCGAAGTAATAGGCCTCCTCGCGGATGATCCCCAGCACCGTACGCTGCCAGTTGGTCAGCGGCGCGTACTCCTGCAGAAAGCCCAGGATGTCTTTCTCGGGACTGGCCGGGAAGTGCTCCTCCTTCTTGCGCGCCTCCTGCATTCGTTCGGCCTCCGCCGCCAGCACCTCCTCGGGGTTGATGTACTCCTCCATGTACTCCTTGGCGGCTAGCCGGCGCGGCTGCGGCCGGCGCGAGGGGTGGGTCGGATCGACGTCAACCGGTTCGGGGCGACGGCGGCGCTTGATGTAGGGCGCGTTGTAGTCGATCAAGTTGTCGAGCGAGTGGCAGATGTCGAGGAAGCCCTCCACCTCTTCCTCGCCATAGGACTCCATGCAGCGGCGCACGCGGGTGGCGTGGTTCGCCATCTCGTCGACCATCTTCCGGTTCGTGTGTTCGAACGAGTAGTTGTTCTTGAAGAAGTCGGCGTGGCCGTAGACGTGGGCCATGACCAGCTTCTGGTCGACGACCGGGTTCGCGGCCAGCAGGTAGGCGTAGCACGGGTCGTTGTTGATCACCATCTCGTAGATCTTCTGCAACCCGTAGGCGTAGCCCCTGGCCAGCGCGTGGTACTCCATCCCGAAGCGCCAGTACGGGTAGCGAGCCGGATAACCGCCGTAGGCGGCGACCTCGTTGATCTCGTCCCAGTCGAGGACCTCGAAGATCACATCGAAGAAGTCGAGCCCGTAGGCGCGGGCGTACCGTTCGATCTCGTCCTGCAGCTCGCGCAGCTCGGGGGTCAGCGTCTGCGGCATCTACTTGCCCTTGCCCAGGAAGTCGCGGATCGAATCGAGGATCGCCTCGCGGTCCGGAATGTGCGAAAGGGCGAGCTTCTCTTCCTCGACGTGCTCGCTCAGTGACTCGTAGAACTGGCCCGACCCGTAGCGGCTCTCGACCTGACCGTAGCCGAACAGGTTGACCACGGGAAGGATGCGCTCATTGAGCAGCTCGAAGCACTTCTCGTCGTCGCCGCCGCCCCAGTTGTCGCCGTCCGAGAAGTGGAAGCAGTAGATGTTCCACTCCTCCGGGTCGTACTCGCCGGCGATGACCTTGGCGGCCAACTCGTAGGCGCTGGAGATCCGCGTGCCGCCCGACTCGCGAGTCGTGTAGAACGTCTCGCGGTCGACCTCGTGGGCCGCGGCGTCGTGCACGATGTAGCGGTTGGCGATCCCGTGATAGTGGGCGCGGATCCAGGTGTCGATCCAGAACGACTCGATCCGCACGATCTCCTTCTGTTCGTCACCCATCGAGCCCGAGACGTCCATCATGTAGATGATGACCGCGTTCGCCACCGGCTCGGGCTCTTCCTTCCAGGAGCGGTAGCGGTAGTCGTCGCGCACCGGCATGACCATCGGCCGCTCGTAGTCGTAGGTCCCGGACGAGATCTGCCGCTTGAGCGCCTGCCGGTAGGTGCGCTTGAACGAGCGCAGGCTCTCGGGCCCCGTACTGCGGATCGTCTTGTAGCGGCTGCGCCGGCTCTTCAGCGTCCGGCTGCCCCGCGGCTCGATGCGCGGCAGCTCGAGCTCTTCGCCGAGGATCTCGGCCAGCTCCTGGATCGAGAGCTCGACCTCGCGCAGGTGGTAGCCCGGCTGGTCGCCGGCACCGCCGGCGCCGCCCTCGCCTTCGCCGACCCCGATCGGCGTGCCCTCTTCGCCGTCGCCCTGGCCGACGCCCCTCATCCCCTTGCGGCCGTACTTCAGGTGGGGCAGCTCGATCTGGGGCATCGGGATCGAGACGACCTCGCGCCCCCGCTTGCCGATGAGCTCCCCCCTGGTGATGTGCTTGCGGAGGTCCTGCTTGATCTTGCCGCGGATGATCGCATCGAACCGTTTCTTGTCCCGCTCGATCCGCTTGATCGACGAGAAACCGGCTAGCGAATCCCTGCTCACTCTTCCTGCTCTTTTACGTCACCACGCGCGAAGATGCTGGCCACGAAGTTGAGGACGTCGGTCGCGCAGATCTCGCAGTAGCCGTAGTCTCGGATGAGCCGGCTCTTCACCACGTCGATCTTCTCCTGCGACTCCTTGTCCACCACGGACGAGACCAGGCTGGTCAGCTTGATCGAGTCCTTCTGGTCCTCGAACAGCTTCAGCTCGAGCGCCTTCTGCAGGCGCGCGTTCGTCGTGTAGTCGAACTTCTTGCCCTCGACGGCGAGCGCGCCGATGTAGTTCATGATCTCGGCGCGGAAGTCGTCCTTGCGGCTCTCCGGGATGTCGATCTTCTCCTCGATCGACCGCATCAGCCGCTCGTCGGGCTCCTCGTACTCGCCCGTGTACTTGTTCTTGACCTTCTCCTTCTGCGTGTAGGCCTTGACGTTGTCGATGTAGTTGGCGCAGAGCCGCGAGATCGCCTCCTCGTCGGCGCTGATCGCGCGCTGCACCTCGTTCTTCACCATGTCCTCGTACTCCTCGCGCACCGTCGTCAGCAGCTCGCGGTAGAACTCGCGCTGCTCGTCGCTCGTAATCAGCGAATGGTGCCTGAGCCCCGACTCGAGCTCCTTCATCACCATGAACGGATTGACGCAGCCTTCCTCGATGTCGGCGACCAGGCAGTTCGAGATCTTGTCCTGGATGTAGCGCGGCGAGATGCCCTGCATGCCCTCGCGCTCGGCTTCCTTGCGCAGCTCCTTGACGTTGTCCTCGGTGAACCCGGGCAGCGTCTTGCCGTTGTAGAGCTTGAGCTTCTGCAGCCGTGTGAGGTTGACCTTCTTCGGCTCCTCGAGCCGGGTGAGCACGCTCCACATCGACGCCATCTCGATGGTGTGGGGCGCGATGTGCTTGCCGCGCACGCGGGTCTGGTTGAAGTCGCGGGCGTATACGTCGACCTCGGCGCCGAGCTGCGTGACGTAGGGGATGTCGATCTTCACCGTCCGGTCGCGCAGCGCCTCCATGAACTCGTTGTTCTGGAGCCGCCGGTACTCGGGCTCGTTGGTGTGCCCGATGATGACCTCGTCGATGTCGGTCTGCGCGAACTTCTTCGGCTTGATCTTGTGTTCCTGCGACGCGCCCAGCAGGTCGTAGAGGAACGCTACGTCCAGCTTCAGGACCTCGATGAACTCGATCAGCCCGCGGTTCGCGATGTTGAACTCGCCGTCGAAGTTGAAGGCGCGCGGGTCGGAGTCCGAGCCGTAGACGGCGATCTTGCGGTAGTTGATGTCGCCGGTCAGCTCGGTCGAGTCCTGGTTCTTCNNGGCGATCTTGCGGTAGTTGATGTCGCCGGTGAGCTCCGTCGAGTCCTGGTTCTTCTCGTCCTTCGGCTGGAAGGTGCCGATGCAGATGCGGTCCTGCTCCGACATCAACAGCCGGTACACGCGGATGTGATCGATCACCTTCGTCCAGTCGCCGTCGTAGCGGCCCATGTACTGGTTGTACATGAAACGGCAGGCGGGACAGAGGTCGCCCTCGACGATGATGCGGCGCTCGTCGGCGAGGTTCTGGTTGATGTGGTCCAGGTAGACCCCGCGGAACAGCTCCGGCACCAGATGCAGCGGCTCCTCGTGCATCGGGCACGGCATCCCCTCCTGCTGGAGCCGCGCCGCCGCCTCCGGCGAGCCGGCGGTCTCGGGCAGCGTCGGCGTGCTGGCGCCGTCGCCCACCCAACGGTAGGTGTAGAGCGCGCCGTCCGGCGTCCGCGAGTAGTGCTCGAGCCCCTTTTTCAACAGCCGCACGATCGTCGACTTGGCGCTCCCCACCGGCCCGTGCAGCAGGATTACCCGCCGCTCGGGACCGTAGCTCATCGCCGCCGCCTTGATCGTCTGTACCAGCTTCATCAGGGCGACGTCGAGCCCGAAGATCGCGTCCTTGCCGTCCTCGAACGGGTCCTCGAAGAACTTGTAGTGCGTGATTTTCTTCTTGTACTCGGTGTACTCCTCCGTACCGTAAGACACGATCATGTCGTACAGCCGCTGGAAGGCGTTCCGCGCCACCATCGGATTACCGTGCACAACACCGAGATAATCCGCGAACGAGCCCTCCCAGTGCAGGTCCTGATAGCTCCGGGGGTCCTGCTTCTCGCGGATCAAGCCGATAATGTCGATTCCCTGCGCCGCCATCGTCCTTGAGCCCCCTTAGGTCGTTCTACTTACAGTTTCTCTATCGTTTTCGTCACACCGACGTCATCTTCTATGTCCACCAGGGCGTGTCCCCGCCCGTAACAGCAAAACCCAGCCCTCTCGTTCCCCTACCCAGCGCCTACTTGCTAGTTCCCGCTTTCTCGACTCTAGGGTTCGCAGTGCATGGAGTCGACGGCTTGCCGCAGCAGCCGGTCGATCGGTGGGGGAGAGATCGGGAAGAAGTAGCGGTCGGATATCCGGTTGAGAGCGCGGCGCACCGCACGGAACCCGTTCCCCACCTGGCTATAGACGCCGACCAGACCGTGGCGGTCGGCCAGTTCGCAGCGGCTGGCGAGCTGATAGCCGGTGGCGCCGAGGTCCTCGTAATAGAGGAGCCCGGGCGCGCCGCGCCGGTGCACGCGTGCGACGACGTAGTCGGGGAAGAGCCCCGACAACCAGAGCGAGTAGTTGCCCAGGTGCGCGCGGAGCAGAAACTGCCGCCGCTCGGAGCTTTCGCCTTCCAGGTCGGCGACGATGTCGACCAGGTAGCGGTACGTCGCATCGTCGTAGACCGCGATCCGGTTGGCGCGACCCTCGACCGCGAACTCGAGGAGCAGCGCCGCCACGTAGTCGGCGATCGCCGGATCGTCGAGCCCCGACTCGAGCAGCGTGTGCCGGACCATGACGTAGAAGGTGAGCGTGGGCGACGTCGCCGTGACGCGACCGCGCGACATGACGGCGGAGAAAGTCTCGGGACGGTCGAGGAGCACGTCGAGCCCCTCCTCGGC
>JABAOC010007421.1_pt2 | contig 36203 bp, 31 predicted proteins | sample 7062161 | NCBI WGS metagenome assembly JABAOC01 (sample SAMN14538625, study PRJNA623070) | marine sediment metagenome | biome: marine biome [ENVO:00000428]; feature: marine pelagic biome [ENVO:01000023]; material: deep marine sediment [ENVO:00002113] | place: India: Gulf of Khambhat ... | reverse complement strand
ATTTATGTAATTGATAATTAATATTGATTCGATTCGGTATTAAATGGTTTTCCTCTTGAGGTCCTACTCAATTTTGAGATTCAAGATCGACTGCATTTTTGGAGATTGGGCGTCTCCGATAATACTTCTCCCCCCTAATGCTCTGGAGCCAAATTCCATGGGATCCTGGAACCAGCCGATCCCCTTTTCTTCGGCAATCAAGTTAGAGACGAGCCGGTGAATTTCTTAATAAAAAAGGTGTTTGTTTGGAACATTCTTCTCTTTAAAAAACATTTCAATAAAATCGTCTGTATAATCCGGGATCAAGAAACTGGCTTTTTGGTGTGATGCATTCTTCTTGTGCGGCAGCAATAATTTCACCTTTCTTGATTGAGCATGCCGCCGAATCATGATGATCTAAGATAAGTTGGTTGCATCAATCACGCCCCGCATTACCCATGTCAGAAAATTATGTCTCCAGCGTTTCCGGTGACGCCCTAACGTTGTCGAAGTCCAACTATCCGGTTATAAACCGTTCCAATCGTCCATCCGACAAGACCACCAATAATCGCCCCATATAACAGCCCCACGATGCTTCCTTTCCAAGAGACTGAGTATCCGATGAAATATTGCCCAAGTAACTGTAGATGCAATCCAACACTTTGGCCGCCTTTTACAATTAGCCACACCGTTATTATAAATAAACTTACTCCACCAATAATTGCAAAGATAAACGCTAAAATACCGGCATGAATCCTTGCAACTACCCGGGTTATTTCTTCAGTCTCGTTATCTTTTTTCATCCCGTGAACTCTCCGTTGTTATAGTTTATCAAGGAGCTTATGTCGTTCTTCGGCTTGGGCACGGTTTCGCACTAGTGTAGCATAGGCGACCATGCCCCAATTCCGCAACCCGGCAACTACATAACCGAGTAAGAATCCCATCATACCGGCCTCAAAGAAGCCAACGAATGCACCTACCCATGTTACCCTGAAACCCACGAAGTAGTGAGAAAGTAAAGATAGAGTCGGTCCAACTACAGCCCCCCCCTTCACTAGAAGAATTGTTGCTGCCAAGAAAAGTCCCAAAGCACTAACCAACCCCATGGCAATGCCCAGCGCAAACGGGTCTAGCCTTGCAAACACCTCTTCGATCATCTGATCGGATGAAATCTGCGTTTCAACACCTGTTGGCTTTATTCGGCTTGGCACCAGACGATCCCTTACCTTTGACTTAACAACTTTATCTTCCTCGTGATATTCCAGTTCGGTATTTACTGACCATACATCATAAGTCTCCCCCACAATGTTACGGGCTGCATATACCCCGGTCAACATCGAATGATCCTGATTGTTGTAACGGTGCATGCCATTACGACCAATTGTCTGAAGATTGGAGAAACTTTTTAAATAGTTTTTCACTGTCACCAAGTTTTTGTGGTACATTCGGTCGTATAATGGATATGCCTTTTTCATGCGAACCACGGTGCCATCTTCAACATCCCCTGGTTCGATTATCCCAATCTGCGCGCACTCACGGCTTCCCATTTCGAGAAGCTCGTCCCGCGTCCATTTCCATTCCTTGTCTTTTTCCCAAAGGAAATACTCAAGACCTAACGATGTCCGTGAAGAATCTGGAACCATGTCTGGACTCCAATTCTTGTAATTCTGGATACGCCCCATTCTGACTTCAGGCGAGTGAATATAAATCCAGTTATCCGGGAAAACATGCTCACGATTCACTATCAAAACCACAGTGAGGTAATCCCGATATCGCAGGTGACTCGCTGCTCGCAAGACCTTATCTGGCGGGGCTGGGTCCAAGGCACAGACGAGCTCACGGAGTGGCATTGTTGATACAAAGTGGGAGCCACTGAAATCCACCGATTTTCCCGAACTCGTCCGCCCATAAATGCATTCAACACGTCCGTGACGATGGCGAATCCGCTCAACCCGCACACCGTGAATTGTCTCACTGCCCTGTTTTGTCAACAATTCTTCACAGCGTTCCCACATCATCCCTGGCCCAAACCTTGGATAATTGAAACGATCAATAAGAGTAGTGATAACCTGACCATCTTTAGACCGTCCATGACCGAATAATGCGTTGCGCAGTGCCTCACGCAATGATAGGTTTTTAATGCGTTGCACTGCCCAATCAGCAGATATTTCTTTACATGGTATCCCCCAAACTTTTTCAGTATATGTTTTAAAAAAAATCTTGTACAACCGATATCCAAACCGACTGGAAACCCATTGCTCGAAATTAGTTTCCTCTTGTGAAGGGAACAATTTAGATTTGCTATAGCTTAGGACAACCAAGAATGCTTCTACAGGGCCTAATCTAGTAACCGCATTGAACGCCTTCAGAGGATAGTCAAAGAAACGCCCACGATAATGAATTCGGGAAAGCCTTGGCCGGGTTAGGAAGTTTTCGTTAAGGATTTCATGCCATAATTCATTTATATATGGCATCTTGGAGAAAAACCTGTGTCCACCAATATCAAATCGGTAGCCACGATAGTTAACTGTACGTGAAAGTCCTCCAACCTGGTTGTCTGCCTCAACGATTGTTGATTGTATTCCTAATTTAGAAAGTTCATAGGCTGTGGTCAGCCCTGCTGGGCCTGCCCCAATTATAATTGTTTCTGACATGTCATCAGCCCCCCTAATTCTCTTCGTATAGGCAGTATCCTATTCCGTATTAATCTCTCGGCATGGTATTGCCTAGACTTTTTCAGTGCAAATTTTAAAGGTTATGCGATAAAGGCTATTTCCAAATCGATTGGAAATCCATTGCTCAAAATTTCCTTCGAGTTTCTCTGGTAAATTCGGACTTTGGCATAATCGGTAAATATGCGCCGATAATTTCCAATCCTTAATCCAAATAACGCATTAATTAGGTGAAGAGCTAAAAAAAGATTATTTATAAATTATAATTATCTCCATACCTACATGGCAAACAATTTACAGAAACTTTTTTACTAATTTGGGAAAAATTCCCGTAAGCAAATGAAAAACGTGTATCAAATTTCAGCAGCTCCTATCTAATATTAGATGATTTAATAACATTAGGTTCTGAATGCAACAGAATATTTTAAAGTACGTTAAGTCTTCAATATTATGTATAAAAAACTATCAAAACCGTCAACATGTAAATAATCAAATTAAGAACTATTGGTCGGTCTTTTAAAAGAACAGTTTCGGGATTCCCTCCCATATGTTTTTTGTAGACGAGATAGAGGCAACGAAAAATGCCATAGATGACAAATGGAATTGTGAGCACCAAATTTCGCGTTCCAAACCGGGCTATTGTCTCTGCCCCTGTCGTATACAGAGCGTATGAAATAACTGTAGAGGCAGCAGTCACTGTCACCATTTGGTCAAGAAGATAGGGGGAATATTCCAAGAGACTTACCCGGTGGTGCTTTGAATTTTCTCCCAATAAGACTAATTCATAACGTCGCTTGCAGAGGGCCAAAAAAAGAGCTAAAAAAATAGTGCAGATGATCAACCAATTTAACATTTCCGCCTTGATTACCACGACTCCGGCTATAGCGCGAAGAACGAAACCAGATGAAATTATAAGCACATCCACAATGAACAGATTTTTCAGAATCGTTGAATATAATATAAAAAGCAGAAAATATTACAAACCTACAAGACCAAACAGGAAGTTGATGTGAAAGGCAACAGCTATGGAAATTGTTGCCAACAGGATCGCCGTGCTGAGAGCCATTCTGATGAACAGCCGATTGGAAGGCAAAGGGCGCCGCGATTTTTGTGGATGTGCTTTATCCTTTTCAAGATCCAGAACGTCATTTATCAGATAGACGCGACTGGAAAGGAGACAAAAAATCACAAATGCGGCTACCACTTCAACAGCATAGCCCCATGTTAATAAATGTCGAGAGAAGATCAGTCCCGTAAAAATTACTAAGTTTTTAGTCCATTGCTTCAGACGCATAGATTCGACCAAGGGCTGTATAAAATGCCTTTTGGCAACAGATACTCTTGTGGAGATGGGCTCGGCTATCATTTTTTAGTGTGGTATCGATGCCGGTCTACAGGGCTCTATGACAGACTGAACTTTATAATTCAATTTGCCTCCATGTTCTTTTAAACGCCTCCGAAACGATATACTTATCTGACAAGATAAACCTTTTTCTCTCTGGGAGACGATCCAAACCGATCTCTGATTTTTAGACTTTTCTTCCTAAAAGATAAGCGAAAGCTCCTAAAATTAGGCTCATCCCGCTGTAGAAATAATAGAGCAGGTGAAGGGGGATGACCATTGTGGCAAATAAAAAGCCACGCTTTTGTGCAAAGAATGTATAGAACTCACGATTAATCAGAATTAAGGAAACCAAAATCAAAAATGGTAAAAGTAACAAACCATGATAATGCACAGCAATGAGATTAACGAAAACTGTCGAAAAAAGCAGGGCATAAACCAGAACAACGCTTATTCGTTGGGAAATCCGTAAGTTAAGGTCTTTCGGAAAAGTCCTGTCACGTAGTATCAGGATAGTCCAGGGAATACCTCGATCAAAAATATCCGTTTTAAGTAATCCCCAAAAAGTCCAACGTTTTAGGTGTTTGACCTGGATTTGTTTTTGGAGTACGATCTTGTGATTATTGCTCGTTAGACGAAATCCCAGCTCGATGTCCTCTATAGCAGGGCGACCATAGCTTACGTTAAATCCTCCAAATTCTAAAAATACCTCCCGACGTATTGCCCCACAACCCGACCAGAAGGTACAGGCATTCTCATTGGATTTCTGATGTACATAATGATGGAACAGATTTTTATACTGCGAAATAAAGCTTACGTCATCAGGGGCATCATCATAAGAGCCGATTAATGCATCAATCTCGGGGTGCATAGTAAAAGTTTCTGCAACATTGGCAAGAGTATCAGGATATACTCTCACATCTGCGTCGATGAAAAACAAAACTTCTCCCGATGCAATTGCAGCGCCTCGGTTCCTGGCATAGGCGGGCCCATGAGTCCGAGAAAGCTTTACCGCCTTGACATGAAATTGCTGTGCAACCGCAGAGGTTTCATCAGAAGAACCATCATCTACGACAATGCATTCATAGTGGGAATACGTAGACTCCATAATCCCTTGCAAGCATTTCCGAAGATGTTTGGGATCATTGCGTACAGGAATGATTAGTGAAACAGTTAAATTGTTTGTATCATATTTTTTCAACGGAATGACCTTCTTCTAAATTAACAGCAAGTTTAGCTGTATCAACAGCCAGGGTCTAGAGATAGAAACTTGTTTCTCTGGGTGATATTGTATATAAAGATGATTATGCCCTTGGCTTCGCAAATGTGATGGCGAGCATACAGACAAAGACGCCTAACAACCAGTCGAAAAGCTGACCATGCCTATAAACAGAGGGCAAATTTAGGAGCAAAAAGAAAAATAGAATTAAGATAAGCTATTTATGCTATAGCCCTAGCCCTTTTCATTACCTCATGCTTTAATGTTACGATATTGTGATAAACTTTTATTTCTTTTTAAAGTAGTAAGTATTTCATCTACAATAAACCTCTTCACCTCATTATTTTTTGTTTTTGGTGGTATAGTCCGGCTTTCCTTTTTTTTTAAGCAAATTTTCATAATGTCACTTTCGTCCTGGATAAACTTCAATCTCCCTATATTGGCTAAATATTTATCTACAGAAAGCTTATTGCCTTGAAAAAAGCTATAAGCAGGGACCCCTAACGCTGCTGCCTCTCTAATCATCGTCCCTCCCCCACTTATAACCAGATCAGAATGCCATATTAAATTAAGTCCATTTGTTATTTCTTTCAGGATGATTATCCGTCCATTGTTACATCCATAGATATTTTTAATAAGATCATCTTCTGTAGGAGTCCTTGGTAAAATAATTATTGTTACATTAGAGATTTCTGAAAGATATGATGTTATCTTAGAAAAAAGAATCTCACTTTGCGGATTATGATAATGCGCTTTTGTTGCCGGTGGGCGCAAAGTAACTACTATATTTCGAGAATCAATACTTAATTTATTAAATATAGCTTCATCCGCTTGAAAGTCATTTATATAAACATCTTCCTTAATGCCAGGATATTTAACTACTTTTCGTAAGGAAACCTTTATTACACTATCTGGCATACATTTAGGAAGTAAAACCTTCTTAGATAGCTTTGCGAACGCCCAAATTTTGCTATGTTCGTTATCCCCTATTGCCACACTAGGAACACGTAATAATGAGCAAACTACTATTTGATAGGGAGAACCATGACTAACGGCTATACTCAATCTTTGGGAATGAATAAAACGCCAAAGTTGAGTTGCACGGATGATGAGCCCGATAGATTTCATGATTTTTCGTTTACCATAATGTTTACCTATTCGATGATATTTGAGACCTGCCTTCTCTAACAATTCGCACGTTTCGAAGCTATCTCGAGCTGTGACTATTACTCCAAAACCTCTTCTTTTAAATTCCTTGATTAATGAAGTATAAAATACTGCCTGCGGTGGGTGACAAATATCAATCCAAATTTTTGGGCGATTCTCATAATTACTTTTCATCGAAGAATCCATTCTGGAATTAAATAAATTCTGAAACATATCAAAGACTCTGGCTCTTCAAGGTATTGAAATTAGGTATACGGTTGTTGTGCTTCTGAATATACCACACTCATCCATTTCATACGGGATGGTCACACCTGATCATTGAAGGTTCGTTATCCCATGATTCAAGCAAAAATAGTACGACCTTAATAGCACATGAAATCAAGTTTAGATCAATATGTTCTAATACATCTTCCGGCGTGTGCGCGTAAGGATTTTGGTAGATCGAATTGATGGTCATGGCGGAATAACCTTCTGACCAGAAGGAAGCTTCGTCGCCTCACACGCAGATATCGCCAACTATCCAACGAACAAGATTTAATGGAAATTCTTTATTAGCATCCATACCAGCCTGGATTAGATGCCGATCCTCTGCTCGCGCCATCACTTTAAGCTTTTGGGACCTCCTGAGAAGGTAGTTAATCCAATTATAATTCATCTTGGCCAGCATCTTCGCTTTCCGTTTCATAGGGAAATCACTGCCGAGAAGTGTAAAGATCTCACTCGATAAGATAGCGGTAGGTGCATTGTAGCCTACTATATCGATATTAATTACGCCTTTAATGTCCTCTCCCTCCTGCCTCATTTTCTTAGCGAAGGCCAGGCTGCCAGATCGACCGTATTCCTCGTTGGAGAAAAACACTAACTGCACTGTGTTGTAGTAAGGACAATTTCGAAGTACGTCAGCCAGCTCCAAAAGTGCTGCGATTCCACTTGCATTGTCATCCGCACCAGGGGCATCGCTATCTTCATACAGGCGTTTAGAATCATAATGGGCAATCACTAACATTTTTCGATCAGGTTGATTATGAGTGGGAAATGAAACCACAATATTCTCCCACATGGAATCTTTATAGAAGTAAGTTCGAATTTCAGGTAGCAAACCCATTTCCTTCAAACGGCGCTGCAAATAGTGGCTCGTTTCTGCTTGTTTTTCCCAAGAGCTACGTTCACGCATGGACTGCAAGTCCAAAATGGTCTGCTTCAGCCGTTGGTGATTAATTTCAACAAATTCAGATACTTTGTTTATTTCTTCCAAGTGGTCGTTTCCATTCCAAAAAAGAAATACAAACAGAACAACAACACCCAAGAAGGTAGAGAAGACCAGCAGCTTTACCCTCCACCTCTTGTTACGTTCTCTACTCATTTACCTACTTTTTAACATCCCTTTAATTAATAATACCCTACCTTTTTCAGAGTATTTTTCGATAGATCTGATATCCTATTTTCGATAAATTTAATATAGTAGGAGAATAAACCTTGATATATCGACCATAATTAGTAAGCGAACCACGAAATCTAACTTTAAAATCACGTACGCCATATTTTTCATTTGGTCTTCCGGCTCCTCCGAAATCTAAACTTTGATAGCCTTTAAGGGAGCCCCACTTAATAACATGCCAAATCAGCAATGATGCCGGAGATAAATTTTGAAACTCTGGATTTGAACCGTAATACCAGGTAATAATAACACCTTTATAAAGCAATGCAACCAGAGAAGCTAAATCTTCATCTTTGAGCTTTGCCAGAAAAAATTTAACCATTCCTTTATTAAATAGGTGCTTCATCGCTGACTCGAACAAAGAAATATCTGCAAGAGGAATTTGAATTCTAGAATATGTTTGATGAAGAATTTTATAAACTTTTTCAATTTCCTTAATTTCGGTTACTTCTTTAGCGTAAACTCCCTTTTTTTCTAATGCTCTGATATTCCTTTTTCTCGATTCTGAAAACGATCGAAATATACTTGAAGCGTCTCTTCTCAAATCAACCACATAATTCAGATAGTCCTCATATTGATATCCTGCTGCTATCATCTCACCCTTGAATGATTCGGTGCTATGCACATTTCTTATTTCAGTAAAGAGTGATTTATTCTTAAATGAGTGATCATAATATTCAAGTAGTCTTGATAATCCTTTATTTTCATCTGCCCCATGAATTATACCGCCATAGCTAATCATTCTTGAGGAAAACATGCTTAATAACTTACTGAAAATATTAACCTTTGTAACAGCAAGTAAGGACACAACCTCGTTGTTTACTTCATTAATTGCTGCAAATAAAAATGGTTCATAATTCATTGCTCCTCGGAATACCTCCATCATGAAAGGTGTATGGAAGATATTTCCAGCCGAAGACTCTTCAACAAATTGTATCCACCTACCATAAGGCAAGGAATGAACGATTTGTATCGAGGCCATAATTTATCGTATCGTTATGAATATGTTAGTTACAATATTGTTCCGTCACATTACTTTACTAGTTAGTTTAAAATAACCGATGAAATTTAACCTCCAAGGTGACGGTATAGAAACTGTCCTGTCAATTTGAAAAGACGATCTGGCATTTTATGACTTAGCTGTACCAAAATTCTATACTTATTGCTTTGTTCTACCTCTGCAGACAATCCTCTTGTGCATGGGAATGAGTAGTGTGGAATATCTTCTTCTACTGTCCCCCACCTTCTCTTGAAGTTAATAAGGTCAAAGTTACTGGCAGAGGAGCCTCCAAAGTCGAAAAATTTATAACCCTCGATTTTCGCCTTTTGGATTGCCTTCCAGAAAAGGAGTATATTAGGACTATAATTTAGAAACGCATCATTTGTCCCCATGTATTCAGCGTGTATCCTTTGTTTGTATTTTAAAAAAAGGAGACTGCAAACTGGCTGGTTTTCATATTTTGCTATGAGTACGCCCAACATGTTCTTAGGATAAAGTATTTCCCACATATTTTTATAAAATTGATATGGCTGAGGTGGTAGCCCGAATTTTTTCCGACTCATGCAATGAAGTTCATAAAAAGTCTCTATATCTGTTTCTGAAGAAGCTTCCATGGCAGTCAGATTGCTTTGTTCAGCCCTATTAATACGCTGACGGACGCAAGTTCTGTGGAAAGATTTTTTCATAATTTCCAGATTTGAATCTAGTGGGAGTGTATGATTTTTATAGCCACGAAATTCCTTGAACTCTGTGTCTTTAAATAAATCGCTGGCAAACCTGGTTCTGATAGCGACAAAAGCCGCCCCAAATTCCCTTTGCTTAGATACAATACCATCAAGAAGCAATTTGAATATTTCTTTCGAATAGATTAAGGGATCACAATATAGTGAAAAAGGGAGAGACACTAGCCTGCTTCCAGTGATCCAGCTTTTCACGAAAAAGAGAGGTATGCCTCCTCTTATAGAGCCGTTAGCATCTTCTACAATGAAATAAAATGGTTTTACTTGGGGAAATGTATTTTCAATGACCTCTTTCCAAGCTGAATGATGAAAGACACAACCAAGTGGGTGCTTTTTAATAAATTCGTCCCATCTTGAATCGTGTGAGGGATTTATGACATTTATTTTCATGATGTTCTTGTTGCACTTATTTTTTCGTCGGTTTGATTTAGGCCTGATTTTGGACTCAGCTTATTTTTTCCAACCATGCTTCTTTCCAAAAGAAAAAACAACTCCTGTCGCACTCTTTGAATGGCCAACTTCCATGGCAGATCAATCCATCAAGAATAACCACATCTTTACATTTCTTGAGTTTCATATCTCTCTCATCCAGGATGTGGTTAACCTTTTTTAAAACCTTGTAAGTACCTCCACAGAATTTCCACATTTCATCCATAAACGTGCAACCCCGGTATCTTTTCCATCCGTCCAACGTTGGAAGAATCTCCTCTTTTGAGCGCACTCTAACCGTATCACCTGGCTTCATATTGAGAGAATCCTCCAGAGATTTCATCCTCGTTCTATTCGTAAACCTTATTGTGATTTCATGCTTTATAAGATGAATTCGATTTTTTATCCACCGGGGTATTCTTTTTCTAAGTTGCCACCACTTCTCGAATGTTGAAATGCCATCTGCCATCATCTTAAGATTTTGTAACTGGCACATATCTATTCTCCAATGCTACGGAAATTTCATAATGGTTAAACACTCAATCTGGAACATCCAGTTGTTTGATTCAACTCATATCCACTTCAATTGAGACGGTTTACCGAATCAATTCAACACCCACCAATAAGCGTTCCTTTACATCGTTCTGGAGGAGTTTACCCTGCACACCAGCAAATGGAATATAGATAATTTCCACCGATTCATCTTTATCAATATAAGGATAATGCTCAATCAGGTTGGAAGGAGCAAGCAACCTCCACACGTCTTCAATTTGGGACTTGGGGATGGGCGGTGGGTCGCTATGGAAGCCCACTAACCGCACAACGCCATCAACATTGAGGATGTACAAAAGGGTAAAAGGTATTCGATTCGGCTTACTTTTAGCTGTTTCGCTACTTTTTTTCTTAACACGATCGGACATTAATCACATACCATAGAGATACTACTCTCCGATCAATCTCTTTGGGACTTCAGTCATATAGTTCAATCCTTTTTTAGCTTCATCATTGTATCCTGTGATAGACATAGCTCCGCCTTTTCAGTTACATTAGTAACCTACAGAGCAAACCGGTTCTTGTGATTTTTACTATATGACGTCAAGATTTAAGCAAATTCACGTCATCAATTTCAATCAATTCGTAATAGTCCACCCTCCTCAAATGGACTGTTCAGCATATTTATGCTGAACACATAAAAAGAGATATATTTTCCCCCGGGCTGAAGCTTCTTGAGGACAAATGTCATTCACTATTGAACATTCAAGAAAAATCTTCTGAACGATTTTGGTATATGTAAATTTGTGTCGTCAATTGTAAAATTCATTAATGTTAAGAATGCCGTCTGATCACAATAGCACCTGTTTTGTCATCCTTCCTATTTTATCTCCCAAAGACTCGCATTATAAAATCAATCGAAGTAATTGAATCTATATCTCCAGTAATTGCGAAGGCGCTTTTTGTATTTTCGGGCCATCTCCAGAATCTAACCAATGATGAAGATGAATTATTTATTTTATCAAGAACTTCCTTTCCATTTTGTTCACCGAAAGTTGTAAAATTTCCCAAGTAGATGCCATATTTATTTTTATTATTACTAACTTCAAAGGGGATGCCTTCCTCTTTAAGAAAATTAAAAAGCGCTATCGAAGAATTTTCTGAAATCCCGACAACTGGCTTTGTGGAACTTTCAATAAAAAACATATTACTCTCTGTAATGTTATATCCATGAAAAAAATCCTTTTCGGGAGTATTATGCTGAGAATTTCTCACTAATAGTGTGGCTCTTTCTGAGCATTTTGCCTTGACTTGGTATCTATTTTCTTGAAGTTCGTTAATCTCGAAACTGAAATCCTTTTTTTCGTTCCACCAATTAGCAATTTCGCTTAATGACGCTATCCATATCGGAGGATTTAAATTTAATGCTTGTTCTAGAATCGATTCTAAAGCGTTTTCACAGAAAGATATTCTTTCAGGATGAAGCTGTAAGGTAAAAATCTCTCCTTGTTCATAAGTCGCTTTCAAAATTTTTGTCCAAATGTTTTCGATAGTTTCTTTGTTTTTTATCCCGAGTCTATCAACCAGTATATCATCATCCGGCAACGAAACAGGAATTTCCACAAAATTATATCTTAATGTGGGTCGTATAATGTAATTTATAGCATTATATGGCTTATATTGGGCTAAAATTTTCTGATAATTTTTCCACTTTTCAGAATTGACTTCCTCTCCATTAAAAAAGTCCCAGATTACGGTTTGGCTACTATCCCAGGAAAAATTGAAGCTACTCATAACTTCTAATATTTCTTCGTTCCATTTTAGATATGGACATCGAAATCCATTAAAGGGGATGTTTAAGGTTCGAAAAATTTTAATAGCCTTTTCAAAATGTTCGATTAAGCTTTTTGAAGAAAGTTTTGTATAATCTGAATGAACGTAACCGTGAACCGCAAACTCAATCCCATCATTCACAAATCTTTTTATTAATGTTGGATATTTTTCTAATATACGTGCAGTAATTGGAAAGGAAGGCACACAATTATGACGATGCATTAGATTAACATATCTAAGCAGACAGTTTTGTATCTGTCTTTTGGTGAATCCATAACGCTTGAAGATTTTTATAGTCCTTCCAAAAAGATTAGATAACATCCTATATTTAAAAAATAACTGAATAGAGTTATACACTTTATTCTTAGTCCCCATATTACGAAATGCAATTGTATCATCCTGCTTGTAGCTGTAGTGAATTAGAATCCTGCTTTGACTCTAACCATTTAAACGTTTTTTCTAGACCTTTTTCCAGCGTGGTTGTAGGAATCCAATTTAAAATTCTTCTAATTTTTTCTATATTAAGCACTCTTCTTCTAATATTGTCAATATCTCTTCTATCGATATGTTTAGGATCAGCATTATTCCCAGTTAATTTTAGTATCATTCTGGCTAATCGATTAATACTTGTCTCTATTCCCGAGCCTACATTAAAGATCTCTCCTTCTGCCTTAGGAGTAATTGCAGCTAGTAAAGTGGCTTCAACCACATCTTCAACATAAGTAAAATCACGTGTCTGTTCTCCATCGCCATGAATATGAGGGGTACCACCTTTCATCATGTGATCAAAGAATTTTGATACAACGCCACAATAAGGATTACTAGAAGTTTGTTTAATGCCGTAAACATTTGAATATCTGAGAATGACAATTGGAACTTTGAATGTCTCATAGAATGCGAAACAATAATTTTCTCCTGTCAGTTTACTGGCGGCATAAGGATTCAAGACGTTTAAACGATCATCTTCATTGATAGGCAGATATTTGGGATTCCCATAAACTGAAGCCGAAGAAGCATAAATTACTTTTTCAATTCCAATATTTTTTGCAGCCAACAAGATATTAAAAATCCCTCGCGCATTAACTTCGAAATCCATTTGTGGGTCCCGGGTCGAGACAATAATATTTCTCGCTGCCAAATTAAATACAAAATTGACTTTACTAATAAGCTTGTTAACGATTTCATAATCTGCTACTGAGCCTTTAATGAAACGAATCTTTTCAAATGAGTCAATATTCTGAATATTCCCGGTGAATAAATCATCCAAAACGGTCACTTCCGCCTTTTCAGCTACAAGTTGATCTACTAAATTTGATCCTATGAAACCGGCTCCACCAGTAACTAATACCTTCTTTCCTTTAAATCGCATTTTTTAACCTCTTTTTCATGTTAACCTTGTTGGTGGCCTCTTTCTAACTGAATTTTTATTTCCTTGTACATTATTAAAGCTGGAACAAGAAGCTAATATAAAGTTTTATTATGTAGATACAATTAATAAGCCCCTTTCCCACAAATAACCAATGGTATGGTCTTTAAGAGAATTTTCAAATCAAGCAAAAGAGACCAATTTTCAATATATCGTAAATCAAATCTCATAGCCTCGTCATAGTTCTCTGGTGTGCACCTGACATATACTTTAGAAAATCCTGCCATTCCCGGTTTAACTGTTATTCTTCGATAATGCCATCTTTTATATTTTTCAACCTCGTAGACCGGATGAGGACGAGGACCCACTAAACTCATCTCTCCCCGTATAACATTAAATATTTGCGGCAATTCATCCAGACTGGTTTTTCTTAGAAATTTTCCAATTAACGTAATTCTTTGATCAATTTGAGCTTTATAATCTGTAATATAATTAATATATTCTTTACTATTTGTGAAATTACCTAATAAATTTTCTATGTAATTCCTATGAATTTTTTCAGAAGAATTCTGGTTCATGGTTCGAAATTTCAATATATAAAAGGATTCTCCCATAAATCCAATTCTTTCTTGCTTAAATAGCACAGGTCCGCGGGAAGTTAACTTAATTCCTATTGCTATAATAAACATCAATGGTGAAAAAAAGGTTAGACAGAATATGGCAACTATAATGTCTATCAATCTCTTAGCAACTATCTTTAATTTTGACAAAATATGATTTAAAACGCCTAAGTCATAGAAAATTGAATCATAAATGGCTAAAGCCCCTCCATCAAAATTGACTCTACTCCAAGTTGAGGAAATATTCTTCGTTTTAGAAATTTGTGGTATTTTTTCTTGTATAGAGCTTGAGTTGATAGTCCTAAGCTTGTTCAGATTTGCTTTTTTGCTTATAATCGAATCTTTCTTTGAAAAAAAATTACCATCCCAACCATCTTTACCATTCTCAGGATATGTATATATTTTGTTAATTAACCTATTAATAGACAAGTCAGTATAAAAAGATTCTTCTGAAAAACTGCTTTCTAATTGAACTTTCAATTTATCAACTACTATTTTTACTCCATCACTTGATGTATCAGGTAATAATATAGCAATCTTATTAGGCTCATAACATGAAATAACATCCGTTTCTCGTATAACTGAACATATAGCATTAAGAATGCCTTTTATGGCTTGCGACTTTTGTGGATGGAGTTTATTTTCAGAAATTATTTGAAAAGGTTCAATGTCAACCAAAATCAGAGAAAATGTATAGTTAGTTCTTTCAGCTCTTCTCCATTCCAGATATAATCGTTGATGGAAATATCTCACGTTGTGAAGATTCGTCTCTGAGTCAAAAATTGATTCTTCCTTTTTTCCGTCTTTTTTTTTAAACAAATTAAACAGATTTCCATCCATAAAAGAAAGTTTAGCCACAAAATTCCCCCTTTCCAATAATGGTATTATTGTAGTGTTAAATAAATAAACTGTAAAAAAGGTTATATGGTCAATGAAATTTTGAAGCCTGCCTATCTTATCAGGGCCATTTTACGAATCTGTGTATTATTTTTTTGGTTTGATTCAAATAGTCTATGAAATTCTATCCGATAAATGTATATCCCAGAAGGGATTTTTATTCCAAAATTATTTTCACCATTCCATGATATACTATGAGTTCCCTTCTTTTTTATTTCATTAACAAGGGTCTTAACTTCTTGACCCCTCAAATTGAACACTTTCAATATAACTTTGCCATCCTTACAAAGTTGATAAGTTATTGAAGTTGTTGGATTAAATGGATTGGGATAATTCTGAAGCAGGTTGAAATCCAAGTGAACAACTGGTTCAACTTTTTCAGGCACGTTAGTAGCCAGTTTAACTATCAATTCAGTTAATACCGAGAAGCCATTCGCCTGATACACGCAGGGATCACTTGGCCGATAACTAACACTGACTGGATATTCCATATTAACCTTCTTCTTCCACACGCGGAAACGCAACGTATCTCCGGTCTGAAATCCATCGAGACTATCAGTCTGACTATCATCACCCCATACTGTAATGGCTGTATTTACACCTTCCCAAACGACAGCACCACAACATAAATCAGTTGTCGTGAATATACCGATTTCGTCCCCTTCCTCCAATGGTATACCATTCGAATACTTTGGTTCGATATCAGTGGTAACCACTACGGTAGCATTCTCACCAGTATAGGCGGTGAATTGGAAATATTCGGTGTATGTTTTCTTGAGTTTGTTTTGTTTTGTTTTACCATCAGGCCTATCTTCTGTCAGAAGACCACTACCAGACGGATAAATCAACGTTCCAGCCGTATCCAAATAGACCTGATACCCCTGACCCGGCTGTGTCTCACCAATCTGATTAATACTATACGCTGGAATATAAGTCTGACCTGCTCCATCTTTCGCAATGACCAATTGACTGGAAATGCTGGCGAAGGCATTGGTTGCATCCAAGGGTAAATCAGGCAAGTAACTGATCATGCTCCAACCAGCCATCAATTCAATTGGTGTGCCCGGATCAACTGCTTGTCCAGTAACATCCATAGAGGTTACCGCTTCCAAATATGCCTGGTAGCCTTCTTTGAAATTGATATCTCCAATCGTATTAATACTATACTGAGGGATATACGTATTTCCAGCACCATTTTTTACGATCACTAACTTATCAACTATCGGACTCATCACTGTCTCCATATTGGGATTGGATGGATTTACATTGATAGAGAATATATTCCAACCTTTAGTGATATTCAGCATGATAGTCTTGGCTTCGTATACATTAAATTTGTTAAGAATCATAAAGGCATTTAGCGAATAGAATCCTGTGCCTTCCGAGTAGCCAACCTCTACTGAGGTCCATTCTTTTTGTTCATTTGTTTGGTAAACGCGATAGTTGAGAATTTCTCCAGCAAGAAAGCCATCGATTTCAGGTGTTTGATCATTATCGCCCCAAACAGTAATAGCCATATTTTGTCCTTGCCAGCATGACCAGCCACAACAGAGTCCAGCCGGTGTGAACACACCTACATAATCACCACTCACAAGTGGCGTATCATTAATATTGGGATTGGCACTCACAGGTATAACTACAGTAGCATTATTGTTTGTGTTAGCAGTAAAATTCCAATGATCTGGCAAATGATCTTCTCTTTTCGTAAAGCTGATCATTCTTGAGTAAATACGTGCATCAGTAAAATTGTCATCCTGTTCACCAGTATGGCTGGTAACTCTCATAACATTTCCATAATTTTCAGTAATCCAATTATAATTAATAACTCGAGCATGTTTGGTGGTAATGGACATGTCATTAAACGTGACTTCTTCATTCATGGTAACATAGCTCTTCATTCTTAAACAGTCAAATTCACCTAAAGGAATGACAATTTTACCCCAGGCATCTATTACTGAATAAGCACTGTCATTTACAGTTAATTTTAATTGTCCTGATACACCCATAATAGTTGTATCTTTAACAATTGTAAAAACCGATTTTGTAGTCCAGGCATCACCAAATTGCGTTGGTACGAAATTTAAAATAGCATTAGGTGGTTCAAAATGTGCTGAACCTGAAATAAATGAAGATCTAAATCCAGTCCCTAATAAATAGACCACTGTATCAGTGATCTGTTGATAGAAATAGACATCCCCTTTAATTTGTGGAAAAACATCACTGTATATTAGATCTAAAAGACCATCCTCATATTTAATTACAAAATCCGATTCCGGAAAATCAGAACGATAAGGAGTTGAATCTAATGATACTACAGTATGCTTAATTTCAATGCCATCGATTGATTGTGTAAAGTTCCATCTCTGATCTTCGCCCGGGGAGCCAACATCAATAATTACATTTTTAGTAGTATCATTTAATGTTGTCCAAGTTGTACCTATTGTAGAAGGAAGTTCGTCCTTTGTAATTACTATTATGTTTTGAGCAAAGATAGTGTTGTAAATCATCATACTCAATGTAATTATTGTAGTACTAACAACTGTTAATGTTAATGTGCCTTTCACTTTTACCTCCTTAAGAAGTGATAAATTTAACTTTCAACTAATTATTTTACATAAGAAGTTTAACCAACTTTTCTGAGTCATCCCCTGGCAAACTAATAAAAGACCTTGATCCCAAAATTGGGTAAACGAGGCAACAATGTTCTGGGTTCTTTTAAAATACGACCATGCTGGTCAATTCGATAACGGCGGTAATAAAGAACGTTCTTGCTATTAAATAAATTTATAACTTCTACATATATACTTAACCGAGTCCGATTAAAATTAAAATCACGTGCAATACGTAAGTCCATTCTTTTATAACAAGGTAAGTATTCTGAATGTTTGGCACCCTCAGTTAATCTATATCTATTGGAGTCAGAAATTATAGGAGTGTAAGGAAAGCCACTTCCATATAGAAATTTTCCATGAAGCCGCCATCTGGAAGTGATATTCCACTGAACAATCATTGCCAGACTGTGTCTTTGATCGGTGGCCCGAGGATAAAAACCTCGATAATCGTTTTTTTCATCCTCCCTGGCAATTAAAAAACCATAACTAAGCCATCCAGAAATTTTGCTAAGATTATATTTCAATTGCAAATCAATCCCTTTGACAAAGCCATTCGCATCGTTTTCTCTGGTAGAAAATTTTCGTCCACTTTGCCAGTAATAAGAAATTAAGGCCTGATAATCTTTATAATAAATGTCTATTTTCCATTCAAACAAATCGCCTAGCTTTCTTTGATATCCAAAAATATAATGGATTGCTCTTTGGCTCTGTGTATTTTCTGAGCAGGCTCTCAGCAATTTGAATTCATCAAGTCCAGGAGATTGATAATAATACCCCCAGGCTAATTTAAATATCGAACCGTCACTAGAGGTATATGTAGATGATAGCCGAGGAGAAAAAGTTAGATCTTTATTGAAATCAAAATAATCGATTCGCAGCCCCATATTTAGAAATAGACCATCACCAACTTGCCAACTGTCTTGAAGATAACCTGCCATTTTGTATGTCGATATCTTCAGATCAGTCTGATCACTGGTATCCTCAACGTAGACTGTGTCGATTCTTGTTGTATCTGAGTTGTTAACCACACCACCATAAGTAATACGTTCTAAAAATTCATCATTATTATTTAAATAGCGTATATTCTGTAGGGAAAGGCCCATTTCTAACTCATGATAGTGGTTTAATTTAAACGTCAGATCATGTTTAAATTCCAGGGTCCGAGTTCGTCGATAATTATTCCATTTCCCATTATGTCCATATTTGGTGAAGCCTAAGTATTTATTGCTATAATTATAATATTTATTGGTTATCTCATAATTTGAAATCGAGTTATAATCTTCTAATTCATCATAGTAAGATAACAATGTTTCTGAAAATAGATTGTTAGTGACTTGATCCAATGATCTTATAGCTACCAGCGAATTGCAATAATAGGCATCTATAAAAGAATAGTCATAAGTGTTCATTTTTGTATATGAAGTTAGATCTATTTTGGAAACCTCACTATACCATGGGATATCTTCTTTGTAAACATCGCCCGAATTCAGAAATAAAAATGCTACTTGATTTTTTTTACCTAATTTATAGTTAATCTTTCCTTGAAGGTCATAAAATTTAGGAAGTTGTTGTGATATATAAAATTTAGGAGCTATTTTATATTGCTCTATTATTTGTTCAGCCAATTCAAAATAGCTCTTGTTAAATCCAACTATCCAGGATCCTTCTCGACCAAGGAGGGGACCTTCCACCAAAGTACTTAACTTCACCGCACCGATTTCTATTTTACTTCGAAACCCTTCATGATTCCCGCTGCGATATTTAATGTCTAAGACCGAGGACATTTTATCTCCAAACCTGGCAGGGAATCCACCAGTGAACAAATTTACCTCTTCCATGAGGTCCATATTTAAGATGCTGATGCTGGTATAGGGAAAATCTTTCATGTGAAACGGCTCATAGATCTTGATCCCGTCAAACTGAACTAAATTTTCATAACAGCTTCCGCCCCGCACATTGAATTCGCTGCTTTTGCCATTATTGGAGGCAATTCCAGGTAAAGTTTTCAAAGCTCGATTGACATCGTTAAGAGTAAAGGGCATCTCTTTAATTTTTTTGGTTTTAAAAGCTAAACTACTAACACTTGCATTCTGTCTCTGACGCATAGTTTTGGAAGCCATGATGGTCACACCAGGCATAGATAGTGCTATTGACGAGAGATATAAATCAAAACTGATATCCTGATTGTCTGTTAGATCAACTATTTGAGTAAAAGTTTTATATCCCATCCTGGTTACAACTAATTCATATTTATCTGCCGGAAGGTGTAATTCATAATATCCCTTATCATCTGCCATATCACCCAGATTAGTACCCTGGACAAAAACATTGGTAAAAGGGAGAGCTTCACCAGCCTCCTTATCAAAAATATAACCTGTAATTTTGACTTTATTTTGAGCCCAACTATTGCAGAATATTGTGACTAAAACAATCACTAATGTCACCCAATTTTTCAATCGCTTCTTCATATCAAAAAAACCATTTAGACTTCATTTTTAAACCATCTCTTCTTTTTTCTTTTACTACCTTGATCGTAATAGTAATAATAAGAAGAATAATCTCCGCGTGCATCTACGTTATTCAAAACGACTCCGAGCACATTACCGTTAACTTTTTCTAACAATCTCTTAGCTCTCAAGATTTCGTCCTGGTTGTTTCTTCCTGATTTAATAACGAAAATTATCCCGTCAGTTGCTGATGCCAGGACAGCTGCATCTGTAACAGCGATCACTGGTGGTAAATCAAGGAGAATCATGTCATACCTATTTTTAAACATGGTAACAAGAGCTTTCATAGTTTTTGAAGCTAATATTTCAGAAGGATTGGGGGGAATAATTCCACAACTAATAAAATATAAATTGTTTATGTTAGTTGATTGGATTGATTGTTTAATTAAGGTCTCGAAATCATTATTACGTCTAATAGTATTTATAATATCCTGCTGTTCCAGTGACATTACTTCTAAATCAGAATGATCGGATGAATAGTTAGCTTGCATTGGAGTCTGATTTGTTTCATTGGTTAATGTTTCAGTTGAAAATAGTATATCCATAAGCCCAGGTTGCATCTTCTTTTTAAAAAGATCATGTAAACTTGGTCTCCTTAAATCTGCATCAATTAACAGAGTTTTTAAATCCATTTGTGCAATAGATATGCCCAGGTTGGCTGCCACCAGTGACTTTCCTTCCCCTGGATTAGCACTGGTAACCAAAATAGTCTTTACTGGCGATTCTAGCCCGGCAAACTGGATGTTCGTCCTCAAAGTACGAAAGGCTTCCGCAGCAGGAGATTTGGGCTTAAGTCCTGCAATCAATCTTGAAGTAGAAGCAGTTACTTTCCCATTCCTGGAATTCTTAATACCTTCATTTTTAAAAAGGTTATTATTACTTCTGATCCTAGGAATCGATCCTATAACCGTTAAACCCGTATATTTTTCAACTTCCTCAATTGTTTTTATGCTCCTATCAAGCGATTCAAGGAATAAAGCCAGTCCTACTCCCAATGAACAACCTACAATTAATCCGATTATAAGATTCAATAATTTTCTTGGTCTAATAGGTCTATAAGGAATTCGCGCAGGATCTATTATTCGAATATTTCCTATTTTCTCAGCTTCCGTAATTTTTGCTTCTTCACGCTTTTGCAAAAGCATGGTATAAATATTATCTGCAACAGCTTTATCTCTCATTAAACGCCCAAGTTCTAATTCCTTTTCTGGGACTGATTTTAAAGAACTTTTATAACTGTTAAGAACGCCTAATAATGCTTTTTCTTGCGCCTTATAAGTATGAATCTCTACTTCTAAACTAGCAAGTTCTGTTAAATTTTTTTGTATCTGTGATAATGGGTCTATTGTATTTTCTCCCTGGGCAATTTTCAGAGTTTCCTCTCTAAGATTTTTCTTGGTTTCTTCTATCTGAGATTTAAGTTTTTTCATCTGGGGATGGTTGTCATCATAATCCTGTACTTTTAATGTTGTATATTGAACTTCAAGATCTACCAAATTTTGTTTGAGTCTTTGTGCCCAGGGACTTGTTGTTGTAGTAATAGAGGGAATCAATTCTTTACGCTCTTGAGAAAGTTTCTTTTGAATAAAATCCCATCGCTTTTTTGCTGCATTATGTTCAGTTTTCACTCTATTATATTCTACTTCAGCTGCAGTAACTCGCCCTAAAATTTCTGATGACTCTTTATCAAGAGAAGTAACTTTATTTTTTTCTTTATAATCTCTTAAATCCTGTTCTGCCTGTTCAACTTTTTGTTTAAAATAGCTTAATTGATCTTCTATTGTTTTTCGAACATTGTGAATTTCACTTAATCTAGCTTCTAAATTTCTCTGTTTTAAGACTTCAGCAACTGTATTAGCAATAATGGATGTAATTTTTGCATTATTTGCTCGTGCCTTAATCTTTACTACATCAGAATTAGGTATTGGTTCTGCTAAAATACTTCCTCGAATAATAGATGTAAGAAATTTTTCTTTATATAAATCAGAAAGCGTCGGCTCTGGTAGAAGAGTTTTCGTAACGACATCAGGAAGAGCTTTGGCCACCTCATTAGCTAAAGACCAAGTTTTTAAATCCTGTATCAAATTCATAATAAAAGTATTTCCAAGTCTTGTTTGTGCAATACCAACATTAGGAATAGCTCCCCTTGTTTCTTCACAAACAATCATAGTTGTCGCTTCGTAAACCGGTAATGAGACTTGATTGAAATATATTATAGGCGAAAGGACACCGATAATACAACTTAGAATAAGCCATTTTTTTCTGAATAATATCTGGAAAAAACGGTTTAAATCATTTTGTTCTTGTTGAATTGATTGCATTATTATTTTTCTCTATATTATTTACTTTATTCTATAAATCTATGCGACTATAAAAATACATTAACTGGACTACAATAGCTATTTGTGACACAACTCTTACTAAGGTTTGCCATCTAGACCAAAGATTTTTCTTAATTTTTATCACATCACCTGGTTTCAAAATAGGTAAAGATTCAGATTGATCCCTTTCTAAATATTTTTTTAAATTTATTTTAATTATTTTTTTGTCTACTAATTTTATAATATTTTCATCTTTTTTAACTTCTTTATTTTCCACCTGTTGTGTTTTAGAAACAATAGATTCCCTTGTAAGTTTAACATTACTCAGCTTGGAAAATTCAGTAGGTCCACCAGCTAAAGATATTAATTCTAAAACATTGGTACCATCTGGAACCAAATATTGACCAGGTCGATTTACTTCTCCCCAAATATGCACTACAATTTGTAATTTCTGTCCCGGAGTTAAAATATATTGATCCTTTTTACTCATTTCTTGTTGGGCAAAACAGGAAGCAAAAAAGAGAATGAAATAAAAAAATGAAGAACAGCCCCCTAACCAGGTTAACCTTTTTAATGACATTAATTATTTCCTAACGATTGAAAATTAATGATAATAAACTACAGGGAAAATAATCCTCGTTATTTTGAAAATAGCCTGGTAGCGTGCTAATGCTAAAAATAATTGAAATTTTAGAAAGTTATTTGACAATCTTTATTATTTCCAGGCTAAGATTTAGCACCTCTTGGTAAAAACTGACATCTAATGAGCTAGTTAATAAATATATCAGATCTTTACAATAAACATGGTAAATTATTATTCATCATTATCCTGTCATATACTTTCTAGAATCATTATTTGCAGAAAAAAATAATTTAATAAGCATAAGAGGCAAATTGCGCGTATAAAACTTCTTGCTTAATGCCTTAAAGCTAACAGTTAGAAGGTCATCAACTAGTCAACCAGTGCCAGGTCAACTTAATTTATCTTAAATATTGGAAATTTGAAACGCATACAACACGAAGTGTTTTACATTTCAAAATCTTTTCCACTCGCTTCAATCATCAATTCTCTCAATTCCAATCTCGCTTGCACAACTTTCACCACTGTTTCTTTATTCGATGTTCAACAAATATCAACAAGAACTTTGCCTTCGAATAAAGTGAAAACAGTATTTGCAGCAATCATTGGCAAATTACTATTGAACAATTTGAGCTTGTGCTGATTCCAGTTCATCATGATTTCAGGACTGATCGCCACGACAAATGGTTTGTCCTTCACCCAGAGCTATAGTCGAATTTTCAACTTACATTTCGATTGCGGGCATCCCGTCAAAACGATTAATGAAAGGTTTACAACTTTAGGCTGACCATCTACGGAAACACAGATGAATTGGTTTTCCTTTTCAATTCCATCCTCAAGATCGAGTCGGAAGAGGTCTTTTGAGCTGGATACTTTGACCTGATTGAGCGCAAATCAGGCAAGGATTTGAATGCATTTGCAAGACAGAATTCCTTCAACCTTTTTATCAAAATTGCATTTCTTATCTGCTTCAACATCTCGAGTTAGCATCAATACATGACCATTTGTGGTACAGGTGGTCAGTTTAGCATTCTGTCTTGCTAATACTCCCATTAATGGGAGGCACATTTCATCAGCGCTACCATAGGGTAACTGGTGAAAAAGCTTCTGAATCACTGGATTGGTCCAGACATCAATATTTTTAAATCTGTTGGTTAGCAATTCAGGATAATCTTGATCATATCTAACTGGAAGGATCACACATCGACTGTGGTAGTCAATCTTGACTTATGGCTGTTTAAAAGAGTTTTGTCGTTTTGTGAAAGAACGCATTATCTTTCAACATTGGTTCATTCCAGCATCGGCGCGGGGCGATATAAAAAGCGCAAGAGAAATTTTATCTTTCCGAGGCTTATATTTGACAGCCGAGAATTTATTTTGGGAGGGCGCAGATTATCAGTGTGTTTGATATCATTAAGTGAAATTTAATGAAGTTGCCCGAATTCCATCCGTTACGACCTTAATACCATCCGATGAGTATTTAATCTTTGCTTGATTGGCTATTTTTGCAGGTTTACCAATGCTTGGGTGTTGCATTTTGGTGATTTCATTTTTTTCTTTACGTAGTTTTAAAGGTTCCCAAATATCTACCTCAACATCATTTTTTTGCGGTGTACCTGGTGTACTTCTTGCTTTTTTAACATAATATTCCAATAAGCTTATTAAACGATGAACAACTTCAGGGTATTTAGCATGCAAATTTTCCTGTTCTTCTACGTTTCTACTCAAATCATATAATTGAACCAACGGTAGTCCAAGAGCCATGGCTTTTTCTGGAACAGGGTAGCTTCACGCCCCGGAACCAGGGCAAAGTTCTAATTTCCATTTTGTAAAATATTTTGATCATATAGAATTTTCCAGTTCAGTTGTGCATTTGTTATTTTTTCCGTCTCTATTTTGTCATTTACAATACAAATTCTCGGATTAATTTGATCCCCTGCATAAAAGCTTCGTCCAAACAGTTCGGTACTGATTAAAACAGGTTGAAAAGCATTTTTTACTGCATTCACAACCGGATAAGATTCGATTTTCTCTGCATTGAAAACATTGCGAAACAAACACAAATTCGCAAAAAGAAGTAGTCCAGCAGATTCAGGACTGGTGCGGCGAATGACTTCTGCTAATTCTCTTGTTAAAAATGCGTGTCGTTGTAGAAAATATTTTGGGTCTCTATCTTCATAAGCCCAGTCGCCAACCAAAGCCTGGGGAACATAATATCCAAATAAATATTTCCGAGTTGGATGACCAGTATCATAGTTGGGATAACCGGTAGAAGTTTTCTGGCTAAAGAAAGAGCGATCAGGATTAGCTCCAGATAACCAATAAATTCGCTTTGCCCATTCTCCATTAACAAATTGAAAAAAATCATGATTGTACTAACCAGTGGTAGTTTTTTCATAATCGAATGTATAATTTGAACATGTTGATATTCCTTTTACCGGTAATTATCCGAAACTCCGCTACCACAATGAGAGAAATTAGTGTCCTGAAAATGAAGCCAATTGCGAACCGGATTCCAAAAATTTGGAAATTCTAAAATATGCTAGCTTTGGTCACAGTGTAACAATTTGAATTCTGAAAAACTTCATAATCAGGTTTAAAAAGCCAATCTCCGTTTAAAGAAATTTCCGATCGAGGTTCATCAATTTTGGAAATCTTATACGGCTTATATTTTGTTCTTTGAGCAAGCCTTATTTTTTCTTTCTGTTCAGGACTCAAATTCCCCATTCTTTTTGTGGAATTTTCTCAAGAATTTTAATTCGTTTTTCATCTAATTAATTTATTGTTAAATCTTTAAATTCCTTTTCAATCCATCCACCGCCGAGTATAACTTCACCAAATCGCAAATGATTTTCATCTAAAACTGCTATTCTTGGTTCTCTCACATCATTCCAAAAAATTATAATTACCTTCCTCAACAGCAATCCGAATAATATACCACACACCAGTTTCTGGATGAAAATCAAGTATTTCCAGCGCAAGCATTTTATTTTGACCATGAAAAGACAAAATAAAAGTTGTAGCGATTAAGAAAAGTATATGAATGTATGTTGTATTCATTTTTTAAGTCTTGGTCTATTAAATCATCTCAATAACTGCGAAAAACGCTAGACATCGAGAAGATACGTAATCATTGGGCGTTTTTTCATTCTATCCGTTGTTAACTTTTAATTACTCTCAATGACCTGACCATCTTCACGATAAAGTTCAATTGGACTCTTGATAATTATAGCAAAACAGGAAGTTGTTCATCTAGGACTTTTTCAGGTACATCGATATAGATCAAACCGGGAACGGCGCTCCAGCATTGGTTCATCATTATTTTCCAGGAAATTTTGGTACCATTTCCAACCACCCAAATTCTATTCACTGGATTTTTTATTCCTTTCAAAACTATGGAATCATTTGGTTTGTAGGTCAAACAAGGGTAGAGAATTTGTTTATCTTTTGAGAGCGCACTGGGACCATAAAAGTAATCTTTTGGAATTCCAGCTTGTGTGCCGTAAACACCTGCTTTATGCTTTTGAGACCAGCGCCCTAATTCATTGAATATTTTTACTTATTCTTCTGGAATCGTGCCATCTGCCTTGGGACCGATATCAAGTGAAAGATTTCCCCCCATACTAATACAATCTACAAAAATTCGGATGATTTGGTTTTGTGTTTTGTAGTTATGGTCGTTGTGTTGATATCCCCGGGAATTATTATTAAATCTCTTTTTGCAGGTGTCTTTTTTACAATCCTCAAATCAAAACGGATTTGAAATCTTCGAAACTCAGCCCGTTTTCTATTCCATAACTTTCAAAAATCCTCTTAATCTCAAATCTTTTGATGAACTTCCAATCATTATTTTAAAATCACCAGGCTCAACGACTTGCTCCAATTTTTCGTTCAACATCGATAAATGCTCAGATCTAAGTTCCAAAACGACCTCTTTTGTTTCTCTTGATTTTATATTAATTCTTTTGAAGCCCTTTAATTCCATTACGGGGCATGTAACGCTGGCGACTAAATCCCTAATGTAAAGCTGAACTACTTCTTCGCCTGACCGATCACCTGTATTTTTGATTCTGAATTTCACTTTTGCTTTTCCATTAGCATTAATTTTATTGGGAATAATTTCCAAATCGCTGTATTCAAATCTTGTGTAGCTTAAACCATGACCAAAAGGGAACAATGGTTTTCCTGACATATCTAAATAATCATCTACTCTGCCAGTAGGTTTATGGTTGTAATACAGTGGAAGTTGAGCGACAGATTGTGGAAATGTAATCGGTAACTTCCCTCCCGGATTATAGTCTCCAAAAAGTACATCCGCAACTGCGCTTCCGCCCACTTCACCCGGATACCAGGCTTCAATAATCGCTGGAACTTCATCAATCCAATTTGACATGGTTATCGCACTACCGCCAATAAGAACAACAACCAGAGGCCCAGTAGTCGCTGTCTTTTGGATCATTTCTTCTTGACGTCCTGGGAGATTTAAATTTGCTCGATCTTGAAATTCTCCTTCGTTTATTCCAGCAACGACAATAACGACATCACTCCTTTTTGCAAATTCTACAGCTTCATCAATTTTTTTTGTTAGATCTGGAACATTCACATTCCATACAAGCCGAATTGTTGAATTTGCAAAATTCTCATAAAATTCAAGACGAATATCGTATTCTTTATTTTTAATATTTTTATTTAACGGCAAAATATTGTTTTCATTCTTTAATAATACAATAGATTTTCGAGCTGCTTCTAAAGCTAACTTAAGATGATTTTCGTGACCGTTCCATTTTTCTGCTTCGTTTGGATCAACCTAACGGATTTTCTTCTAATCGATTACTTTTTGGACAATTTTTCCACTTTCTTTTTCTTTCAGAATAAGTTTCATTTTTCCATCTGGCATTTGTTCTTTTTTAACAAGTAAATATTTTTCATCAATTTCGACTGTAGAAATTTCGGTCGCTGTACTGCTTTCCCTGCCATGCCACTCTTCTATTACGACTGGTTCCCATTTTTTTGATTTAGCGGAACGGTAGCAAGCATCAAGAATGGTATTGACAATATATCCATCGTAAAAAGTCTCCATCGGCTCTTTACCGCCATCCAGGGCATTAAACATGTCAACAAACATATTCGTGTAACCTAACTCATGGACTTCATCTCCCACTGGAAAGAGCCAACCTTTTTCACTATCAGCTTTTTCTGCTACATATCCACCCAGGCCAACGGCTGTAAACATCTCAAAGCCAGTTCGCAAGAAATGATCGATCCAGATCGTACCTTCCGTGCCAGAGATTTCATCACGTAAATCCATACCACCACGGAACGCCCAGCTTACCTCAAATTGCCCCATAGCACCGTTTTCAAAACGTATCAAGCCAATACCATGATCCTCGGCTTCAATGGGGTGAACCAGTGTATCAGCCCAGCATAGAACTTCTACAGGTTTGATTTCTTTTCCAATAAAATTCCTGATAATTTCGATACAATGACACCCCATATCAACAATGGCACCGCCACCTGCTTGTTCAATATTCCAAAACCAATCACTATGTGGACCGGCATGGGTTTCTCGAGAACGAACCCAGAGCACTTTGCCCAGTGCTCCATTTTTCACAGATTTAAGGGACTTTAAGGTCTTGGGTGGATATACTAAGTCTTCGAGATATCCATTATAAACTCCAGCATTGTTTATCGCATCAAGCATCTCCTTTGCTTCAGCAGCGTTTCGTGCTAATGGTTTGGTACACAGAATCGCTTTACGAGCCTCAGCAGCCATCAATACTGCTTGCTTATGTAAATGATTAGGAAGCCCAATTACGATGACATCTGTTTCCAGGTCATTGATGGCTTGATTCATATCTGAAGTCCATTTAGGAATGCCCCATTCCAGTGCGAATTGTTTGGCTTTATCACTATTTTTTGAATAAACTGTATGCACACGATCAAGACCGCGCTGCTGATGAAGCGTCATAGTGTAAAACATCCCGATCAAACCAGTGCCTAACATGGTAATCTTGTGTTCATTTTGCATGTTTCTTTTCCTTATTTTGTTTAAATTTAATTATTTTTATGCTTTTGGTTTATCGAAATCTCAAAAGTCATCTAAATTTTGTATATAATTTTTTAATAAGTTGGTCAATTCAGTACGAAGAGAATTATATGTTTCGTCTTCTGCCAGATTTTTCATTTTCCAGGGATCTTCACTTAAATGGAATAGTAGGGAATACATTATGCAAATAACAAAGGATTTCGGTTTGCATATTTTTCGAAACTCCAGGACCGCAAAATATCAATGGAACTCGTACGCTGTGTTCATATAAATTTTGCTTACCTAACAGACTAATTACAAAAAAATGAAAATCACTCATTATTCCAAACAAACTCTCCAGCTTCTACACTCCAGTCCAGACCAAAAAAACCAGCTGCTTTCACACCCTTTTCCTGATTGGTGAGCATGTCGGGTGAAAAAATAATGTAATCCGGATAAGCATAGCCCGGGCTCAGATAAGGTCTTCGATCAGTTAATTTCATCCCCACAATGCCGGTTCCTGAGACTACCCCGACCGAAGCAATATCGCTCCCGGGTCTGGGGCGAATGAAAAAGCAGCCCAGGTTATTGCCTTTCACAGCTTTTCCACCGACCGTAATTTTTCCCCGTGTGACCTGAACAGGACTATCCCCGAGAAGTGCCTTCCATGCCCCGTTGGTTTGGGCGTTGCCGTATAGAATCACATTTCGGTCGGGCTTCAATTTTGGATCAAACTCCTTGTCTGAAATCACATCAATTGATCCATTCCCTTGATACCAGAAATGCTCTGCATCGTATCTCGCTTTTGCATAAGCCCAATCATTCTCCGGCTCGGTGCCCTGGGTTCCGTAAACAAACATAACCCGATTATTAAACGCATCTTTAAATGTCCCATAGCGATGCGGACCTTTCATCGAGGGGGAAGGCTTCGGAGTCACCGCCCATTGATTGTCTTTCTTCTCGATCCAGATTCGGTCAGAATCATGGGGCCAGGCCACGTTCTCCAGTCTCTGTCCATCAATATCCAGATGAAGTGGAGCATCACCCCTGAGTATGGACAAATCAAAAGACAACCGTGCGAGATTTTCTGTCGTGCCAACAAATCTTCTTTTTCCGGGATCAAAACGGATGTTCACACGGCTCAGTTTTAATTGTTCAATTTGCGCTTCAACTGTTAACCAACTATTTTGTGAAGATATGCCAGGATTGCCAGTGATAAACTCAATTTGTCGGATTCTTTCTTTTTCTGGACGGGCATGTCGCGCAAAAAAATCAAACATAGGAGCCCAGTCCACACAATCGGCTCCCGGCTCATCGGAAATATCCCACCAGTGACCCTGACCGGACTGTTCATCATAGATAAAATCCTTGTGAAATTTGTTTAAATGTTCCGCCATTTGCCGTGATTGATCGGCTCTTACATTGTTGTCATCGGCGCCGTGCAGGATATAAACGCCCAGTTGCTTGTAATTTTCCGCCATACCATAAGTATTGCTGGGCGATGTCGGACGCATAAGCATTTTTTGAATAGGTGTTTGTTCTTCAATCTTTTCCCTAACTCGATACGACCAAAAACTCAGCCAGCCAGCGCTTGGTCCAATGGCTGCAAACCGATCTGGAAAGGTTCCACCCAAGTGCCAGGCGCCATGTCCACCCATGGAATGCCCGGTGAGGTAAATACGATTCGGATCAATATTCATCTCTCGTTGACAAATATCCAAAACTTCTAATGCATCAGATCTACCCCAATCTTCCCAGTTAAATCCATAAGGTCGGCGATTGGTAGGTGCGACTATATAAGCCCAGGTTTTTGCGTAATAAGAATTTGCCTGATTCAATGCTAAAACCCCGGCGCCGTGAACGGATAGCACCAGCGCTTTGGGTTTTTCGGGATCCTGGCCTTGAGCTGGATTGACAGCATAATACTGAATGCTGCCATCGATGTTGCTAATAAAGGTGCGTTGGTGCGTTTCGTTGGGATTCTTCTTCTGCAATAGAATTGTTGTAGAATCCACAACTTTCTTATCGCCGTCCAGTAATTGTAAATTGACCTTAACTGCGCCAGTTTCAACCTGCGCGTCTCCCTGTAATCGAAAGCCGACCTTCCTCACTGTCACCGGCTGAACAATAGGCACATCAGTCTGGATAGATGAATTATTCATTATTTGTGATACAATCTTAAATGATTTTAAAGGTTCTTGGCTGGTATTGATGACAACCACCGATCCCCAGGTGTCGATTACCTCCCCGACCAATAGATCCGGCAGGGTGATGTCTTTGACATTGAACAACGCGCCGGCATCCGTTTTTCTCAGTTTGACTTTCAAGCGACCGGTTCGCGTATTGAAGAACATTAAATCATTCTTGCCCTTTTTCAGCCGAACAGGCAGAATAGAATAATTGAAATTCGGCTCCCAAGACTCCCACTCTTCTTTATAACCATATCGATTCCCGGCACGCGGTAAACCATTCACATACACAAAATCATTCCCGTTTCCCTCCAGGAGTATGATTTGGTCCTGATCAGAGTTTACCGAAAAATAAACGTAACTGCCGCGAATCGAACGATTGTTAATCCAGGCATCTTCATTTGCGAAAACTGGCTGCCACTCGGCTGTTTTATCGCCAACTTTAACCTTATCACCAGCTTTAGGTGCTTTCCATGTTCCTATAACAATCGATTTTTCTATTGGATCGATAGGCAAAGTGGACCTTCTAAACTCTGGTAATTGAAGCGTTAAACCTTTTGTTAAAGTCATTTCGTCACTATTTTCTTGAGCAGCAAGATTACCCAGTAAAAGCTGAAACATAAATAAGAATAAAATCAGGGTATTAATTCGATTAATTATTTTCATTCTAAAATCTCCCTTTTATACTAATCCAACTTAAAACTATTTTAAGATATATTTTTTCTATTGTTCTTTAATAACAAAACCATCATCCGCATCATCCCGTTTCATCACCGAAAGTTTTTTAAACATTGACTTCATGTCAACTATTCCCCCTACAATAAACCAAATGACGACAGCGGCAGAAACAAGCGCATAAATAATCACATAATATTTCCAGTATGATAGCCAGGTTGAATCTTGCACGTCATGACTCAAATTATAAATCGTGCCCACAATAAAGATAAGTGTCCAGATAAAGATCCAGGCATAAGATAGAATGTAAATAAATTTATCCCCTTTGGTAAATTCTTTCCCCATTCCCAGGACTTTCCATCCTTTTGCCGGAACCTCGTCAATAACTTTCATTTCTCCTTCAATGGCATATTTGCCCCGATGGAGCAGTTTATCCATATTAAAATCGTTCTTTCTATCAAGCAAAGAAACAAGTACATAGACAAACGAAGCCCCAACCATTGAAAGCAACCAGAACCATTGGCCATTAATTGGGAAATCCTCGTATACCGAAGTAAGAATTGTGCCGATAATAGCTACAGAAGATCCGCTAATCATAGCACTCCAGGCGGCTGCCGTTGTTCCTCGTTTCCAATATAAACCACCAATAATAACAGAACCTGCGCCGCCGACAAAGATGGCTCCCGTTACAGCAAAAAACAGATAAATATTTTGTGACTGTTTGAAAAATAGACTAAAAAAGAAGATAAACACAGCCACACCAATAATCGAGTAGCGCAGTATCCTAATATGCTGTTCGGGAGGGAATGATTTTTTGCGGAATGGCATAATCACATCCTGAATGAAAATACTTCCCCAGGAGTGAAGGTATGTATCGTGAGTGCTGATAAACGCTGCTAACATGACAGCTGCAAAAGCACCTAACAAGCCGGTTGGCAGAAGGAATCGTAAAACGAGAGGAACACGTACCTGACTTTTTATTTCACTGGACTCGATGGTTCCTAAAATCTGATTCACCTTTCCAGCTATCGGAGCAAAATCAGCATGATTCAACACTGTTATGGCAACCACAGGAATAAAAACCAAAAACAAATTTCTGGGATAATTCCGCCAGTTGCCCAGCACTTGCGCCATTTTAGCTTCGTGCGCGCTTTTGGCTGACGAATTGTACGCTTGATGACCCTGCCAAGACATGAAATTATAAACAAAACCGATCACACCAATGATAAAATACCAGAAATTAAAATCCGGTACCGATCTGGTCTCAAAAGGATTCAACAAGGAAGCATCTGGCGCTTGCTGTGCGCTTAAGAGAGCTTCAAAAATTTGTGACCAATTAAGCGTGAAGAAAAAGAAAAGAATTAAAATAACAAAAATCACATTTGTAAAAACCCCTTGAATGAAATCAGCAACGATGACAGCTATTTGTCCCCCGGCAAACACAAAAAACAGGGCAATACTGAGCAGAAAAAGCATCATCACCACATAAGTGGAAACTTCGATGCCAAAAAGGGGAAAACTTTCAGGAAGTCCAGTAAAATAGATAAAAAAACGAGCGCCAACTGCTGGAAAAATCCCAAAATTAATAATACCGGAAACCCAGGCAAGAATTCCAGAAAAAACTCGAAAATTTCGGCTGTAGCGCATCTCAAAAAATTGCGCCATTGTTAGAGCGCGCGTTTGCCTGAAACGATAAACAATCCAGCCGGAAACTGTAACAATAAGAATTGCCATAGCCATTGTCAGTTCCCACCATTTCATACAAAAACCGGATTTGTAAAATAGTTGAAATTCACCCACTACGCTTATAGCACCCAGCATCGCCATTCCCATTGCCACACTGATGATATATCTTCCGGCAGTTCGTCCCGCTGCCAAAAAGTCCGCGACACTCTTCATGAATTTTTTGCTAAAGACAACACCATAAACCATAAGGAAAAAAGCAACAATAACGATAGACCAATCAAATAAAGATAAACTCAATGTAAAATACCTCCGCTTTAAGATACATAAAAAAAATTATACAAGCTTGAATCCTCATAAATTTCTCCATCTTAAAATCTAATTCCAAACTTTATCGGTAAAAATGTTGTTTCTTTATCTTTTGTAAAACTTAAATTTAACCCCAGTTCAATAAATAGATTTGTATTTTTTAGTAATATTTCTATTCCCAGGCCAAATTCTGTTCCTATAACATTTTCACTCTTTCTCGAAATTATTTTATCAAATTCGGAGCATATAACAATTAATTGCTTTTCAGATACTCTATTAATACCAAGGCTGCCATAAACATAAGATATTCCTTGATTATCGGATTTATGTGGAAAGGTGAATCTAGTTTTTACGAGAAAATTGAGAATAGAGGCGCCACCACCTTCTACTGTAACAACTTCATCTGGACTTTCAAGTGTTTTTTTAAAACCTATTTGATCAAAAGTGAATTCATTGTAACAGATATTTCCATATAATGTAAAGTTTGAGAATATCTTTTTCCCAATACCTATGCCAAAATTAGCCCCTGCTCTATATGAATTTAAAAAACTTTTCGGAGCGACGGGTTTTGAGATCCCTGTATGAATAGAGAAAAGAAAGCCAGAATTATTTTTAGCTAGTAATCCAGATACAATATACATTGAAATTAGAAAGAAAAAAATTAGCTTTTTCATAATGCTTCCATTTTATCAAGGTTTTGTTATTTTATTACTTAGTGGTCACAGATTCTTCGCTTTTTTAAGTCGTTCAGAATGACTAAATAATACCATCATCACTGAAGGAAATCATCATGAATGTTTCCCTGCCACGATTTTGCACACGTAACATCAACACATATTTGTCGTTAAACTTAATTGCGCCAGGATTAAAAACAGATGTTGCGTCAACAAGATAAGGTGCAATATCAGGGATATCTTCTCTTGTGATAATGGGATTTTTTGAATAACGATACATAACAATTCCTTTCTCATTCGTTACTGGATACTTACTTTTTCGTCAGGTCCGACTAACCTTAATTCCAGTTTTACTTTCGGTTCTTTTCCTCCGATAAAGTTACAATCGAACGTAAGGGTATGTTTGCCTTTTGAAACAGTTAATACAGATGCATCCATATTTATTTCTTTTAACCTTTGCCAGTTCTTATTGAAGATTATTGCCTTTTCTTTACCGTAATATTTGATCGTTTCGCCTGCTTTCAAAGTAATCGGAATTGAAAGGTCTTTATAATTATCAATTTCCATCTTGATATCATGAACGCTTACGTCAGCTGCCGTCAGGATAAAATTGACAGGCTGTTTTACTGCAGGATTTTCAAAAGTGAAAGTAGAATATAACGGTTTACCAGGTTGCCTGACTTTTTTCTCATGTTTGAATTTATAGGAATAAACCTGGTATAAATTCCATTCGTTTTCGCTGATTACTTCTAGATAGAATTCATTATTCAGGTTCTCCATCCGCTGTTTTTGTTCATCGCTAAAAGCACCGGATAATCTTGCCTTTTCCCAATCGCCTAAAAATTTCAGGATTTCTCCAGAATGCGCATTTTCCTCCAGGGTTTTAGAGCTGGTTACGAATCCATACCCGGCATTAAAGGCTGCGGAACGCGCCAGCATCCATTCGATATCTTCTATGCTGGTTTCAGGCGACATTTTAAACCAACCCAGCATACCTGGCATCAGGTTTCTTTTAAAATATGTCTGATTTTTTAAACGATATTCCATCTGGCTTTCCCGGAATCCAGCATACCAGGGCTCGCCCCAGTTCATCCGGGTATAGATATGCCAGAAATAATGAGATGTTCTGCTTGCATCTGCAATGTAGTGCTGCCTGATTTCACTGTTTAAATTGTCAAACCATGTTTGAGTAAATAATATCTCACCGTAATTACCCATTCCGGTTGACCGATTTCCTTCCAAACCATCAAATGAGATCTGCCGCAAGCCGGTTTTGTTAAACAAGTCTGCAATGTTTTTAGATACTTCAATACTCAGTTCAGGATTGGTCAGGAAGACTTTATAAGCGTGGTCGGCAAGTTTACTAATTTTTTCACCCCTTTTGTGTGCCGAAGCAGTTGTCCCATAAGCTCCCCGCTGGCAGTCCACCAGTTT
>JABAOC010000279.1_pt9 | contig 36345 bp, 52 predicted proteins | sample 7062161 | NCBI WGS metagenome assembly JABAOC01 (sample SAMN14538625, study PRJNA623070) | marine sediment metagenome | biome: marine biome [ENVO:00000428]; feature: marine pelagic biome [ENVO:01000023]; material: deep marine sediment [ENVO:00002113] | place: India: Gulf of Khambhat ... | reverse complement strand
GAAAGCACCTACTTATTCCTTCCAGAAACTTAGTGAAGATTTAGCTAAATTAGCTTTTGTTCTTCAAAGACATTGGATCCCAGATCCAGCTAGAAAAGATCCTAAGTTTCCTGCTGACTATGGAGAACATTGGGATGTTCGATTTGACAATGGATTAGAGTTTAATCTTTTCAAGAATCCCTCACAAATAGAAATGAATGAAGAAATAAAAGCTAGGAGAAAGAACTATACCGCTGAGAAAATAGCTCCTTGGATGAAGATAGATGAAGAAAAGACAAAAATGAAAGTAGGCCCGCTACAAACTTTAGTTGATCCTCTTGATTCCGGTAAAGGAGAAATATTTGAGCTGAATCCTTCCTTTATTTCTATGAAGTTTCATGGAAAGAAATTACAAGGCTACTATATCTGGAAGAAGAAAGAAAGTACTGAGATCTTTAAGAAATCTCTATTGCCTAAGACTAAAGAGAAAGAAGAGAAGATTGAAACAACTGATCCGGAAACTCAGAAAGCTTTAAGTGAACTTCTCAAGATCTTAACAGGACAAGCACAGATACACTTAAATAAAGAAAGAGAAAAGATAAGAGAAGATGAAAAGAAAGAGGAAGAAAGAGAAGTTAGTCTTCAACTTAAGAAAAAGAAAATAGAGGTAATGAAGAAATGGCTGAAGGAAAACCAATAAGGATCTTTAAAGATAAAGAATTAACTGAAGAGATCGAAGACTTTCATTTCGGTAAAGTTGAGATTGGAAAGAAAGCTACTGTCTCTTTTTATATACAGAATGTCTCAAGAGGTATCCTAGAAAACTTAGAGATTTCCTTTCCTACACCTGAAGGGAAACAGATCAAAGTAGTTAAGATGCCTAAAGTGTTGAAGCAGGGAGAAGTAGGACAACTTATTTTAGAGTGGTCTCCTTCTCCGATCTTCAGACAAGGTTTCCGTACTACGATCCAGATTGAAGGTGAAGAAGTTTTCTATGCTCCTATTAAATAAGAGGAGGAGAAGATTTGACTGTTATTCTAACTGAAGTTAAACATCTACATCAAACATCTATTCCAGATGATCCTGACTATGATGTTAGTGCTGGTGAATGGAACCAAGGACATAATGTAGTTGTTGGAGTACCAAGTTCTATCGGTGCAACTAATGTAGAAGGAGTTAGTGCTGAACTTTGTCGTAAAGATCATGTACATGCCCATCCTTCTGGATTAGGAGCTGATTTACATCATACTAAATATACAGATGCAGAAGCTATTGCAGCAGTTGAAGGTGAATCTGATCTAGATCTAAGTGGAGTCGTTGGTATTGGAGGTGCTGCTGTCGCTACTTCACTACTCAAGATCTTAACTGCTGGAACTGAGACTTATGGAATACAAATGGATCTTAATACTAATCCTTATACTGGTACTTCTCCTAACTATGGAGTAAATGTTTTGAAGAGAATTTCTTCAGGAGGCTCTAGTGGTGGTTTTCTGTCAGGTGCTTTAGATTTCAGCATTACTAATCTCAGAGATGTACAGAATTCTTTCTTCGGCTCTCATATGCTATCATTAGGAATTCGAGGGTATGTGTATGACTCAGGAAGTCTTACAGGAACTAGTGGTTTCACAGGAAGACAGACAACTGGAATGTTTGCAGGAGCTATTTGGAATGGAGCTGAGACCTCTTCGGGTGGAAGTAATCAGTATATTCTTAGAGGTGTAGTTTCTCAGACATCTTTTGCTGGAACTATAAATAATGCTTCTGCCTCCTTATCAGCTCAAATAAAAGGAATAGATATAGATGTCGATTCTACTCCAACTATTACAGCTGGAGGTCTTAGTCAAAGCGTTTATGGAGTCTATTGTGACGTTAATGTTAATCCAAGTACAGATTCAGGAATTCATAATGTCTATGGAGCCTATTTCTTAGTTAGAGGAACTACAGAAGGAACATCAATAATCTATGGAGTATATGTAGATGTAGCAGGAGCAGATACTAATTGGGCTGGCTATTTCACAGGTGGTCCTTCTTTATTTACAGATAAGGTTTGCTTTACTCAGACAGATAAAAATGAATATATAGATAGTTTAGGTGACGGCTATCTAGATCTTGAAGCTACTACAGGAATTCGACTTAGAATCAATGGAAACTTGGAACTTACTTTAACTGATACTCTTCTACAACCCGAGACAAGTAATCATATTGACTTAGGAGATAGTGAACATCAGTTCAAGGATTTCTATCTAGATGGAGTAGCCTATATAGACACATGTAAAATCGAAGTAGGATTAAATGTTGAGGATATCGATGTTGCTGCAACTGGTGTTGGTTCAATAGCAGCAGTTATTCCTGTAACAGCAGGTGGAACTACTTTATATATAGCCTTATATGATAGTTACTCTTAAGAAATGGAGGTGATCTGATGAGTAAGAAGAAAGGAAAGGATGTTGAGATTGGACAACCGATAAGAATTCCTCAGGAATATGTAGCTATTCTTAATCAAATCCGTAAAACAAAGAATGCTATGGAATTTGCTTGGGATAATCTTATCAGAGCTGAAGCAGCTATCCAGCAACTAGGAATAAAGGAACAGCAAAAGAAAGAAGTTTCTCAGAAAGAAAAGAAGGTTGAGAAGTAGTGGTAGATCGACTATTCGATCCTAGTATCTTTGATCCTAAGATATTCGGTCCAGGTTTTGAAGCACCTAGACCTCCTGCTGCCCTACCAGCTCAGTGGTTCAGAATACCTTTTAAGTTTGAGACAAATATCTTAGGAAACTTAGTGTTTTCTTTTAAGATTTCTTCTTCTCTTCTAGTTGATACTAAAAGAGATTTTCTCAGTAACTTCTTGGTTAGTGTAAATCCTACAGAATCTTTTCTAGTTTCTCTTTCCTTGAAGGGAAATCCTTTTTCTTCTTTAACTCTTCAGAAAGAAGTAACCATTCCTTTATTCTCTCCTATTTCACAAGAAGTTTCTCTTCTAGCTAATCTAGTTTATCCTTTTAGAATAGAAAAAGATCTCTTAGCTAACTTAGTCTTCTCTTTTAAAGAAGATAGATTAGCTAAAGGTTTTAGAGATTGGAGAAAAGCTCTCTGGTTAACTGTATTCGAAGAAGAGGAGGAAGATGAAGAGTAAAGGTTAAATAATAAGCTGTGAATATTGAGAGTATGTGATGAAAGATGGATGATACAGGCATAGAAGTAGAAGAACTTTATTCTAATAAAGAACTAGAGATTCTAACTCTTCCTTTTGAACTTCTAGGAGAGAAAGATAATGGAATCTTAATCTCTGGAGTTGCTCTTACAGAGGGAGTTTGGAAGAACGTTATTTATTCTGCTAAAGAAATAAAAAAAGTAGCTAGTTCTTTAATTGGTAAACCTCTCTTAGTAGAACACGGTAATACTAAAGAATTCGGAGATACTGAGGTAGGTAAAGTAACAAAATCTTATTATGAAGCAGGTCTTAGAGGAATAGTCTTTGAAGGTTTAGTAACTCATCCTTTAGCTAAACGTTTAGTTAAGAAAGGTATTTTACCTGCTGTTTCTTGCTCTACTTGGATGGAGAAAAGAGCTATTAATGAGCAGATAAGGATAGGTTCAGACTATAACTTTTCTGAATTATCCTTAGTTCGTACTCCTGCTTGTGATCGTTGTTTCATATTCCATAAAGAACAATTATCTCTATGGAAAAGAGAGAAACCCTTAAGTAAGGGAGAAAGAAAAGATTCTAAAGAGGAAATAACTATGGGCAAAGAATATGAAAGTTTTGAGTCCTTAGATGAAACTACTGAAGCGGAAGAACTCTCAGCTCCTACTCTTTTAGCAGTTATAGAGCTTCCAGATGAAGATTCTCTGGAAAATCTTAGAAGTTACAGAAGAGTAGTTTCGTGGTACTTTGGAAAGAGAAAAGGTTATCCTTACTATCGTAAGCGAAAATACAAATACAAATATGCAGAGAAAAAGACAGATGAAGATGTACTTATGGCTGTCGTTGAACTAGACTCTAAGGTTGACTTAGATGTTCTAAGAGATACTTATAATGTAATAGATGCTTACTATGACGCTCCTATTCATAGTCTTTCTAAAGAAGATCTACAGAATTTTGCTGCTGATCTAAAAGCTGTTCTTAAAGAATTTACTCATCCTCGTGAGAAAGGAGACACTGAGTCTGCTCCTGGTCCTTTGATGGCTCATCAAACAGGTGCTCCAAATCCTGAACAATGTGAGAAATTCACTTGTCCAGTAGATGACAAAGAATTCGATACAGTAGAAGAATTCAAGAAACACTGGGATGAAGAACACAAAGAAAAGTATGGTGCATTCAAAGAAACTATGACTATCTTACTTGCCTTGGCCAATATAGTTGATCTTGGTAAGGGAGATAAGAAGATTATGAAGACTAAGACTGGCCGTTTCATAGCAATGATCGATACTGGTAAAATTGGTTTTGGCCAATGGAAGATAGTAGGAAACTTTGCAACTCGTGCTGAAGCTGAAGCTGCTCTGAAAGGTAAGAAGAAAGAAGAGAAAGCTGAGGAACCAAAGAAAGACACTTATGGTTGTGTTATCGGCAAAGAGAAATGGGATAAGAAAACAGAAAAATGTGTTCCCGTTACTGAAGAAGAAATGTCTGCTTATACCGACTTTATTGCTAAATGTCGTAAAGACGGAAAGAGCATGAAAGAATGTGCTGCTGAATGGGCCAAGAAAGGTAAGAAAGTTGAAGGCCCTGAAGAGAAACAAATGTTTAAGTGTCCTGGCTGTCAGAAGAAATTCCCTGATATGAAGTCTTTAGCAGAACACTGGGAAAAAGAACACAAAGCTGACTACGGTCCTTTAAAGAGGGCCTATAAGTATCCAGAGAAAAAGAGTGGTCAGTACTTCTACTTTACACTAAGAGGTAAGTATTATCCTTACTACTACAAAGACGGCAAATATTACAAGAAATACAAATATCCTAAGGACAAAAAATAAAGGAGAATTAATTTTAAAAGGAGGAGATGTAAATGACGGAAGAAAAACCAACGGAAGAGGAGACACCCTCTCAAAATGTAGAAGAGGAAACTCCTGATGAGTCAAGTGCTTCTATCGAAGAACCTGAAATGGAAGTACCTATTCTAGGTAAATATATCCATGAACATGTTCAGATTCAAACTAAAGTTCCTGTTGCAAAGCCAAAGGCTCAAGAGGACACTTCTGAGACAACTGAATCTACAGAGGAAACTACAGAAGAAACAGAAGAGAAACCTGCTGAAGAGAGTTCTACTGAAGAGGCAACTACTGAAGAGACAACTGAAGAGAAACCAGCAGAGACTTCAGTTGAGCGAACAGAGAAAACAGAGAAACCAGTAGAGGAAACTCCTAAAGCTAAAACAGATGAAGAAATCTTAGAAGTTCTTCGTAAGAATCCAGATCTTAAGAAAGAGTTTCTGAAAAAGGTTTTTGGTGAAATGCGTAGGGAACGATAATGGATCCAGAAGAAAAAGAACTTCTTAAGAAACTTCTAAATAAAGTAGATAATCTAGAGAAGCAAATAAATACTCAGAAAAAAGAAAATGAAGCTCTCCAAGAAGAGATTAATAGAACTCAACAGAAAATAACTAAAAAGAAAACTCTTAAGTTTCAACCTCTACCTCCAGGTACTGATAGATTCACTAGAATCTGTATTGATAGAGCTAGGAAGAAAGCTCTTCAGAAAGCAGATCAGATGAAACAAAAAGAGGTTAAAGTTAGAGTAGAAGATCTTAAGAAGAACTATTCTTTTAGTGAACTTGCCCGTTTCGCTATAAAGAAGCGTATGCTTAAGGAAGGAAAAGAATCATCTGAAATTAGAGAAGATGATGTCCTTAAAGTATACGAAGACTAATGTTAAAGGGGAAGCCTTATTAATAAGCAAACCCATTTTTAGAATAGAACTCCTAAAGGAGAATAGTGATAAATCATGAAAAGTCTAGAAGAGCTTGCTAATTGGGGAACAAGCGATCTGCCAACTCTCTTAACTCAGGTTATCCTGGATGAAGTTGAGGAAGCTGCTCGTGCAAGACGTTTTGGCCGTAACCTTCTGAAAATAAATGAGGACTTGGTTAGGACAAAAGGTCGAAGCATTATCTTCTATAGAAGGGGTACTCTAACTGCTGATTCTGTAGCTGAAGGTGGAACTCCTCAGGGTGCCACTATCACCTACACACCTTACACTTTAACCGTCAGCAAATATGCTGTCGCTGCTAAGATTACTCAGGAAGCTATAGACGGCTCAAACCTTGACTTGATCAGAGATACAATCTATGAAGCCGGTATTGCTCTAGCTGACAAAGAGGACTTAGTAATCTTGACTGCCCTTTTGGGTAAGACTAAAGGTGGCGATACTTTCACGACAGGCGGAGCCACACTATCTGCTCCTGTCTTGTCAATTGTCTCTGTTGACACTGGTGCTAAGGCTGCTACAATAGCTTGGGATACTGGTGTGGTTTCCAAAGCTTCTGGCGGTAGCTCATTCACTTACTGGTACTCAGGTAGAACAAATCACCTGGCTGCTAAGACTTACGGTACATTTTCTTACTATGACGTAGTTGCTGGTGCTAACGTCATAAGAGGTAAGAAATGGGAGCCTGATTTTATGCTAATCCACCCAGACCAGATGCACATGCTTTTGAAGTCCACTCAATTTATTGATGCTTCTAAGTATGGCGCTAGGGAACCTCTGTTGAGGGGTGAGATCGGACAGATATCCAACATGCGTGTTCTCGTCTCTACAAATATGTCAAGTGGCAACGCTTTGATAATTAATTCTAAGCGGGCTGCTAAGCTGGCTATTAAAAGACATGTAGACCTTAAGAGATGGGATAACCCAGCTACTGACAGCATTGAACTCTATTTCTACATGGAGTACGGTGCCACAGTAACTGATGAGGATGCTGTTATGGTCGTTGACGGATTTGCCAACCCAGTTCTAGTTTAAGTAAGCTAGTCAAACAATTAATCTCCTGGCTCTACCTAAGTGTAGAGTCCAGAATCTTTTTTTATGTAATAATTACGGAAGTTAGCGATGAGCTTATATAAAAGTCTGAGTAATAAAATGTAGAGGAAAAAGAGATGGCTTACACTAATCCGCAAGATGTTAGAGATTTATTAGGAGTTTCAATTGACGAAGCAGATGATGAGATTCTTTCGGAATTCATTAACTATGCTCAGTTATATATTAGAAAATATATCCAGATCGAAGTCTATGATGGGAAACTTAGTGGAAATATAAATGCTAAGAATAATACTTTTACAACCGACTATGCTTTCTGGGCTGATATATCTGGTAATACTGTAATAACGACTGCAGATTTTACAGTCTATGGCTGGAAAAAGGATTTTGAAAATGATCAGTTTAAGAAAGAAGAACTATCTGTTTCTACCTTTGATCCCTTAAGAGGAAAAGTTCTTCTAAGTTCTGCTCCTTCTAATGAAGTCTATGGTAAAGTTACTATGGACTATTCTTATTATACAAAGAAAATAGATTGGCAATTACTTTCTTTAGTAACTGCTTGGAAAGCTGCTGAGCTTTGGGTAAAGAGAGAAGAGTTCCTAGTACCAGAAACTTATGTTTTCGGTTCTAAGAGAATTACTCAAAGACAACCTTGGAAGTATTATGAGTTAGAAGTAAGACGACTTGTAAATAAGATAATTGCTTTACCTATGACTAAAGTTGCCTATGCTAGATTAGTCTTCAGACCTAGAGGAAGTAGAGGTCCTGAAGTTAAGTCTACAGGTGCTGAAGAGATTGGTAGAACAGCACAGTATCAACCTGATCCTGAAATAGCTGATATCGTAGATAACGCTGAGAAAACTTAGAGAGAAAACCTTAAGTAAGATTATTCCTATTTCTTTCTTGAAGATTCCCAAGTAAGGGATTATATTTAACAAGAGGTAAGTAAACCTTGAAAAGGCCTCCAGATTGGAAGCTAAAGAAAATTCTTAAATCTATAGGGACTACTGTTACTTTACATAAGATAACAGAAACTGAAATCGATTCTGAGTTTGGAATGACTGAGGAAACTGAGACTACTTATTCTATTTCAGCAGAAATTCAAAGTATCACTCTCGAAGATATGAGATTCTTTCCTGCTGGAGAAATAGTGGAAGGAGATCTTTGGGGCTATTTCCTACCTGTATATCAGATAGATGGAGAAGACTATAGAGTTCAGTTAAATGACTATATTACGTTTAAGTCAGTAAAATACTTAGTTGTTAGAATAGAAGATGAATTTATGAACTCAGATACTGTTCTAAGAAGAGCTCTACTAAGAAGAGTGGTTGGAGAATAATGGCTAAGAAATATTTCGGTCATAAAACAATCCGTTTCGAGTTTAAGGTAGCTAGAAGAAAATATCTTAAAGGACTTGAAAAAGGTCTTATGACTGCTGCCTATAGAGGATATTCTAAATGGCAATTACACTGTTATAATATGATTCAAATAAAAGCTCCTAAAGGAAAAGTAGGTTTCGCAGGTTTTCCTCCTGGTGAGTTTCTTAAAAGTCAGATAAAACTAGTAAATAGAAAAAGAGGATCCTATCGTTATAAAGAAGTAGATGTTCCTACTAAATTCCAAATAGGTTCTCCTGGATGGAGAGCTTGGCTTGTTATTAAGGCTCTACATCATGGCTGGAAAAAGCTTCCTTTTGAAAGACCTAGGAAAGAAAAAAAGATGAAAGGAAAACATTCTATGGCTCTTCCTGTTTTACCTGGAAAAGTTCCTCAGCCTGGCTATTCAAAGGTATTTCTGAAACATGCTGTTCAAAAGAAGCAGATTACTAAGAGACCTTGGATTTCTAAGGTCTGGCTTGATATGGGTAAGTATCTTAAAGATTATTTAGAAGAAGCTTTCGGAGAAGAAAAGTCTAAAAAGAAAACTATAGTGGATGTGAAGACATGAAGATCGAAGCTTTAGAGAGAGCTTTAATTACTTTCCTAAGAACAGAATTAGCTACTGTTAAATCTCAAGTAGGTCAGACTTCTGAATGGATCTATGTAGATTATCCAAGAGTTGACGCTAAAATGCCTAGGATCTCATTAACTCTAACTGCTTCAGGAGAAACTCCTGCTGGTATAGGAGCTGAGATTGCAGGAGGAACTTTAAGAGGAGTTTACGAAACTACTACTTTCGATTTAGATATCTGGGTACATAGAAAGAACAAAACTACTGGAATCTCTCCTACAAGAGGTGGAACTTCTTTGAGAGATTATATTGGAGATCAGCTAGTAGATCTTCTTTTAGGAAAGAGAGGAAGTCTTGCTTCTTCTTACGAAATCATAGATATCGAAAAGATAGGAGAAAGTGTAGCTCCTTACGATGAGGATACAGAGTTGTTTAGGAAAACTTTAACAATTCAAGTAACTCATGTAAGAGAATTTACTCCTTCATTATGAGATAAAAGGAGATGAGAGGAGTAAAGGTTAAAAGAAAGGAGAATAATAAAATAGTAGGTGAAAAAATTGGTTGATAGAGTATTCAAAGGTTGGAATGCTCGAATCTACATCTCTCTAGATAAGTCAACTTGGAATCAAGTCGGATTTGCTGAATCTGTAACTCTTGAGATAGCAACTGGTGTAGAACCTTACTATGGTATAGGTAAAAGAGTTCCTGAGACTTTAGTTGAAGGAAATGAAGAAATCACTGGTTCGCTCTCTAGAGCCTGGGTAAATATAGACTATCTTACTCTTCTGGGTTCCGGAGGAGTCTCTCTAACAAATTTCCATCTAGTTTTCCGTACAGGAGAACCAAGCGGAAACTTAGGACCTTACTGTTATGTTTACGACTGTAAGTTTGAGACTGGTAGTCTTGATATTCCACAAGATGGTTTCCTAACAGAAGACTACGACTTTAGGGCTATCAGTGTAGCCTTTAAGCCTTAGATGTAGATAAAGGGCAAGTAAGCCTTAAAAAAACCTAAGAAAGGATTCGAAAATCTTCAAGTAAGAGGAGGTGTAAACGGATTGTCTAAGACAGAAACTGAAGAATTTGCAACTGCTTCAGATCTTGTAGCTCCTAGTCTAGGAGAAAAAGAAATAACTCTTAAAACCCTAGACGGTAAAAAGGTTGTCATTAAGAAAATAAATATTGGTGAATTATCTGCAGTAATTAAAACTGCTAAAGACGATGAGATTTTCCAGTATGTTCTTCTTTGTTTTAAGGGACTTGTTAGACCGGTAATGAATATAGATGAATGTAAGAAACTCCCCCTTAAAGTAGTTATGGAGCTATCTTCTGAGATTACTAAATTCAGTGAATTGGATAAGGATAGTTTGAAGAGAATCAGAAATTTATTGGTAACCGTGTCCTGAGGACCATGTTCCAAATGATGTATTACATGCATTGGAATCTTGAAGATATTCAAAAGCTAACCTTGCCTCAGTACGAGTGGATCGTCAGAGAACTTAAGATACAGAGAAAGGCTGAACAAAGAGCTTTAAGAGCTAAAAGGAGATAAATAGAGTGACTCTACAAGAACAAGTATTAATCTCTCTTAATATAAAAGGAGATGCAAAACTTAGAAAAATAGAAGGAGCTGTTTCTAAGCTAGGTTACAATCTACGTCTTGCTGGAAGAGACTTAATGAGAATGGGTGGCTCTCTTCAGCGTTTTGGAGCTACTCTTTCTAGTGTAGCTGCTGGGGTCTTTAAAGCCTCTGATATTGTTCAAGATGCTTTTGGAGATATCGGTTATGCTCTAGAAGATGCTTTCGAAGTTATCGGTCTTCTAGAACCTTTTGTAGAAATCTTAGAAAAAATAGCAGAGATTGTTGAAGAAAATCCTTGGATAGCTTGGGGTATAGCCTTAGCTGCTATTGCAGGTATATTTCTTACTGTTTTAGGAAAGATAATGGTATTTTCTGGTTGGATGAAGCTATTAACAGGAGCTGTTCTTTCTGCTAAGGATGCAGGTATGAGTCTCGGAGAAACAATTTATTGGGTTACTATGGCTTTAGCAGGACAAGGTGAAGTATTAAGACAGCAATTAATCTACGAAACAGCTCTTAATGCTCAATTAACTAAAAAGAAGAAAGTTTATCAGGAACTAGGCTTTTCTCTAGAGAGCCAAAAAGCCTGGATTAAGAAGATGGGTCCTCAATACCAAACTCAACTTTCTTATCTAAATAAAGTCGATAAAGAAACTACTGCTTTATCGAATGATCTTCTTAAACAAGCTAGACATGCCGGAATAGCTTCTGGAGGATTTACTAATCTAGCTCAGTCCTTGAAAGGAACTGTAGGACGTGGAAGAAAAGTTGGCGGTACTTTTAAATCTATGATAGGTTATGGTCTTGGATTAGTTTCGATCTTCTTATTAATGGGTCCTTTAATGGAAACACTTCAACCTCTCTTTGAAGGACTGGCTGATGCTGGAGAAATGGTCTTGGATCCTTTAACACCTTTAATCGAAAGCTTTGCTGACTTAGTAGAAGAGAATCCTATGTTAGTAGCTGGCTTGTTAGGTCTTCTAGCTGCTATTCTTTCCTTTGGTAAGATAAAGGCAGCTTGGGAAGGAATTAAGGACTTCGTAGGTTGGCTAAAGGATATGCCCGATCATATTAGAAGTGTGAAAGATGGAATTGTTTCTCTAGGAGGAAAGTTAAAAACTTTAACTTCTAAATTTAAAGGAGTTCTTGAGAAAGGTTGGGACTGGGTTAAGAATTTAGGTCCTAAAATGTTGAAGATGCTTTCTCAACATGGAATAGGTTGGACTAGTTTAGCTGCTGGAGTTGCAGGAGCAGTAGGAGGTTTTCTACTTGGAATTACAGCAGGTAGAATGTTAATAGATGCATTCGGTCCTCTAGGTGGAGTTATTATGCCTTTAATCGGAGTTGTAATGGCCTTGACTGCTGCTATTCTAGCTTTACACGGTACGATTTCATGGGGTGTAGCTGTTCCTGTTCTATTGGCTGCAGTTGGTACAGCTATCGGAGGAGTAATGGCATATAAGTCTGACTTAATGGCTATGGCTTCTTTCCAAGGACTAAAGAGACCTGTTACTTTCGGAGCAGAAACAGCTGCTGTATTGCACCCAGGAGAAACATTGTTACCTGCTGGTGGCTATAAAGGCTATACTCCTAAGGAAGAACCTCTTCCAATTACTGTAGATGTTACCGGAGCTAGCTCAATGGAAGAGATAATTAGAAGAGCAGTTGAGGCTTCAGCTAGTCAAATATCTGAAAGAATGGAAAGGAGATTTAGATCAAGTGAATATTAAGAGGTGATTAAATGCCTTCGATTGTATTTGTTGAATTGCATAATGTAGGACAGAAAACTTACAGTCTATCAGGGAATTCTTTTACTTTTGATCCTGCTCCTAGAAATATACAGAAAGCAGTAGAAGTAAAGTGGAGAATTAGAAGACCAGGATATACTAAGAAGGTAGAAAGAGCAAGATATAGATATAATGAGACAATAGTTTTCTCTATTACTGGAGCTTGTACAGGAGCGAAAAGAGACGAGCTAGAATGGTATGCTAAGAGAGATGCTCTCTATAGAATAGATAACCTAGACTTGAAAACTTACCATTCTGAGAAAACAGCTGATAGTACTGCTTATACTCCTTCTTCTTGGAGTGAAGCTCAATCTCAAGGAGAAGAAACTGTCTATGTAGTCTTTGAAAAGGTAAGTTTTACTCTGACTGAGGCTAAGATTGATTGGTTTGAATATAAGATAACTGCTAGAAGAGTACACTTAACTAGACACTAGGGAGAGATCGCATCTTGGTAGATTATAGGAATACATTAACTGAAGAACTTTCATTAATTAGTCAAGAAACTAAGACTGTAGGTAAAAATCTTACAGAATCTTTAACCGTTTTTGATGAATTCAGTCTTTTCTTGGGTCTTNNGGGTCTTATTCTTCCTGAGAATTTAAGTTTCGTAGACGATCGAGCTAGTTTAATCGATAAGCTTTTGCCTGAAATTTTCACTGTCGAAGATAAAGTAATTAGATACTTAGCTGAGAAACATGCCAACTTTGAAGTGTATTTCTATAGAAATGGAATAGATCTGGAGATCGATAAAGAATATGTTATGTCTTTTGAAGTAAGAAAGATTCTAAGCGATGAAGTAGGAGGAGGATGGATTCGACTATCTAATGAAGATATCTTAGATCTTAGACAAGGAGATCAGATAGAATTTAAGTGGCAGTCAGAAGGATCTACTTTACCTACTAGAATCTTTACTGGAGAAATAGATGTTGTAGAAAAAGAATGGAATGAAGAAGAAGCTCGTAACGATCTTTTAATTGAGTTTCAAGACTGGGGCAAAGTTCTTCTAGAACGTAAACTTACTGCTTCTTTCCCTACAGCTACGAATATTAATACTATTCTAGAGACGATCTTAAAAGATATTACTACAACACATAATCCTCCTTATATTCAAGAACGAGCTTTAAATCTTGAAACAGTTGCTACTTTTACAGCTACGAGAACAGTTGACTTCGTTGGAGAATCTATGTGGGATTGCCTAAAGAAGTTAGCTTTTATAACGAAAAGTGAGTTCTTCGTAGATAAGAATAAATATCTAAGATTCTTCCCTAGAAATTCTACAGACAATAAAGGTACTTTTAATGTAGATGATTTTATGGATTATCATCTAGAAGAAAGAGATGATCTGGTAGTTAATACTTGTCGAGTTTATGGTCATTCTAACAAACCTTTTCCATTACCAACTGAGAGTGACCCAGATCCTTGGACTGACTCAATTGCTAATTGGGCTTGTACATTTGATCCTGTTTGTCCAGTTACTGCAGAAACAATTCCTCCTCCTTATTTAGGAAGTTTTTCTGTCAGAATAGGAACTTCTGGTACAGTTCCTCCCGAATCTGCAGACTGGAAATACAAATACTATGGTTATTCCTTCACACAAAGTTGGTTCGGACAGGGAATGAATATTAGGCTTGATCTGACTCCCCCTTCAGGAAAAGCAATTGAACTTTCTGCACTTAGAGTCTGCCATAGTGGTAGTAGACGTTGTACACTTTCATATTCTTTTACACCTAATGCTGATCCTGACTACGATGCAGGTTGGACTCAAATTGGCCTTCCTGTAGAAGATGAATGTGCTTGGAGAACTCTTGATACCCCAATTGCAGGTGGGATTGATCAAAAGCTCTACATGAGATTTAAGACAGGAGCTGTACCTTTCTGTATTCCTAGCTGTTGGGTTACAATTTCTGGTTTTGGAGTAAAATATCGAAATGTTCCCTTTGATGAAAGAGAAGAAATCTTCACTGCTACCTTTACGTTACCAACTCCAGTTTCTATTCAAGATGAAGAGGGCTATAGAAAACTTCAGTTTCATCTTTTCTCTTCTATTAAGAACTATGCTTCAGGAACTACTTTACCACCTAATGTATTCTCTGTCGCTCTTCAATTCGAAGATGGAACAGAAGCTACATATCAAGCACATTTCCAGGGACTTTTCCTTAGTGGATGGTCTGACTTTGAACTTCCTATAGGTCCTAATGTTGAAGGCTGGACTGATGTTCCACAGGGAACTCTAGTAGGTATCGATTTCTATTTTGCTATGATTACGAATGCCTGGAATGTTACAGACTTTATAGCTATAGATGGTCTCCATCTAGATGAAGGAAAATGGTATGGAAAAGCTGTTGATACAGATTCTATGAAAGATCGAGCTGATGGCGGTTATGGTATTAAGTTTAAGAAGATTTTCGATGATACCTTATATTCTGATACTGCAGCTCAAAGATGGGCTGATGAAACAATAGCTAGATTTAAAGAACCTCTTTATTTCATAACTGATGTAGAGGCTATTCTAGAAGGAGTTGAGTTCTTAGAAGTAGGAGATAAGATTTCTCTCTGGATTCCTGAAACTCCTGGTCTTGAATGGGAATACAGAATCTTAGAACTTATCTGGGAATATGATGAAGAAGAGGACTTATTGACTAAGATAACTTTTGAGAGAGGAATTAATTCTATACCAGTTTGCTACGGTGCAGAAAATATACAGAATGGAGACTTTGAGAATGGAACGTTCTCTCCTTGGACAGCTTCAGTAGGTACTCCTACGATGGGAACTATAGCTTATTCCGGTTCTTTCTCCGTTAGGTTAGAACAGAATGAAGGAATAGAGCAAACAATAGCAGAGGGACCTATTTCTGTTTCTGATATTATCTGTTTAGAATTCTGGGCTTATAATGATGATACTAATGATGATGTTTATCTAAGAGTAACTTATACAGATGATACAACTACAGAAATTTTATTTGAAGCAGGAGGAGAATGGACAAGATGTCAGGCTGCCTCTTCTCTAACACCAGGTAAGTACATTAAGAAGGTTGAGATCTATACTCCTGATGAAGCTTCAATAGATACCTATATAGATAATATAACCTGTAAAATCTAGGAAGGATCGAAATGGTAACTACAGAAAAAAGATTATCTAAAATAAGTCGAAGAGTAGAGATTCTTAAGCAGAAGTATGAAAGAAGACCTCTTAGTTCTGGAAGAGAAGTAGATGCAATTCTTTATGCATGGGACTGGGGTCCTGATGCTGGAACACTCTCTTTAAACTAGACTTCTCTAATGGATGGAGACCAACTATTTCTTCTAATACAATTCCTACAATGGCCGATCCTACTTATGATGGTTTAACTGGAGATCAAAATTATCTTTATGGACTTGACTATGAGGATAATATCTATAAAATCAGAAAGTCTGATCTTAAAATAGTACAGAAATATACTCTTACAACAGCTCAAAATGCATATAACTTAAGATGTTACAATGGCTATCTCTATTGTTGCTGTGAGAGAGATGCTGAAGGAAATATCTCGGTTAGGTTAGTTAAGTTAGCCAAAGACTTTTCCGAAGAAACCTTTCTACTTCTTCCTCATGAATATAGTATTTATGACGATCCAGGTTGTATGATGCTTGACTCTAAAGATAGTAATATTCTCTATGTCTGTACTGAAGTCTGGGCAGGAGACCCTCTAGGTGGAGGACCTAAGATATGGAAAATTAGTCTAGCTTCTTTCTCAGTTATATCTTCTAATTATTGGTTGAGAGAAGGTACTTCAGATGGACAGTTTCTAGCTATGGGACAGACTGAAGACTATATCTTCGGTCTAGCATACTACGAAGGAATTCATAAGATTAGAAAGAGTGACTTAGTAAGAGAAGTACGTTTTACTGGAGCTTGGTATCCTCAATTTCCTAGAGGTTATGGTTGTTTCGTCTATAATAATAAAGTTTATGGAGTCTTTAACGATGCTTTTTCTGCTGTCCTTAGATTTGATATAAACTGTACTACTGTAGAAAAGACATGGGGTCCAGAGACTAATCCGGTTCAAGGAGCCCATATTCTTGGAGAAAAAATTTATGCCTTTACAGAATATGAGGCTATTTATCAACTTACTTCAGATCTAGAAACCTTAGACTCTTGGGTTTTTGATCCTATGGAATTCTATCTTCAGACAATCTATCCTTCATGGGTGACTGGCTAATGAAAAGAAGATTTGAGAAGAAGACTAAGAGTATTGATAGGGATATCAGAATCTTAGAACAAAAATATATTCGTAAACCTCAATATTCTGGATTAGAACAAAATATTGGAATATTAGAAGATTTTGAACACTGGAATGAGAATGAATGGTCAATCTTTGGCGATGGGATAAATGTTATAACAGAAGCCAAGAGAACAGGTATTTATGGTTTAAGAGTAGACTCTGCAGGAGTTCTAGATCGAGATTTTATATATAAGATAATGCCTTCGGGTAGAACAAAAGATGAAGTTACAGTTGATTTCTATATAAGATTTAATACTTTAATTTTGGAACAAGATCATAATGCCTATTTCTTCTGGATGGAATGTTCCAATGGAAGACTAGTTTATTTAATAGTAAGAGGATATCCTGGTCCTCTTTACCGATTTCTTTATGCTGGTATAAGTTCAGGTTTCGTTGATGCTTCAATAGAAGTCCAGACTGGACAATGGTATAAATTTACTGTATATTGGAAAGATGGAGTAACTGATGGTAAAGTTAAGATATGGCTTGATGATGTTCTTAAAATAGATGAGACTGGGGATTCTAGTCAAGAAGCTCCTGTGAATGGTTATTACTTCGGAAATATTCTAAGTATCGGAACTTCAGATACTTTACAGATAGACTTTGATGATATTGATATAGATCTTGAGGAATAGAAATGGGTAAAATAGAAAAAGAAGAAGTTAAGCTTTCTAAGAGAACTGAAAGACTAGAACAGCAATATACAAGGAAACCCCAAGATCCTGGAGTAGAAACGACAGAAGTTATTTTTATGAATTGGCCATGGGCTATAGAAGGAGAGGAAATTGATAAATTAAGTATTTCTCCTACAACAATTACTTGGACAGATCTTAAGACATCAGATGACTGTCTTTTATGGCAAAGAAGGGATACAGGATTAACATTTCATTTTGAGTTTTCTTTTTATTTTCATNNTTTTCATCTTGATGTTGAAGCTCCTTGGCCTCTTTTCTACCTTCTCTTATTTCATATAAGTGAGAATTACTGTCCCGGAGCACGAACTGGTTGTGGAAAATACTTCTTCTTTGCTATTGTGCCAAATTCAGACTCTACTAAATTTTCTGCATATGGTGAAACTTATTTGGATTTTTGGTATTCAGTGGATCTTAATGTTGATACTCCTTATTATGCAGTTATAACTCGGGATGGAGGCGATGAAATAGTAGTAAAGATCTATTCTGATCCAGAACATCAAAATTTAATAGAATCTCACACTATTTATCTTTATGATGCTGCTCAGACTTATTCTTATATGAAAATAATCCAAGGTATTAATACTGATACAGTTTATCAAAGTGATGGTTGGTTCGCAAATCTAATCCTAAACTCTAGTTAAGGAGAAAACTTAAAATAATTCAAAAGAAAATATAAAGATAGGGATTTAAATGAATAAAGCAGAAAAGTCAACTTTCTCGGAGCTTTTAGAACGTATAGCAAGAATGGAAGAAAGAGATAAACATATTTTTGCTACTCTTAAGGAAATTAAAAATCATATGGCAACTCTTAATGATGAACTAGGTGGCCTGGAAGAAAGAGTAGGAAAAGTAGAAAATCTTTATTTCGAAGCTAAAGCTCGTTATGAGAAGATCTCACTTTATTGGAAAGTAATCTCTTTCCTTCTATCTCCTGCAATTACATTTGGGATAATTTGTTTAATTAAGTATTTCCTAGGTATGCCAATTCCTTGAGGATGATAACTTGAATGTATTTTCTGAGAAAGTAAAAGAATATTGGAAAGAACTAAAGAAGAAGCCTAATGTAGTAGGTATAGACGGGAAACTTAGACCTAAAATAAAAAATGGAATAGAATATCCAAAGATTCAGTCTATCAGAGTTTATGTGAGTCAAAAGATAGACTTGAGTAGAGTTCTTTTCAAATCTTCGAGATGGCAGAAGATAAAACACTTTTTTTATAAGAAGAAGAATCCTCTCTTCTTTTCTTCCGACTTAGTTCCTACTTTTATAGAAGGAATTCCGACAGATATAGTTGTTATCGGTAAGATTGAAGCGCCTCGTCCAATAGAAGGAAGTAATAAAGATTATTGCAGACCTGTTAAGGCTGGAGTCTCATCAATGCACTATCAAGGAACTGCTTGTACAACTAATGGTTTCTGGAGAGATACCTTAAATGGCAAGATATGTGTAGCCTCAAATAATCACTGTTATGCAGATGAGAATAAGGCTAAGATAGGAGATCCAATTCTACAACCTTCCCCTTACGATGGTGGGAAATATCCTGAGCATCAAATAGCTACTTTGTATAAATTCGTAGAACTTCAGTTTAATGAGTTTGCTTGTCCCTTTAGAAGAACTTTACATAAGTTCATGTTCTGGGAGACAGTACCTAATAACAAGGTAGATATTGCCTTTTCTGAAATAACAGTTGACTGGGAACCAGAAGCTACCTATATCGGCCCCTTCAAAGGGAAGAGAATACCTGGAGAAGGTGAGAGAGTACAGAAAACTGGCCGGACAACGGAATATACTATAGGTACAGTAGTAAGTTTGTCCTGGACTGGCTCAGTGCAGTATAGTCGGGGTTTGGCTACCTTTACCGACTGTATTCTTGTCGAAGGCAGAGACTTCTCAAAAGGTGGGGATTCAGGAAGTCCTGTCTTCGATATGAATGGTAACTATATTGGAGCTTTATTTGCAGGTTCTGATACTCACTCTATTATATGTAAGTATACAAATATAGAATTAGAATCTGGTATGGTTCTTATAATAAAAAAATAGGATAGATAAATAGGGGCTGCCGGAAGGCAACCTTATGCGGTTTATATCCGCTTTCCGAAAAAGTCTTTGATCTTGTTCCAGAGCTTGCCTAGATCTGTTCTTCTGGCAATAACTTTGACTAAATTATCTGCAACAGCAACAATGCCTGTCATAATGAAGGTCTTAACAACTTCAGGATGTAGGCCGAATTCAGCACCAATGACTGCCGAAGCATCATCTATGCTTGTTCCAGTACCGGTAATACCACCGACTATAGCACCGATTACTAAAGTCCTTAGAAACTTGTAAGGATCAAAGGTTTCCCAGGTCTCATTTTTAATGTAACCTATTCCACCTGCAATTCCACCGTAGACAACACCTTTTGCAACTCCAACCAAGATCATTTGGGTCTGTGGATCTAACATCATTCCACCTCCATTTTATTTATTCTTTATCTAGGTTCCTTTTAAACCTTTTATCTCTTAGAAGGATTGAAATTCTTTCTCTCCTCCTTAAGATGAGTCTCTACATGTTCTCTCATAAGTTCTCTTGTCCTAGTTTTAAAACGACAGAAAGGACAAATATAAAGAGACTTCCAGACTTTTTCTTCCTCTATTACTGGTATTAGATTTTTAACCATTCCTATCTCTCCGATGGATTAAACCCTGTCTTTTCCCAGACTATTTCGATAAAGTCAGTTAGCTTAAAAAATTTAATTTCTCCATTCTCTGTAGTAGAAGTACTTGCCTTAACTATCCCAGTAATTTTACAAGTGGAACAGTAAAGCGTTAATCTTGGGTATTCAGTTTCATGAACTCTAAATCGAACACAAGTTAATTTTTTATGGCAAAAAGGACAATCTTTTTCAACTATAACTTTCATTTCCTTCTCCTCATTGATTTTCTTTGATGTTTCTCGACATAGTTGAACTCTGAAAGAACTCTCATAATAAGAGAAGCTTGATGTTGTGCTTCCTTTAAGTCCCACTTTCCTCTAAAACTATAGAGCCTACCATCTCTCTTAGAAATAAGAATAGGTGGTTTAGGAAAGAAGATTATCATATAGAAGTTCTGAATAGAAAAGACACTAGGAAGTTTTTTAAAACCTAGATTAATATAGAGATCTATTATTCTAGATGCTGTTAATTCTTTTATCTTTACTTTCTTGTAGATATGTATTACTTTCTTCTTTCCTTGGAATTCGATAGGCATTATTTCTAAAATATCTAGAGAGTTCATACTTCTACAACTCCTTTCTCGTACTTAGATAAGTAAAAGGTGTAGATACACCATATTGTAGAACTTCCAGAGAAGAACCTGTTATAGGTCGCAAAGATACTACGTTCCTAAGATTCTTCTTCTGTAGTAGCGGGAGAGATCTCCCTAGTTTCTTTGTCATTCTCTTTTCCTCTTTCAAGTTTTAAACAGAAACCACATATGTTATTTATAATTCCCGGAAACTCTAAACTTCTATCTAAAGTAAACTCAGGATGTTTAGGAAGGAAAGACATTAAAGCTTTATAGGGTCCTTTCTCTTTCCATCCTTTGTCTGAATAATATTTGTTCCAGTAAAGAAAAGTATCTTCTACGATCATATAACTTCCTACTGAAACTAAAGGAGCATAAAGTTCTAGTTCTTGAGCTACATGTTCAGTTCTATGATCTGAATCTATATCTACTAAGACTTTCCCTTCTCCAATTTCCTTTTTAATCTTTTCTAGAGTTCGTCCATCTATAGAACTACCTAAGATAAACAGAATTCTAGGATCGTTCTTTACTTCAGTTTTTCTCTGATCTTTAATATCGACGGTAATTACTTTCTTGCCTCCCACTTCCTCCAAGACATCAGCCATCGCAAGAGTAGCACCACCGTATTGAGTTCCTAACTCTATAATATATTCTGGCCTAGCTCTTCTAATAGCCTCTAAGATTCCCTCCATATCTGCTGGAGTTTTATTGAAAAGTACATCTTTATATTTAGCGAAAGGCATTCTATTCCCCTAAGATTTCTTTAAAGAACTTTAGATAATACTTTCCTATTGCATCCATACTATGATATTTCCAAGCCCAAGGGATAGTTCTCTTTAACTGTGCATTTCTAACGTCTGCATTCCACATTTTATCTAAAGCTTCTACCCATTCCTCTGTAGTAGTACAGACAAACTCCTTATTCCCCGATAACTCAGCCCAGATCTTCCCAGGACCATTAGCAGAACCAATTGCAGCAACATTATGTGTAATAGCTTCATTTAACTTATCAGCACTCTTCTCATACAATTCCTGAGGACATAGAGCTAGATCAAATTTCCTTAAAGTTTCTGTATAAGTCTCATATTTCCAAGGAATCCATCTAACTTTCCAAGATTTAAAAAAAGGATGATTAGGTTGTCTAGAAGGATCTCCAGATAAGTAGGTAAAGGTAAACTTCCTTCCTTTCTTTCTTAGAATTTCTAAAGCTTCTTCACATTGCTTAATATTTCCTAAGTTAGCAGGAAAGGCAAAGAAGATAATATCTAAGATTTCTTTTTCCTTATGAACTCTTGAAGGAAGAGGTTTTTCTATGTAGTCTAAGACTGTCCACATTGTCTTAAGTTTTAGAGGAATTTTAAATTGTTGCTGTAACCATTCTCCTCTAGCTGCAGTATCAGGAGTAATCCAGTCTACTCTAGTCATACAAGGACAAAGATATCTATCATCTATATCGAAGAGAGTTTTAATTCCTTTATTCTGTGCCTGAAGAGTAAGACTGTAATGTTCTCGACTACAGATCTTCTGGAAGTAGATAATATCTGCAGAGAAAGGAGCAGAGGCTATTCTTGCATCTATTCCTTGTTTAAGAAGCCATTCCTGAATACGGAAAGCTCTTAATCTAGAAGATCCACAACCTCTTTCAAATCTCTGAGGATAAAAGACTATTTCCATTTTACTTTCTCCTTAAGTATCCTTTATAGTTAAGAGTTAGAAACCAATGCCACTCTTTCGATATTACAAAGCGTTTAGGATTCTCTAAGAGAAACTCTTCTACAGCTTCTCGTGGAGTATCTCCTTCTTTATTTCCTTTCCCTATCCAGAGCTCCTTATAACCCATAGTTGTATCATTTACTATCAAGTAATCTCCTCTTCCTAGATAACGAGAATAAACTCTTAACTCTTCCAAGACATGTTTCTTAGAATGATCTGAATCTAGAAAGATCATAACATGTTTTAATGTTCCAGCAAGATCTTCTATTTTCTTCAAGATTTCTTCACTTAACGAGTTTCCTTTTAAGAAGATTATCCTAGGATGCTTTACTTGCTCCTCTTTCCCAATATCGATAGTTACTACTTTAACTTTAGGAGAAGCATCCATTAGGTCTAAGGTATGAGCAAAGAAAAGAGTAGTACCTCCAAACCTAGTACCCGTCTCTATAATAAGCTGAGGTTTAGTAGCCATTATAATCTTCTGATAAGTAAAAAGATCTAGAGGCCACTGTTGACTTCTCACTCCCATCCACTTACAGCTATCTCTCTTTCTAGTTCTAGTCCATAATCTAGAAACTTTCTCTACTGCTTCTGCCTCTTCCGAAGTTATAGTAGTCAGCTTTCCCACCAGAACCATTTATTTTTCTGATACCATTTTATTGTCTTCTCAAGACCTTTATCCCAAGAAGTAGGTGGTCTCCATTTTAATTTATATGTAAACTTAGAAGCATCTAGTGCATAACGTTGATCGTCTTTAATTCTTCTTCCTTTATAGCCATCAAAGATCTCTTCCTTTCCCATCTTCTTTAAGATCTTCTCTGCTACTTCCGGAACAGTTAGATAAGCATCAGGAGGAATATGATAGATCTCTCCAGGAACTCCTTTCTGAGAAACTACATCTAAAGCTTGTGCAGTATCTTTAACAAAAATCCATCCTCTCTCACTTCCTCCCTGCCATAAAGTAAAATGTATATCCGATAAAGCTTTAGTAATAATCTTAGGTATCAATTTCTCTCTATGTTGAAAAGGACCGAACATATTCATCGAACGTACAGTTATTATCGGTAATTTGTAAGAGTGGAAATATGCTTCACACCACATTTCAGCAGCTGCCTTACTAGCAGAATAAGGATTAGCTGGAGTCCGTACATCGGTCTCTCGACACCATTTATTCTCATCAACATCTCCAAAGACTTCATCAGTTCCCATGTAAACCATTAGTGGAGGTCTCTTCATCCTTCTTAGAACTTCAAGTAAAGAGAAAGTTCCTCTTACATTTGATTCTAGGAATTCCTCTGGATAGATAAAACTTCGATCTACATGAGTAGATGCTGCTAAATGAAAGACTTTCTTTATCTTCATTTTATTCAAAGTTTCCGAGAGTAGAAGAACATCATTAAGATCTCCTTCAACTAGACAATACTTCTCGAACTTCTTTAACTCTTCTGTTACTCTAGGATTAATCATATAAGTATGTAGAGAATAGTCTATTATCCACAATTCTGGATATGTCTCTAGAAGATATCTTACAAAGTTATTCCCTAGGAATCCTGTTCCACCAGTTACTAAGATTCCTTTTCTTTGCATTCTATTATCTCCTTTATCCTTTTTCTAAAAGGTTTATAGTATTTCTTTTCAAAGTCACCTTCTAACCATTCCAGAACGATACTATCTGTTAAAGAAGTATACATATGAGGGATTCCTTCTTCAACTGTATTCATATCTCCTTTGATCATAAGTTGTTCTGTATTATAGCCATGCCAGTTTTCCTCCCAGAGAATCTCTCCTTCTAGAACAACATCATATTGAGTAGATTTATGAATATCTCCTCCTCTTGCATAGCCCTCATTGGTTTTGATAATTAAGTATTCTTTTCCGTCGATAATAATTGCTATCAGTTTCCCTCTTTGATCTTCATGAATTAGTTTAATTTCCATTACCATCCCTTCTTTATTGTCTTAATTACATAGTCTATATCTTCATCTGACATCTCACAATGAATAGGAATATACATATAGGTTTTATGGAAGGCATCCATATTAGGTAAATCTTTCCTTAACCCACCACAGATTTTATACTGATCATTTCTCCAATAAGCTAGAGAACATTCAATTCCTGCCCTATACATCTTCTTCCCAAACTTCCTTCTATCTTCTACATGAACTGGAAAGAGCCAATAAGAAGAGTTCTTTTCTTTCTCTTCCTCAAAAAGACTAAGTTTCTTTACTCCTTCTAATTCCTCTCTATATCTTCTAGCTATCTTTCTTCTCTTCTCCACTATCCTATCTACATATTTCATCTGTATACATCCCATTGCTCCTGCAATCTCATTCATGTTATATTTGAAACCTAACTCGTCTATCTCATAAGCTCCATAACCAAGATAAGGATCTCCAAAGCGCTTCTTCTTATCTATACCATACCATCTAAGATAGTCTGCTCTTCTAGCTATCTCATCGTTATCTGTTGTAAGCATTCCTCCATCTCCAGTAGTAAAATGTTTAGTAGCATAGAAAGAGAAACAGGCAAAGTCTGAATCTTGGCCAATAAACTTAGCTCTATAAATAGAACCTAAAGCATGAGCAGCATCTTCCACTAGATAGAGATTATATTTTCTACAGATCTTCCTTAGATGGTTAAGATCACAAGGATAACCTGCTATATGTACACAAGCAATAGCTTTAGTTCTATCCGTTATTCTATCTTCTATATCTTTAGGATCTATATTCCCTGTTTCATACTTTATATCAGCAAAGACTAACTTACCAAATTGTTCTAAGATTGCACTGTTTGTAGCTAACATAGTAAAAGGTGTAGTTATTACTTCATCTCCTGGTCTAACTCCTGCAATGGCATAAGATAATCTTAGAGCAGAAGTACAAGTATTAACAGCTAAAGCATTCTTCATTCCAAATCTAGTCTTAAAGAGATTCTCAAACTTCACTACTTTTTTTCCTCCAGATAGCCATCCACTCTCTATTGTTTTCTTCACTTCTTCTCCTATTCCTGGTGCTAGATAGACACTAGCAAAAGATACTCTTTTTCTCATATTAATTTCTTCCTTAAACGATTAATGTGATAGATAAGTTCTATGTTATTCAACTTAACTGGTAAACAAACTAGATGTTCACAACCTGCCTTAGTAAATCTATCTATTAGTCTTTTAGTTTTCCTAACCTCATCTAAGATGATTGCTGTCTCTTTTATTTCTTCCTGTATTTTCTTTCTTTTCCTACTTTCTTCAAATATTTTCTGATATTCTTCTCTTTCTCCTCCTGCCCAAAGAAGAGTACCCCAATAATGAGCTATCCATCTATAATACGAAAACTCATTTAAGTCTCTTCTAAAACCAGTAGGAATTAAAAGAGCATGATCATATCTTTTCTGTCTAGGTTTCCAGGTGTCATATTCTTTTGGAGTTAAACAGAAAGGTAGCCAACCTTCTCCATAATCTCTGACTAATCGTCTCATTCTTTTCTTTCTTCCTCCAATATAGATAGGGACTTTAAAGTTCTCTTTCTTGAAATACTTAAGAGCATTCTCTAGTTTATCTACTGGACTTTCTAGATTAAAATTACTAAGATTCCTAACTTCTCCTGCACCTAAACCTAAGAGAATTCTATTGTTAGATAAATTTCTAAGTTTCTCAAATTCTTCTCTAAGAGTTTCCGGAGAATTTCTTAGAACATCTGTTACTCCTAAACCTATTTCAATTTCAGAAGTATTAGTTATAAGTTTCTTCAGTTCTTTAAAAATATCAACAGTAGCATATCTTCCATAAGAATGATGAGGTAGCCAAATACTATTCAAGCTAAAGAACTCAGCTAGATTTGCCTGTCCTCTAGTTACTCTTAGAGCATTTAATTGAATTCCAAACTTCATATCTCTATCACCTTTACTTTACATTTCCTAAGATAGTCTATAACTAATTTCCTATCTTCAAAGAAGACATCTATATCCTCGAAAAGAATCCACCTATACTTCCAGACTTCCTCATACATTTGCCAATCTCCTCTCCAATAGAATCTTTTTATTCTTAAATATTTCCCAAGATTCTTTTCTATTTTATCTGTCTTCTCTCTTCTTCCACTAATAAGGATAAGAGTTTCTTTTCTTACCTGTAGATAACTTATTAGGTTACCGTTTAAGATTTCAGGAGTATGTACTATTATTTGAAAGATAAGTTGTTTAATAAAGTGAAGATTAGCTCTCTCTAGAATATCGTTAGGGTTACAGTGTTTAATAAACCATTTAAAAGGATAAGGAAGCTTTCTTAAAGTCCCATCATAATCTAGACCTATTTTCATAACCATTCTTCTAACTCTCCATTTCTTAGATATCTTTTCTTTTTCTTAAGCTCCTTCCATCTATCCTCTGAAAGATAAAGATAGTTTCTAGTTAAAAAAGCCTTAGTTGTCTTCTTAACCATTTTATATTCTAGAGATCCAGTTAACCAATTAGTAATAAGAATATCAGGACCGTTTACTCCTGCTTCTGCTCTTATTGGTTGTGTCATAGAGAATCTAGCATTAAACTCAAAGATTACGAAACCTCTAGGTGTTCTAATAGCTTGCATATTTACTGGTCCTACTATTCCTAATTTCCTAGCTACTCTTCCTACTTGTTGATTCATCGTACTTTCTTCATAAGTAGTTATCTTTACAGAAGTTCCGTTCCTCTTCATAACTTCGGAAACTGTAGTAGCTAGTATATTTCCTTTCTTTCCTATTAAAGCCATATTAGTATATTCAGGTCCACTAAGTAACTCTTGAATAATAGGACTCCAACCTTCTTTAATACATAGCCACTGATAAGTCTCTGCTTCTTTCTTATTATAGGCAATATAAGTTCCTCTACTAGCCCATCCTTTCCTAGGTTTTATTATTACTGGATAATGAGTTATTTCACTAATTTTCTTCCAAGTTTCTGGATAAGGTAAGTTATTTTTCTTTAGCCACTCAACGGTAGCATATTTATCTCTAGCAATACTTACCATTTTTTTATCTATAATTGTAGGAATTCCATAATCTACCTTAGAAAGATGAGTTAAAGTAATATCGTGACAAGGAATAATTATTTCTATCTTTTCCTTAGCAATTATCTCTCTTACTTTCTTCTCATAAGCTTTCCAACTCTTAGGTAGAAGATAATTTATATTTCCTCTATAGACTCCTGCTAACTCAGAATCTATATCTACACTTACTATCCAATAAGGACTGACAGATCTTCTAAGACAACTCTGAACAGCACAACCTAATGCCCCTCCTCCTTCTAATAATAAGACTCTAGTCATTCTAATCTCTCCTAGATGGATTAAAGTTCTTCTGTATTCCAATCAGTCTTTCTCTATAAGAAATCTTCTTAGGAATACTAAGTATCTCTTTCTTAATCTGTATTCTCTCACTTTTCAATGCTCTCTTCTCTTTCTGAAGAGTTCTAAAATCTCTTTCTAAGTTTCTAAGCTCTTCTCGTATTGTCTTAGTAACCTTCTTTATCTCTTCCTTCTTTAGACGAACTTCTTCTCTTTTATCTAAGATTTCCTTTTCCTTTTGAGGTAAAAGAGTCAAGGTGATCTGTTCAGTATAGGCTATTAATTCCTTTTTTAGATCTCTAAGGTTCTCGATCTCTTCCTCATATTCCTTCTCTGTCTTTCTCATTTTATTCCCTCGATCTCATTCTTTTCTCTCTATCTTTCTCTGTATGTGTCTTCCTATAAGGATCTACGAAGAGCTTTCTATTTCTTTCAGTTAAAGTACCTTGTTTTTCTTTATCTGTAAACTTATAAATCTGTCCCGTAGCTGAAGCTAACCATCCATCATGCCAGTATCTTACAGCTATTAACTGACTACTCTTAAACCCTGCTGGATAATGATGAGCAATTCCTACCCACTTAATAGAGGGGATATTCTTCCACAATCTAACCTTAGGTTCTTCTTTATTCCATATCCTTCTCCACTTATTCTGTGGATCACATCTTAAGAAACCTAAAGCCTCTACCTCTAACTCTTTAATCCAAATCCTCATATTAGCTAAGATTTCATATGGATAGAGTTCATCGCAATCTTGCCACATAAGCCAGTCTCCTGTAGCAAAAGAAGAAACATAATTACATAGAGCAGAGAGATCAAACTTAGGCCCTCTACGTAGCTCTAGCTCTTTAGGAAATTGAATTACTTTTACCTTTCTACATCCTCTCATAAACTCTTCTAACATATCCTTTCCCTCACTTCCATCTCCTATTAGAATTTCATCTACAAAAGGATAGACTTGAGAAACTACCTTAGCACAGAGATAGTCCTCGANNAATCATACAAAGAGAAATCTTAATCTTTTTCATTGATCTTACTCTCCTCTATTATTTTTCTGTATAGTCTTTCCAAGTATTCTATTCTATGACTCCAGAGATGAGTCTTCTGTACTAACTCATAAGCAGTCTTAGCTATCCTTTCTCTCTCATCCTCTCTTTTAAGGTAATAAGTAACCTTATCATACAACTCTTTCCAATCTTTCCAGAGCACTATTTCTTCTCCTTCTCTAAAGAGATGTTCTGCTCCCTGTGTTCTCTCTGCTAGACAGAATGTCCCACAACCCATAGTTTCTACTGGTCTTCCTCCTAAGTCTCCTGCCTTAGCTATCTCTATTCCTATCCTAGCTTTATTAATTCCTATTCTATATCCTGGGAAAGTAGCACACTTAGATTCTATCTGTTCTGTAAAGCCTGGATATTTCTCTCTATACTTAGGATGAGCATTAAAGACATGAAAGTCACACTTAAAGTGCCTAGCTAATTTATCTAAATAAAGAAGTCTTTTATCTCTTCCATTCCCTGAAAAGAAGATATCGTTCTTCTTAGGAAGATTCTCCTTATACCAATAGTCCTTATCTACTGCACAAGGAAACCAGACTACAGGGAAATCTTCTGCTCTCCACCAAGAAAGGGGAACATAGTCTCTTTCTAAACCAAGATCTGCCTTACTTCTAATAAAGACATCTCTGTAGTTTAAGTCTCGATTAAAGTGTTCCCAACTATCTTCCCACCAAATAAAGAGAGGAATAGATTTCTTCTTTATCTTAGGAAAATATCTAAAGTTAGTTCCTCCGGAAAGAAGAATAGCTAGATCATACTTATCTGAAATCTTTACTCCATGTTCTATGAAGTTAAGAGCAGTAACAGTATGACCTCTATTAATTAAATTCTTTATCCAGAAGAGATGCCAAGTTCTTAGTTCTGGCCAGTCTTTCTTAGTCATCTTTCCTTTATAGTCTAAGAACTCTTCTTTCTGCTTCAAGACTGCACTTAGAATAAGAACTTTCATTTCTTTCCCTCTTTATCTCTTACTTGGGTTAAATTTTTCTTTCCTTCTTCTACAATCCCTACAGAAAAGTCCTACTCCTTTTCTGTTATAATTCCAAGTACATCTGATTATATCACAATCAGGAAGATGGTCAATAGACATTGTTTAACCTTTCCCAGAAACTATCTTGAAATTCTCTAAGTTTCCTTTTAACTTCTTCAGGATTCTCCCAGTCCCAGTCATATGAGAGAATGCCTACTTTAGAGTTTACTATTAATTCACATTCAGATAAGAAAGCCTTAACTATCATATGAGGTCCTGGATCTACCATAGAAGGTAAGTGAATAAAGTACTTAGCTCTAGCTAACTCTTCTCTCATTTTCTCTTTAGGAAGCCATCCATAGTATTTAAAGTTAGGAAGAGAGAAAATAGTATTAGCATAATTTCTACCAAAGATTCTAAACTTCATCTTAGGATGATCTGTAGCATAGGCATAAATATTTTGTATTCCTTTATACTGATTTAGATCTCCTATATAGAGAGCATAGTCTTCTTTCTTAGTAGAATAATACTGATCTAATTCTTTTTCTGGAAAAGCAGGGGGTTGTAGTATAAAGTTCTGAACTACAAACTTCTTTCTATAATATTCCGCATGTCTAGGACTCATGAAGATAACACAGAAAGCTTCTTTTAAGAGATAGAATGTCTGTTCCTTCGTTAGAGGATCGTGACTAAAGAAAGCAAACTTCTTATCTTCTATAATATCTAAGACTTTATCTACTGACCAAGTATGTGTATTTCCTATAATATACAAGTCATAATCTTTCGTAGGTTTAGTATTCCAATAGTCTATAACTAAACCATACTTTTTTCTACCTATCTCCATCAATACCCATTCAGTTTTCTCTGCTCCTCCCTTATACTCTGGATAAGACCTATCGGATATCCAAGCTACTCTTTTATATTTTAGATTTGACACTTTTCATTACCAACATGTTATTTATCTTTCTTACTGCTATAAGAAGAACCGGGTCAATTCCTTGATCTTCTGCATAGTCTATTAACTGATCTAAGTCCTTCGGAAGACAAGATCCTCCAAAAGGAGAATTCATTACTCGTGTTCCATAGACTGGTATTCTCTTAGAAGCAGCACAGACTCCTCCTATCCATTCCGGTCTTCCTCCTTCTGGATTCATCTTAGCTATCTCATTCCAGAAAGAGATTATAGTAGCTAGGAAAGCATTATGTGCTAACTTAACCATTAAAGCTCTTTGAGGAGTAGTTGCCTCATAGACATAAGGAGTAAAGACTAATAAGATTTCTCTCAGAAGTTTAGCATGTTCTGGACAACAAGAACCCATTACATGAAAGTCAGGAAAAAGACTATCTTTCTCAGCAAACTTCTGTCTTAAGAACTCTGGATTAGTAGAAAGATGAAGTTCAGGAAACTCCTTTCTAAGAGCATCAAAAGCTTTAGGAGTCATAGTAGATCTTATAACTATAGGCTTATCTTTAAGATCTGTAAAATATTCTGTAAGAGCTTGTCGAACATGCTGCTCATGAGTACAGATAAAGAAGATATCTGCACTAGATTCAAAAACACCAGAATTAATATCTTTCAGATAGACAGTAAAACCCTTAAAAGTTAAAGCTTTACCAAAGGCTTTACCTACTACTCCTACTCCTATGATCTGGATTTGGATCTTATTCTTAGACATTCTTCCAGTCCTTCCTCTAGACTAACAAAGTCTTTAGTATCTATTCCAAAGACCTTCTTTAATTTAGTCATATCACTTCTCTGACTAAAGGCCCAAGTAGGTACATTCCTAAAGATTATCGGAAACTTCTTTATCTTATTAGCCATTTTTGCTAAGTTTCTAATAGAGACTGGATTCTCTGTTCCTAGAATAAAGACTTCCCAATTCTTTATCTTAGGAACTATCTCTAATGCTTTAATAAAGATCCTAGCAGCATCTCTCTGATGAAGAAACTCTCTAGTATGTTTACCAGTTCCATAGATCTCAAACTTCTTACAGTTAAGCATACAATCAACTACTTGCTGGAAAACATTCTGTTCTTCCTGTATAGTTCCATAAATCATTGTTGGACGTAGAACTATCACTTTAATTTCCCAATTCTTAGAAGTAGTATAGGACTCTATCAAAGCTTCACATGCCTTCTTAGAAGCACCATAAGGATTTTCAGGATGTTGTGGTGTAGATTCATTTATTGGTAGAGGAATGTTAGAGCCATACGTAGACCAAGAAGAAGCAAAGACTAGATATTTAATTCCTAGAACTTTCATAGCCTCTAGTATATTTAGAATACCCATTACATTAGTTCTGAAATAAGAGTAAGGATCTTTAAGACTTGGCTTCCCTGCTACTCTAGCTGCTAAGTGAATAACAGCATCCTCTTCTCCAAATCTTCTTTCTTGTAGGAAACTTAGTACTTTACCAAAGTCTGTTACATCTAAGTATTGTATTTCTCTTGTCTTCTTTATATCTGTTCCATAGACTTCATAGTTAGTCTTCTTTAACTGTCTAAAGACTTCTCTTCCTACAAAGCCTCCTGCTCCTGTTAGAAGAACTTTCATTATTCATATCCCTCTATCATTTTAATCTTCTTAGCTATTTTCTTATATTTCCCTCTATTAAACTGAGGTAACTCTGAAGCTATTTCCTGTAGATAAGGTTTAAAGTATTTATCTATTGTAATATCCCAACTTTGTTTTCTAGCATAAGCTAGAGATTTCTTAGCATACATTTCTCTTTTCTTCTTATTATAACAAGCTTCTTCTATAGCTTCAGCTGCCTTAAACTCATCAGGTATAGCTGTTCTCCCTCCTAGAGGAGATAGCATAGTTGTAGCTGGTTTAATTAGCCAACCACATTTACCATAGTTTAGTCTTTCTGACATAGCTGAAAAGTCTGTAGCTATACCAGGAACTTTACAAGCTTGGGCCTCTAACAGAGGTAGACAGAATCCTTCCCGTCTAGCTAAGTTCATTATTACATCAAAAGCATTATAGACTCTAGTCATTAGTCTATCTGGAAGACCTATAAGAGCCATATAAGGATCTTGGAAGATTACATATTTCCCTATTCCAGTTCTCTTAGCTAGAAGCTTCAAGTCATAGCCTCTATTATTTTGTGCATCTGTATGACAGAAAACTTTGAACTTATTGGGTTTCTTCATTTCCGGATTCTTATCTAAAAAGATTTTAATAGCTTCAAAAGCCTTATCCCAACCCTTCCTAGGTTCTTTATCGTTATTCGCTGCTACAATTCCTAGAATAAAAGTTTCAGGTTTAGCTTGTAGCATCTGCTTACAAGTGGTTTTAGGTAGAGGATGGTAGATAGATAGATCAACTCCATGAGGTATAAAAGTTGCATCTACTCCATACTTCTTTGCCTCAGCACATCCATGTTTTGAAGCTATAGCTACTTTGAAAAAGCTACGAAGAACATCCTGATATTCCTCAGCATAATCTTCATGATCTAGAACTGTATAAGCTACAGTCTCTTTTACCAACTTAGTTAAAGGCTTAGCAACCCAGAAATCAGTAAAGAAGATAATTATATCAGTATTAAACTTCTTATGATGGAGTGCTGTTGATCTAAATCCTAAGTTATCTCCTTGTCTTCCGTCTATAGGGAAAGTAACTATATCTCCTACTTTCAGGAAACCTCCCTTGCCTAATCCATAGTAAGCTACTACCATAGAATTGAAGCCTCTATTTATTAATCTAGAGACTATCTGCTTAGTTACTACTCCATATCCTGACTTTACATAAGGAGCTACAGAAAACCAAAGTATTCTCATCTCTTTCCAACTTCTAAGTTTCTTTCCTTCTTTCTCTCTGATATCTTTCTCTATTTCCTTTAATTCCTTCTGTAAAGCAGGACTTAGTTCTTTTGGATTTAGACTTNNAGTTAATCTAGGTCTTTCTTTTTTCTTCATTCTAATTTTTTTACTACTCATTTTTTCTCTTCTCCCTTATCTTCACTTCCTGTACATTTTTTCTTTCATAGACAGCAATCTTAGTAATAAATCCTCTGACATGTTTCTTAATAATACATTCTAATGGCATTTCTTCTCCTCCTATTCCTGACCAGATATAATCTATAGTTAACTCAGTATGAGAATTCCAGCATTGTTCAGCTTCTCCTTCACTTTCCCAAGGAGCTCCACAGAATGTACAAACCCACATTTGTTTAGCTTTCTTTTCTGACAACTATTCTCTTCTCCTGTTTTCTTTTAGTAGGATTAAATTCTTCTGAAAAAGGTTGATAGGCTTTTCCTACCCAATATTCTCCTGTAAAATAGACTTTAGCACATTTCCTACATTGTAGTAGAAAATGAACCTTTCGTTGTTTCAATGCATTCGATTCCCATTGTGGCATCTCAACTAACATCCAGTCATTTGCTTTACAGTTTGGACACATTCTTTCTCTACACATTCTATTTTACCTTAAGACTTGTTTTACTGCCTTCTTACAACATTTTCTTAAGTCAGAGCAGATCTGAGTTCTTCTTACCTTTTCTTTAACTAACTTCTCGTTCTCATCCCAACTCTTCCCGTTAAGCTTACATAGAGTTGAGATAGCTATTGCATTACTTCTTCCAATCCCTGCCTGACATCTAATAATAACCGGGTGACCAGTATTTATACATTTAAAGACAGTATTTACTTTGATTCTAATTAAGATAGGATCATTCCATCCATCTTTAAGATCTCTTACATCTAGTATAATTACTCCTTTCGGAGTTATTTCAGTAAGAGAACAAGTTCCTAATATTCCTTCTTCAATCCAATAAGTCATTCTTTTCCTATCCATCCTTCTCTAAGTCCTTTACTAACTAATTTCCATAACTCTTCTTCCGCTCCAAAATATCTACTGGAAGGATTATTTGTTTCTTTTTTTATAAGATCCATTAAATCCTTGGTTTTTTCTTTTCCGTTTGTCAATCTATAACATCCATTAGTTTTTCTATCGCCTTTTCCCAAGTAAAGATCTCTGCTCTTCTTAGTCCAGCTTTAACTAATCTTTTTCTTTCTGGAGGAACTTCTAAGATTACTTTCATTTTCTTATAAAGATCATCTCTATCTGCTAAACCAAGTTGTCCTATATTCGTATCTAGAACATCTTTTATCTTTACATAGAGAGCTCCTCCTCCCATTATCTCTCTAGATGCTCCATGATCTAGAGCTATACTAGGTATTCCACAAGCTGCTGCTTCTAGATTAGGAAGTCCAAAAGACTCTGTAGCTATATTTACATAGCAATCTAGGTCGTAATAGAAGCTTAAGAGATTTCTTGCAGAAAGAGGAATTCCATAGTATTTCTTCTCTATCCAAATAGGAGAAATTCCTAATCCTTGTGCAGTCGCTAAGAGATTAAAGTGTCCTTCTCCCGGAGCAGCAATAGTTAATGAACCTCTAGTCTTCTTAGGCAATCTAGAATAGCTCTCCATTATTCTTGGAATCTGTTTTCTTATATCGTTAAGACCTAGATAACCCCATCTAAATTCCTTACGATTTCTTACTTTTCTTGGCATAAAGAAAGAAGTATCTACTCCATGAGGAACTACTGAAGAATTTATTCTTTCTTTCCTTAGAATCTTCTGAGAATACTTAGAAGGAACCATAAGTTCTTTAAAGTTTAAAAGATTATGAATTATATTAGCTGGTAGTTTATCTCCTTCTACTGGAATAAAACCATAAGTCTCATCTGGAAAAGTAACTCCTTTCAACATTTCTAGGAAATAAAAAGAGTGAAAGACAATTACTTTTTCTGGCTTAAGTTTCCTAAGATAATAGTCTAGCGGTTTTACTCCTTTCAGAGGAAGAATATCTAGTCCTGGAAAAGGAGCTATAGGAGTTCCACTATAATCTAATCCTAGAACATAGACTTTATAGTTAGGTATTCTTCTAGTCATCTCCAGAGTTACATTTCCGAAAGAAGTTCCTCTTAAAGGAAAGTCTGATATCCAGATTAAATTACCACTCATTTATAATCTTCTCCTAATTCAGTCCAGACAATATTAGAAAAAACTTTAGAGAAACACTCCTCACAGTAAGTATAATTCTTAGATCCCCATTTTATTATAGCTTTTTCTATCGCAATTTGAGTAATAGTTAAAGGACAAGAGCAACTCTTATTTATTGTAATTCTCTCTTTTGCTATATCTCTAACCAAAGTATAGCTAGTCTGACAATGAGGGCATTCAAAAGTAGGAATCTGTTTTTCAAATCTCTTTATTACCCAGAATCTATCCCCTGAGATTATTTTCTTACATTGAATACATTTTATTTCATTACCGTCTTGATCTAGCATTCCTATATCTCCGTATTTCTTTTAGATGGGTTGAAATCATCAAATCCAATTCCATAATAACTCATTTCCGGTTCTCCATATTCTTTCTCAAACTTACGCATTTCTAAACCATGTTTCTGCCAAGTATGAGCAGCCCAACCAAAAAGAGTATAACAAATCTCTCTACAGACAGGACACCTATACTGATCTCTAATTTCTTTCCTAAGATCTCTTCCTTCTCTAGGTAGTTTCTCTTTAATCTCTATAGTTACTTCTTTCCCATCTTTGAAAAGACGTTTACAACAATTACATCTACCAAGATCTTTTATATCTGTAGAATGAATTGAGCTATTCCTTAATACTTTCTTTCTGTTTTTATTACAAATAGGACAAAAAGCTGGATTCATTATTCTCGCCTACTGGGATTAAACTTAGAAAGATCTGGCTTATCTGTCTCATAGTATTCTATTGTTAGTTCGTCAGGATATATCTCAATTGAAGCTATTGGATATTTATCGAAGAA
>JABAOC010015457.1_pt1 | contig 36386 bp, 30 predicted proteins | sample 7062161 | NCBI WGS metagenome assembly JABAOC01 (sample SAMN14538625, study PRJNA623070) | marine sediment metagenome | biome: marine biome [ENVO:00000428]; feature: marine pelagic biome [ENVO:01000023]; material: deep marine sediment [ENVO:00002113] | place: India: Gulf of Khambhat ... | reverse complement strand
ATGGACGAAATTGGCCTTCGGGATACGGTCGATCCCCTGGCTGGATCTTACTTTATTGAGACCCTGACAAAGCAGATGGAAGAGAAGATCCGAGAAGAGATAAAACGGATCGACGACCTGGGCGGGATGATCAAGGCTGTCTCGTCTGGCTATGTTCAGAGAGAGGTGGCGCGCCAGGCCTACGAATTTGAGAAAGGCGTTCAAAATGGCGAGTTGCTTAAAGTGGGCGTCAATATTTACACGGATGGAGAAGAGGAAGATGTTGAGCTCCACGAATATCGGTGGGAATCCGCCGAGGAACAGCTACGGGGTCTCAAGGAAGTTAGGAGAAGGCGTGGTAACAAAGAGGTGACAAGAAGCCTCAAGGATCTGGAAAAAGCGAGCAAGGAGAGAACGAATGTCATGCCTTACCTCTTAGAATGCTGCAAATCCTACGCGACCGTTGGAGAAATGGCGGGTGTCTTCAGAGAGGTTTTTGGAGAGTTCAAAGAACCGACTATATTCTAAAGAGAATCTCTGAAATACCGGAAAGGGCCCCTCGTCGCGAATCAGAAGCTCGCTCCGAAGCCGTTCGTTGCTGGCTGTCAGTAGCTCGCTTTTTGAAATAGTTCACGAGATTCAATAACAAGCGACATGCCTCGACCCATGTCCTGAATTTATGAATCCTGATCTCGGAACAAAAAAGTAAGGACCACGTATCAGGGCATTCGCCCTTACAGCTCCTTTTTCCGGTGCTATGCAAAAAACCTCAGGGTTCTCATGACGCGTCTCTCGGAGGTCGTGTTCATCCCATGGGTGTTTTTTGGTTTTGTGTCAAAGGTTTTACTCGAAGGACCAAGCCAGTGGTGGAATTCACGGGGGCAACGAATCGCTGACGGCTATTGGCCGAATGCTTGTGAAGAAGGCGTATCCAATGATCAATGTGGGTCAGTGGATCCAAAAATGGAGCATAATCCAGCCTAAGAAGAAGGCCCTCATATTTGAGGAGGGTTCTTTCACATACCGTCAACTGAGTGATCGTATCCACCAACTCTCTAATGCACTGTTGGGAATGGGTGTGAAAAAAGGGGACCGTATTGCTCTCCTCCTTTATAATTGTAACCAGTATCTTGAAGCCTATTTCGCAATTTCCAGGATCGGAGCCATTGCGGTACCGCTCAATTATCGATTGGCGCCACCTGAGTTGGAGTATCTGCTTTGCAACGCTAGTGCTGAAACACTCATCTTCGACGGAGAATTTGTTGAGACCGTCAAGTGGCTCTGTCAAAAGATTCCTGTAAAAGAAGGGCGCTATATGGGCGTGGGCGTTGAGATTCCTGGCTGGTCTCTTGATTATGAGCGAGTCATCGCACAGAACACACCCGAGACTCCTGATTTTCCATGGGAAGTGACTGGAGAAGACCCACACCTGATTATGTACACTTCGGGAACGACCGGGCTGCCCAAAGGCGCGGTCCTTCCCCATCAAAAGACCTTCTATAACTGCCTCAATGCAGATATCTTTTTTGAACTGAAACCGACTGACGTCATGCTGATCGTCGTTCCCCTGTTTCATTCAGCCGGTCTCGTGATAACGGCGAGCCCTACGTACTACCAAGGAGGAACTGTGGTCCTTCACAGGCGGTTCAATGCGCGACAAATTTTGGAAGATATCGAAGGTTACCGTGTGAATAAATTCCTGGCCATCACGACCATGTATAATTTCATTCTTCAGAGGGAAACCATAAGTCGTTATGATCTCAGTTCTCTCGAAACATGCTATGTCGGAGGAGAAAGGGTCCCGCCTTCTCTCGTCGAGGAATATCGAGAGCATGGGATCCGTCTTCGGCAGATTTTTGGTCAGACGGAGACCTCCATTCTACTCTGGACGACGGAAGAAGATGCGATGAATAAGACAGGAACCGTTGGCAAACCGGTCCCTCACGGGGAGATCCGGTTGGTCGATTCCCTAGGGAGAGACGTCAGGATGGGCGAGGTCGGTGAGATCATCGCTCGAGGTCCGATCCTCATGAAGGGTTATTGGAACAGCCCGGAGCTGACAGAGAAAACCATACGGAATGGGTGGCTCCACACCGGGGATCTCGCCAAGATGGATGAGGACGGCTGTTTCTACATTGTTGATCGGAAGAAACATATGTATATCAGTGGTGGCGAGAATGTTTATCCAGCGGAGATTGAAAAGATCTATTCTGCCCATCCGAGGGTTTTCGAGGTGGCCGTGGTCGGCGTACCCGACGAAAAATGGGGCCAGGTTGGTAAGGTCTTCATTGTCCTGAAGGAAGGATCGTCAATGACCGAGGAGGAGGCTCTCCAGTATTGCGAGGGGAAGGTGGCTCGGTTTAAGATACCGAAACACTGTCAGTTCGTGAAGGTCCTCCCCAAAACCGAGAGTGGAAAAATCAAGAAGTCGTCTTTGAGAGAGATCTCCCCTGAATTCCGATCGCCCTAGGGTTTGGCGTTGCTGAGATTCTCCGCCATGGATTCTTGCGACCTGTTCAGTAGATTGCTAAGGCACCCACGAGGAGACCAGAGATGAAATACAAAGTTGGAATCGATGTCGGCGGCACATTCACGGATTTTCTACTCGCCCACGAAAACGGAACCTCAGAGATCTTCAAGGTCCTATCGACTCCTGATGATCCGTCTATCGGATTGATGAATGGTCTCAGTGAGATGGCAAAGAGCAAAAGGGTCGTGCTGGAGGATTTCATCAAGGACGTGGATACCATCGTGCATGGAACCACAGTGACAACCAACGCCGTTCTGACATGTCGGGGAGCCAAAACAGGGCTACTCACGACCAAGGGCGTCCGAGATGCCTTGGAAATGAGAAGAGGGATTCGGGAAGAGCAGTACAACAACCACTATAAGAACGTGACCCCCCTGGTGCCTCGCTTTATGAGAATTTCCATAGAAGAACGTCTGGACTATCAGGGGGGCGAATTAACCCCCCTCAAGGAGTCCGATATCGAGGCAGCTCTTGATCTGTTTGAACAGGAAGAGGTTGAGGCCATCGCGATCTGTTTCATGAACTCCTTTGCCAATGCCGACCATGAGCGGAAGGCTGCCGAGATTGTTACCCGAAGGATACCCGATGCCTATTTGACGAATTCAAGCACCCTTCTACCCTCGATTAGATTCTATGACCGGATCAGTACGACAGTCCTGAACTCCTACGTGGGGCCCATATTACGGAGCTATTTGAAGAATCTCCTCAAAAAGCTGCATAACGTGTCTTTCAAAGGGGTTCTTCTTATAATGCAGTCCAATGGTGGTGTGATTTCGCCAGAGAACGCGATCGAAACCGCCGCGGTCACGCTTCTCTCCGGTCCTGCCGGGGGTCCTGTCGCAGGGATTTCATACACGTCCATTCAGGGATACGAGGATTGTATTACGGTTGATATGGGGGGGACGAGTTTTGACACCTCCCTGATCAAGAATCGGACTCCCGTGGTGACGACTGAGGGCGAGATCAACCGTCTCCGCCTCGCCCTTCCAATGCTCAACATTGTCACGATTGGCGCAGGAGGGGGGAGCATCGGTTGGATCGACGAAGGGGGCCTATTACGGATGGGACCTCAAAGTGCAGGGGCCAAACCCGGTCCCGCTTGCTACGACCTCGGAGGGGAACTTCCCACATGTACCGATGCCGATCTGGTCCTCGGTTACCTCGACCCGGATTACTTTGCCGGGGGAAAGATGCATCTCAATAAGAAGAGGGCAGAAAAGGCCATCGAAGAGCACGTTGCCAGGAAGCTGAAAATGGATCATCTTGAGGCGGCTGCAGGCATGTATGAAGTCATCAACGTCAACATGGCTGCCGGTGTGCGGGAAGTTTCTGTCAAACGTGGCCATGATCCTCGGGATTTTCCCATGGTTATTGCCGGAGGAGCAGGTCCAAATCATGCCTGTATGATTGCCTTGGAACTCGAAATCCCGATTATGATCATTCCCAAGGAATCATCGATCTTTTGTGCAGCCGGGATGCTGATGTCTGACCTTCAACACAATTTTGTTCGAACATATGTGGCCAATTTGGACGATATGGACTTGAAGAGGTTCAAGGATCTTTTTCATGAGATTAAAAAAGAGGGCGCAATGCTCCTAAAGTCAGAACACATTCCTCCAGACCGGGTGGAGTATGTTTATTCGCTGGATATGCGATACATCAAACAATACCATGAAGTGAATGTGACGATTACAAAAGAGGAGATCGAGAAGGGTAGTATCGTTTCGATGGCCAAGAAATTCCATCCCGAACACGACCGACTTTTCGGCTACTCCTTGGAAGAGGAAGGGACGCCCATTGAGCTCATTAACATGCGGTTGGTCTGCATCGGAAGATCGGAAAAGCCAAAATTCATTGAGGAGAAATACGATGGGTCGGATCCTTCTAGCGCTCTGAAGAATAAGCGAGATGTTTACCTTCCCCTGAAAAGAGAATTCAAAGAAGTGGATGTCTTCGACGGCCATAATCTTCGTTACGGAAACAAGATTGAGGGACCGGCCATCATCGAGCAGGTCAACACCACGACTTTCGTCACACCTGAATACAGTGTTATCTGCGACCGTTATGGTAGCTATACAATGTACCTTAAGGAGAGAGAGGCCGAATTCATCGGGAGGATCGTCCCATGAGAGACGTCAAGATCGACAAAATTCTCGTTTCGGTGTTTCAGAGACGGTTCAAGTCTATTACTGAGGAGATGAGCATCGCCCTCACCCGAACAACGCGATCCCCGATCCTTTGCGAGGCAAAGGATTTCGTGACAGGGCTATACGACGCCAAGGGCAAAATGCTTGAGCAGACTGAGAATCTCCCCATCCTTGCCTTTTCTCTTGGCCCCGTGTGCGAATATATTGTCAACTACTTCGGCGAGGAGATTTATCCGGGTGATGTGATTTTTCACAATGACGTCTTCTCTATGGGTAATCAGAATAACGATGTTGCTGTCTATAAGCCTATCTTCTTCAAAGATGAACTTGTGGCCTGGTCAGCTTGCAAAGGCCACCAGGCCGACGTTGGGGGAGCGGTTCAGGGTGGATACAATCCCCAGGCCATCGAGGTTTTCCAGGAAAGCCTCAGGATCCCACCTGTCAAAGTCTATGAAAAGGGGAAGCTAAGGAAGGATGTCTGGGGACTCGTTTTCGCTAACATCCGTCTGAAGATTGTTGAGGAGGATATGAAGGCGGAGATCGGAAGCTGTGTGGTTGGAGAAAGACGCATGGCTGAGCTCCTTGAACGGTACGGCGTTGATGTCTATGAGACACACAAGGCATACCTATTCGATTCGACCGAGAAGATGATGCGGGCTGAGATCCGAAGCATTCCGAATGGGGTTTACGCCGGCGAGGCAACGGGCTTCTACGATGGAAGGACCCCTGGCTCGAAATACACGATCCGGGTTAAGATCACCGTGGAGGACGACCATGTCACGTTCGATTACACGGATACGGATCCACAGACTTCTGGATTTGTGAACGGGACATACACGTCGAGTGCCTCGGCTACGCTTCTCACTTTCCTCCAGATGGTTAACCCTGACATCCCTCATAACGATGGAATGGTTCGTCCTTTGGACATTGTTATCCCGGAGGGGACCATTCTCAACGCTGCCTATCCAGCGGCGACGACCTACGGGAACCATTTATGCCCGATCAATGCCAACGCGATCATGAGGGCCCTTAGCCCAGTGATCCCTGCACGTGTGACCGCGGAGTGGAATGCCCTCCTCTGTAGCCTGACCACGGGAAACGACCCGAGGAAAAACGCTCCTTACGTGGATATCGGGTTCATGGGGCTCAAGGGCGGTTCAGGGGCGATTCAGGGTACAGATGGCTATGATCATATCGGTATGATCGACGCTTCCGGAGGTGTCCTGGACCAGGACTATGAGATGTTCGAGCAACAAACCCCCCATCTACTCCGACAGCACGAGTACTGGAGGGACTCTGCTGGGGCTGGTCAGTGGCGAGGTGGTCTCGGTGTGGTGACGGTCTTTGAGATCGGCGGGGAGAATACGAAAGTGGTGACCTTCGGCGAAGGCGATGTGGAGGCTCCTTTGGGAGTTCATGGCGGGAAGCAAGGCACACTGAACAAGATCGAGCTTCACTATCCAGAGGGTAAGCTCTACCAGTGTACCACGAAGGATCTGGTTGAAAACGTCCCCCCAGGAACCATCTACTACCAAGAGGCAGGGGGTGGTGGCGGGTATGGGGATCCTTACAAACGCCCGATCGAGAAGATTCGGGAGGAGGTAAGAAACGGAATCATTTCTGTCGAGAAGGCACGCGATGATTACGGGGTGGTGATCCATCCGGAAACTCTCGAGGTCGATATGGAAGCAACCCTTGCCATTCGGGGATAGTTTCTGCCGACATGGTCTTTTGCTGTTGGGCGTGGGATAATTATTGGAAAGAGGCTGAAAAGTCGCCCTCGCTGCTTAGAATCTTTTTTCGACGATTCTAAGACTCAGCTGCACCGCAAATCCAAAACTTTCCGCCTGTGGCGGATCAAATCCCGCCGAGGGTGGGGTTGCCGTTATGCCTCGCCGAGAATAGCGAGCGAAAAAATCTTGATTCGCGCTCAGAGCTACCTTTTTCAGTCTTCGAGAGAAAGTACCTAGCTTATAAGCTCAGGATATCGCTAGAGGGAGGGGAACGAATAAATGATCAGATTAGAGAAAATACTCGTTCCAACGGATTTTTCAGAATCTTCGAAAGAGGCCCTGTGCTATGCAGGTGCCCTTGCGGAGCGATATAAAGCAAGGGTCCTTCTGCTCCATGTCTTGGAATCTGACTTGATGGCCCCTTTTCGAGCCATCGAGGGAGGTCAGGATCTTACGGTGAAACTGAAGGCTAACAAGCAAAACTACTTAGAAGGCCTGATAAAACTAGAAGATTTGGCGGACATTGAGGTTGAGTCGCGTATTGTGGAGGGGACACCAGCCTATGAGATCATCGAGGCTGCAAAAGACTACGGGGCTGAGCTGATTGTTCTCGGCACCCACGGGCTGAGCGGCCCGCAGCGCGTCTTTTTTGGTAGTGTTGCCGAACGGATTGTTCGGACAGCGCCGATTCCAGTTCTTACCGTGAGACGACCCGAACATGGATTCGTGGAGTGCTCTATCGGAGCGAGGCGCGTTGTGGGGTTGAAAAACATTCTCATGCCGACGGATTTCTCTGAACCCTCTGCCTATGCTGCGCGCTACGCCTGCGCACTCGCCAAGGAATACGAAGCACAGCTCCACGTGCTTCATGTGGCCTGGACGGCGACCACAGGCCCAGACAGAGAATTCCTGGAAAAAGAGGTGAAAGCGGAAGCCGAGAATTCTATCGGTCGGTTCATGGAGAAGGAGTGCGACGAGCTCGAGGTCGTCCGAGAAGTGGGGGCTGGCATGCCTTTTCAGGAGATTGTCGCTGAAGCCCGCAAGAAGTCCGCCGACCTCATTGTCATGGGAACCCACGGCAGGACTTTTCTCAAATACGCGCTTCTCGGAAGTGTGACGAGCAAGGTCATCCGGAAGGCCCCATGCCCCGTTCTGACGGTGAGACATCCAAGGCATAAATTCGAAATGCCGTAAGATTCGATTTGGCCGGCATTATCCCTTGCTAATACTCGGCCAATTTTCTCAATAAAGGTGCGAGGTCCGGGACTTTTTCCTGGAGTGCCTTCCATTCCACTTCATAGGCTATATCGACATAGGACCTGGCGTCTGAGGGGGAAAAGCGAATCTTTTCCACTCCCATCTTTTTCATCTCCTCCCACTCTGTGGCAATCGCACGATCAAAATACCCAACCATGTAAGGCTCGAACCAGGCTGTGATGTTCCGAACCTTCTCCTGCAGAGACTGGGGAAAGCTGTTCCAGGTATCAAGATTGATCAGGATGGTGCGGTTCTGACCGTAGAATGGATGATCAATGACTGATTTGCAGACCTCGGCCCAGCGGAGTTGTCTGACACCCATGATTGTCCAGACAGTCCCTTCGACGGTACTGCGTTCCAAAGCTGCTTGAGTTTCAATGAGTGCTACGGGCATAGGGATCGTCTCAAGGGCTCTCATGAAACGCTCATAAAGGGCCATCGTCCGGATCTTCCGCCCCTTTAGATCTTTTGGTGTCTTCACGGGATCTTTGAGCCAGAGGTAATACGGACCGTGCAGCCATCGTCCCAGGTATACGGCATTGATCTTTTTGTGGCGCTCCACCATAAAATCGTAAAACCCTCCGGGCCTTCTCTCCTCCCAGGGGGTGAGCCTGGATAGGGTGAATGCGGCCGTCTCGGGCAGAATCGATCCATAGTCGGTCGCCTCGCTGAAAGCCACCTGGACGGTGCCCGTTCTCAGCGCTTGAAACTGCTTCTGGCGAGAAATGACTTCCGGCCCTCCAAGGTATTCGACACGCAATTCCCCCAACGCGTATTCGTTGATCCGTTTGACCCACTCCACTGTCATCACGGCAAGAGGATGATTCTTTGGTAGAGATGAGACAGCTTTCAATTCTATTTCAGCGGCCACTGCTTTATCGAAAGGGGATGGGCATAGCATGGCGATGGCGGTCATACAGAGGAGAATTTTCCTCACGCCGAACCTCCTTTCATGTTGTACCTTCAGTGGTATATCAACAGAGCGTTACACCCACCCATTTCGTTGGGAGGCAGTGTTTTGAACTGTTTCTCTCATCCCTGAATCGATTGACATACTGTCTCAAAGGTATATATACAGGATACGGTCGAGTTAGCATAATAGGGGTTGCAAGTCAAGTAGCGCCCATCGTGGGGGAACAGGTATCGATATCTCTCCCAGGTTTTGGAAGAAATAAAGGAGTGGATATCGTGAATGAGCCTTGCTTTAAGGAGGGAAAAGGAGGCCCGTTGTCCATTGCAGAACAGAAAATTGAACGATATCTGAGAGATCTGCCACCTGGAGTGCTCAATTTCCGGAGCATCGATTCGGTCGAAATCCTGGGGATGAGACCAGGCACCTACAACCTGAATTTCCACATAAAGGTGAACCAGAGGGAGTTTATCTTTCGTATCAATATTGAACAACAGAGTGGGCTACCCAACCAGATCGAGTATGAATTCATTGTACTGAAGTTTTTGGAGAATCATCGTGTTGCTCCAAAAGCCTATCATTTTGACAACACCAGAAATCACTTCGAGTTTGGAATCCTGATCGAGGATTACCTGGAAGGCCCGCACGTGACCCTCCAAAGGGGAGAGATTCCGGATTTGGCGGAGTTGTTGGCGAGGCTTCATTCTCTTAAGCCTGGGAATATGCCCTTCATAGCCTGGAGGCGCCCGTTGATCCATACTTATCAGTTGGCCCGTAACGACCTGATCGGCTATGAGCGAAAAGGGACATCAGAGAAGGGAACGATCGGCCTGGCAAGAGAGGTTTTGAACAGAGCCGAGGCACTTCTGAGAGATTATGAAGAGCTATTCGACGGAGACAGTCTCAATCACACGGACGTTGTCTGTGACAATTTCATCAAGACACCCGAGGGACTGCGGCTGATCGACTGGGAAAAACCTCGGGTGGACGATTGCAGCTACGATATTGCTTGTTTGTTCTCTGAGCCTGCCCAGCTCTGGTTTTCTCAGAATATCCTGACGCCGGAGAACAGACAGAGGTTCCTCGAAACTTATGCCAGCCTTGCGGGGAAAAGAGCGGATCTTCTTTTCGAGAAGGTGCGGGTCAGAGAACCTCTGGTTTCACTCCACTGGATCCTCTGGGGAGCAGGCAAGCTCTGTGATCTGAAGGAAGGTCGGACGAAACCCGAACTCATGCGGGCTCACGAGGAAAAGTTAGCGCGATATGAGAGAGTGGCGCGGCTGGAGAATATCGAAAAACTCCTGGATTCGATTTGATTTCTCCGGTTTCATGGAGATGTTTCTGGGAAAAGTTGCCCTTCGTCGTTCAGAAGCTCTCCCCCCAGGATGTCATCTGCCAGCAGGCAGTTGGGGTGATTTCTTCGGATCTTACAGAGATTTCATGTTGGATCTACTGTCAGAATAAACCGCTAAAGAGACGAGGAAAGGAGAGATAAATGGCAAAATCGTCGATCATGATGATCGGGATGGGTGATTTAGGAGGACATGTTCTGGAGCTACTGGTGCGAGTTCCAGGGAGCCGTCGGATCGTGACCGCCGATGTCAACGAAGATTGGGGATATCGAAAAACAAACATCGCCGTCTTTGGTGCATCGCAGTTAGGTCACTATCCAGAGGTGGAATTCACGAAAATCGATCTCAACAACTTGGATGAGACGGCTGACAGAATAGGCAAATTTAAGCCAGACATTATCTTCAGTGCGGTCACCCTTCAATCCTGGTGGGTCATCAGTACACTACCGAAGGATGTATTTGAGCGTTTGGACGAGGCGCGGTTCGGTCCCTGGCTCCCCTTGCAACTTACGCTAGTCTATAAGCTCATGCAAGCGGTGAAGGAGACGGGTTTGGACATCCCAGTGATCAACGCAGCCTTCCCGGACGGAGTTCATCCCGTCCTTGACAGGGTTGGCCTGGCACCCACAATCGGGATTGGCAATGTTGCCAATACAATCCCTGCTATCAGGAGTTCGATTGCTTACAGACTGGGTAGGTCTATGAGAGATGTGACGGTCTTTTTTGTCGCGCAACACTATGTGAGTCACTATTTGCCTCGTTTCGGGACTACCGGAGGAGCACCGTGTTATTTGAGGGCCGTGGTCGATGACCGAGATGTGACAAAGGATCTGGACATGAAGCAGGTGTTCCAGGATCTACCGACCCGATTCCGCCGGACTGGCGGCCGTGACGGGCAGATCCTCACGGCTTCTTCAGCGGTAGGGATCATCTTGGCCATGGCCGATGATACGGGTGACTTCATGCACGCCCCAGGTCCTTCAGGGCTGCCAGGAGGATACCCTGTCCGAGTGAACGGTGAAGGTGGAGAGGTCGTTCTCCCAGCAGATTTTTCCCTTGAAGCGGCCGTTGGCATCAACGAGGAGGCACAGCGATACGATGGTATTGATCGCGTCGATGGAGACGGGACCACTTATTTTACCGACCAGGCTGTTGCGATCATGAAGGAGGTGCTGGGCTATGACTGTAAGGTCATGAGGCTTGAAGAAACCGAAGAGCGGGCAAAAGAATTGGGTGCAAAGTTCCAGGAACTGGCAGAGAGATATCGATAGGAGAACGCTCCTTTGGCCCCAGGGCCCGATTGTTCAGTCGCCGAGTGATCTGCACAGAATGATAGAAAGACATTTGGCCCTATCTTATGGGAAAGAGCCATTTTTTGAATCGCGAATTCCGACCAGAACATATCTCTTCAAATAGGGCGGCGAGTTTCTTCGTAACCGGCCCGGGTACCTGTGGAATAACCCTACTATCGAATCTTTTGACGGGTACGATTTTCTCGGGAGAAGAGCAGATCAGAATCTCATCGGCATCCATGAGGGCTTCGGGTTTCACCCGCTTCTCGGCGGTTTTGAGCTTGACGTGACTCGCTGCTTCAAGGATGGACTTCCGGGTCACCCCTTGGAGAACCGTTCCGAGGGCGGGCGTCGTCAGTACCCGGTCCTCCACGAAAAATACGGATTGAATGCTTCCCTCAGCAATGAAGCCCTCCGTGTCAACCATGATGCCCACGTCGAAACCCCTTTGGATAGCTTCCTGTCCTGCCATCATTCCATTGAGGTAGTTTGCTGCAACCTTGGCTTCGATTGGCACAGTTTCTGGATGGAGTTTTCTCCATTTACAGATGCAGGCCGAAACGTCTTCTGATCGTGAGAGGGAAAGCCCCCCGAGATCGAGTGCGGGGTCGATAGCTACAATGCAGATGTCGAGCTTCTCTTGAGTAGAGAGGATATCAAAGGCAATTTCGTGATAGTAGCAGACAAGTTTCACAATTCCCGTGTTCAAATGATTGGTCTTTACGGTTGCGAGGACCGCTTCCTGGATGGCCTTCTTTGAGAGGGGAAGGTCCATGGAGAGAAGTTCCGCTGTCCTGAAAAGGCGGGAAACATGCTCATCGAGCCGAAATACTGCCGTCCCCTTGTCTGTCTCATGAAAACTCATGACCTCAAAGATCGCTGATCCGCGGGCTAGACTATGGGACATGATGTGGACCGTGGCATTTTCCCACTCGATGAACTTCCCGTTGAGATAGACCGTCCTGTCATTCAGCATGACTTTGTCCTTCTCGATTGAGCTTTTTATTCTACAAGGTTAAATCAACGAGCGAGAAATGTGAAGCCCCCTTCGAAGCGTGGGAAGCGACGGGATAGAGGCGTGCCCTTTCCTGTTACCTCCGAGCTGTTGCGATTCGTGTCTGCTCAGCCGCGCGATTTCTGGTCTCGATCTTGGTTGGGATCATGTCCCTGATAAGCCGTATTTATGCATTTTGTACCGGAGGACGCGTTCGCTAAGCCCGAGACTCTGGGCTGCTTTGGTCTGAACGCCTCCGTGCTTTTCGAGGGCCTTCAAAATGAGATCCCTTTCGATGTTTGAGAGCATGGCATTGAGAGACTCTCCCTCCGCGTCTTGATGGAGTTTGGCCTCTTGTAATTCCTCGCGAATCTGAAAAGGAAGGTCTTGGACCGTGATGGTATCGCCTCGGCTCACGACAAGACTTCTCTCGATGATGTTCTCCAGTTCTCGGACGTTTCCAGGGTAGTCATACTGCAGCAATAGGTCTCTTGCCTCTTTCGAGATTCTCGGGATGGTCCTGCGATTCTTTTCACTGTATTTCCTCAGGAAGTGGTCAATCAATGGAGGGATGTCTTCGCGCCTTTCCCGTAAGGGAGGCAGGAAGATGGTCACAACGTTGAGTCGGTAGTACAGGTCGTCCCGGAAGATCTTCTTTTGGAGGGCCTCCTCCAAGTTTCTGTTGGTCGCTGCAATGACCCTGACATCGGTTTTTAGAGTCTGATTGCTTCCGACCCGCTCAAACTCCTTCTCCTGGAGTACCCTGAGTAGTTTCATCTGAAGGGACGGTGAAAGGTCTCCAATCTCGTCCAAGAAGATGCTTCCCGTATGGGCTTGCTCGAATCGGCCGATTCGTCTTTGGACGGCTCCGGTAAAAGCACCCCGTTCATGACCGAAAAGTTCGCTCTCCAGAAGGTTTTCTGGCAAAGCGGTACAATTGACCTTGATAAACGGTCTGCTCGCTCTGGGGCTCGCGTAATGGATCGCATTGGCGATGAGTTCCTTTCCCGTCCCGCTCTCACCGCGGATGAGAACCGTAGCCTCGCTATTGGCGGCCCTTCCCGTCAGGTTTAAAACCTCTTCTATTTTTCCACTGGCGTAAACGATTTGATCGAAATGATACTTCTCCCGGAGTCTTTCTTTCAGTTCAAGGTTTTCACGCTGGAGAAGAATTCTCTGAGACGCTCTATCGATGAGAAGGAGGAGCTCATCCAGGTCGATGGGCTTCGTAAGGTAGTCTGCCGCGCCCGTTTTCATCGATTGGACCGCTGTCTCGATCGTTCCATAGGCGGTCATCATCACGACCGTCAGCTCAGGGTTGATCTTTCTTAACTCTTGAAGGGTTTGGAGTCCATTCATTTGAGGCATTTTGTAGTCCAGGAACACAAGATCGAAAGGCTCCTGTCGAACAGCCTCCAGGGCCCTTTTTCCACTTTCGACCGATGAAACCGAAAAACCCTGCTGAATGAGAAACCCTTCGAGCATCTCCCGTTGGGATTTCTCGTCCTCAACGATGAGCAATTTCATGTCTTTGGTAAGCATAAAACACCTGATCAATGGTTGACATAAACCGTCATGGTGCCCTGACAGGGAGGAGGATAGAAACGACGGTCCCTTTTCCTATTTGGCTTTCAATATGGATCTTCCCCCCGTGTTCCTCGATGATCTTACGCGCAATGGGAAGACCCAAACCCAGACCCTTCTCTCGCGTCGTATAAGAATAGTCGAAGACTTTCTCGATTTCCTCCTTAGCGATGCCGCTTCCCGAATCAGCGATCGTGAGCCTCACCCAGTCGTATCGGTCTAGGACCGCCTTCATGAGGATGCTTCCCCCTGCCTCCATGGCATGAACGCTGTTGGTCACGATGTTGATAAGGGCCTGGGTCATCTTCCCCTTGTCCATTTCCAAGGGTGGCAGTTTCGGGTCAAACTCATATTTCATCATAATCGATCGCGTTTTGAACTCCTCGGCGAAAAGAACGGAAATGCTGTCGAGAATCTCGGTAAGAGACAGGGAGGCGAGGGTCAGCTTATAAGGGCTGGAAAAGAGAACAAATTGATCGACGATCTGGTTGAGTCTGTTGATCTCCTCGCGAATGACCCCCAAGAAACGGTCATATTCCTCTTCCTGGTCTTGCTCTCGAGGAAGGAATTCCCTTTGCAGTCGCTGAATGGCCATCGCAATGGCATTTAAAGGATTGCGGATTTCGTGAGCGAGTCCCGCCCCGAGTTTTCCGATAGCCAGGTGTCTTTCGGCAACTTGCGCCCTGTCTTCCATCTCTCTCAGTTTTCTGAGGTGTCGGGTTTGATTGACATAGATTAGGGCTACCCCTGCCATACTCAAGGCCAGGAGAACTGCTACTGAGAAGACGACATTCCTTCTCGAGAGAGAAAGAATCCTTTGAATCTCTCCGGTGGATAGGCCAACCTGGATAATTCCATAAGGGCTTTCATCGAGGTGGAGGATCTTTGCTACCTCGAATATCCTCTGCTTTCCGGATATGAACTGGAGCCGGGATTCGAATTGGCTTGCCTCCTGAACAGAAGAGAGGAGAGGCGATCCTGGAATTTCTCCGATTCCCTCACTTTTGATCTGTGCAACAGGGGAGAGGAAACGGTCGAAAACGGATAAGTATAGGACCCCTTCTGCGAAACCCATGGTTTCGAGAACATTCTGGATGGCGAATCTGCGCCTGAGATTTCTCATCTGCGAGTCATCGATACTCACGGCGACGACTCCCTCCCCGTTTGTTCTTCGTATAGCGACCGAGAAGAGGTCTCCCTCGTCCGGCAGGAATTTCTTAAAGGGAATGATCACCATGTTTCGAGTCCCTTCTAAGAGTGGAAGGTAATAGTAGAGGCTCTCTTCAGCGATTTGAGACTGGGAGGGTTCTCTGAGGATTTGGATTTTTTTGAGTCCGTTGGCCTGCGCCGTCTTTCCCAATTCCGGTGGGGAAAGGGTCCGAATCGCATCGTTCTGGTCGACCGATGTCGCAACTTCCAAGAGATAATCCACGATATCGTCTTCGAGGGCAAAAAAGTTCCTCGAGGAGGAAATGTTAAGAAGATGCGCTCCCGGAACACCCTCCATCACCTCGATGACAGAGACCGAATTCTGGATTTCCCTCTCCAGTCCGCTGAGAAGGTTTGCCCCTTGATCTTCGAGAATGGTTCTCAGGCTTTCCCGGGTCCGGTTGAGCTCGAAAAAGCTATTTACAACCAGAATGATGATGATGAGACAACAGATGAGAATGAAATGGATAGGGCCTATGGTTAGCTTATACAGGCCAGAGTTCTTTTCTTTTGCCATCCTCATGGTCGACCGAGGGTGTTATGGACGCTTCTTCCCCTTTCCCGATCCTTGATGCTTCGGGCCCATCCCAGACCCGTGATGCATGGGACCCATCCCAGGCCCATGGTGCATCCCATGGCCGAAAGGCATTCCATGCTTGGAGACCCAGAGTTCGAACTGCTGGGGGGTCAGGATATCTCTCATCTGGAGCTGGTAATCGAGAATCCTTTCTTGGACCTGGCTTTCTAAGGCAAAAACCTCTTTTTGCTTCGATCTGATTTTAGATGCCTTCGACTTGGGATCGGAAAGAAGCCTTCTCAATTCATACCTCTTGTTTAAGAGTTCGTTTCTCAGGGCGGTCATGTCCCTCAAATATTGATCCTGAGTGGATCCCATCTGCTCTATCTGCTTGTCTGTGAGGTTAAGATCTTTGGGGAGTAAAGATCGAGGTTCCCCCTGACTTCTCCCCTCTGGAATGAGCGGCTGAACCCATTGAGCCCAACCGAGGGAACTGACAAGGAGGAAAAGGGTCAGTAAGAAGAAGAAAATAGCCCCGAACTTCATGTGTTTGCCTTACATACCTTGATTACCCCAACCCATGCAGAAAATCAATAGGCATGGGATCAGACCGAATCTTGCGGGCCTGATCCCATGCCTTCCCACCACACTACAATCAATAACCGCCTCCGTAGCCTCTCATATGGCCGGAACCAGGCCCCCACATGTGTCCCCCCCCTCCATGCATGAAACCGTGACCCATGCCAGGACCATGACCCCCCGGACCACCGCAGAAGTAACCTTCGGGAGCGATTTCTCGCATGGCCAGTCCATATTCAAGGGCTTTCTCCTCGAGCTTTTGCTGTATCGCGCTGACTTCTCTTTGCTTTGCCTTGATCTTTTCTGCATCACTCTTCGGGTCGGCCCAAAGACCCTGCAATTCGAGCCGCTTCTGATAGAGTTCCCGGCGGAGTTCAATGGTTTCCTCGTAGAACTTTTTCTCCTGGGCCTGGATCTTCTCCCGTTGTTCCGGCGAAAGATCCACGTAGTCCCCATAGGCGGATCCAGGGGACCCGTAGCCCCGCTTCCCCCACATACCATGGGCAAAAGCCAAGCCACTCGTGAGGACAAGTGCCGTGATCACGGCAATGGTTGAAATGGTGCGTTTCGTTTTCCTCATCGTTCTACCTCCTTGTTTGGTTTGAGTTGTTCGATTTATTAATGCAAAAACGCAATGTGTGTGCCAAAGATGAGAAGTTCCCCTAAGCATCTGATATCAATAGATTATTTGGTCTAGGTTGATCGAGGCATGATCTTTTGAACCGGTTCCTTTCGACAAAATTGTCGAAGTTGGAGAGGTCCGACTCCGTATTTTTGATTCGCTTTCAGTGGGTTATGGGCATTCGACGGAAATGCATTATTTCGACGTTTTTGTCGAATTGGAACCGGAGGGACCCCTCGAAGAAGTCCCTATTGATTTTTCGGGAAGTCTAGCGTAGAAGAGTTTAACCCAACAGGAAATGAGGAGGCCCCATGAAAGGTTTGGAGTTCGAAGTCATCAAAAAGGAAACCCTCATACTCGACCCAAAGAACAACATGTCTCGCAGGACCATTCCGAGTGAGATCCGGAAGGACCCGCTGACCGGACGGAACTCACGAATTTGCCATTTCATGGCGTTGAAGTGGGAAAAACCTGATTTCGAGAAACTTGTCGATGGAACGGAGGAGTGGTGCCCTTTCTGCCCCGATAAAGTTCTTCAGGTGACGCCTTTCTTTCCAGAGGAGATCCTCTCCGAAGGGAGGCTCGTGTCGGATGACATGGTTCTTTTTCCCAATATNNAAGCCGGAGCTCATCGCAAAGGCCTTCGGTCTCGCCATGGAATTCTTTGGCAAGGTTCACAGCACCGGCAATCCAGAGTCAGTCTATCATCTGATTAACTGGAACTATATGCCTCCGTCCGGGAGCTCGCTGATACATGCACATTTGCAGGTGTTTGCCTGCTCTGTTGCTCCTAACCTCATGCGCGAAGAATTGGAGGCAGCCCGCACATACACGGAGGCCAACCGAACCAACTACTGGGACGACCTTGCAGAGACAGAAAAGGCAAAGGGAGAACGCTACCTTGGTAGAATCGGCCGCACCACATGGCTGACGGCCTATGCCCCCATAGGGGTGGCAGGAGATGTTCTTGCCGTGGTGGATGGCGTTCGGTCTACCATTGAGCTCACTGCCGATGACCTGGTGGATCTATCCACAGGGCTAACCAAAGCCATGGCAGCCTATGACAAGATGGGAATCTATAGTTTCAATATGAACTTTTTCACTGGCGCCAAGGGGGATGACCATGCTCGGGTTCACTTGCTCTTCTCTCCACGAACCTTTTTCAACCAGGCCTTAGGGGCAACTGACGTTGGAGCTATCAGAAACCTCTACAATGAGCCGATTTGCATGGCTTTCCCTGAAGAGATCAATGGAATGTTGATGAAAGAATTCTGAACGAGAATGAAAGGGGTTAGGGGACGTAGGTAGGTTTTGAAGGTTAATGGTTCTTTCCTTCTTCACTACAACATGACTTTCCGGTCCTCTTCGTCACGAAAGATATCCTGGCTCTTTATCGTGTAGCCCATCACGTCCCTCCTGTGATACACCGGACAGGCCTAACTTTGCACGTCTCAGCCTTCAGGCACGCTGCGACGCGTTCGCTTAAAGCATGTCAATATAACCTTCAATTCCTACCAACGTCCCCTAGATACGGCACGTTTTCGTTAGAATCAAATGATTCTTGAAAATAGGATGAAGTTGCCAACGCCATGCAAGACAAAAGGGGCGAAGAGACTGTCTGTATACTCGTATAGGAGGGCGAATATGACTCCACCCATCAAAGGGACAAGAACCACAGCGACGGTTCCGGCGCCGAGAAGGTGGCTGGCAGCGAAAATGAGAGCCGAAAGAACTACAGATAACCAGACCCCGCAGTGAACCCTGATCAGGGTATAGCAGAGCCCGCGAAAAAAGATCTCTTCGACAAAAGGCCCGAGGAGACAGAGCACCGCCAAGGGAACAACCCCCCGAACCTTCAACCCTGGGTTGACAAAAGCCCGTAGATCCACTCCCCAGAGCACCTGGACGACATAGAGAAGCAAAAAGAAACCCGATCCGAGGACGAGAGAGACTCCCATACCCATGAGGGAACCCCTCACGAATCTCCTCAGGCCTGCCGTCGAGAAAGGAACGGATAGGATTCTGAAGAGCGTAAAGAACAGAATAATATCTGCACACCGGACCGCAGCTATCCAGGTAAGGGGACTGAAGCCTCTCACCAAGGCGAGGCGCTGCAAAAAAGCGACTGCAAGCTCTAGGGCAACCAGCGCAGCTGCGGTGGCAAGCAATGCGCTCTCTTTTATCCGCTCCATCCAAATCTCCTGAGCGCCCGAAGGAGGTAATGTTTGACGTACCAATCCTCTTTTCCCTTGAGTCGGGATTCGAGAAACGGGACTACCTTTCTGTCTCCCTGAAAGGAAAGAGCAAATATGGCCTTGCACCGGACAATGGTGACGGGGTCCTGGCGCGCCACGGTAGCCAGTATCTCTACGTTTTCTTTGGATGGGAGATGGGCCAGGGCGGTCGCTGCCCACAAACGAACTGCCGGGTTGGTACTGCCCAGGTGCGCGATGAAGGTCTCTCTTAGCTTAAGATTCCGTGTCTTGTTCTCAGAGATCACCCATTTGCGGATCTCCTCGGCGTTTTCAGTGGGAAAACCCTCGCCGGACTTCGAAGCATTTTTTGAAAAAAGGTTGTAAATCAGAAGGGCAGAAAGAGAGGCAACACAAACGATCAAAATGATCCTCGAGTACTTTGAGATCGCTAGGAGGCGGTCCACAGCGAATAAGGCGAATAGCAGAACGGCCAACGGTGAGGCAATGAGGATGGAATAGAGGATCGTTATCCTCAGCCTTTGCGTATTTTCCCAACCGGTCCGTTTCTCGACGGCCTTTAGAATCTCAGGACCACTCAGCTCGCTGGAAAGGTCAAAATCGGCCGCATCCCGGGTTGAAACGACGTAGATACCCTTCTTGAGAAGCCATGATTTCTCGCTTTGTTTTAGAGGTGTCTCCGTCCAAATCGAGACTTGAGTTCGTTCTCTGGGAGGGGTGATAAGTTCGGCCGATATCGGGGAATATCGGTAGTAGAAGCTAACCACTTTTCGCCCCAAGGAATTCTGGAGTAAATCATCTCGAACCCCCAAGAAGCCCTCCTGCCGGAAAAGGAGGAAAACCATGACGAGGGGGACGAGGACGAAAAGCGCTACCTTGTGAAAGGACGGATCGGGCATTTTCACAGCGACTATGGCCACCCCAAAAAAGGCAACAAAAAGGAGGAACTCTATCGGTGAAAATCCCAGAAGGAGAGAAAACAAGGCTGAGACGAGAACAGTCCATCCCAAACGGATTGGGTTTGGGAGGCGAAAACGGCTTAAACAGAGGGATCCAGCAAAGGCAACTACACCAAATGTAAAACCGAGGGTGAAAGTGAAAAAAATCCCCGCCTTTAGGAGTGAACTCATCTGGAGATAATCTGACACCTCACTGGGCAGAGGGATCGGGATATACCCGGATGTGGCCAGGGTCTCCAATTTCGACATGAACTCGAAGCCAAAGGCTCTCAGTCGAAAGTAAGACCAGATTTGGATGGTCAGAAAGGCGAGGCCCTGAATCAGGAGAAAAGGTCTGAGATACATGGGCATTCAGAATTTGCAAGAGATGTACCAGAGAGCTCAGCGTCTTTCCACTCTCACACTCTGGCCGTAGAAGGCAACACCATCCGGGCGATCGGTGAACTTTCCCTCGATCAGCCGATTGCTACCCCAACCAAACTTCAACCATGGCCCGCGACCCACAACGACCACCGAGGGATGGAGTCCTTTTTCAGCTTTAAGTTGAACCGTGATCGCTCCGAGAGGCGAGATGATTGCCCCCTGATCTCCCGCCTTGAATCCCAGATTTTCAAGGGCTGATGGGGCCAAGAACGCCTCCGGAATCAGGGATTCATGCTCCTCGGGTAGGATCTGGGAATGCAAGAACTCTTTTCTGACGAGGGTCAAGAGGGTCATGGGATAGTTCGCATCCATCGGTTCATCCGGTGAAATCCCATTGAGAAATTGGAACTTCCCGTCTCGATGGGCAAAGTGATGCCCCTCAAAGGCGATGATGGGACGGCGCGCCCGCACGGTTCCTTTCATTCGGAGCTCTTCGAGAAGGGTATCGAGAAGGGGACTTTTGAGACTCCTCTCTAGATAGGCTTCCCGCGTCTCGAGCTCGATCGGCGGGTTCAGGCGGTGCCCCAAATCGGTGAGGATTTCCAGGTCGCTCCTCACTCCAGGTGGCGGTGGAACCACGGAACGGACGTAGTTGACAAAGTGGTGACCCCATGACCCGACGACATCTTCCTCCTCGAACATCATGGTGCATGGCAGAACCAAATCAGCGGTCTCAGCCGTATCTGTCATAAACGCGTCAACAACGACAACAAACGGCGTCTTTGCCAGGGCCTCAGAAAGGACCAGGGATTCCGGCGTCTGATTAACAGGGTTCCACATGGATATCCAGGCCATGTGAATCGGTGGATCTGATGTGTCGATGATGGACCGACCGATATGAGCCACAGGAAAGGTTCTCGAATACCCTTCCTCCTCTAGCCACTGGAGATTGAGGTTTTGTCCCGAAAGGACGCTGTAGTAGACTCCTCCTCCTCGGCATCCGATGTTCCCGGTCATGAAGGCCAAGGCATTAATGGCCCGGACACTTTCTGCTCCATGGGGATATCGTTGAAGGCCCATACCCAGAACCGTGGCACAAGGAGAATGTTGATGATAGAATTCGGCAAGGGCCTCGATATCCCGGAGGGGAACATCGCAAAATTGTGAGAGCTCTGAGAGAGAATACCCCTCCAAGAGCGCCAGGAAACGATCGAGGTTTTGGGAATTTTCCTGAATTTGAGGAGAAAGGCCGTATCTTTGAACCGTTTCCTTTGCCGCTGCAATTGCCAAAAACCGGTCGCTGCCCGGTTTGATGCAAACGGTGTTATCCGAGAATTTTCCGTTTTCATTACCCCGGGGGGAGATCGAGAACACCGCTGCCCCGCGGTTCCTCGCCTTGCCTACGAGACCCCCTGTATGGACCGAGCTGACTCCGAGGCTTTTTCCCCATATCACAATTCCATTGGCGTTCAGGAGATCTAAAGGATCATTCATCTGGAGGGCGCCAAAATCCTCAATGCAGGCTTCTATGCCTGTACTGTCGCAGACACCATCGTGAGCAATTCGGCTTGCGCCAAGTTTAGCAAAAAAAACGACCTCAGCAAGCTTACTCACACCCTTGGCAGCCCCTCCTCTGAGATGAAGGATCGAGCCGGGTTCTTGACGATATTTCTGAATTTTTTCGGCACAAAGGGAGATTGCTTCCACCCAATTGATTTCTCGCCACTTTTTCCCCTCTCTGAGAATGGGTTTTTTGACTCTGCTCGGCGAGTTGAGCCTACTGCAGAACCGTTGCGTTTTTGCGCAGCAGTAGCCATCCGTATAGGGGTGATTTGGATTTCCCCTGATCCTTGTGATTTGACCATCCTCTCTCGTGATCAGAAGGGAACAAGCATCGGGGCAGTCAAGTGTGCAGGCAGATAGAATCGTTTCTTTCATGGGAATGATCTAAGAGTTGTAGACTCAGAATTGTGAAGTTTCCTCAGTTTTGTGGACACTCATGTCCCTGAGGGACGTTTGCGGGAGCATTTATGTTAATAAGCTCTGGGGTTCTCAGTCTATCTTTGTAGCTCATGGGTGCATCAACATTACGAACACGGCGTTAAAGGCGAAAGGTCAAAGGATCAGCGATTTGCACTTCTTGGTCTTCTTTCCTTTGTCCTTTGACCTTGATCCTTCTTTTGATTACCCTGTGAGCCCCGCGAGGGTCAAGGCGAGAGCAAGGGGACGAAGGGATATGAGGGCCCAACCAAAAAATTCAAAATTGTCTTGAAACATCAAAAGCTTACAAACTTATCGTTTTGAAAATTCAGAAAACTCCGCTGAGAATTTCCTTGCTTTTTTCGGGGTTTTTTTGTTAAATCTAATTCTACTCTCTGGATACTTCGAATCTTTCAGCTGTCATGCAACCCCAGAGTCCATGACACTGGGGATCGGCTTCAGCGAAATATGCGCCGAGAAAACTGGCACGGCACTCTGGAATCAGATCCTGCCATGGGCGAATTGCAGCCGGGATTGTCTGTTGAAAAACGCCTTTGACTACCCACTGGGTAAGTCGGATCACGATCTTCCGACCTTCAAAGACGCCCCCGCCCTGTTTCACGCGGTCCAGTCATTTTTGCTACAACATTATATCAGCAAGAGGGTGGTTTTGAAATGAGCAATCCTCGCGCCGGTCTATTATCGCAGGGTTGCATTACGATGATACCGGAAAGGGTTTAATATCAACTTGAAAAGACGCTCTTCCGCACTCTTTCTGACCGGCTTAGTGATTCTCGTCTTTTGCGGGATCGGAGCGGCCTATATCCGCTTCTATTTAGGGGCCAAGTTGGCAGAGGAGGGCCTCAAAGAGCTGATTCAGTCGGGTTATGGTAATAAGGCGACCATTTCAAAGACCGTCATTCATTGGTTGGGTCGACCTCGCATTGAATACCGAGGGTTGTCCATTTGGGACGGCGGAGAGGAAGCCGTCTGGCTTCGTGTCAGAAGGGTTATTGTCAGACCCAAAATGAGGAGTGTTTTTTCAAAATCCTTCAAGTGGGAAAGCCTCGAACTAGAGGATCCTGTGGTGGAGTTGTCCGGAGAGGGGGGGCAATTTCGCCCTGAGAATCTGCTCTCGATGCTCCCGCAGTTCGATCGGTTTGAGATTCGAAGCGGAAGGGTTTCATGGAATGACAGGGAAATCCAGGATTTCTTTGTTTCTCTCGACCACCTTTCAACGTCCGGACCCTTTCCGTTTGTGTTAAGGGGCGCACTGAAGCTGGGAAATGAATCGCCTGCTGCGATCTCCGCCCGTGGACTGGCTCAACGTCTCTCCGACGAATGGGATCTCTCGGATCTTAAACTCTCCGCAGAGATTCGAGCGAAAGGCGTCGATTTCGTTTGTTTCGGAGAACAAGTGGCCCGGTTGGTTCCACCGCAACTCGTTGGGAGTAAACTGACCGTCGTGGGATCCTTTGACGGTGTGATTAGAGGTCGGTTTAAGTCCTCCGGAACCGTGACCATCACGGATGCTCGTTTTTTGGAGGGGATGGAAAGGCTGAGTGCCGATTACACGCTCAGCTGGGATAACCAGGAGCTAGAGTTCCAGAGGATTCGCCTCAAAACTCCGTCAATACCCCTGGAAGGCCGGGTCCTGATTCGAGGCCACGAACGGGAGAATCCTGTGATCTCCTTTCAGGTCGATTGCCCGTGGGTATCGATCGAGAGGCTCGAAAGGGCCTTTTCCTTTGTTCCGGAAAATGTTCGTTCCTTTCTCAGATCGGTCAAGGGGGGGGAGATGACCCTCGTGTCAATGGGTTTTACGGGTCCTCTCGAAAGTGTCGGATTTCCGGGAAATGAAGAGTCTCTGCGTCACTGGAACGGGAGTATTGGGTTCAGGAATATCCTTATTCCCTGGGGGAGAGACAATGTTGAGTTCAAAAAAGGTACCGTGAAAATCGACGGGGGCCGTATTTTCGGTGAGGCCGTCGGTCTCCGCCTTGGCCGTTCGGATCTGCAGATCTCTCACTTTTCCCTCTCGAATCCGTTCAGCAATCCGTCAATCGACATGTCCCTCAAAGGCGAGTTGAATCTCTCTGAGATTCCAGGATGGATTTCCACGGGTTTGGTTCCCAAAGACCTGGCCATTCCCCTATCGCGTATGGAACTGGTTTCCGGCAAGGGGGATGTGAATCTGAGATACGAGAAATCTCTCGGACTGTCCGTCCCAGCTGCCTTCGCCGGTAGACTGGCCCTGGAGGATGCGGCTATTCGGATCCGAAGCCTTCCCGGGACGTTTAGAAGACTGAATGGTGTCGTAGAGTTCTCCTCTGCAGAGCTTTCTGTTCGCGATGTTCAAGGTAGGTGGCGGAATTCGAGTATGAGGACCAGCGGTTCCATCGTTGCTCCGTTTTCGGAGCGCCCAGAGATCGATCTTTCAGTCGAGGGACGCCTCGACCTGAAAAACCTTGGTGAAATGGCCTCATGGGAGGGTTTCCCGACTGACATCCGCATGGTCCTCCGAGAAATCCCCTCTCCCTCGGGCGAGGGGAACTACGTTATGGCGATAAAAGGTCGACCCGGTTCAGGCGAGAACCTGGACGTGAGTGGAGAACTGTCGGTGCATGAAGGATCTTTTCACCTCTGGAATGGGTATCTTGTCAAAGGGGTGAGTGGTAAGATTCTCTTTTCCAAAGGCAGAATTTTGGTTCCCAAATTAGAGGGGGTATGGAAAAATTCGGACGTAGCCTTGAGCACAGAGTTGATAAGATCTGGGACGAACTTCCTCACGGATCTGAAGTTCTCGGGCGCTTTCGATCTCAGGGATATCGCATCAGAGAGATTCGACCACGGACTCCTCAGAACCTGGAAAAGGTTTTTCAAACCCTTTGATTTTCAAAGGGGAAGGGCGTTTGTGGAAGTGACCCATAGGAAGCGTAATGACGAGAACACCGTGGATGGGCAGATTACTTTCGAGGAGGCCACGGCTCGCTATATGCCGGTTTTCCCCTCTCTCACCGGTATGGAAGGAAGGGTTTCTTTTGGTGGAGGGGGCATCAAGACGATTGATGTGAAAGGAAAATATGATTCGAGTTTCGTGAAAATTCAAGGCGATCTAGCCACAAGGTCTGGGGATTTCGAGCCCTTTCTCTCTGTCCGGGCCGAGGAGGTCGACTTCGAAAAAGTTCTTTCCTGGCCTTGGCGGAAGGGTTTTCTCTCCAGCCGAAAGACCCGATCCCCGTTGACGGTTCAAGTTCGGATCGGAAGAGGGCGCTTCAGAGCGATTCCCTTTTCCGATCTTGAGGCAAGACTGAGGCTTGAAGAAGCGGTAATGAGCTTTGAAAAGGTGATTTTCTTCTCTGCCGAGGGACAGGGTCTAATCATGGGATGGCTCCGTGTTGGGAAAGACGGTGAGGTATCGTTTGAGTTTCGACCTTATTTTATAAGACTGCAGACGAGTCCGATTGTTGCGAGCCTTCAGAGTGAGGGGAGCAAGCGAGCACTAACCGGGCTAGGGTCTGCACGTGGCGTCATAAGAGGAAGCGGGAATGGAGTCGAGGAGATTGCCCGGTCACTGAGCGGAGAGATTGGCTTTTCCCTCGAGGAGGGAAAGATCGGACAATCCACCGTCTTTTCCAGGGTATTGTCCCTCGTGGACTCTTCTTACGGTGAGGGTGGTAATTCTCGGGATCCAGGGAACGAGGGGATAGGCTATAAGACCATCACGGGACAGGTCACACTGAGGAATGGGACGGCCTCGACCAGTGATCTCTTGTTAGACAGTGATTCGATGAAGATATCTGCAGTGGGAGACCTCGAGATCCCCTCTGGCGGTCTGGATCTCAGGCTTGGGCTCCGCCGTGCGGGTCCTGGGAGGAAGATCGTCAGGGCGGTGCCGATCTTTGGGGAGATCGTCACAGGCGATGGAGGAAGTTTCATTCATTACTATCTCTACGTGAAAGGGACGATTGCTGAGCCTGCGGTAGAAGGAATTCCCTATGTGTCCCTCTCTGATGGCCTTTCAGGGCTGATGCGGAGGCTGTTAGAGGCGCCAGGGAAGATGGTTCCCTTTCAGAGACAACCGGATTTAGATAAGTATTTTGAACAGAGAAAGCATCCCCACCCCTAAGTCTTCCCATCCGTGCGATTTCCTGTCCCTAGGGAATTGGGGCCATCTACATCGTCCTTGCATCCATCTCTCATGGAAATCTCAATGGGTTTGAGAGCGTGCCCAGGTGAAAGGACTCAGGTTTGGGTTGCTTCACCGGCCCCAGCGTTTTTTTGGAAAGATTCCTTGGTCCGGTTGAAATAGCCGATGACCAGATGGGGAAAAGCCCTTCGAAACAGGGTGAGCATATTCGGAATCCCGATACCCGGGGCTCTCGGATCCCTGAGTTCTTTCAGATACCATTCGGGATCGATGTTGAGGTTCCGCATCTGGATCATATCGACCCCTGTCATGCTGACCATGTTCAATAGAGCCTCGATCTCGTCTTCCTGGTCGGTCAATCCTGGAAATACGAGCAAATTGAGGGAGAGGTAAATCCCTTTCTCCTTTGCCTTCCCCATCGATTCCAGAACATCTGCAAACCGGTAACCTTCCGGTTTGTGATACGACTCGTAATACTTCGGTCTGGCACTGCCCAGGGTGATCCGTATAGCGTCCAAGCCAGCCGCAGCAAGTCGTCCAACGACCTGCGGAAGACTCCCGTTGGTGTTGACATTAATGGTACCCTCGGAGGTTCTTTCTCGGAGTGTCGCGATCGTCTGCTCCAATAGACGATCCTGCAGGAGTGGCTCGCCCTCGCACCCCTGACCAAAACTGACAATCGGATCCTCAGCCTTCATCATATGGGGCAGTGCCACTTCGACGATTTCTTCGACGGTGGGAATGAAAGAGATTCTCTTATGGGACGCCTCGCAGCCCTCGAAGGGTTGAGAGGATAGGCATCCGAGACACTTCGCATTGCACCCGGGTGAAGTGGGGACCGGGATCTCCCACCGTTGATAGAAGGCATTTTTCGCTGCGAAGCAACGATAGCCCAGGGCACAGTGAGACAGGTGCTGGACGAGACGATTTCGGGGATATTGCTGCTGAAGGTCCTGAACCCGAGCGTTTAGTTCGTCATCGGCCCTGAAAAACCGCGGATGCCAATGGGGGTTGGGATCCACAAAGATCCCGGAAACGCAAAAACCTTCATCCCTGAATCCAACGGCTCCATAGGCCCAGAGAGGCAGAGTAGGATATTCCGTCTTGAGCTGTGTGGCAGGCAGTAAACATCGCAGATATCCAGGGGCTAGGAAGGCAGCCACCGCGGTGCACTCCAGCTTGCGGCCATCGATCACGATTTCCTTGATTGTCACGAACCTTTCCGACTCTGGATCCCATCCCACAGGATAACGTCCGGGGAGCGTGAACAGTTGGCTTCCCTCAGGCATTGGCATTAGTCCATTTGCGTTGCCGAGCCGTTTTTCGATACCAGACTGGGCGGCCATGAGTAGGTTCGGATGATCGAAAATACGACCTTCCGGGTCTGCCAAGACCATCTTCGGAGGGAGCCTTCTGCTCTGTGAACCCTTCACGCTTAAGTCTCCTTTGAGGCACACGAGAATCTTGTCGTTCCTCAGTGATTGAGGCTCCAGTCGTAATGATTGTATCGAATCCTGATCCGGTTCGCGTTGTTTTGGAGGAACTCCTTTTTCTCCCCGGCATCGAGGTACCGGATAAGAAACTGGACGAGATCATCCCTCCTTCCAAAATCGGGTCGATACCATTTGAATATCCTTGAAATTCTGAGAATTTTTCCCTCGGGGATGATCTCAACCTCTTTGGAGTTGATGAAGGTTTGAGTTGCCAGTTCGAGCTGTTCCTCTATTCCATCGGCAGAGTAGAAACCGATGGGCGGGCATGACTGGGAGCCACAGACAAGGGTGAAATGGATCCGGACGTCCATAGGCGAGATAATGAAATCACATCGCGGATCGTCACGGTTGAATGCCCTCCAGGGTCGATGAGGGATTCTCCTGTTTCCTCGGAGAATTCCATGCTCAACGTCGTTGAGAGAAAACAGATAGCCTCCAATATCGTACTTTACGCGATTGAAAAATCCCCGTGTCTCCTTGACTGATTGCTTGATGCCCAGTCCCACAACCCCATGGACGACCATGGTGTTGTACAGATTGATCCAGAAAGCCAGACGCTGGTTTCGGTCCCGCAGGGATTTCAGGTCATATTTCTTCAGGAAGCCGGCCAATCTCACATAGCTGTTGAACTGCGATGTGCCCCGCACGGCACCGTAGTTGATCCTTCCCTCGTCGAGATCGAAAAAGTTGGCCTGAAGATCAGCGATGGCCTTCCTGAGAGCGATGTCGATGTTTTCGCTAGGCTCCCTTCCTGAAGCAGTCTCTGAATTGAGAATCAAATCTTCTCGTGCCATCGGAAAATCCAAATCCCCTCGCTTGAAAGGGATCAAGAATGCTGGATCATCTCATGTTTTGTTCGCATTAGTTCTTCTGCAATCTTGTAAGGGAGGCAAATCCCGTTTCCGACGATGCCCAACTCTGCTTTCTCTAACAGTTTGCCGTGGAAATCCGATCCGCCGGTCTTCACCAGTCCAAGTTTGTCGGCCAGTCTCTGGTACTGGACAGTCTGCTCAGAGGTGTGATCAGGATAGAAAGTCTCAATACCTTTTAGGCCCTCTTTGGCAAGGTCGGCCACCAGTGTTTCCAGCTCCTCTGGCATGCAATTCAGTGTGAAAGGGTGAGCCAGAACAGGAATTCCCTTAGCCTTCAGGACGACGTCTATGGCGTCCCGCACATCGAACCGGAATTTGTCGACATAAGCGGGAGCGCCCTGTGCCAGGTAGCGATGAAACGCCTCGTCGAGAGAACGCACATATCCCTTATCCAGCAATACTTGAGCAAAGTGGGGTCTCCCGACCTGGCCGCCTCCTGAGGCTGCGACAACCTCCTCGTAGGTGAGATTGACGCCAAGATAATTTAACTTGTCCACGATTCTCGGATTTCTCTCGGCTCTGGCCTGCTTTAGCCGCTCTAGCTTCTCCTTGAGAATGCCCCGCTCGGTTTCGACGAAATATCCGAGCAGATGGACGCTTCCCGTCCTCGCGTTAGCACTGATTTCAACACCTGGAATCACTTCGAGTGACACTCTCTGCCCCTCTTCAAGGGCTTCCTTCACCCCATCCACAGTATCATGGTCTGTGATCGCGATGGCTTTTAGGCGTCTTTTCTTCGCCAGTTGAACCACCTGTGCAGGAGTTAGCGTTCCATCTGAGGCTGTTGTATGGATATGTAGGTCGACCTCTGCCATTGCCCACTTTCAGTTTTTCTCATTTTTCTCGGCTTAGGACATCAAAACCAGTCCTCCATTCTACAGGCCACCTTAAATTTATCAAAACCAGGGACCGACTTCAAAGAAAATAGGCAGAATCAGAGCATTTTGGACGGGCTCGAATCGTCACTTGAGGTAGTAACCCGATATTCTCCACTTTCCGTCTTCATCCAACATGGGGGTTAGGGTTTCTATCGCCAACTTCTTGTTCTCAAATGATGTCTCATACTGGATGACGGCATATTCCCCGTCCGGAGCACCCGGAAGTGTATGGGTGTATTGTTTTGATATGACTCTTCTGGAAAGGACTTTCCCAAGTGGACTTCTGAAAGCGTTTAATGTCGCCTCCCATTGCTCCTCCGTGATAGCTCTTTTGAACAACTGGGCTGCCTCATTCCAACTGGCTGTATATCTGCCTTCATCGACAAGTGACAGCCAAACCTCAGAAGCTGCAATCGCTAAACCCTCTGGTGTCTGACCGGCATGGACAGTAGGATGCAACGGCAGTAGGAGCGGTAGCAAGAAGACGCTGATTAAATTCTCTCTCAGATTCATCATGATGATTCTCCTTTGTGAAGACCTGTGGCCCATCGCGTTCGTCATGTCCGATTTAGGGCGTAATGGACTGGCGCGGACACAGGGGTCAAAGTTCAACGGACTGGTGCTCAACTCACTTTTTGCGACTTCTCTCTCATGAAAGCGGAAAGGGCGCTCTTCGCTGCCCAGAAATCTTGTCTTGGTGCTGTCACTTGTCGGTTGTCAGTGGTCAGTTGTAACGATCAATTCACGTCNNATCAAATTCCCTGGGCCCGTTACTTGAATAGCCGTGGATGCGCAAATCTTGGTCTTTATACAACGAACCACAAGCACCGACTTTTGGTTTAGAGCTTTCTTTCCTACTTTGTGGCAAAATGCTCTTGCAAAAGCGTCGCCATATGGTTCCAAAGGAATTTGGGCCGCGGCTCGTCAATGTGTACCGACGCAAAGGATTTTGTCCTAGAACAAATAGAGAGTAATTATCGTTTGAAACAGCGAAACAATCAGTACGGTTATCAGTATGAACAGGGAAATTGGTGTTTTGAACTCACTTCGGCCTTTCCTGATAAGGAACATGTGGATTCCAAAGGCGAACATGCCAGCGAAACCGAGTATCAGGGAAAACATAAGGCCTGCGAAAGAACGTTCAAAAACGAGGATCAATCCATACATGATGAGAAAGAGGAGCGGGAAATGTAAAATCAAAAAGCCCGCGATACCGCCGGGCAATCGGAACAGATCCCACTCCTTCCAATAAGCCGAGTCAATCTCGTGGCTTATCAGGAGCACGGAATTGGTCAAGTAAAGCCAAAATAGAATCTCTTCCATGATCTGTCTCTATTTTCGCATCTTAGGAAGGTATTCTCCCCAAAATCGAGACCGTCAAGTTGTAAAGTTGGGGTCACATCTTAAATATTAACGATTCGGGTTTCAAAGCCCAATATTTGAGAAACGACCGTCCCCACTCGCTAGCTGGGCATCATTTCCTGACGGGACCTTATTAAGGTTGGAATCAAAATGGCAGCAATAATGCCGATAACCGCTACCGCCATAAGCACGAGCGTGAAGATCCCGAAGATCTTAAAGTACTTGCCGAGTTTGCCCAGTGAGGTCACCATGTCTTGTTCCTGTTCAGTCTCGTAGGCTTTTTGGATATGGTTAGACGCGGAATAGAGAACAGCCCCCATCCAAATCGGTAACCATGCGATCACAATACCCCATAGGCTAAGGGCCTGTAACGCTCCCGTGATAATTGACAAGATCCCAGCAAATTTCATCCATCCTTTAACTCTGTAAAGTGGTTCGCTCAACCGCTTGATCTGTGATATCTCCGGATAATCTGATAGCATCGTTGCCCTCCTTCCCCTTAAAACTAAAATGTCTGACCCTGGAGCTCAGCGGCGTGGGTTACTGTGTCGCCTCGATCGGTTCGTTCGATGATCCTGGTTCCATGATTGCAAAGATCGCGGACCCGCATCCGTTTCTATTCAGCGGTCAGGCGTTTAATACTAGAATAAATAAGGAATGAACATTTTGGTTCTTTTGATATATTCCCTGTAGCGAGAACCAAAGAATGAGATATTTTCCCGCTCTTCCATTTTTGCTGTGGCCACCAAAAACGCTGTCGCAATCAAAACAGCCGAAATTCCATAGATCGTTACGTGTTTCAAGAAGGCCCCCCAGGCTAACAATAGCAGGGAACTATACATGGGATGTCTAATATACTTGTAGATACCATCTGTGACAAGGTTGCTCGTATCTTCGAAAGCAAGATTTTCCGAGATTATTTCTCTATCTCTAGAACCTCCTAATTTCCTGAGTAAATAGAATCCCTGAATAACGAATAGGATAGAAAAAAAGAGTAAGGTCCACGAAATCAATTGAAAGGGAGAAAGGGGGTTTCTAACCCAGAATGGGACATTTAGCAGAACGAGTATTAGGATTCCTTCAAACGCAAAAAACCGATAAAAACCATGAGATCTTGGATTGCGTAAAGATCGCCAAGAAAAAGCAACCAAAAAAACAGATAATAGAATGAAAAGAGTGATACGAATGAAAGCAAACAATCCGAATTCCAAAGCTAACCTCATTTTTGCCGCTGACGAATGCCTGACGCTGGAGTTCACGTGCGGGCCTGATACATGTCGAGCTAGCAAGACCCTATTCGGTAAGTTGAAATACGATAATAAGAGATTTCATAGATAAATAGCAATGTTCAGTGAGTTATAGAAGAAAGGGTGTGGCAAATGAAGAAACTTTTGTCGTGGATATTTATCGTTATTGTGACATGTTTCCCATTGATTGTATTCGGACTTGAAGTTGGTGAGAAGGCTCCTTGAAGGGGTTCCGGAAAATAAATCTCTCCTTAAGAAATTGAAGAAGATCAATAAGGGATCAGATTAGGTTTGGTTCCTTAGACCAATCTCTGCCGGGAGGATCCTGGTGTGTGATGACAGGAAACCAAACGTCAAAGAGTTCCTAGCAAATCTCTCAACCCCGATGCCGTTTACCAAGAAGATTACCCTGGTTGTCCAGAACAATATTCGCAAAATTTTGACTCGTAGAAGTTGTTGCGGGAATCACGGTGAACCTGGTTGCTGAAAGCGGTGAGTTGAGAGCATCAGTTGGTGCTGATTTTTCCCCTGGGATGACGTTAGAGCTAACATTCAGGCTGAAGCGTGGCGGAAGCCTGGCCCGTTGGGCAGCAGTGGAATTGGAGCCACATCTTAAATACTCATTATTCGATTTCCAAAGAGTTAGTATTTAGGATGTGACCCCACTTCAATAGGTTTGTTTGAACTCATTTTGATTTCGCAGCGGGACATGGACATCAACGGTGCGCTGTGGCGCATCCATGTTCATGGCGTCGTTCCCTTTTTATCACCACGAGTTCGTCCAGTACATCATTTCTCTAGCCTCCTTATCCCACGCCTATCCGTACGCGTTACCGTGGTTCCATGATGGCTCGTCATCGTAGAAAGTTGGACGACAATGCAAGACGCGGACATGGAAACTGAACTTCTCCGCGTCGTCAATAGTCCTAAACCATTTCTTCGCATAGATCGGCGAGAATTGCTTCCCATCAGAAGTCAAGTGGAACTTCTTCAATCGCACGAATTCGCGACTGTACTCCTGTAGTCCGGACCGTAATCAGAGCTCCATTTCTGTTGCAGCCTGCAGCGTTCCGGCATTGAAATAGAACCCTATCGCCTTAGCTCCTTTAGGCACCGGCCTTGGGAAATGGGCAACGGGCTCCGGTTGCCATTGTCGGCGAAGAAGAGAATAAGCGAGTGGACTCCGGACGGTCATGTACGGAATGCCGCCCATCAGTGATGATTTCCCCAGGCGCCCAGAGTTGGCAGCCAATGAGGGCGACGGTGAGAAAACCCAGACAGACCACTAGAGTTCTCCACGGCGGTTGTGTTAGCTTCTTTACAATGTTCATATGCTCGTATTTTTGACATACTGAGGTTGCTAACGACCGAAGTTCAGCGGCGCTGTCAGGCGTCCGCTGCAACGACTTGTGATTTGCCTAACTCGAATATGCCCTAATACGCACATGCTTTGAATTTCAATCGATTATTAGCTCCGCAAACTAGGCGCCCTCGCGAGGCTCGATAGTGTAAGTTGTTACTCCGTTGCTGGACACGACCGTTGGGTTGAGCAACCTCCATGCCATTTGATGGGCTTTGAGGTCCTGTATAGCACGAAGAGCCATGGAGCTTGTCATTTCGTATGAACCCCGGCGAGATGTCTAAAATCCTTGACGAGGTGTATATGGAGAAGAGGGTTCAATGTGAGAAAGAGTTCCCAAGGCAGTTCGTTCGCCGGGATGCAGACCTCGGTCAATGGGCTGACATCGAACCTCTCTTGGCGGCCCTCAATTCGAGACAGATAAAGACCCGGGCTGACATGGAGCAATGGCTTTTGGACCTGAGTGAATTGGCTTCTTGCGTTGATGAGGAAGGCAGCCGCCGCTACATTTCCATGACCTGCCACACCGAGGATCCGGTGGCGGAGGAGGCGCATCTCCATTTTATAGAAGAGATCGAGCCCCGATTCAAGCCGTGGTGGCAGAAGCTATTCAGAAAGTACACTGAACACCCCTGTCGCAGTAATCTCAACGGGGAGCGATATGCGGTTTTGGATCGCAAGATCGAGAATCAGGTCCGCTTGTTTAGGGAGGAGAATGTTCCTCTTGAGGTGGAAGAGGCAAAACTCTCTCAACAGTACCAAAAGATCACTGGAGCGATGACGGGTTGGTTCGAAGGAAAAGAGCAAACCCTTCAGCAACTTGGAAGATATTTGGAACGACCCGATCGGAAGATCAGGCAGACGGTTTGGGAGACCATCACAACTCGCCGCCTTCAGGATCGGGAGGAGCTGGAAGAGATTTTTGATCAGCTGATCGCGCAGAGGAACCGCATCGCGAGAAATGCGGGTTTCGAGAACTATCGGGACTATGCTTTTCGGCACCGGGAAAGATTCGACTACGGACCGCACGATTGTCTCCGGTTTCACGAGGCCATTGAAAACTCTGTCGTCCCCCTGGCTAGGGAAATCATGGAAGAGCGTCAGAATCGACTCGGCATCGATCCTCTCCGCCCGTGGGATCTCAATGTGGACCCGGAGGGTAGGCCTCCGCTTCGACCGTTTCAGGGGTCACAGGAACTGATTGAAGGGTGCCAAAGGATTTTTGGTCGTATCGATCCAGAGCTTCGAAGACATTTTGGCTTTCTCAAAGAGAAAGGCCTTCTCGATCTTGAGAGTCGCAAAGGCAAGGCACCAGGAGGCTACCAGAGTAACCTGAGCGAGGTGAGATTACCCTTCATTTTTATGAACGCGGTGGGCATCGACCGGGACGTGCGGACCCTGCTCCATGAGAGTGGTCATGCCTTCCATACGCTCGCGTGTCGAGAGGAACCGTTATACTTCTATCGAGAAGCCCCGATCGAGTTCTGCGAGGTTGCCTCCATGGGCATGGAGCTGTTAGGGTCGCGGTTCCTGAACGAATTTTACGGTGAAGAGGGCTCTCGACGTTCCTACAAGGATCTTTTGGAGGAGGTGATCCTGCTGTTTCCCTGGATTGCGACCATCGATGCCTTTCAGCATTGGATCTACACTCATGAGAACCACAATGGCGAAGAAAGAAGGAATTTCTGGCTCGATCTCAGGCGGCGATTCGGTGGTATCGAGGACTGGCGAGGTTTTGAGGATGGCCTCTCATATCTATGGCAGAAACAGCCCCATATTTTCCTCCACCCCTTTTACTACATCGAATATGGAATCGCCCAACTGGGAGCCCTCCAGCTGTGGCGGTTGGCGACGAAAGACCTCCCGCGGACCGTTGAACTATATCGATACTCTCTTTCTCTTGGCGGCTCGAAGCCATTGCCCGCGCTATTTCAGACCTGCGGCATCCGTTTCGATTTCAGCCGGAATACGGTAGAGACACTCATAGACGAGGTCGCAGAGGAGCTCCGTTCGATACAAGGGAGCTAATCCCCGTCTTTCAGGATGTACTGCATTCTGAGGGCCTTCTGGCCTGCGGGGTACGTCCACGGCTCCTTTCGCAGGAATACAAAGCCGAGTCGTTCAAAAAAGGAGCGGCCCCGGAGGTTCGGCTCGGCGACAGAGAGCTGGATTTCTGCAATGGAGATCTCTTCCGATAGAGCGACCGGCCATTGCTTGGCGAAATCGATCATCTGAGATCCAATCCCCTGTTTGCGATGGTCTTGGTCCACCGCGATGGCCACAATTTCGACAAAATAGGGCCCCCTTCTTTTCGTATTTCCGATCACCATCATGAGGATGCCCACTGGAGTGGCCACATCCTCGCAGAGCTCCTCAGCCACATAGGTGTAGACGCCTTGTGACAGAAAAAAGCCTGTCAGAATGGTCTCGTAATCTCCGTATGTGGAGAAAGCTTCCAAGGCAAGCGAACGAAGAAAGGGGAGATCGTCGGGGAAGGCCTTTCGAATCCGTATTGACGGTTTAGAATCTTTCACAGCCTGCATAGTACTGTGATATTTCAAAATCGGGCAAGAATTATGATGGAGCAGGCAGATTATACCATAAAGAGGAGTTCCCTCATTTGCCAAGGGATAGGTCTCACGAGTTACCGATCTCTCTGAATATTTCCGAGTTCTCGAATGGGAAGCGGCTATCCCTTCGCTCCCTTGCTCTCGCGTTGACCCTCTTCCCGCCGTCGGCGGAACAGACGGGGACGGGCTGATGCCCAAATCCCTTTTCTCGACTTTTGTCTGATGAAAGTGGAA